>JFJP01044912.1_pt1 | contig 11326 bp, 8 predicted proteins | sample 431651 | NCBI WGS metagenome assembly JFJP01 (sample SAMN02602958, study PRJNA72255) | Microbial mat metagenome, whole genome shotgun sequencing project. | biome: fresh water; feature: sink hole; material: water; isolation source: purple microbial (photo- and chemosynthetic) mats found in... | reverse complement strand
CGCATCTAAAAGTGCGCAACCCTCAGCTCCGAGTTCTGTAGAAGGCAGCAGTGCCACCTCAGAATCATAACCAAAGCAAAAAAGCGGACTAATTTTAGTTCGCTTTTTTTTTGTACTCAACTGTGAGCTAATTGATACAGGTGGCTTGGAGTCATCGTATCAATATTGCGAGCACCTGTATCAATAGCGCAAAGAAAAACAAAAAAAAGTATTGATTACTCATTAGAAATGTATAATTTTGCTTGAAAAAAAGAGTGAAAGCCGCTTGGTACGGTTCTTCGGGGGCGTAAGCTGCCCTGTGGGCTTATCAAAAATAACGAGAAACGATAGATTGATAACTCTGACATTTCACTAAAAATGAAAATGTTATAGAATGCTAAGAAGTCGGCGGCTACTGAAAAATGGTTTGCTTTTCTGCAAAAAATCCTTTACCTTCGCAGCAGGTGTTTGGAAGTATTGCAGAGACGGGACGAGGCGCGTCTGTACAGCGTTTTTTTTCAGAAAAATATCCATTTGCAATGGAATATTAAAAAAATTTCAAATAAAATTAATTTCGCTTATTCTCTTATAATGAAGAAACTACTGTTTTTAATTTTCATTACTCCCATCGTTTTGATGGGACAAGAAAAGGTTATTCCCATAAATTTGTCGTTGTACAACGAATCCACAGCAATTCCTTTTACCCGCTTTCTTACTATTCCCATTCATTTGGGGCTGCAAGTAGGAACGGAATTTGTTTACTCATCAAAAGAACGTTCTCAACTGTTTCAGACTGCCAATGTGTGTTATTTTTACCACAACTATCTGATGCAAGGCATTGGAATCAATAGCGAATTGGGATATGAATACCGAATGAAATCGAGATTTTCCCTTGCCCTCCTTTTGGGTGTAGGCTACATGCACACCTTTGCAACTACCGAAGAATTTTATTTTTCAAACGGAACTTATCAAAAGAAAAACGACAAAGGCAATGCTCGATTTTATCCTTCGTTGTCAATTGATGTTCGATATTTCTTGAAAAAAAACAAAAACAACAGTTCTCAGCTCTTTATTCGATATCAATCGTGGGTTGAATATCCGTATTCGCCCGATTTTATTCCGGCAATGACCCACATCAATTTGCATTTGGGAACGAAATTTTTTATTCACACAAAAGACCATTCAAAATGAATAAAACAATCTATTTTATCCTTACTTTGCTTTTGCTCAACGCCTGTAGAAAAGGGGAAACTATTGAAGCTGAATTTTATAACTGCAATTTCAATTTTGCAGATAGCAGTTTGGCTAATCCAAACAATATGAACTATCAGTCCTTGCTCAATGACTTAACAGCTAGCGGTGTGGTTGGAGTTACTCTATCAGTTTATCAGCCAGAGCAAGGAATGTGGATAGGAGCAAGCGGTAAAGCCGATTTGCACAACGCTATCAATATGAAACCTTGCACCATTTCACGAGTTGGCTCGACGGTTAAAATGCTTACTGCCACTACTGTATTAAAGTTAGCAGAAGAAGGAAAATTGAATTTAGACGATAAAATTTCGGATTATTTGCAAGGCGATGTGATTGACAAAATAGAAAATGCCGACAAAGCCACTATAAAACAATTGCTACAACATTCGAGCGGAATCGTTAACTATATTCAAAGTATTAACTTTCAAACGGCTTCTATCAACGACCTTATTCGGGAATGGAAACCCAATGATTTGTTGAAATATGCCTACCACAAGAAGGCTTATTTTGATTTGGGCTTCGATGTAAGATATTCAAATACAGGATATATCATGTTAGGAATGTTGATTGAAAAAATAGAAGGCAAACCTTTCTACAAAGTATTTGAGGAGAAAATATTCTCACCACTCGATTTAACAATGACCACATTTGCGGCAACAAACCATGTTCCACAAGGAATAGCAAGAGGATATATTGATTTGTATAGCAATTTGCAAGTAATAGAAAGCACCTATTTTAGCGGTTGGGATTATTACACCGCCGATGGTGGACTTATTTCAAACCCTTACGATATGAACATTTTCTTTCGGGCTTTGATGAATGGACAAATCATAAACTCAACCTCATTGAGCCAGATGTTAAGTTGGAAAATACCCAATGAGCTTGACCCTGATTTTTTTCCAATAGCCTATGGTTTAGGGATATTCAAAATAGAAACTCCTTATGGAATTGCGTACATGCACAGTGGCGATGCAATTGGTTATTATGCAAATATGCTTTATTTTCCAAGCGATGGCACTACTATTGTTTATGCTGTAAATAGTAATTATGGCAAAATAGATCAATTCGTTTCGACAAAGAAAGCAATGGAAAAAATAATTTCGACTATATTAGAATAACAATTTGAACCCAAAAAGAGCGATTAGCCTATTTTTGCATTCTCCATAGGTATTTCTTGTAGCGAACCAAATTAAATTGTATATTTTGTTTCGCCAAGTGCTTAAAATACTCTTTTGTACGAACATTCATTCCTTTTTTTGTGTTTTTACCTGAAAGGCTATTCTACTCCTTTTAACTTCATCATTTTTTTCCACTCAACTTTTTCTATCTACCATTCACTTTCAAATTTCTACCATTCACCTTATTTTTTAATACAAACAATTTTTCTTCCCCTTATCTTTGTGGCATAATAAACATAATCTATTTGTAGAAAATGTTTTATGCGAATCATTTATATATTAATTTTAATTATTCACAATGAAAAGAAATGTAATTTTAGTACTAATTTTAGTCTTTGTTGGCTACCACAATGTATCGGCTCAAGGAGTCTTAAAAAAGCTGAAAGATAAAGTTACGAGTGTTACCACTGGCGAAAGTAATTCCGGAAATACGAATAACGAAAGCAACAATTCGGCAGTGAGCAAATTAACTCCTGCGCAAATAAAACAAATGGTTGAGAAAAAGCAATTAACCTATGGAACTTACTCAGACCAAGGAGCAACCAGCGCAGCACATAGCAAATATATGGGAAAAGTTGTTTTTTCAAACTCGCAAGTTAAATTTAAAAATGAAGATGAAAGCAAGTTTAAAAACACGTTTAACATTGAAGAAACTCTTTTTCTCCAATTCTACATGCAACGTTCGATACGCAACCAAACTTCGCAATATTTAGATTTAGGCTTAGGCAATACTCCTTATTACAAAGGTTTGATTTACGTAAATGACAAGCTGGCAGCAGATTGGGAAGTAGCCGGATGGCACAGACCCGGTAATTCATTTGATGAATGGACTACTAATGGTTTTCCTTTTGCTACAAGCGATATCGATTTGCAAGGCGAACAGGCAAATACTTGGGTAAATTTGGCATCGGGACTTGCAGCTGGCAAATATAAAATTAGAGTTGAAATGGCTATCATTTCTTTTGCCGGAAATAAAAACAATGAATTTATCAAATTTTCTTACGACACAACCGCTTATTCAGCTAACGTAACTTACATCAAAGACGTAGTTTCATCGGGTGAATTTACGTTGAATGTAACCGACAAAGGGAAAGCGATTTTACTACAAAAATATGCAATCAAACCACCGGTAGCTGCGCAAAGTAATCCGGTATTGGAAAAAGAAATTAAAGCATTGGTTTTAAAAGGATACAACGAAACGGCTTTGAAAGTTGTTATTCTTGACCCAAAATGGGAATTTTACCACAATGATTTGGGTATTTTAATTTATAGATATGTGTATGCGCTTGTGATTTCAAAAAATGCGGAAGGAAAATGTATGGGCAGTGTGTTTGTGTTTGCACAAGATAAAGGCGATGGCAACAAATACGGTACTACTTACATTGAATCAGTAGCTTCAGCAAACGATTGGGTAAAAGAATATACTTGTGCCGCAATAAAATAGTTGATAGAATTGACTGAATATTCCACAGTACTCGCTTTTTTTTCCAAAGGATTATTCAGTCAATTTCTTTATTTTCTTTACTGCTTTCAAAATTAATATGAGAATTGAACGTTATAATACCAAAAAAAATAAGCACAAGTGTTATTTTATTTGAAGTAAATCTTTTTGTAATCAAATAAAATATAAGCATTTGGCTAAATAAAATATACAATTAAATTTGGTTCGCTTCTTAATTATGACGTTGCAAAAGAAAATCATTTATTTTACCACTATTTTTATATTGTTCTCGAATAATTTTACGGCACAAAACCCGAATGTAGTGGATTCTCTAAAAAAAGAAATCTCATTGCATAAAAATGTGAATGAACAAATTGAAATCTACAATCAAATTGCTTGGAATATGAAAAACAGCAATTTAGATAGTAGTTTGTTCTATGCTTACAAAGCAAAAGAAATGGCAGAAAATGAAGGCTACAAAGCCGGACTGGCAGAAGCTTTAAAAAACATAGGAAACATTCATAGCAAACGAGGACAAAATATTTTGGCAATTAGTAATTACGAAAAAGCATATCAATTGTTTGTTCAAATCAATGATACCATCGGAAAAGCAAGCAGTTTGAACAATCTTGGAAATGTAGCGAGTAGCCGAGCCGATTTTTTTAAAGCTGTCGATTACTATTTGAATGCCATAAAACTTTACAAACTTAAAAGTGATTCTTTAGGTATTTGTGGGTGTTATCTCAATATCGGAACGGTTTATAATCGAATGCAAAAGTACGACAAAGCTCTTGCTTACACACAATTAGCGGCAGATATTAGTGCAAAACTCCCCAAAAAAACCAATTTATCGACAAGTTACTTGAATATTGGAGCAATTTACTCAAATTTAAGCGATTACGAAAAGTCTGTACTTTATTTCAAAAAAGCATTGGCTTTAAAAATTAGTTTGAACGAACAAATTGCAGTGGCAAATATTTATTCCAATATTGGCAGAATTTTTATGGAAATAAACAATACCGACTCGGCATTGTTCTATTTGAATAAATCGTTGGAAATAAAGCAACAACAGCCCAATTACAACGATTATGCTCCCATTTACATTGCATTTGCCGAATTGTTTACAAAGAAAGGAAATTACCCGAAAGCATTAATGTACCTCAAAAATGCTGAAAAATATATAGTTACAAACAAATCGGATTATCTGATGCCTTTGTTATTAAAGACTTACAGCGAGGTTTATTTGAAAAAGAATGATTATAAAATGGCTAATTTCTATTTGGTGAAGCAACAGCAATACTCTGATTCATTGAGTGAAAGCAAAGTAGAATTGAGAATAGCTGACCTTGAAAAACAATATGAAATAGAAAAACGAGAATTACAAATTTCGTCGCTTAAAAAAGAAAAAGAACTGAACAATCTGCAAATGGAAAAAAGTAAACAGATTATTTGGCTCTGGGTGGTTATTAGCGTTTTATTTATTGGTATTGCCATTTTTAGCCAATTTGCAATTCGCAATAACAAACGGAAGAACAAAATGTTAGAACAACAAAACAATGAAATACTGATGCAACACGATATTATTGCAAATCAAAAAGAACGCATAAAAAAAGAATTGTCCGAAACCATTTTCAAATCGGAAATTCTGGAGCGTGAAAATCTTCAATATAAATTAGAAGCACTTAAAAATCAGCTTAATCCGCATTTTCTGTTCAATACATTCAGTACTCTCATCTCGTTAATTAGCGAAGACCAAGTACTTGCAAAAGAGTACGCCCACAGACTTTCTAATATGTATAGGTACATTTTAACTCGGCACGATGTGGAACTTGCTACTATTCAGGAAGAACTGGAATTTGTAGAAGCCTATATTTTTATGGTTGCCATTCGTTTCGACAATTTGGTAAAACTCCACAACCGTGTAAATACAAACTTGAAACTTTTTCATATTCCCTCTTTTAGTTTGCAATTATTGGTAGAAAATGCTGTAAAACACAATGTTATATCTAACAAGCACCCTTTGAATATTTACATAGAAAACAGCGACACACAAATAATAGTTCGCAATGATTTTAAATCAAAAAAAACCTCTGAAACCTCTACCGGTATTGGTTTGAACAATATTAAAGACAGATACAAATTAATTTCAAACCAAGCTGTTGAAATAATTTCAAACGAAAATGAGTTTATTGTTAAAATACCAATTGTTTTTTGATAGACAAAATTTTATAATTAAGATAGGAAAAATGAATATAGTAATAGTTGAAGATGAAATTTATACCGCAAAGAATTTAGCGAAAAGCATCAAAGAATTAATTGATTCTGCAAATGTTTTGAAAATAATTGACAGCGTGGAAGATGCTATCGATTTCTTTAACACAAAGCCGGATATTGATTTGATTTTCATGGATATTCAACTTTCCGACGGAATTAGTTTTGATATTTTTAAATCGGTCGAAATTGAAGCTCCAATTATTTTCACAACTTCCTTCAACGAGTATGCCATCAAAGCCTTTGAAGTGAATAGCATCGACTATTTGCTTAAACCCATTGAGCAAAAAATGCTCGAAAGGAGCTTACAAAAGTTTCAAAAACAATACGATAAAGCAAATGCAAAGCTCAATTTCGAAGCTCTTATCAAAGTAATGAACCGACAAAATGTGGAATACAAAAGCCGATTTATGGTAAAAACGGCAACCGGTTTGCTTGCAATTTTAACTGCCGACATTGCTTACTTTTATATCGACAACCAAATAGTTTACCTAAAAACAAAAGCCGGAAAACAACATCATTTAGAAATTAAATTGGACGATATAGAAAACTCGCTTGACCCCAAATTATTCTTTCGGCTCAACAGACAGTGCATTGTTCATATTTCGACCTCGAAGTTGTGGTGAGCCGATACACCATTAAAGACTTTAAAAAATGGTTGGATTCTTAATGGATTAAATAAGCACCAATGCTATTTTAATTGGAGTAACTATTTTTGTAATCAAATAAATTTTAAGCACTTGGCAAAACAAAATATGCAATTTAATTTGATTCGCTACCTATCCGATTTTTTTATTTCTTCGTTTATTTCTTTGTTTTCAATTTCAAGGTTCTTTTTATTTTCGAGAAAAGTTTTGGCATTTAAGTTTGTAACAACGCTTTCACCTGTTTTTTGCTCTATCTCTTTTCGTGTATTACCTGCAATTGTGCCGCCTTGTTTTGCAATCTTTTTACTTAGTAGAAAAATTAAATGCGCTCACAAAAAGACCTTAACTTAATCTTCAAGTTCTTCGTCTTTTGCATCAAAAATTTTAAGAAAAAGCATCTAACCCAATTGCTCAATACGTTGAGCATCGCCGTTGATGCCTTTATCTTGTCGCATGATGTTGCGAATATTTTTTATTACTCTGATATGTTCATTTTTTTTAATTACGAATTTGAAATTACGAATTACGATATTCAATTACGAATTTTTAATTACGAATTACGAGCTTGCTTGCGCCAGCCAATTCGTAATTCGTAATTATTCATTCGTCATTTTTTTCTTCATGGTTTTTTGTATGCTTCCTATTATTTTTTGTATTTCTTCAATGTCTGTTAATAAACTTATTCGTTCTTTTTCAGATAAATATCCTGTATCTGTTAAAAGTCTTATCCAATAATGTGTTTCACGAGCTTCTTTGTATGCTATTGTTATTTTGGCAAAAAAATCTTTATCGCTCTGACCGCCAATAGCTTCTTCAACATTAGCACCAATTGATGTTCCGCATCTTAATAATTGTTTGCTTAGAACATATTCGTTTTTTTCACTGCAAAGATATTGATACAATTTTACAATCCTGATTGCAAATGCATAACTCTTTTCTTGAATTATATTTTGTTTCATCTTTATATTAATTACGAATTAGAAATTACGAATTACGAGAATTAATTACGAATGCCAAATTACGAATTACGATTTGTTGGCGTAAGCCCATTCGTAATTCGTAATTATTCATTCGTAATTCATTTAAGAGTAGTTGCTGTGTAAGATGCTACGTTTATTGCTTTGCTGTAATCGGTATCTTCGTAAAAAAGCCCCATGCGATTAAGTGCAAGGAAATAGCTTTTGCGTTTGTTGTAATAATTAAGTTCCGATTTTAAAAACCATGCTTTTTTTCCTAACTTTTCGGCAATAAACCATTTTTCCAACAAACGGGAAGTGCGTCCGTTACCATCTTCGAAAGGGTGAATTTTTACAAAAACAAGGCTAATCATAAAAGCATAATAAAAAACTTCTTTAATGTCCATTTCTTTTTTTAGTAGCGTTTCAATGTCATCAATCAATTTTTCAAATTCTTCTTTAACATGTTCTTTTTGTGTAGCGGTATATAGAATATTTCCGTCTTCGGCATAAATTAATTCATCATGTATTCTGATTTTTCCTTGTACTTCTTTAACTATTAAGTTCTTCGACAAAAGTTTGTGTGCTTTGAGCAAGTTTTTATCCGATAACTCATTTTCTTGTGCAAACACATAAGCATTGTACAAGTCGTTTGTTGCTTCTATATATTTAGGTGCAAATCTTTTTTGGTGCTGTAAATATTGTATCAAATCCTGCGAACTGGCAATTTCGCCCTCAATTTTCGCAGAACTGGCAACCGAATTTGTGTTATAATAAAAAATATCTTTTTTAAAATCCTTGTACTCAATTTTGTCAAAAGCTACTTTCAATTGAAAGTTAATCTTTGCTTTGTAGTCGTTTAAATATTGTGAGGGAATAATTTTCATTTAATTACGAATTTTTAATTACGAATTACGAAAAGTCAATTACGAATTAGAAATTACGAATTACGATGTTGCTTGCGCCAGCCAATTCGTAATTCGTAATTGTTCATTCGTAATTAATTTTATGCCGTTTTATAAATTTCCTCTTTTAAATCGTTGATTGCTTTCAAATACTCTTCTTTACTGCCGAAAACTTTAAAAATCTCTTTTGGCGTTCCTAAGTTTTTCAAAGGGTCTAATTTTAGAACCTGCAAACTTTCAATGTTTTCGATGCCGGAAATTGAGTATTTTTCGAGCAAGTTTTCGAGTACAATTTTGGCTTTTTCGTTGTACTTGCCAAAATAATTTCTCTTTTTTACATTATCGGCTCGTTCTTTTCGGCTAAGTGCAGGCATATCAAATGCAATATGACAAACCAAATCGAATGGGTCTAATTCTTTTCCGATTTCTTTTTGCAGTGCTTCAAAGAAAATTCCTTAATGGATTGATTTATTAGTTTTGCGTCTTTTCCATAGTATTGAACACGTTCATTTAAAACACTTACTGCAACACCGTTTACATAAATTTTATAGATTGATTTACTATAATTTTAAATTTATCATAAGCCCAAAATATCAATATGTTTTCTCGTATGTCGGATTACGCATTACGAAGCAAGCTACCCACCAGCCACTGACCGCTATATGCGATGTTAGCGGTTTTCATTTTTCATATCTTTAAAAATTCATATTCATATACTTTCGGTTCAATCTTTTGAGCCAAAATTTTCAAACTATCTCTTAAATCTGTAATTAGTTTCATATATTTTTCATCGTTACTTTTATTTTTCATTTTGCCTTTATCGTTTCTGCCCTGAAAATATTCACGAATATCGTATAATGAAGCATTTACATTACATTCTGTTTGCAAATGATAATAACGCCACAATTCACGACCAGCATCAAAAACTGCTTTGGCTTCTGGCGAAAATTCTAATTTTTCAGTAGTTTTTATTGTTTTACCATTGTATAAGTCAGCGTTTTCCTCAATTTTTAGTTTACCGTTTATAAATTTGCTCATAAAATTACTTTCAAACTTTTCTCGTGAATTTACTTCGGTTTCGGTAAAGGGTATCCAATGGTTTACTCCTTCTTTTGACGAAATTCTATTTTGTCCATGAAACAGCACAAAAACCAAACAATCGTTCTGAAATTCTTTATCTTTTTCCCATTTTTTGGTTGGAAATAAAAACTGGTCGCGGTCATTAAGCCAAGTTGCCTTTATCGAATGTCGAACAGCTAAATAAACGCATCCGACTATAAGGTTGTTTTGATTTATTGAAATTGTTGAAATATGACTGATTGGTATTGTTGATGTTATGCGAACCTCTGCAATATGTTGAAAGTCATTCCCCAAATAAGCTAAATATCCGATAGAATTTTTATCATCAGCCAAATATTTTTTAATCCATTGATTTATATACGTGCTACCGTGTTGAGAGTGTATTGATTTTTTACCTGCAACCTCGCTACTTTTCTCATATATATCAGCAATACAACACCTAAACTCTTCTTGTTGTTTGGTGTCCCAAATCATAAATCCGATTGGAAATTTCCCTGTAACATTATCGAAAGTATCCGCAGGAACGATAAATATTCGCAGTAACTTAGCTTTGAAGAACTTCTGCAATTCCACAAAATTGGGTGATTGAAAGAATTTTAACTTTGAAAAATTTGCAATTGTCGCCCCGCCGAGTTCTTTAAAGATTCGAATGAGAAACTGAGCAAAGAGTTCGTTCTTAGCCTTACCTAGAATGCCTCCATAGGTTTTGTAAACGGATGTCTCTTTGGATACATCTATTTTCCTGCCGCCCTTTCCTATGCCGTCTGTTGCCTCCGCATACGGCGGATTTATATAAACCACTAATTTCTTCCGTTTTTCGGGATTGTGAATAATTTCTTGTAACGGTTTAGGTAGTTTAGAAAAATCATCATTCAAAAAATCAAATTGAAAAACATGGTCTTCCAACAAATTTGCACCGTTTTTAATACGGTCTTTTATTACTTCTACATCTTGTTTATCGAGTGTGGAAGCCCAAATATTGTATTTATTGGTAAGTCCGGTTAATAAATTTCCGGTGCCTGCTGCACAATCCCAAACATAGTATTCGTCTTGCCAATCTTCGCCCAACACATCGGTTAAATATTTTTGCGAAAGTTCGACCCAAATTTGTGGCGTAAAAAAACTGCCTTTTCTTTCTCTCACATCTTGCGGAACAAGCAAATCACGACGTTCTACTATATAATCCCAGTATTGTTCTAATGGCGGACGTTCGTATTTATTCCAAAATTGAGTGTGTGCTTTTTGTTGGTCGTTAAATTCTACACTGCTCGACGAAAACGCACCATATTCGTCTAAATGTCTGTTTAATTCGTATTTTGTTGCTTTTAGCACCACAAACAATTTATCTTTCAGAGTAATATTATCATTTGAAAGTAAATCGGCAAGATAAAAATCGCCCTCAATTAAGCCTTTTTTCTTTACATTATCCCAATTTACTGCAATAGTTGATTTTACGGTTTGTACCCATTTGTTGTAAATAACTATGAAATTATTTTTATCAATTCTGGTTTTCGTAAATCCGAATTTGCCTACAATAAAATTTGCTTTTATAAACGTTCGTAATTCTTTATCGTCTTTGCCGTAAAAATAGATAAGTGTATTTTGGTCTAAGATGCTT
>JFJP01041943.1_pt1 | contig 11326 bp, 12 predicted proteins | sample 431651 | NCBI WGS metagenome assembly JFJP01 (sample SAMN02602958, study PRJNA72255) | Microbial mat metagenome, whole genome shotgun sequencing project. | biome: fresh water; feature: sink hole; material: water; isolation source: purple microbial (photo- and chemosynthetic) mats found in... | reverse complement strand
CGGGTACAGTCCTTGGATGGGAACACCCAAGATTGCTCTCATTGATTTAAGGCTGGTAGGTAGCAAGTTACCGAACTTCACGCTAGTCAAGCGCAGTAGTTCTTCCACGCTTTTAAGGCTCAAGCCCGTCAGCATGGGGGTTAGGTCGATTGTGGTGTACTGGTTGACCTTGCCCTGTATCAGTGCCTTTGTGGGTAGTAGTTCACCAGCATCAAAGTACAGGGTGTTTGCTGGGCAGTTCACGAACACCACGGTTCGTTCTTTTTTATCCAGAGTTTCGTAGTTATCGGTAGTGCAAAGGGCGGGTTTGTCCGTCCAAAGCAAGGTATCCACCTTGTACAGGCTGGCAACCGACAGGTTTTCAATGTGTTGTATGTGCTTGGTCTGCGCAATTGATTGCAGCACTTGCTCAACGGATACCGGGTCATCTGTGGTCACCCGTATCATGGGTATGATGGCTTTTAGGCCATCACGTAGTAAGTCACTCATAGTGGGCCTTTAGTGTAGGTGGCCCATTATAAACACAGGTTCAGAGTTTGTCAAGAGTTAATGAATGGCACAGTCTATGGGTTTTTCCCACGTTGTGAAGGTAATATCCCCGTTTTCAGGGTTATGGTCTTCTTGAATGTAGCTACGGTTATCAAGGGTCGTGTATGCCATGCTTGGTACCACTATTTTGCCACCAGCGGCCTTAACCAACAGCATTGCCATTACCAGCTTCTCACTGCGCAGGTTATTCAACTGCTCTTGGAAGCCCTCTACCATTCTCTGGTACTCAGCCCTTGAAACAACGCCCACGGTGTTCTCCATAAAAGCCTGAGTATAGGCTACGTGACCTGCTTAGGGTCGGGGCAGGATATGAAAGGGCAGTGCTTAGGCTTTTTATCCCCGTGCCTGCGAGAATTATCTGCGTTTTCGCAAATAGACAGGCAGTGGGATACCACATCAGCCTGATCTTTTTTACCATCATCCAACAGCTTCAGTCTATAGGCTTCCAGCCTGCTCGTACAGAGAGTGTCCATAGACACTTACTTCAAGGCTGCGGCTGCACGGGCGTAGTCTGCCTCACAGCTTTCAAGTTTGATTCTGAGTCGTTCTGCTCTGGCAGATTCCCTCGTAAGAAATTCGCCATCGGCTCGGTAAAGCTCGGCTCCGGTGCAGCCGGTTCCCTTTCCGGTATCCGTGGGCAAATTGCCTGCACTAGGACGCGGGGGGCGCTCGCGCAGCCCAGCAAGAGCGTTGTCAAGAGACTTATTGATAGAACGGATTTGCGCATCATAGGATTTCCTCTGGTTATCGGCACTTTCCTGTAGCTTCTTGGTGGTGTCTAGGGCTGATGCCGCTACCCTAGCAGATTCCTGATCTTGTTCAGCTTTCACAGCATCCCACTTGCGCTGTACGGTATCGGCACCCCGGTCATAACTCCAGTTGTACCCATACCAGCCAGCAAACCCGACCACTGCGACCAGTATGAGTGTAGCCCATACTTTTGGATTGATTAGAGCTAAGTTCATAATGGTGCGCAATTGATTTCAGTTACGTGTTGGGCAGTTCACAGGAACCCGCTGCGGTGCAAGCGAGAGTCTGAGCGCCCACGGTATTGTCGGTCTTTTCAAAGTCAGTCAAATCCGTCCAGTCCACCTGCGGTTGCGGGTTAGCCGCAATCCAGTCGGTGTACTCCTTTTCAGTCAGGTCTTGGTAAGGTGCCTGCTGATAGATGTGGTCAGAGCGGGGCAGGAATGACGTACCAGAAATATCGTCAAAGTTTTTGAACACCCATGCACCGACTTCCATCCATTCGTCATCACCAACGGATACCGTGATGCTGGGCTTGTGTTCGCACCACTCGCGTTGATACAACATCCACACTTCAAGGGCGCTAATGGCTGTGACCTGATCACGGGTAACCGCACCATCAGGGGCACTCATTGGGAAACTGATAACCGCAGTGCTGTCGGGGCGTTGTTGATCGTCTTCAATCACAAACCCTTTTTTCAGCATGAAATGGTACAGTGGGTCTTTCTTATCCACCCGCACGGTGCGAATGTAGTTCCGGTTGTGCCGTGCATGAATGCCACTGGAGGTATTGCAAAGCTGGGATACCGTGCCACTGGGTTTCACGCACGTGATAGCCGCACTAGGAACCACCCCTAAATGTTTTGCCCAAATAGCGTTTGTGGCACGGGCATGGTCTCGTAAGCGGTTAAGAACTCCAGTGAGTTGGTCATGACCCAGACCCCCGGCCATCAATTCGTTGTCATAGATACCGGTCAAGCTCACGCCCAACAGGGCTTCTGCTGAAGTGTTTTTTGACCACGCCTCGGACACGAACTTGAAGTGTGTCAGCGTGCTTTGCAAGGTTCCCAAGATGGTCGCAATTTCAACTTTTTCCATCAATTGGGTTTCAGTGTCGTGTTCACGTATGATCACTTCACTCAGGTTGCATAGTTGTTTGTCTTGCAATATGATTTCAGAACAGGGATTAGTTCCCCAGCTAATACCTTTGGGTCTGCGGCCCCAGCGTTCGGCTTGTTTGGCGCTGGCGTTGCGGTTGAAAATACCACGCTCACCAGATTTTGATTTAATCAGGGCCAGCCATTCTTCCATGAAAATTTCAGCACTTGGTTTTTCAGTGAAGGCCACAGAATTGTTTGCCAGTCCCCGCTGAGGGTTGTCAACCCACCACTGCCCGGACTTAGCGTCCCGCATACGTTGGTCGGACAGGTTAGACAGGCTAATGAGGGCCGAGCGGCGAACACCACCAACCACCACAATTTCACCGACCATGCACATTAGGTCATGTACTTCCAAGCTATTGAGCTTGCGTCCTTTGGCACGTTTGAATTGCTCAATGGTGAAGTTGAACAACTTGCGTAGGGGTTCTGGGCCACTGGCACGGCCACCAAAAATCTTGAGCCGTTCACCGGCCTTGCGCACCCGACTGTAATCAATTTTGGGAATATCGCCATCCCACAGGGAGGATAGGAGTCGGTTATAGGCTTTGGCCCAGCCTTCTTTGCTATCGGCCACAATGATTGTGTCATCACAGTCCACCAGCGTGTCGGGGATGGCCGGGAGTTTGGTAACTTCCTGACGTTCACACGAAAATCCAACTCCAGTACCACACATCAGGATATACAGGGCTTCGCTAAAACTGCGCTTGGTATTGACCGCCAAGTAGCTGCAATTGAATCCTGCAAGGTTTTCGCGGTCAAGTGCTTCACCGGCTGTCATCAGTGCCCTCATGCTTGGCATCACTTCAAGGTTGACAATGGCGTTCTTGACCCGGCCATTCAGTTCAGCAGTGAATCGGTTACCTGTTTTGTTGTCAAAATAGTCAATGTAACGCTGCACGGTTTCAGGCCACGTTTCACGCCTGCCAAGATCATCACGCCACCGGCTATACCGGCTAATATGTATGTATTGTTGGTATAAATCCATGATTCTTCCTATGTAGTTGGGGGGATTAAGGGTTGCCACTGTTGTTGTTCCTCTGGTGGCTCAGGGGGTGCTGACAAAAGGTTATCTGCAAAAAGGTGGAACTCCATTTCCAACATGTCCGAGGGACAGCCTTTCCTTGGTTTGTACTGAAAGGGGTTGGGGGTGGGGTCAGTCCATTCACCCCCAATGTTCATCAGGCGTTACCGTTGTTTCGTTGATTGAAGCGTTCCCACACAATGTAGCCAATGGCAGCAATGGCTACCACCAGCAACAGGGGGACTACCCAATTTCCAAGTCCGTCAACCGAGGCTTTCAGTGTGTTCACGGTGTTAATGCTTTCGCTAACAGCCACTACTGCGGTAGTGCTGCCAGCAACCAGCCCTGCCCGGTTGATGGTGGATTGTCCCATAGTTTTGGGGGGTTCGACTGCCTGAGGCATAGGTTCTGCCACAATTTGTTCATCTTCACCAGCAACGGGGGTAAGAAACAGTGTAGATTCTTTGTTACGGCGAATAGTGAGGCCATTAGAAACCACCAATTGTTTGGTCTTTGGGTTGGTGATTTTGTTCCACAGCCCGAATGCACGGGCGGCGGCTTGGTCATCACCACGTTCAAAGGCTTTCTTGACTGATGAATTTTTGAAAGCAGTTAGGCCAATATTGAAGGCCAAACTAACAAAGGCAGCAAGTTGGTTTTCATTTGGCTTGCGTGTCAGCATTGACAGTACATCATTTTCCCACTGCTCCATATCACTTTCAAATAGAGCTTGTTCTTCGGCTGCGGTGATCGTGTACCCAGCGCGCACCATTTCAGCGGTTATACCCTTGGTGTGTCCACGGCCAATGGTAGGCACTCCAGCAGGGCAAAAGTATGCTTTGAGTTTGATGCTTTCGGATTTGGTGACCAGCGACACCCCTGCTGCGTTTATCATGGTGTGCCCTTAGTTAAGTGTGACTGTAGCCAAGTGAGAGCGCCACTGGCCATCAAGCCTGCTAAAAAGACTGCCACCCAGCTAACAACGGACTTGGTGGCAGACTCTTTGTACTTGTCCATAACCTCAGCGGCCTTAATGCGGTGAACGTGGTCACGGCGGTGTCCGTCAAAGTCTGGGTAGTTCAGGTCATTCTTGGGGAAAGCGTTAGAGTGTTCCATCTGTAACCGCTCAAGGGTTTCCAGACGTACCAGAACATCCTTCAACAGGGAAAGGATTAGCTTGGAGTCTGAGGGGCCTCCCGACCCACCAGAAGCTGCTTCGGCTAGTAGGTCACTAGCCCGGCGTTTTGGTGGTTGTTGATTAGTATCCTGCATGTCGATAACCTTCCGCTAATATGTAGGGCCTTATCCATATCCACAAAGCTGCCAATGCCAGAGCAATTTCCCCCCCAATAGCGGCGGGGGGTGGGTAGACTGAGGTTAACATTGACCACACGGTATAACACCAGAGCATCGAATTCCAGCCTGCGAAATACCGGGCAAATTTGCTGTGTAGGTCATTCATCAATAGTATAGTCAACTGAGTTGCTCCTGACAACGCAAATAGTATCCCCCAGATTTCTTCATTGGCAACAAGGGCCATGTGGGCGTATGTCGGTCTACCAAAACTGTCACCTTCCCACAACAACATTATCGCCCAAGCGAATTCACCAAGTGCGAGGGTGAATCGGCTTGCAACCAGATCAGTATCCCAAAGAATGCGGGTAAGAGATTTTAGGATTATGCGTCTGGCCTTGGAAGTGGGGTCTGTCATCTAATTTCTCCAGAAATAATTCACGCATGGGTTCACTTGTGGTTAGTGTAATTCATATGCCACTACTGAACAAAGCGCAATTGATTGCGTTACCCCAAGGTTTTGGGTGTGGGGTTTTTCACCCGTGTAAGAGGCCCGTAGTCCAAGGCCGCAGACATTACTTCTGAAGGGGTTGCAGTATGGCCCAGAACACCCCCAGCGGTCTTTAGCACGTTGATAGCGTAGGCAGCGCACTCATTTACATGCCCCTCGTCTACGGGTTGAAATAGGGATTCTACTGCGGCCAGTTGGGAGTACGGGGTACATGATAAACCACTATCTTTACAGACAGATTAGTACGCCTGTAGTTGGATTCACCGTACAGACTTTGCCATCCACTACCACGGGTGTCGGGTTCGTAGTGGTGGTCGTAACCGGGTTGGCATTGGTTGTTGTACTGGTGGTTACCGGGTTTGCCGTACTGGTGGTAGTAACCGGGGATTTAGTCATAGTCCCATCCCCCACAATGCCATCACCTGTGATGGTGGTGACCGTAGAAACATTTGCTGCCGGGGCTTGAATTAGAGAGGCAATACCCAGCATCGTGGTACCCGAAGCCAAGGCTATATCCTTGTTGCTAGCAGTTCCCGCCGCTGCTGTAGCCGAGATACTTTGCCCCATACCTGCAAAGGTGGCGTTGGTACTGATTGCAACATCCCGGGCATTATCACTGGAGCGGATTGCAACTTGTGCATTTTTGGTGATACCCCAAACTTGAGTAAGGCTAGGAACCAAAATACTGGCCCATTGAAGGGCCTCGTTGGGCGGTGGCGCGTTCAAAGCGTGTGAAGGTTGCCCCTGTGCTGGGGCGCTCATAGCAATAGCCATTAAGGCGGCTACCTTACTAACGGTGTCCTGACTGGTGTTCGCTATTTTTGACAATGCTTGGTATCGGGCGGTCTCTACCGAAGCCTTGGATGCGGCTATTGAGACTTGAGAGGATGCATAGTACCGGTAATCGTTGGTAGCACATCCTGAAAATAGGAAAGTCAAGACCAATATAAAGAGCTTCATAACATTCCAATCAGTTTGACAGTATTGTAAAGCCACCTACCGGTTAGTGCAATTGATTGCGCAGTAACCGGTAGGTGGTTTGAACTACCCATAAAGTGTTTCAATAATACGTGTATTTTTCTAAAGCGATGGTGCGAGTACGCCCCGCGCCATCCGTCAATATCACTTCATAGTAATACACACCATCTGGCTGCGTAGCTTGGGCCAAGGTCGGTGCAAATTCAACCCTCCCAGCCGGAGCGTCGAGTATGGTGCCAGTTATGCTGTAAAGCAGGTTAGTGTCTAGAGAATCAGGGGCCTTGTCTGTAGTTACATGCATCACAAAAGAGTGGCCTGTAATGTCAATCACTGCTCCGGTTTTTTCGCTAGTAACTGTCAATTCGTCAGCGTAGGTATTTCCTCTACGGCGTTTTAGTGCTGATGCTGCCATGATTTTTCCTATACGTTAATGGGTTTTGTACTAATTACCACGGCCATAGCGGTATCCGTCACCGTTGCCACCGGCGCGGTGTCCCTCACGGCCACAGACAAGTAATTATCAGTAACGGCTACGGACATACTCATATCTTTGAATACAGCCTGTGCCCCGGTATTCACCACGATACCAGTACCCCCAACACGTGGGTGGGTGATCAAGTCCCACACATTGCCCGTGGCAAGTGAGCTTGCAGCTTTGAGGTTTTGCCAGAAATTCATTCTTCGTAGTGCATGATCTGTTGAACATCAGGCAAGACCATCAAGCGCGTCAGTTCTGCACTCAAATCAGCCCGGACAGCCGCCACAATCTCAGCCAGCGTGGGGCCGGTGCTGCCACTGGTGTTGATACCCTGTGCCTGTACGGGCACGGTGTAGCGAGTCAGCACCCGGTACACCCCCAGAGTTGGAACAACTGGGTCAGACCCGTCTTCCGTGTACAGGTTGCCCTCAATGTCAAGGGTGTGGTTAGCCTCCATTGGACGCACTCGCCACATACCTTGCAGGAAAAAGTTGGCTGGGCTGTAACGGCCACCGGGTAGGGAGTCTGCCCCACTCTGTCTCAACACCCTGCCGTACTTTGCATTGTCTGATAACGCAGCCCAGTCCACCCACCTAGAGTAAATCTCGGTGGCTGTGGTACTGGTGCTATCCAAAACAATGCGTTTAGTAGCGGGGTCAAACACGATGGACATGAGTTACTACAGCGGAGAATACACCCGATCCGACTCTGCCACCAGAGACAAGCTGATGCCTTTGCTGCGCGTCAGCATACCCGTGGCTACCGCAAACTTTCCGGTTCCGGGTTTAACCCCAATCAGCGTTACCGCCTTATCAGTGCCCAGTGTACCCCCCAACGTATCACCATCGTGGTCAAAGGTAAACTCAATTGAAGCGGCGTTGATGGTACCGGTAATTGGGGTGCCTGTGGCATCCTGTACAGTGATGGCACCAGACTCACCGTAGTCATTACCGGCACCGGTTGGGGCGCTGAACATCAAACGGTAACTTGACCCAGCACCGATAAGCGCAGAGTTGAAAGTCATAGCACCAACTGCGGTGTAGGGGTTTGTGCGCTTGGTGTTGCCCTCATCGTAAAACTCGATACGGTTGCTATCAGCAGACAAGATGTTGTCAACGTAAACAGACTGGCTCGTCACCAGCGTGTCGCCCACGAACGCCAGCAAGTCAGATTGAATCTTGCCAATTTTCGTACCCGCTGTGCCCCCGGTGTTAATGTCCGTGGCCTGACGCAGCATGTACTGCACCTTCGCGTAAATCTGTTCCAGCGTGGCGTTGTTGCCATCAATGACGATCTTGAAATTGCGTGCCGTGCCAGAGATTGTGCGGCTCTGGTTGGCACTGTAGTATGCCACGGTGATACCGTCATAGGGTGCCCCAGACATTGCTGAGTCTCCAGCCGCTTGATCTGATCCCAACAATGTCAGAATCTTCAGGTCATCCTCGTTGCTGATCAAAAAGTTTTGTTTGTTTGCGCCTGTAACGGTTGCGCCCGTGTCAGCCAGCACACTGGACTTGGATTTTTTTCCGTACTCACGGCAAAAGGTTTTGGCGTAGGTTCGTTTGTCGAAATTGCCGTGGGTAGCATCACCGAACACTTTGATACCCACATTGAATTGGTCATCAAACGGAAAATCCGTTGGATCGTCAGTTTCTCCTAGATGGTAGTACGGCTGTGCCCCGGTGTTGATAGCACCCAAGCCGACAAAGCCTGAGAACTGCTGCAACAGCACCCCCGCCGCGCTGTACTCTGACCAACCGCCATCCCTGTTCGCATTGCGGGTAGTGTCGTTCAGGAACGTCCAGCCAGAGAATGTTGCACCATCGGTACCAATCTGAAATTGGCCCGAAAGTGCGTCAATGGCATATGCAGGAAACGGGCTGTCTTGATACGTGGAGGTCGCCCACAAGTCCACTAGCTTGGAGTACAGCGCCTGCCAAGTCACCCCGTCCTTGAACGACAGGCCACCTGCCTCAACATATGCAATGGTGCGTGCGGCCTCGTCAATCAGCAGGTTAGTGCCAACAACAAGGGATGATTTTGATGTGATTTTTGCCATGATTTAAGCTCCATAATTGCGGTCTGGCCGCTGTTGAATCGTATAAGTTGAATTAGTTGTTCCCAACACAATAACTGGTGTGACTTGCGGAGTAAACCCTCCCTTGAAAGCTCCAATTTTTACCTGAGGCGTACCTTCATAGTCAAATATGAAGGTACCTGATACCGCATCCCCTGTAGCCAGCACGTTGCTACCGTCCCCGTTGGGGTCAACAAGTGCAAGCGGGTACTGGAGTCGCTGATCGACTGCGTTTGTCTTTGTACGGATGGCGATGTACGTCAGGGCATTAGCTGGGTCAGTAGTAATCGTTGTGGCCCTGACTTTCAGCTTTACCCCTGTCGCTGGATTGATTGCTGGCTCGTCCTCAATCTCAGACCAAGCGTAAACAGTCTCGCCACTAGCAAGAGAAGCTGTAAAGTTCGCGCTCACCGTGACCAGTGTACCGATAACTGACACAACAGTCGTACCATATGGCAAGCGACCATTTACTGACTGAACTTTGTCACCAACATTAGGTAGCAAACCCGTAGTATCTGCGTCAAAGAAGTTTGTGTCTATATTGCCATTGAGTGATCGGCGCGAAGCAGTAACTAATCGTTTCCATGCGCTGAAACCGCTGCCTGTATCTACCTGATATTCAAACAAGTGTTTATGCACATTGTTACCGCGAATATCAATCGCAGTGCGTGTACCGGTCTGCCCGAACCCAGTATGGCCAATCGCGTAGTACGGCATCGTCCATACCACGTTATCACCCAACGTGCCAAGGGCCACGTTACCTGTTGACGTAAATCCAGAGCCGGATACTGCTGTAATAACAGCCTGCGATGCAGTAGCTTCAAGAGGTTCGTTACAGGCGATAAGGAACTGGCCTTCCTCGTCACTAATGAATGAATCCTCCCAGTGCCGCCCATAAACAGAACTCTGCCCTGTTGTATTGTGAATCCACTTGCAGCCTCTGGCTATCAAATTGATTCCGAGTAGCACCTGAATATCAGTGGCATCACCCCAAACATTGTCAACCACAACGTCTTGCACGGTGTTGGCAATAACCAACGGGGCGGTGTTGACATTCACAGCGTAAAGCCTGCGCAACTGCAAGCCAATAACTACAGATGCATTGGCTATACGTTCCATACGGTTAACTGATCCGCCATCATAAGGAACTTCTGGTGTTCCAATGTTCGTAACCTTGATGTCACTACTACCCTGACTTACATTGAATATGCCCAACTTTGGATGCACATTTTCTAGACCAGCAAAACTGCTGAAACCTTCGATTTTGATATTTGAGCAGCCTGTTGCGAAATCTAAGGCGTAGATGTTGTTTATGTTTTGATTTGTACCGTTAAGCAGGTCCGCATATCTTGTATCTGTCACCGTCACGTTTGAACAAGTGACTCCATTCATCCTACCGCCAATTATTGTTGGGCGAATGATCTTGTTTACGCCGACTAAGCGAGTGAAATAGAATGGGTTACAGGCAGTATTACCACGGGTTATTGCAGTAAGAGAGCCAAATATCTCAGCAGAGCAGTCAATAGAGGTAAAGTTCGCAACGTCAGTCACCGATATTGCAGACTGGTTTGTACCAGTTGACCCATAACGCACTGCCCGTACCTTATTCAGCGTTACTGACGTAAAACAGTTGGCAATGCCTGTCGGGGCTAGCTCTTGGGCTAGTTCAAGCCCAATACCTATGCTGTCCATACTAACCGTGTCAGCTATATTGTTTATGGTTAGCGTTTGCAGAATAGCGCAGTCTTTCATGGCCACCCGGAAAGTGTTTGTAAGACTCAAAAACCAATTACAGCTTACATTCTGAATGTCAACAACACCTGCCGCAGAGGTCGTGAAGTCGTAGCGACTTGATGCTGTTGTATGCCTTGTATTTACAGCGTAGCTCGTCGCACTATTTGAACAGCTTAGGATCACGTTGGGGATACGCACCTTGCAGCCCGTTGGTGGCTTGTACCCGCAGGCATTTGTGGCCCGTTGGGCGATGGTGAGTACCCCGGTAGCGTTGTTACACCCAAAGAACTTGCCCCGAGCGTCAGTGGACACGAACTGGGTTGCAGTCGCCCAGCGCGAACCAGCGTTCAGCCACCACTCGTATTCACCCGATCCCGCAGATGTTTCAATCTGAAGCGCCGGGCAGTTGTCAGCTACCGGGAACTGGAAGGTCTGATCATCTGCGCCATTTGTCGTACCAAGTTCATACCAGTCACCACGGGTTACGAACTCACCCAGCCGGGGCACTGTCACTGTGCCAGATTCTTCGCCAACGATATGAATCCATGAGCGTTTCCCCGCGCCCGAACAGGTAATGGTGGCCCCGCCCGGCAGCGTCACCACCAGCCCGTTGCTGAAATCTCCGGTCTTGCTGCGCAGCTTCACCCAGCCCGTAGTTGGCATGGCCGCAGCCACGGCGGTAGGCTCCAAGGCCCCTGTCGCCCAAACAGCTTGAAGCTCTGCGGTTACCCCAGAACCTGTGCAAGCATTATCCCCTGCCACATTGCGTGTAGGAACT
>JFJP01040386.1_pt1 | contig 11326 bp, 7 predicted proteins | sample 431651 | NCBI WGS metagenome assembly JFJP01 (sample SAMN02602958, study PRJNA72255) | Microbial mat metagenome, whole genome shotgun sequencing project. | biome: fresh water; feature: sink hole; material: water; isolation source: purple microbial (photo- and chemosynthetic) mats found in... | reverse complement strand
TTTCCCATGCCAACAATAGAACGAAGCGCCGCTTCCTCCCGAATCTGCAGTACCGCCGTTTCTGGGTTGAAAGCGAAAACCACTGGGTGCGCCTGCGCGTATCCACCGCTGGCCTGCGCACTATCGACAAAAACGGTATCGACGTTGTGCTCGCTGATCTGCGCGCACGCGGCGAAATCTGATAAGGAGCTGCCGCCATGCGTGAAAAAATCAAACTGGAATCGACTGCGGGAACAGGTCATTTCTACACCACCACCAAGAACAAGAAGACCATGCCCGGCAAAATGGAGATCAGCAAGTATGATCCCAAGGTCCGCAAACATGTGATGTACAAGGAAACCAAGCTGAAGTAATTCGGCCAGGCTTCAAAGAAAACCTCGTGTTGTTGGCGAGGTTTTTTTTCGTCAATCGCTGTTGAGCGGCTTGATGAGCTATGAGTTGTTGGCGAGATGCTATTCGGGCCGAAAACCGAGAATTGAATGCCTGGGGGCGGCTTTGATGTCCATTGATTCCTGAAATATGACCGTTGATCTTCTTCTGCTTGAATAGCATCAAGGCTTGCGTTAGTTTCACCAAATACCATTGCTAATGTTGGTGCGAGAAATGAAAGCTTTCATGCGAGGCTTTTCCCTGGTTGAACTTATGGTGACGATTGCGGTGCTGGGTGTGATTACAGCCATCGCGATTCCGAGCTTCAATGAAATTCTTGATTCATCAAGACGGTCTTCGGTTGCGGGTGAATTGGTTTCGGATTTCGCACTGGCCAGAACAGAGGCTGCGCGCCGTGGGAAGCGGGTTACGGTCTGTGTTTCTAGCGACGGGGCAACGTGTTCAAGTTCTGCAACTGACTGGAACTCAGGCTGGATTGTTTTTTTCGACGTTACAGCCGACGGAGTGCTTACGACAGCGGATGGGGACGAACTGTTGAGGAGGAGGGATGCGCTTTCTGGTGGCCTTTCGTTCGTTTCCTCGAGTTTTGCCGCCACTGGCAGAATTCAATTTCGTCCATCCGGAGCAGTTGATTCGGGAGGCAATCTATTGTTGTGCAAACTTGGGAAATCGGGAGCCAATGGTCGTCGGGTTTCCCTAAGTCCCTCGGGGGCCGTGATCAGAACTACTGGAGTGACCTGTCCATGAGAGGCGTTGTTTACTATTGTGGAAAACCGGAACACCAAAACGACGCGTTCGCAAGGCAACGTGGTGCGATTCTCGTTGAGGCGATGGTGACCATTGTGATCACCGCTGTTGGCCTGCTTGGCATCGTCGGTATGCTGGTTGCGGGCATAGCGTCAAGTAACAAGAGCCTATACAGGTCTTCGGCGGTATATATGGCGAACGAGATTTCCGAACGGATGAGATCCAACGTCGCTGGCGTAAAAGCGAACGCGTATGCTGTCGCTGGCAGCAATACAAAAGTATGCCGAACATCTCCGAGTGTCCCTATTCCATCGACTTGTACGTCAGCCGAACTGGCGGATTACGATGTCTATGATTGGAAGGCTCAAATCGGGAGATCGCTTCCGGGGGGCACTGGAACGATAGCGAATGTCAGCGGGGTGTCCTGGGCTTCCGACAAGAATCAATATGAAATAACCGTATCCTGGCTGGAAGATAAAACGACTGCAACTCAAATGAACTTCAAGCTGAGGTTTGAGCCATGAGGACGATACCGCCTTTTTCTTCGAGCGTGTCGCAAAAGGGTTTCACGCTGACCGAGTTGATGGTGGGTTTGACGGTTTCGCTGATTCTGGTGGCGATGATTGCGCAAATCTATGTTGGGGCAAAGACGACCTATCGCTACCAGACCGAGTTGGCGGGGATACAGGAGTCTGGTCGGTTTGCGCTGGAGTTGATCTCGCAAGATGCGAAAAGCGCGGGTTTCCAGGGGTGCGGCGATGTTGGTGTGGTCGCTAATGTATTGAACAGTTCGACTGCTTCCTGGTGGCTGGATACAAGCAGACCTATCCGCGTGTTTAATTTAAACACGGGATTCCCTGCGGATTTTTCAAACGTTGTCACCACAAGTGACGCGGTGACCTTTATCCGTTCCGACAGCGTGTCAGAACGTTTGGTTACTGCCCACGATCCGGCGGCGGCAACATTTACTGTTTCTGCTGTGCCCCCGTTTGAACAGGGAGCTTTGCTGCTAGTGACCGACTGTCAGAGTTCGGCCTTTTTCCAGATGACTGGGCCGGTACCGCCCAGTCCGCCACCACTCATTCCAACGAATGTCACGATTGAGCACAATGCCACTGGGGCAGACTTTACTCCAGGGAACTGCAAAAATAGTCTGGGTTTAAGTTGTGGTTCAATTCCAGGGCCGACTAAAACGTTCGGTCCGGGGTCTCTGGTTTCTCGCATTGCCTCTAATGCTTACTTCATTGCGCCGTCACAATCTCCGGGTGCTAGGAATTCTCTATATACGCGTCATCTTAATCCGATAGGAAAAATTGTTGGCACGACTCTGGTCGAGATAGTGCCGGGTGTCGAAGCCATGAAACTTTCCTATGGTGTTGATGATGACGGCGACCTGTCAGCCAATCGTTTTCTCCTTGCCAATGACGTTGAATCACTGGGGCTGCTCAATCGGGTTGTGAGCATGCACGTGGAAATACTGGTTCGATCCCAGGAGGATGGTCTGGCCTCAACTAGTCAAACCCTAACGTTTAATGGTTCATCTTGGCCTGCACCAGACAGGCGCATCTACAAGGTGTTCAGTACCACACTCAATCTGCGGAATCGTTCTTCATGAAAACCAATTTCTCCTGCTTCGCTGCGTCAAGCGCAAGAAAGAACGAGGGTGGTTTTGTTCTGGCGACAGCGCTGATTTTTCTCGTTGCGCTTACGATTCTTGGCGTAAGCGCCTTGGGCGTCAATACGCTGGAAGAAAAGATGCTCGGCTATTCGCGTGACCGGCAACTGGCCTTGCAGGCGGCCGATGCCGCGCTTCGTGATGCGGAGAGGTATCTGCTTTCGGGGAATATCACAGGTGCGACCAACTTCGTGCCCGACTGTTCAAGTGGCGGGTTGTACCAGATTCGGACTTCGGGGAAGCCAATTTGGGCGGCGCTGGAGAATGAAGTGGCCTGTAAGGATGCTGCATGGGCTGGTGAAACATCCGCAGTCAATGCAGCCGACGGTAAGTCGTTCAAATACGGGGCCACGCGCGGTTCCCCTCACGTTGTGAATGGGGTCGGCGATTTCAAACCGGGTGATACGTCAAGTTCGGGTGGCCTGGTACGTGCAGTTGCCTCTCAGCCCCGGTTCATCATTGAGGTTATTCCCATTTCTTCAACGAGTGGGAAAGGGTCTGGCAGTTTGGTGGTCGGCCGTGGTCCTGGATCTCCCATGTATGTATATCGTGTTACGGCCGTAGGTTTTGGTCAGAGACTGACTAGTCGCGTTATGCTGCAAGCGGTTTACCGCCCGTAGTTTCTGGAAAGGAAATTTACATGTCCACTACGTACCGATTCTCCAAACCGACAAGCACGGCCCTGACGGCCTTTGTGCTTATGTTTGCATTTATTTCCAAGAGCTCATACGCGCTGAACCTCGCCGATCAGCCTCTATTTTTGACGCAGAACGAGCCCCCGCTGGTCATGCTGACCATGGGTCGAGATCACCGGCTCTACTACGAGGCGTATAACGATGCGTCTGATCTCAATGGCGATGGTGTGCTTGATTATATATATAAGCCCGCACAGATTGATTACTACGGCTATTTCGATTCGCTCAAGTGTTATACCTATGACGGTGCGAAGTTTATTCCCAGTTCAGTAACGACAGTCGCCGCACTGAAAAGATGCACGGGCACCAGTGAATGGAGTGGCGACTGGCTGAATTACAACACCATGACGCGCATGGATACCCTGCGCAAAGTGTTGTACGGCGGAACGCGATCAACGGATACTGGCGGCGTATCCGCAGAGACCATTCTTGAGCGAAGCTTCATCCCGCAGGATTCTCACACCTGGGCAAAGAAATACGAAAGCGTTGCGGTTGATGGTTACGATATTCAGGACTACACGCCGCTTGGCCTCCCCAATGCCGGCCAGCGCCACCTGTTCGGTAATGTCACTCTCAATTCTGTCAACGATGCTCCCTTCCTGCGAGTGTTAACCAACGTCATCTATCAGCCTTGGGAGTGGGCCTCGATTGAGCGTCCGGTTCTCGGCAATCAATGTGCGACGGGGAATAATAGTCGCCAGGCGTGCACTACCGGTGGCGGTGGTGGTGGTTCGGCGTGGACCACCAATCCCGATTCGTCCAATGGCCTGACGTGGTCGGACTTTACCCGAACTACGTACGACCTGAAGTTGCAGCATGTCGCAGATCCCACACCTTTTCCGGCCAATCACATCGAATTCAATGAGCTTGTGACCAACTGGGCGTTGGATACGAAAATAATCCCAACACCGTATCTGCTCGGGAGTGATCGACCGAATCAGAGCGCCCCGATTGAGTGCACATCAAACTGCAATCCAGGTACGGCTCCGAATACTCAGCAAGATAACTTCATGACAATCGTCACGGGTGAGTTTAAAACGAAAAATGACGATGCGGCTACAGGGCTCTATAGATTTTTCATAAACGGCGATGATGCCGTCGATATGCAGATTATTGACGCTGCCGGTCTAACAGTGGCGCGTATTGGTTACTACGGTGGGCATGGATTTGCGGGGTCCGATCCGGGAACACTTTGTGCCGATCCATTGGCAACGACTTCGGCGTGTTATGCCACGGCGACACTTACAAAAGATACCTGGTACAAGTTCAAGATTCGTCATGTGGAAAAGACTGGAGGCGAAGGCTACCGCCTTAGATGGTATCGTCCGGACACCAGTTCCTGGGAAACGATTACCGGAGGCGCAAACGGTGTCAGTGCGCGCGGTCTGCTCTGGTCAGAAACGGCGGGAGCAGGGAGCGGGGATTTCTACCGCAGTGCGTACAGGCTGAACTCGCATTTTTCCGGCGTGCCGGCAAGTGGGGACTTTGATTCGAGCGGGCATCCAGTGAATCGTACCGGCATGGATTTGCTCGAAACGACCTACACCGCCGTGTCGGCGAGTGTTGCAATCAAGTTTGGTTCCGGGTCGGTAACAAGCATCGATTGCAAATCTCCGACCTGCAATCCGTACAACGCACAGCAGGACAAATACCTGACGGTTATAAGCGGTAGCGTCACGGTGAGCACCGAAGACGATTACAAGTTTGCGGTAGATGGCGACGACTCAGTCGAGTTGCTCGTCGACGGGAATTTGGTTGCTGGCAAGTATGGCGCAGGAGGCTTTGCCAACAATACAAACTATGCTGGGGTTGTGCATTTGACCTTGGGTTCGCACACGATTGAGTATCGTCATATGGAAAGTACCGGCGGCGACGGTTACAAGATGCAATGGCAGAAGAGCGGCGGCGGTGCCGCAATGACTGACTATATCGTGCGAGTCAAAGTCTGCGATAGCGCCATGCCGGAATCCAATTGCAAGACCTACGCTGGTTCGACATCAAAGCCAACCGGCCTGTTGCACAAATACGGCGAGGGCAACGGGATGTATTTCGGTTTGCTCAGCGGGAGCTTCATCAATAACACGAAAGGTGGTGTGCTGCGCAGAGCCATAGGCTCGATCGAAGACGAGCTCAACACCGATGGGACCTACAAGAACCCGAGCACAAGCTATAAGTTGAACGGGATTATCGCGACCATCGACCGACTACGGATTGACGGGTTCAATTATGCAAGCCATGCATACGAAAACTATGATTCAGCGGTGGTTACAGATTCTTGCGGCTGGATCACTACGAGTCCGATGACGGCTGGCAAGTGCCAGAACTGGGGTAGCCCGCTTGGGGAAATGATCTATGAGGTCGTCCGATACTTTTCCGGCAAGGCCTCGCCGACCACCGGATTTTCCTACAGCAGCTCGGATACCAAGATACGGGACAACCAGCTTGGGCTGGCTCTGGCGACCTGGAGTGATCCCTATCGTACGACGGGTGGATATCCGTACTGCTCAAAACCTTACGCATTATTGATCAACGACGTCTATCCGTCCTTCGATTCCGATTCTGTGCCTGGAAGCAAGTTTTGCATGGAAGAGGACCAGACGTCCTACGCGTGTAGCGGGGGGACGACCTTTACCGGAGACCTGTCCGGGCTTGACGTGGAAACCGAAGGAACGCGCATCTGGAATCACGAGTTCGGCACCGGGACGACCAAGAGCGTTTTCATCGGGCAAGCCGGCGCGGCCTATGACAATGCGCCGACGCCGAAAAGCGTCACAACCTTCGGAAATCTGAGGGGCCTTGCACCTTCGGATCCGACTCGCCAGGGGAGCTATACGACCGCTGAGGTTGCTCATTGGGCGAAGCGCACCGATTTAAGTTCAGCGCCAGATGACCAGAAGCTTTCGACTTTTTCTGTCGCACTTGCTGCTCCTTTGCCCGAGATCAATGTGCCTGTCGGTTCAAAGACCGTTAATTTCGTTCCGTTTGCCAAGTCAGTGGGCGGATCCAGTATCAATGCGGCCTCAAACAAGTTCCAGCCGACCAACCAGATTGTCGATTTTTACATTGAGTCGATCAAAAACTCGTGGAAGAAAAACATCAGCGGTTCTGAAGTAAGCTGCCTGACCGCATCATCAGCAGACCTGACGGCCAATCCCAATGATTGTGATTCGACGGTTAATAGCGGGCGCCCGTACTATAAATTCCGCATCAATTATGAGGACGTTGAGCAGGGTGCGGACCACGATATGGACGCGATAGCAACCTATGAAGTTTTCCTCAATGCGAACGATACGATTTCGGTCAAGGTCTCTTCAGACTATGCCGCTGGTGGAATGATTCAGCATATGGGTTATGTCGTTTCCGGAGGCGTTGAGACAGATGCAGGCGGTACGCCAATAGCGGGTTCGAGCAATGGGATCTATCTCAATGTGCGCGATTCCGACACGGGTACCGGAAGTGATCCTGATTATTTCCTCGATACGCCGAATACGGCAGGGACGGCTCTTCCTCTCAATTCGTCGCGCTATTTCAAGGCAGATTCCACCTCGAGCGCGGCGTCCTTGCTGAAGGATCCGCTCTGGCTTGCAGCGAAGTACGGGGGATTTAGCGAGGATGGCGTCATTGATAACTTGCCTGATTCGATAGCTGCAGTGCCAGCAAATCCGTCGGGGACTCCGCCTACTTTAGCGATTCCGTATTCTTCGGAATGGGATGCAGATGCAGATGGCGTTCCGGACAACTATTTCCTCGTGGTCAATCCGCTCAAACTTGAAGACCAACTTGGCAAGGCCTTGGAGAAGATAAAAAAAGATGCTGGTTCGGCTTCTGCACTGGCTACCAATTCGCAATCGTATCTTCAAGGTGGCCAGACTTTGTATCAGGCAAAGTTTTCGAGTGAAGGCTGGGGGGGGGAGTTGAATGCTTTTTCGGTCGCCACGAATGGCACTCTGACACCAATAACTACCTGGGCAGCGCATTCGACTCTGTCAAATCAGACACCCTCCTCACGGATGATCCTGACTTATGACAAGGATCTGACAGCAATAGATGCCAATGGGCGGCTCTTGCGTGGTATCCCCTTCAAATGGGCAAGCATGACCACTTCGGGCGCGCTCCAGAACGCTCTGAATATGACCATGGGGGGGACGACCGATACGTTGGGCGCAGACCGCGTGAGTTACCTTCGAGGTGATGTAGTCACAGGGATGCGAGATCGACCTTTGGTGAAAGGGACTAATACGAAAAACCTGCTGGGGGATATCGTGAATTCAGCGCTCCAGTATGTTGGTGCGCCCGCTTTCGGCTATTCGGAAGCGTCATACGGGGCCTTCTACGATGCGCACAAGACTCGAAAGGCAACGCTCTATGTAGGAGCCAATGACGGCATGCTGCACGGTTTTGACGTAGATACAAGCGCCGAAGTACTCGCTTACGTGCCTTATGCACTCTACGGCGGTAGCCGCTTGAGCAAGCTGACGTCGCCCGATTACGGCAAGACCAGTAATCCCCATGGCTATTTTGTCGATGGAACGCCGAATGTTGGCGATGTCTGCGGTGGAAGTTGTGCTGCTGCGTCTGACTGGAAGACGATTCTGGTCGGCGGACTCAATCGCGGTGGGCAGGGCATCTACGCGCTCGACATTACCGACCCGGCGAATTTTACGGAGGCAAACGCGGCAACCACAGTCTTGTGGGAATTTACCGACGATATGGACGACGCAACGGTGGCTACACCCAGTCCGTTTGGCTTTACGGATGATGCAACAACTCGTTATGGCCTTGGCTATACCTATAGCCAACCGGCTATCGTCCGGATTTGCACCCAGCGCGCTTCTTCTATTCCACCAACGGTGTATTGCGAGCCCGCTAACCGTAAGTGGGTCGTCGTTTTTGGTAATGGCTACAACAGCGCGGCGACGGGGAATGCAAGCACATCGGGTTACGCCATGCTTTATGTACTTGATGCGCTGACCGGCAAATTGCTGACAAAGATTAGCACCAGAACTGGCGACACCAGTGGCGGAGGCTCCAATGGTCTTGCAACTGTTTCTCCTGTTGATATGGATGGCGATACTGTAGCGGACTATGTTTACGCTGGTGATATGAAAGGGAATATGTGGAAGTTCGATCTATCGGGCGTGAATCCGACGGATTGGTCCGTTGCCTATGGCTCGGCATCGACTCCATTGCCTCTCTATATCGCCAAGAGTGATACGGCGGTATTGCAGCCGATCACTACGCCGCCGGAAGTGGCCTACCATCCGCTCGGTGGGACAATGGTTCTGTTCGGAACCGGGAAGTATCTGGAGGCTTCTATTGATCCAGCATCAACAGCGCAGCAGACGTTCTACGGCATTCGGGATAACGGAAGCTTAGTGACCCCGTCGGATCGGTCGAATCTGCAGCAACAAACGATCGATGTGACAAACAATGCAACGTCCATTGGTGTGTTGAATGCTGGAAGTGCCAGTCTGATAAGCGAGAGTGACTGGACAACCATAAAAGGTTGGTACATTGACTTGCCGGAAACTGGAGAGCGAGTCGCTTATGCACCGAGACTTTACGGCAAGGTTCTGTACTTCCCGTCACTTGCCCCAAATTCCGCTGCGTGTTCTTTCGGCGGTGATTCGTGGGACTATTTCGTTAATTATCTGACTGGCGGTGCCCTCGAAATCTCACCGTTCGCTGGAGTGGCACAGGTGACGACCTCAAGCGGATTTGCTGTTCCGGTCAGGCGTCAGTCACAAGTCGGAATCTCGCCAACAGGCACGTCTATTTCAATGGGGGGTGGGAAGGGCTTTATGTTCAAGACGGGTTCCAAAGATGTGCCTCCGGAGGGCTACGGTACCAACCTCGGTAGTACCCAAGGGCGTCGAGTGGCTTGGCGTGAAATGATGACAGACTAAGTTTAGGACGTAAAATGAGTCGAATTGAGCGTGGATTTACCCTGGTTGAGTTGATGGTTGTTGTGGCAATTGTCGGGATACTTTCGGCAATCGCCATACCGGCCTACTCAGAGTACGTAATGAAAGGCCGGCGCACCGATGGGCGGAGCGCATTGCTGGATACAGCCGGGAGACTTGAGCGCTATTACAGCGAGAATGCTCGCTACACGACGGCTGTTGGGACCGGCGTTTGTGCAGGCGTTGTACCAGCAGAATCGCCTGACAAGTATTACGCCCTGACAAGTACAGCGCCTGTATGTACAGACAGCACCTTTTTGCTAACTGCGGCTCCACAAGGTGTGCAAGCAACTGACAAGTGCGGCTCGTTGACCCTGACTCATGCTCAAGTAAAGGGGTTTAGTGGAACAGCGAGTAGTTGCTGGTGATGGCGTTGTGCAAAAAGAATGAGTGGCAATATCGATCATCGTGATCAGACGTTAAGGTTGCTGCTGTGTCTTCTTGTCTCTATTGTGTTTCACCTGTCGTTTATTGTTTCTGGCAGATTTTTTTCAAAGACATCAGAAACTTCTGGCGTTAGGGCAAGGGCAATAATCGAGGTTGTGTTGGCTTCTCGTGAGTCCAGATCAGAGATTGGCCAGTCTGAGCAGCCTAGCGAGATGACTATTCCAGAGGCTACCCTGTCGGTTGATACAAAAGAGAATGTGAGTTCAACAGCTGATAAGGCCGCAGCTGAAAGCGAAGAGGTGGAGCAGGCTAGCAAACCGGCTGGCCTGGTTGATTCGGACCGTTACCATGTTCGTAGCGAGCTATCACAAGCGCCTAAAGTGATCAATGACGTGCTGATCACGGCTCCGCCGACCAAAGGGGATTTTGCGTGGAGACTTCGAATTCGCCTATTCCTGTCGGAGTATGGGTTTGTGGATCGACTTATTGTCGAGGATTCGACAGCGCCTGTGTATGTGGAAGAAGATGCGATCAAGCAGTTTCGCTCTGCTCGTTACTCGCCAGGCTCTATTGATGGACGACAAGTGAAAAGCCAACTGGTAATTGATATCACCGAGCCGTAGGTGATGATGCGACATTTTGAGTCGACGCGAACCAGGCGGCAACAGCCAGTCAGAATCAGCGCTGTAATTCCCTCGGCAGCGAAAATGTCACATTCTCCTCAACGCCTGTCAGTTGGCTGACCTGACCGGTTTGTCCGCCGGATAGCCTATTCACGACGTTCTTTACGAGCACTTCCGGTGCCGAAGCGCCGGCTGTTACGCCAATGCGCTTGGAGCCTTCGAGCCAGGCCGGATCAATCTGCTCGGCCTGATCAATCAAATAGGCCTTTGTTCCGAGCAACTCGGCGACTTCCCGGAGACGATTCGAGTTGGAACTGGTCTGGCTGCCAACGACGAATACCACGTCGGTTTGGGTGGCGAGGTCCTTGACGGCATCCTGGCGGTTTTGGGTGGCGTAGCAAATGTCGTCGCGGCGCGGGCCGATGATCGCGGGAAAGTGTTCGCGCAGAGCGGAAACGACTTTTTCAGCGTCGTCGACTGACAGGGTGGTTTGGGTTACATAGCAAAGTTTATCGGGATCGTTGACTTTGAGCTTCTGAACATCGGCAACGGTCTCGACGAGGTACATGCCTTCCGGGCTTTGCCCCATCGTGCCTTCAACCTCGGGGTGGCCCTTGTGGCCGATCATGATGATTTCTCGGCCTTCCTTGCGCATGCGGGCGACTTCGTTGTGGACCTTGGTGACCAGTGGGCAGGTGGCGTCGAAAACGTTGAGGCCGCGTATCGCCGCTTCTTCGCGGACGGTTTGCGAGACGCCGTGGGCGCTGAAAATGACCGTGCTGCCCTTGGGAACAACCGCCAGGTCGTCGATGAAGACGGCGCCTTTGGCACGCAGGTCGTCGCAGA
>JFJP01040385.1_pt1 | contig 11326 bp, 10 predicted proteins | sample 431651 | NCBI WGS metagenome assembly JFJP01 (sample SAMN02602958, study PRJNA72255) | Microbial mat metagenome, whole genome shotgun sequencing project. | biome: fresh water; feature: sink hole; material: water; isolation source: purple microbial (photo- and chemosynthetic) mats found in... | reverse complement strand
TTCGGGATTTGTAAATGTGGCTGAAAACTGCTGATCTTGTAGCTCAATATTTTCAACCTGAACAGGTATATTAAAAAAGTTTGTAAGCGTACTTGCAACTTCATTTAAACTCGTATTGGAAAATTGAAGCACTCCTGTTTTCCAGTACAAATAATTCACACTTTTTTCTGTTTCAACAGCAATAAAATCAAGCTTTTTGGATAATGTTGCTTTATCGTTTTTTACTAAAGTTATCTGGGTTGATTTTGGCAGAATTGTATTATAAAAATCTACTTTACCACTATTAACAGTTGCAATAATTTGATCATTATTGGTATTAATGTTAAATGCTCCGTTCTGTAAATAGCAAATGGTATTGCCTGATATTATTGAATATTTTTTTCTGTTTGTCGGTTTTGCTTCAATATATGCCTCACCCTCGATATATATTTCTTTGCCAATTTTACCATTGGTAGGTATTCTAACATAACTTTCTGAGTTGATCCAGATTGTTAAATCTTTATTTACATTAAGTTTTATTTTTTCTCCTTTTTCGACAATAATCTCGGCATAATGAGTTTCGTCGGTTTCTCTCTTAAGATAAATTATTGTTATAATTATAATACTTGTTAATACTATGGTGTAAATTGGTTTTAATAAAGGACTCCAGTTGAAGTTTAAAGCCTGATTATAAAAATTATTGGTTGAGGTTGATTCTATCGATTTATTAAGCCTATTGTATGCACTTAATGTATCAATTTCAGTATGACTAAAATCAATTTCATTATATGAAAGGTTGTTTTTTTGCATAATACTATCAATATGCAAATCGTTGTTGTGATTTTTTGATTTAAATATGTTTTGTAATTTCTTCATTTGATTGTATAACGTTTCTAAAATTTTAAACCCCCATTAAAGTATTTCTTTATATGGATTTAGGTATTCGCGCAATTTTTTATATGCGTTACCCATTTGGTTTTCAACCGTCTTTTGTGATATTTTTAAATATGATGCAATTTCATCATAGCTCAAACCATCTTGTTTTGCTAAACGAAATACTTCTTTTGTTTTTTCAGGTAATTTATCAATTGCACTTTCTATTATCGCTTGGGATCTTAATTTATCTTCATTCTGCAATTCATTCTGCGAAGTTTCTTGAAAATAAATTAATGAATCCTGGTATTTTTTTCGGGTGCTTTCTTTCCGTATTTCATCAATCACTTGATTATGAGTAAAGCTAAATAGAATTTTCCCCACAGGAACATCAATTGGAAGAAGTGATGGGTTTTTCCAGATTTTTATAAAGGTTTGTTGAACAGAATCTTCGGCAATGAAATTGTTTTTACAAAGATTTAAAGCATATCTTATTAAGGGATTATAGTATTTAAAGAACAGTGAATCAAAGGCTTGTTTGTTTCCTTCTTTAATTTTTGATACAAGTAAATGATCCAATTTTTCAGGCATTAAGAAGATATTTTACCTTAGTAACGTTTGGTTTTGATTTTACCCCTATAAAAAAAGTGTTTTAATTAAAAGTCAATCCAACTTGTGAATAAATTTCTTTCAGAATTTCTTCTTCATTTTGCCAGCACAGATCTAAAGCGGCTTTATCTGTGTTTTCTTTCCACTTTTGGTAGCGGTTTTTAAGTTCGAATATTTCGTTAATTTTTTTTGCTAATGCCTCTGGATCCTGATGATTATATACAGTACCAATATCATATTTTTTGACAATTTTTTGCATCTCTGGGAATGGTGAAATCAGAACAGGAACACGCGCTTGAATATAATCGAAAAGCTTATTTGGAAGTGCATAATAGTAATTTAAACCTATATTTTCTTCAAGTGCTATTCCAAGATCTGCTTTACATGTTTCTTCAAAAAGATCTTCAAAAGGTATTCTTCCGTGCAATTCGACCTTACTGTCTAATCCTCTTTGTGCAATTCTTTGTTTTAGGATATCAATAATATCACCATGGCCTATAATTCTGAAAGTAGCATTATCGACAAATTGCATAGCATCAATCATTTGTTCAAGCCCACGACCGACATTTAGAGAACCTTGGTAGAGAATAATTCGTTTATCGTTTTCCTTAATTCTATCGGTAATAATATTCGATATACAATATGGAACATTGCGTATAACTCGCATCGAAATCCCGTATTTATTGTTGTATGTTTCAGCAATAGATTCGGAAACGGTATATGAATATTTTATTCTGGGAAGAAAAAGTCTTTCAATTATTTGCCACGTAATTTTTGGGAGCTTACGGCTTATAAGTTCAGGCACCTCAGTAAAATACTCATGACTATCATATACTATTTTTTTTCGTTTGATAAATGCAGGTAAAAAGCATCCTGGTAAAGTATCAAGGTCATTGGCTACAACAATATCAAACCTATGAAATAGCAGAAAAAGGAATAAACGAATATTAAAAAACTTATAAAAGAAGAATCCTTTTTTAAAGATCATATTAAATCGTATAGTAGAATATTGACGATCGTTAAGAGGTGTTTGATCAGTGTTTATTCGACCAATTATTGTAACCTTGGCACCTGATTTTAACAATGAACAGGCAATCTTATGTACCCGGTTATCTGTTACAAGGTCGTTAGTTACAGCAAGATATATTCTTTTTTTGTTTTTCATTCTGGTTTATATAATTCGGATTACCAATTTTAACTTTTCAATCAGTATCTTTGAATGATAAAACTATAAAAATATGATTGAAATCAAAGAAAATTTTTCTTTAAAAAAATATAATACTTTTAGTTTTGATGTTAAATGTTCCTATTTCTCAACTTTTTCGAAAGTTGATGAATTAAAAGAACTTATAATAATACATATAAACAATAAATACCCCTTAATGGTTTTGGGTGGAGGAAGTAATATTCTTTTTACTACAGATTTTGAGGGATTGATTATCCAGTCGATAATAAAGGGTGTGGAAATAATTTCTGAAACTAACGAATACGTTGATGTTCGTGTTGGATCAGGTGAAAATTGGGATGAGTTTGTTGGTTATTGCGTTCAACATGATTGGTCTGGAATAGAAAATTTGTCATTAATTCCCGGATTTGTTGGTACTTGCCCGATACAGAATATTGGAGCATATGGCGTTGAGGTAAAGGATACAATTACGAAAGTTGAAACTATTGAAATAGATTCATTAAATGACTTTGTGTTCTCGAATGCTGAATGCAATTTTGGTTATCGCGATAGTATTTTTAAAAAAGAATTGAAAGGGAAACATGTAATTACCTATGTTTATTTCAGGTTGAAGAAAAAAAGTGAGTTTGTTCTAAATTATGGAAATCTGAATGAAGAATTGCAGAAATATAATTTGATTAATCTGAAGAATATCCGACAGGCAGTAATCGATATCCGAAATTCGAAATTGCCTAAACCCGAAGATTTTGGTAATGCTGGTAGTTTCTTTAAAAACCCAGAAGTGAAAGCTGTAAAATTTGATGAATTAAAAAGGAATTATCCGACTATACCGTCTTATCCGCAGGGCAATAGTAGGGTGAAAGTTCCAGCAGGTTGGCTTATTGAACAAGCCGGTTGGAAAGGCAAAAATATTGGAAATGCAGGTGTTCATAGCAAACAAGCATTGGTATTAATCAATCTTGGGAATGCAACAGGAAACGAGGTTCTTAATTTGGCAAAAGAGATTCAGAATTCAGTGAATCAGAAATTTGGGATTCAGTTGGAAATGGAAGTGAATGTAGTTTAAAGTTTAAAGTTCAAAGTTCAAACACATATACCCTATACCCTATACCCTATACCCTATACCCTATACCCTATACCCTATAACCCAAACCCTTATAATTCTAATACCCATTAAAACTCACTACATCATTTAATGGTTTTCGTCGTTTTTCGCGGGTTTCTTTTGCAGGGTAACCGATAGTTATAATTAAAGGTACACGTTTTGATTTAGGAATATTTAGTAGTTTTTTAACTTTTGTTTCATCAAACCAACCAATCATGCAAGTTCCTAATTCTTCAGTAGTGGCTTGTAAACAAATATGTTCTGCTGCAATACCAATATCAATAAGTGGAAATGTTTTATTTTTAATTAAGCTTCCGGCGCTTGATGTAAAATTGGCCTTTTCTTCAACAATCACAATATGTACAGGTGCTTGCTTCGTAAAATGATTCATTCCTAATAGTTTACTCGAGGTGCAATCGGCAATCTTATTTTTTAATTCCGAATTATCAACCACAATAAATTTCCAGGGTTGCGCATTGCATGCTGATGGTGCAATTCGGGCGGCTTCTAGAATTCTGTCAAGTTTCTCTTTTTCAATTGGTGTTGTGTGATATGCTCTGTCGCTTTGTCTTCGACTAATTATATTTAAAAAATCGCTTCCGGTTATCATTTTAGTTCTCAGTTTTAGCAATTACAGCAAGTTCATTAGATTCAAAAAAAAGTTTATCCATAGGCATGTTGGCAATTTGAATCATGGCTTTTGCTACTATTGTTGAATGAATAGCTTTGTATTTATTAAGTTTACCAATTAGTAGGTAATTTATTGGAATCATAAATAGTTTACCAATTAATTCACCAAAGCGAAATTCTTTTCTTGAACCGAGCAGCATGGATGGACGAACAAATGCTAGCTGTTCGAAATCAATTTCTTGAATATGTAATTCCATTAAACCCTTGGCTCGAAGATAATAATTTGAGCTGTTTGCATTTGCCCCGATTGAGGAAATTACCACATATGTACCAACGTCATTGGTGGAACATATTTTAGCTATTTTAACTGGAAGGTCATGGTCTATGATAAAAAATTTTTCTTTTGAACCTGCTTTTCTTAAAGTTGTTCCAAGGCAACAAAAAGCATCGTGTCCTTTAAACTCATGAATGTATTCTTCTATTTTATCATAATCAATCTGAATTTCAACTATTTTGCTATTGGTGTAATGTTGTTTTTTTCGATTAAAAACCTTTACTTTTTCATAAATATCATTCTCAGCTAACTTATTTACCAGATCGCTACCAACCAACCCTGTGGCTCCAAAAACCAATGCTGTTTTTTGCATAAATCCTCCATTTTAACTGCAAGGTAATACAATTTAAAATGATTTAGAAAGGATGTTGATAATTTTAGTGACAACCGCAGCTGTTGCAAATATCTGTTCTATTTTCTACTTCACGTCGACAAATTACTTCTTCATGCTTGGCACATGACAAGCCTAGTTTAGCCATATCTTTGTTTTTTCCTACTGAGGTTTGAGGGAATTTTTTATTCCTGAAAAATATGTTAAAACCAATTGCTATAAAAGCAATTGAAAGAATTACAATAACTAAAATGATGACTTTAATAAACATTAATTTATTTCTATTGTTATAACATTCGGTTGCAAAGATATAGATTTTTCATAAATGGATAAGATTATATTATGATTAATGGGCTAAAGTACGAAAGTAGAGATGTTATAATAACCCCATGCTTAAGCATGGGGTTATTATAACATATAACAAAAAGGACTTTAGTCCTTTTTAAAAGTAAACGCTATCTTTTAGTAATACTAACTAATATCTTTGCTAAGTTTTTTGTAAATTGGATAATTTGAAAAAGTAAAATATAATAACATGAGTGCAAAATCATCTGAAAAAATTGAGAAGACAGAAAAAAACTCTTTAGATAAAAAAGAGGTTTTAAATGATTATAAAATAGCTAATTTAAGTCGTCAGATCAGTTTAATGGGGCGTAAAGAAGTTTTAACAGGAAAAGCCAAATTTGGGATTTTTGGTGATGGCAAAGAAATCGCACAGATTGCCTTAGCCAAGAATTTCAAAGATGGAGATTGGCGTTCGGGTTATTATCGCGATCAAACATTTATGATGGCAGCAGATTTGTTTAGTGCCGAAGAGTTTTTTGCTCAGCTTTACGGGCAAACTGATGTTGCCTTAAATCCCGGAAATGGTGGTCGATCATTCAATAATCACTTTTCTACACGAAGTTTAAACCCTGATGGATCGTGGAAAGATTTAACCAAACAAAAAAATTCATCATCCGATATTTCGCCAACAGCTGGGCAAATGGCTCGTTGGGTTGGTTTGGCATATGCATCGAAATTATTCAGGAATAACAAAGAATTGCATCAGTTTAAAACATTATCAAATAAAGGAAACGAGGTTGCTTTTGGAACTATTGGTGACGCAAGTACATCCGAAGGTCAGTTTTGGGAAGCTATGAACGCTGTTGGTGTGTTGCAGGTTCCTGCTGTAATTGCAGTTTGGGATGATGGTTACGGAATATCTGTTCCTAAAAAATATCAAACTACCAAAGAAAGCATATCAGAGTTACTTAAGGGTTTTGAAAGAACGAAAGACAAACCTGGAATTGTAATCTTTAAAGGAAAAGGATGGGATTATCCCGGATTAATAAAGTTATTTAAGGAAGGTGTTGATATTGCACGTAAAGATCATGTTCCTGTAGTTTTTCATATTGATGAAATCACTCAGCCTCAGGGTCATTCAACATCGGGTTCGCACGAAAGATACAAATCTGAAGATAGGCTTAAGTTTGAGGTAGAATTTGATGGCCTCAGAAAAATGAAAGAGTGGATACTAAAAGAAAAAATTGCCACCGAAAAAGAACTTGATGTAATTGAGAAACAAGCTGAAGAAGAAGCTAAAGAAGCTAAGCGCGTTGCATGGCATAAGTTTACCGAGCCTGTTAAAATTGAACGTGACAAATTAATCGAGATTATTGACAATCGTTCGTGCATGTGTAAGCGCGAAGGGTATGATAAGGTTGGAACAATTACCAATGAACTTAAAAAAATTATTACCCCAATACGAAAAGATAATTTTAGTGCAGCGAAAAAAATTCTAAGACATGTTTGTACCGATTGCAATATAAGAGGTAAACTTCAAAAGGATTTATCGGACTGGCTGGAACGCAACTACGAGGATAATCACAAGCGATATAATACCTATCTTCATAATGAGTCGGAGCGATCTGCAATGAATGTGAAAGAGGTTAAACCAATTTTTAAACCCGATTCTCCTGAAGTAGCCGGAAGAGAAATTCTTCGAGATAATTACGATCATTTATTTGCTAAATATCCAAAATTAGTGGTCTTTGGTGAGGATGCTGGATATATTGGTGGTGTAAACCAAAGCCTTGAAGGAATGCAGAAAAAGTACGGAGAACTCAGAGTTACCGATACTGGAATCAGAGAGCAAACGATTTTGGGCCAAGGTTTAGGAATGGCTTTGCGAGGATTACGACCAATTGCTGAAATTCAGTATTTCGATTACTTATTGTATGCTTTGCAAACTATGAGCGACGACTTGGCAACAACCCATTACCGAACTGCCGGTGGACAAATTGCTCCATTAATCATAAGTACCCGAGGTCATAGATTAGAAGGAATCTGGCACTCTGGATCACCATTGAGTATGGTTATTAACTCGATTCGTGGTGTTTATGTTTGTGTTCCCCGAAATATGACCCAGGCAGCTGGTTTTTATAATACTTTACTCGAAGGGGAGGATCCTGCTTTGGTAATTGAGCCATTAAATGGTTACCGGTTGCGTGAGAAAAGACCTGAAAATATTGGAGAATACAAAATTCCACTTGGTGTTCCTGAGATTTTACATGAAGGAACCGATGTTACATTAGTAACGTACGGATCGTGTGTACGAATTGCTCAGGATGCGATTGAACAGCTAAAGGAATTTAATATCTCTGTTGAGTTAATTGATGTTCAGACATTACTTCCGTTCGACAAAAAGCATATGATTGCCGATTCGATTAAGAAAACCAACAGGGTTGTATTTTTCGATGAGGATGTTCCGGGTGGTGCAACAGCATTTATGATGCAAAAAGTGATGGAAGAGCAAGGTGCATACTTTCATCTCGATTCTGAACCAAGAACAATAACTGCAAAGGATCATCGTCCTGCGTATGCAAGCGATGGAGATTATTTCTCGAATCCGAATGCCGAAGATGTATTTGAGGCTATTTATGCAATGATGAACGAATCAAATCCGAAGAAATACCCGGAATTGTATTAAGAATGATTATTTTTTAAAAGAGGATGGCCTTTCAAAACGGCTTATAACGGTCAACCCAATTCTTTTAGGCATAATGCAGGTATGACAACCCCAGCAAAAAGTCACTGCGAATGAGTCCTTTAGGACGATTGAAGCAGTCTATAAAGATTGCTTAACTTTGCCTGCCAGCCGGCAGGCTGGTTCGCAATGACCACGAATTAGGTTTTAAGACAGTAATATCTAATATCTTACTGATCTTTACCTAGCTGATAATTAATTGCTTCGTTAATAAACTGAATAAAAGGATGCATTGTTTTAAATGCATCAACGGTTTCTTTCAGATATCCTTTTGATGTAACTACTTTTTCGCTTACAGTTTTTAAAACAGAATAGTGTTTGTATTTAAGAAGATCGATATCAGGAAAATCCTTTGGGAAACCTTTGGGTGGTTGTTTTAACTTATCTTCAACAGATAATTCTTTAAATTGCTTAATAAAATCCTTATTAGTTATTATTTCCTTAAACTGATCGGTATTTTCATAAATTTCGGTTCGTACTGCTTTCAATCTATCAGCTGGAGGCATATAGATTCCACCTGCCAAAAAGCAATTGTCTGGTTCTATATGAAGGTAATATCCAGCATTTCCGGCATTCCTGCCTCCCGGAACTATATATCCACCCATGTTGGTTTTATACGGTGATTTGTCGTTTGAGAAACGAATATCACGGTTTATCCTGAAAATACAATCTTTTGGTTTTACATTTTTTATAGAAGGATCAAACTGAGAAATCTCCATAATTACTAAAGTAATGAATTGCTCAAACTCTTTTTTTGCTATCTGATACCTTTCATTATTTTCGTGGAACCACTCGCGATTATTGTTTTTGCTTAAATCGCGAAGGAATTGAAGCATGTTTTGACTTAACATAAACGGATTATTTTGATATCAAATTTAACCAAATTAAGGCAATGCTTGTTTATCTTTACACCAATAAATTGAATGTAATAAATATCAATTTTTGAATTATTATGAGAACGCAATTGTTAAACAGATTTTTACGATATGTACAGGTTGATACTCAGTCGGATGAAAATTCGGAGAAATACCCGAGTACTGATAAACAATTAATTTTGGCCAAAATGCTGAAGGAGGAGTTGGAATATATTGGAATGACTGATGTTCGAATGGATAAGTATGGCTATGTTACAGCCACGCTGCCCGAAAATACGGATAAAAAAATTCCAGTAATTGGATTTCTGGCTCATTATGATACTGCACCAGATATGAATGGCTCGAATGTAAAACCTCAAGTTTTTGAGAACTATAATGGAGCAGATTTAATAATAAATAAGGATTTAGATATTATTCTTAATATTAAAGATTTTCCTGAGTTAGTTAATTATAAAGGTCAGACTATAATTACTGCAAGTGGTGATACGTTACTTGGTGCAGATGACAAAGCAGGAATAGCTGAAATTATGACAGTTATGGATTATCTTGTGAATCATCCTGAAATTAAACATGGCAAAATCAAAGTAGCTTTTACACCGGATGAGGAAATTGGAAAAGGAGTTGATTATTTCGATGTGCAGCAATTTAAAGCTGATTATGCATATACTGTTGATGGTGGACCAATAGGCGAGCTCGAATATGAAAATTTCAATGCAGCATCAGCCAAAATTAAAATTAGAGGTAGAAATATTCATCCCGGATATGCAAAGGATAAAATGATTAATGCACTATTGATTGCAACCGAAATAAATGAAAAACTGCCAGCCAAACAGCGTCCTGAATTAACTGAGAAATATGAAGGATTTTTTCATATAACCCAAATTAATGGTACGGTGGAAGAAACAGAGGTTCATTATATACTGAGAGATCATGATAAAACAGAATTTGAAAACAAGAAAAAGCTGATTCAGGACATTGTAAATAGTATAAATAAACGATTTGCTCAACCAATAATTCATCTCGAGTTAAAAGATCAGTACTACAATATGCGCGAAAAAATTGAACCTGTGATGCATATTGTGGAACAAGCAAGGCAAGCCATGATTGATGTAGGAGTGAAGCCAGAAATTAAACCAGTTCGCGGAGGAACCGATGGTGCGCGCCTGTCTTATATGGGATTGCCTTGTCCAAATATTTTTACTGGTGGGCATAATTATCATGGTAAATATGAATATGCTGTTCTTGAATCGATGGAGAAATCGGTTGAGGTGATCGTAAGAATTATTGAAAACGCTGCAAAAACGAAGTAAAATATTATAAAAAGATAGTTTTTCGATTAGCTTTTCGTTGGTATGATGTAAAATCTACATATTCTGGTACACTTGAAGATAAACCCTTGGTAGTTTCGCATAGGGCTTTTTTGAATTTGGCATACGAAACAAGAAATCACTGGAAATTTGATTATACCATTAACTGGCAAGGTAAAAAACGAATACCATTTACTGGATCGAACCCGTTGGAGTATCAGTTAAATGAGTTCTCTCCATCATTTTATTTAATTAATGCGCAGATTAGTAAAACATGGAATGAGAAGTTTGAGGTTTACTTAGGCGGAGAAAACTTGTTAGAATATATGCAACCCAATCCAATAATTTCTAATGAAGATCCATTTGGTGCTTATTTTGATAGCTCAATGATTTGGGGACCGGTCATGGGTAGATTAATTTATCTTGGATTAAGATATAGGATAAAATAATTAATAAACAAGCCAGATCAATCAATTCTGTCTTGTTTATTAATACTACTAAATTGTTTTTTCAATTATAAGTAAAATCATATTAAGAATTAAAAAAATATTGATACTTAAAAATCCCAACCTATAATTGATTTGTTCCCTTTTTTTGAAAAGAACGATGTAAAAAACAACAATCAGGATTATATTTAAAAGAACTATTGAGGCAACAGGAAAAGGTGATCTGATAATACCGAAATAAGGGAAAAAAAGTGAAGTAAAAGAGGTGGTAATAATCCAAACAAATATCAATCGCTTAATTTGATCTGTGGAGAACGAATCATACAAATAACCCAATCCTGCTTTTTTATAATCATCGTTATACCTGATTAGAAGTAACCAGAAATGCGGTATTTGCCACATAAAAATAAAAAAGGATATAAAAATCAGAGTTGGATTCAACAGATATCCTCCGGCAGCAGTCCAGCCAATTAAAACAGGAACTACACCAGTCAAAGACCCCGGCACAACAGCAAAAGCAGTTTTCTTTTTCAAATAAGTATATAATCCATTATACCATAATAGGTTGAATAAACCCAACAGTGCAGGCAATGGCCCTGAAGTCATTAATAAAATAAAAAATC
>JFJP01002327.1_pt1 | contig 11326 bp, 3 predicted proteins | sample 431651 | NCBI WGS metagenome assembly JFJP01 (sample SAMN02602958, study PRJNA72255) | Microbial mat metagenome, whole genome shotgun sequencing project. | biome: fresh water; feature: sink hole; material: water; isolation source: purple microbial (photo- and chemosynthetic) mats found in... | reverse complement strand
GTGCGAGTTACTTCATCTTTTTGCGCTCTGCCTAAGCAAAGACAACAAGACCAAGAACCCACACCTATCGATTGTCAGATTTTTAAAGAGCGTACTGCTTGGTTGCGGGGACAGGATTTGAACCTGTGACCTTCGGGTTATGAGCCCGACGAGCTGCCAGACTGCTCCACCCCGCGTCCGGTAAAGAGGGAGAATTCTAGCAAACTTTCCCTCATCTCGTCAACACTGCTTGCCCAAAATTTGCTTGCCGGTTCGTTTCCGAATGACCTGCCGTGCTGCAAGGGGGCGGACTATAGCAAACTACATCCTACCTCGTCAACACAATAGCCGCTGATCAACACTATAAAATACAAATGCATAAAATGAAGCCCGCTGAAAACAGAGATCGGGATGAACGACAACGCAAACGTACGTATAAAAACCCGCTGGGTGATGCATGCTCCAGGCTTTGTGCGAACATCAATTTGCCTGAATACATGAAGTGAAACCCCAGTTTCCCAATAAGCACACGTTCGAGTCGGTACCCCCAGTCGTTCTGTTTCCTGTTCAAGATCAATCTGTTATATAGCCAACTTGCCATAATTGCCGAATAGATCCTCTACAAGTATCTAAAATGTCTTGAGGTAAGCAGATTGGCTCTGTATAATCCGCGGCTTCAAAATGGAACTGCGCCCGTAGCTCAGCTGGATAGAGTACTTGGCTACGAACCAAGGGGTCGGGCGTTCGAATCGCTCCGGGCGCGCCAACTGTTTTGAATAAAGTCAAAGGGTTAGATCAGTAATGATCTAGCCTTTTTTCTTTTCTTATCTCCGTCAGCGACGTTAGTGACACTTTTGGCGACACTTTAACCAGTTCCTCACAATACACATCAGAAGCATGCACTCAGAAGGCTACGAAGGCGCGAGTTCAGAATGATCTACCTCCGCGAACCAAGGCCGGTCATTGGTCTTGGGACTCTCAACTAAATATGATTCTTAGTGATCAGCATAGCGATTCGGTGCAAAAACGAGTTCCGGAACGACCATTTCCCAAAACTCGCATTTGTCATTAATTCGATTCTTGTGTTCGTTGCCCACGTCCTTGATGCGGCGAACGTGTATCGAAGCTACGCTCGCTTTGATGCAATACATGTCCGACGGTGCCTTGAAGTTGCTTGATAGCTTGCCGATGATTTCGTCATGTGAATCACATACTATCCAGCGCCCCCATTGATCTTGCCGCAGGAAGAGCGGGCTTCCAACCGTTAGTGCGTCAATGTGGCGATGGACTGCATGAGTCACGGGATGGGTACCGGAAAAATCGAGATTGATCTCGCTCCAGCCGGGGCGTAGATATCGATAAGCCAGCGCTGGCATCGGTGACGGCAGCACAGTTGGCGATCTGCGCAAGAGGCTTACTGATTCGGGCAAACCATCAAGCAAGCCTTGCTCGCGATTGAGTGCACGATCGAATTTGGCCAGCGTTAGTGTCTTTCTCGCGCGCGTCATCGCCACGTAGTAAAGACGACGCGGTGCATCGGCATCATCGTTGGCACCCGTGCGCTGCCACTCCCCATCCAATACGGCCACGTGATCGAATTCGAGCCCCTTGGCCTTGTGCGCGGTAAGTAGCAGCAAGCCGTTTTGCCGGCGACGCGCCTCTCTGCCCCATTCGGCCAGCCATTCGATAAAGTGCTCAAGCGGCAATTCGGCCTCTCGCACATCCAGCGCATATTCGGCGATAGCTTCTCTCAGATAGCTCCACCAATGGGCCGCCGGCAACGTGCTTGGTTGCGCATTCAGCCAAAGCGAGATTGTTGCGACATCGACCAGTCTACTGGATCGCTCGTGCAGCCAGCGGATCAGCGACTGGGTCTCACGTAGACTCCAGAATCCGCTGCTGCTCTCATCAGCTTGCTGAACCGGAATCCCCTTGAGTTCGCAATAACTGCGCACGGGATCAAGCATCTTCCACTCCCGTGCAATGACCGCACAACGCGCCCAATCCCATTCTTTCGTCAAAGAAGATAACCGCTCGAATTCGGCTATCACGGCCAGGGCCTGGGTCTGGTCTCCGCTACCGGCGGGCAGTATCTGCACGCGGCCCTGACCGACCGGATCGAAATGCTTCCAATCACCTCCAGGCGCCTGTTTCGCGCGAGCCGCATCGATGCTGATCGGGTAGCCCTTCTTCATGCGATTCGCTGCAGGTGCAATCATCAGATTGGCAGCTTCGATGATATGCGCCGACGAGCGATAGTTACTAACGAGGAAGGCTGGCTTGGCCGCGTAGTCGGCCTCGAAACGCCGAATAAATTCGACCGACGCACCATTGAATGCATAGATATTCTGGTCATCATCACCGACGGCAAATAGATTGATACGGCCTTCTTCATCCGACAACGTTCGTCCGGCAAGCGCCGATATGAGTTCGTATTGTTCCGGCGCGATGTCCTGATACTCATCGACCAGAATCCAGCGGAATCCCGCCAACAAATGATCGCGTTGCTGGTCGGCCTCTTCCGGCGGCAAGTCCTCGCTCTTGAGCAGACTGACTGCTTGTTCGATGATCTCTTTGAAGATAGTGCTGTCAGTACTTGCGCTTCGCTCCAGCAGACTGGCGCCGACCAGACGCATGGCCAAGGCGTGCAGGGTCAGTACCGAAACGCCACGGGCGTCATCACCGATCAGTGCGCTCAAGCGCTGGCGGATCTGCACGGCGGCATGGCGGTTGTAGGCCAGGGCAAGAATGCCATGCGGGTTCTCGCGGCGCGCGCGGATCAAATAGGCGATGCGATGCACCAATACCCGCGTCTTGCCTGAGCCCGGTCCGGCGAGCACCAGCACGTTGGTGCTTTCGCGGTCGTCGGCAACGATCTCGCGCTGCGGCCTGTTGTTCAGCGCTTCGACAATATTGTGCCAGGATTGCGGCGTAGTCTGGCGCGTCATTTCTCTGTCGCGCTCGGGCAGCCAGCGGCGCATGAATTCGTCGCGTTGCAGACTGAAATAATCCATCGTCAGGCGCAGCGCGTCGGCCATAGTTTTGAGGCCACGCTGCACGTATTCGGCCATGACGTGAATCTGTACGACCTGTTCGTCGTAGTGCAGTTTGAGCGGCGCGAAATCCGGTTGCGTGAACTTCTTCTTCCAGTCGGGCCCCAGGCGAATCGTCATCGCCGGGCGGAATACGGCGAGCCCCTTGTTCAGCCGGATGATTTCCTGCTCGTGGAGCCACAGCAGCGCGCGATCGAGGAGCTTGGGCGTAATCGCCCGCTCGGCCTTGAGCACCAGGTCGGACTCAAGCGCTGAAAGCAGTTTGCCCAGTGTAGTTTCGGCCAACTGATCAATGCCGCGGGCCGTGGACGGCAAACAGGCGAGGAGATGTTCGAGCAGTTGCTCGGCAGCGGCACGACGACGTTGGGCGATAGTGCCCAGGACTGACCACTCACGTTGCAGTTCGATTGTGACTGATTCGGCATCGACTCGGCGCAGCTTAAGGCTACCGTAACCCTCGGCATCATCCCGGCCGTCAGCAGCGAGGCTGCTCAGTAATTGGCGGAGACGTTCGGGCAAAGCTTCCCCGTGGCCCGCATCCTTCAGGTGCTGATTGGCATGCCGCAGATGCAGAACGGAAGATTCACCCCTGCTCAAATCCGGATGTTCTTCACGCAGCAGACCGATTAACGCAGATTCAAGTGAAGAAGCTTGCTCGAAGCGTTTCCTTGATGACCTTTCAACGGCAACATGGATATATGCGGTCAATGCGGTGTCGTTACTTGCCAGCCCTAGCGCCTCGAGGTCGTAGAAGGCGGCACGAACTTTCTCCGAAGAAAGCCCGGAGACGACCATCAACTCGTCTGTTGAAATACCCTCATCGATCGGCGCGCCGATCAGCGCGTCGATAATGGCCAAGAGACTTTCTCGATAGGCCGGTAGGAGATCTCTCTTCTCAAGCTTCTTGCGCGCTTCGTCGAGCGAGGTGATTCGCAGCGATGAGGGAAATATCTGTACCTGATTCTCCTCGCGAGTAAGCAGTGCGGCCTCTTCCAGCCACGACACGGCGGTACGCACACGCGTGTCATCGGTCGCCGAATCGCGCTCGAATACACCTTCTTCCTCTTCGGTGAGGATTTCGCCGGGGGTAGCAATAAGATCTCCATCCTGACCACCGCCTTTTCGCTTCTTTCCCTCCAAGTTTCTTAGAGAGCGCAGGATCGCCTGGATTTCCTTTTGACTCAGCCGCGAGCGTGCAGACATGCCGAATTGCCGTTCTACGTCTTCCAGCGTATATAGAAGAACACAACGCGCAACTTTTCGGTCGCGCCCGGCACGGCCTGCTTCTTGTAGGTAATTTTCCAGCGACCCAGGAATGTCCGCGTGAACAACGAGCCGCACATCCGGTTTGTCGATCCCCATGCCAAAGGCGTTAGTAGCGACAATGACGCGGAGACTACCTTCAATAAAGGACTTTTGAACGTTCGTCTTGGTTTCAGGCGGCAACTTGGCATGATAGTGTCCTACCGACCATCCTTTTTGTAGCAGGAACCCAGCGACCTCCTCGGTGTGTTTGCGGGTCGCGCAATAGATAATTGCGCCGCCTGTAGCGTCTTGCGGGAGGTCAGCTTCCAGAATCTGATGAATATGGAAATACTTCTCATCCTGGCTGGTCTGAACGACGCAGAAGTCCAGATTGGTTCGGCTGGCGCCTCCGTTGAAACAACGTAATTCAATCCCGACCTTATCCTTAAAATATGCAAGAATGTCGACAACGACATCGGGTTTGGCCGTAGCTGTCAGGCAGAGTACCGGCGGAATAGGCTGCTCGCCGGCTTTTTCGCGGATGAAACGTCCGACATAACGATAGTCGGGCCGGAAATCCTGCCCCCATTTGGACAGACAGTGCGCTTCGTCGAGAACCCAGGCGCCGATTTCACGCTGTTCCAGAACCTTGCGCAAGGTGCGGTTGCGCAACTGTTCCGGTGACACGATCAGGATCCCGATATCGCCCAAGCGCACCCGGTCAAGCACATCAGCGCGTTCAGGCATCGACAGCAGGCTATTCAGTGCCGCACAGCTTGCAATATTTCTCGCTTCCAACCCCGCGACCTGATCCGACATCAAAGCCACCAGAGGTGAAATGACAACGGTCAGCGCGCCGGTCTTGTCAAAACGAGATAGAGCCGGAATCTGATAGCACAAGGACTTGCCCGTCCCAGTCGGAAGAATGGCTAGAACATGTTCACCACGCATTGCCGCTTCAACAATACTTTGTTGGAGAGGACGTCCATCATCGCCAACCGGCTCCGGTCGAAATTCGGTGAAACCGAACCAATGAGCCAGTTCCTTCAGTGAGTCATGTCGTTCTCGACACCACTTGCAAGAAGTGTCAGCACAGGCGGTGTCGCGCAACTGCTTGATCAGTACCCCTACCTGTGGGAACTGATGCTGCACCCATGGTGGCATCACCGAGTTGCCGCCGGCCACGGACAACCAGGCCAGCGCGTAAGCCAAAGACCAGCCGTGCTTGGCCGCATTCTTCAGAGTTGTTTCGCAATGTTTTAGGCACACTTGCCCTGCGAATTGCTCGCGAATGGCAGCTATCGCCTCGCTATCCGTTGGACGCGATTTGCCCCGCAAAGCCATAAAAAAGTGATCAACCCCCGATCCGGTGCGATTTATAGTCGTCAGCCAATGCCAGGCGAGAACGAGATTTGGTGCGCTTTCGGTTAATGCGACTTGCTGATTGCGAAAGACTTCGAGTGTCAATTGCGCGTCGAGCAAAGGATCGTTCAAACGCCCGCGTTTCAGTTGTCCGTCCTGATAATGCTTAACTAAATGATGGTAGGGATTTCGCGGAAAAGCCAACGGGTTCAGCCACAGCGTGTCCACTGCCGGCAACTTGAGCAGGCGCAAGTCGGACTTTGCAGCAGCCAGATGAGGCAAGTCGAACGCGATTAGATTATGACCGAGGAGGAAACTAGCACCTTCTGCAAGAGTGTCCAGTTGTTCCAGTGCGGCGACAAGGCTGCCCTGCCTGAAATGGAAAGAAGCATCTGGTCGATCGCCGCGAACAGCGGCAAAGCTGTGAATTCGAGTATCGCGCAGCCCAACTTCCAAGTCTAAGGAAAGACAGCGGGGAGCAAAACTACTCATGGTCAACGAGGATTTAATTGTTGCACTAGGTGAGCATCATACAGGAATGACCCCAGCTTCCCTGAGCATCATTTAAACTTACCGTATCCAACCCCGCTTGGTCCGAGATCAAATCTCACTCATGTAAAGTACAGGTCTTGATGTTCAGTAGGTATTTCCCTTGTCATGTATTTAGAGGTCGGTCGCTTACGCCATCTCAGGAACATCAAAGATCACGTTCATAGGCTTGCTGCCTGAATGCTTAACATAGTGTGCCTGTCCGCAATACATGAATGGTGCCGCCTTACCACTTACCAGTTTAGTTTCACGCACGAATAGATGTATGGCAATTCCCTGCCTCTCATGCTCGATGATACCTAAACCGCGTTTATCGGTTGGCCCTGTCTGATTCTGGCTCTGCCAGTGAAACGTTCGCTTATCAACCCAATGATCAACATAGCGATGATCTTCGGTCTTGCCCTGTTTGCTGATCGTTACCAGAAGTACATGCACCTTGCCCCCACCATCGAGAACAACGTGTCCGGAATGCCAATTGCCCGGATTGAAGACCTGTCCAAAGAGCTTCGGAATCTCTTCACGTACAAAGGACTGCCCAACAGCAAACTCCAGCGGATCCAGTACGGCTTTGAAACGCGCCAGCGTTTTCATTGATTCAGTGGCTAACATATCGGGATAAGCTGGATTGTTGGCCTCTAGAAGATATTCGCCTTCGGGCGTTTTGGTAACGACACGCAGTAAATACTGATTGTCGCCAGCGTCATCCTGTTGCTCGATGGCGATAACGTTGCCACTGATTGAGCCGGCACGAGTGGGTGAGATCAATTCAAGGAGCAAATAATCGCCATCGTGGATCGGATTCTTACCACCGTCCATCGAACTGCCTGCCGCAGGAGCGATGAAATGCCGTGCTGGGTCGAGTTGCCCATGACCGACGCCAAGGCTGCGGTATTCCTCTGCATCTGCCGTACCAGTGCGAAAGTGCCCACAGGCGATTTTGAGATTTGGAAAAAAAGGGATTTGTGTACGCTGGGTCTTGCGACTTTGAAGCGGAATGACATTGTTCGGTACGTCATTCACGATGCGGCGAACTTCGTAAGCCGCAAGGCGGTAGTCCAGCAGTTCCTGCACCATTGACTCGAATACATCGTAATTTTCGGTCGAGACAGAGAATGCCGGAATGAATCGATCATCCACAACAGAAAAAAATACACGGGATGTTGCTCCCCGATTTCCCCCAATCCACGCATTTACAGGATTTCGTCTCCAATAGGCCACCCAAGCGTGCTCATTTCCGTGGGTTATGTTGCTTATATCGTCCGTTAGATCAGCCAGCAGAGGACGACGACGTTGCAGCACATGCCACGAATTTTCAGCGATGGCGGCCACTGTCAACGGTGCGCGCCAACCATCAACCTCGAGCAGCGCTTCAAGCAAAACCATCTTGAAACTCTTGGTCATCTGCGTCGTCTCGACTTCTTTCAAGAAGTCTTGATAAGCACTCAGAGCCACAACCTCCAATGGCTCCAAGTCTTCCATTTCTTTTACGAACGAGTACCAGCCACCAAACTGATGCCGCATTGCAGTAATGCTGGCTCCCGCACGATGAAATTCAGTCAGAGAGGGACGGCGCCCTAGAGTCTCCTTCAGTGCAACGTACTCGCGAGTGACACCATCACCGTCAAGACTCTTCAAGAAATCGATGAGTAATAGGTCGTAATTGACATAGCACCCCTTGGGCAAACTGAAGCGACCCTGTTCCACTTCTCGCGCAAAACGCGCCAGTTCACGAAAACTGGCTCCGATACCAAACAGCGCTTGTGGTTTATGTAGGAAGCCTTGATGGTTACCAATGAAATCGAGGACAACCAGTTTTTCTTTACCGATCGACTTTCGAAGCCCGCGCCCAAGTTGTTGGAGAAACAAAATTTTCGACTCAGTCGGACGCAACATCATCACCGTGTCGATCTCGGGCAGATCGACACCTTCATTAAACAGATCCACAGAGAACAGGATTGCCAGCCGCCTGTCACGAAGTTGGGCGAGTGCATCGGCTCGGCTAAGGGTCGAACCTGAAAAGACTGCAGCAGCGGCCACCCCTGCCTTGACAAATTGGCTCGCCATGAATTCTGCATGACGAATGGAGGCGCAGAAAGCAAGTGTGCGTTGCTGGGCGTGTTGTTGCCATTCCTTCAGCGCATGTCGGAAACGCCCGAGTGTCGCGAGTTTATTGGACAGGGCTTCTGGATCAAAACGACCGTTCCGCCATGGTATCGCTTGGTAATCAACTTCGCTGTCGTAAATGCCAAAGTAGTAGAAAGGAGCTAGCAAATCGGCGTTTATCCCAGCAACCAGATCATGCGCGAATACCAAATTGTCATCACATAATGAAAGTATGTCTGACTGATCGGTCCGGTTTGGCGTTGCCGTCAGACCAAGCATGAATCTTGGCGCGAAATAATTGATTACCCTCCGGTAAGTAGCCGCTGCTGCGTGATGAAATTCGTCAATCACAATGTAATCAAAGTGCTGGGGCGCAAATCGTTCGAGATGTGCGACCCGGCTCAAGGTCTGTACTGACGCGCAGAGAACATCGACCTCGACGTCACGTGTGAAACCCATGTAGAAACCTGTTCTCGCCTTAGGCCGTATGCGCAGAAAAGTTTCTGCGGCCTGATTCAGGATTTCTTCCCGGTGTGCAATAAACAATACACGTCGCGCTCCGGTCTGCTCGACATCAAACGCCGCAAGCCAAGTCTTGCCAAGACCAGTTGCCAGTACAACAAGACCTCGACGGAATCCTTCCTGGCGGGTTCGTGTCAACGCATGAAGTGCTTCGATTTGTACTGTTGTTGGCTCGGGAAGTGTTTCTTTTTCTTGACTACCTGGGGCAATAGCAATCGACCTTTGAACTCGATGAGCCTCGTATTTCTCGATCCATGCGTCGGTTAAAGGTAGCGTGCTGGGATGCGCGAACAATTGATCAAACTGGTTGCGGGTTTCAAGAAATCCGACGTCAGTTGGATAATCGACTCGATAGTTCCATTCCAGTCCGTTTTGCAACGCCTGGCGACTGATGTTGCTGGAGCCAATAAAAGCAGTACCGCTGAGGTTGCCCTGGCCGTCAAATCGGGCAAATAAGTAGGCCTTTAGATGAAAGCTGCTGTTTTTTGCTTCAAAGACGCGCACCTGCGCGCCCTGTTCCTGCAGCAACATAAGTAATCGCAGCGCTTCGGGATCGGTAACATCCAAATAGTCACTGGTCAGAAATCTAATTCGCGCACGGGGATGGGATGCATCTGATTCGGGCAGAAGTGCGTCATGAAGATCGGGCAGCAAGAGCCGAAGGCCGGTGACTTTGGTAAAAGCAACTGCGAAATCGATCTCGGATGCATTGCGGATCGCTGCACACAGATTGGGCAGAAACGGATTTTCGCCACCAGTGACCAGTTTTTCCGATTTCAGATTCCGACGAAAGACTAGCGCATTGATCCACTCCTCGCTACGCTCTGGTCGCTGATCGGCCGTTATCAAGTATTCGACCTGAGCCAGTTCCGGGAGCACATCCAACCATTCAGACAAACGGGTTTGATCTGCATCAGTGAAGTGTCGACCGCTATGCTGCCGTTCCCCACAACCATGTTTGAAACTGAAATAGGCGACTCCGCCGGGTTTTAGTGATGCCCACAGGCGATCGATTGCATCCGGAACATCAGCAACCGGCAGGTGAAGCAGGCTTGCACAAGCCCATACGCCATCGTAACAAGATTGCTCGGTAACGTTGGCGAATTGCCGCAATGCAACCTGTTGCCCGGTGTGCTTAGTTGCCAGGCCAGCCATTTCAGCCGATCCATCAAAGGCGACAACACGAAACCCTTTCTCAACAAACGCTTTTGTATCGCGGCCTGAGCCACACCCTGCATCCAGGATGAGACCACAAGCAGGAAGGTGAGAGAGAAACCGTTGATGAAGGCTTTCCATGTCAGCCAACACCGTATCGGCGAAAAATTCAGACGCGTGCTGATTGTAGTAGCTCAGACTATCCGTCATTGATTATGCCGATCCAACATGTCGCCGAATATTCCGCCAAGCATTCGTCAATCCTTTCCAGTGGAAATTGCTGATTGGTCACGCTTGGAGAGCAGTCGTATTTTGACTAGAAACCTCCCGACGGGCTCATCTTTTGAGCCTCGAGTGGTATCTTAGCCTGTTTGCTGGTACCGGAATATAAGACTAAAGGCATAAGCGTGTGCCGCTCGCTTTTTGTATCCTGGCCTGTGGCTGATCGAGCAAAACACCATCATTTTCCCGATACGCCGGCCTCAAGTCCTTTGGAGCACAATGCTAGAACGTGTTACGCCAGTCCGCCATTGATACGAATGTTCTGACCGCTGACCCACCCTGCCGCATCACTCGCCAAAAACGCAACGACATCGGCTATTTCAACGGGCTGGCCAATCCGGCCAAAGGCGGACAATTGTCCGAACTGCTGAAGCTGCTCCGGCGTTTTGCCTTCCATAAACATTTCCGTTTCGATCGGGCCAGGAGAAACTGCGTTGATGGTGATGCCGCGAGGCCCTAATTCCTTGGCCAGGGAACGGGTGAGTTGCTCGACAGCACCTTTCGTGGCGACATAAGCGCCATAGGTCGGCATGAACCGCGCCGTCGTTGAGCTGGATAAATTGATGATCCTGCCGCCTTCGGACAATCGTGTCGCCGCTTGTTGGCACGCGAAGAAAGTGCCTTTCACGTTGATCGCAAAAATCCGGTCAAATTCTGCTTCTGTGGTGGCGCTGACCGGCTTAATGAACATCACGCCGGCATTGTTGACGAGAATGTCGATCCGACCAAAGTGCGCGATGCTTTCATCGAAAAGCCGGACAATCTCGGACACGCGACTGACATCGGCTTGAATGGCGAAAGCGGTGCCGCCCGCTGACTCGATTTCCGCCACGGTTTTTTGCGCCTCCCCGACATTGCTGCTGTAGTTGATGGCTACCGCGGCGCCGTCGCGAGCCAGACGTAGCGCAATCGCGCGACCAATCCCACGCGATGCACCGGTGACCAATGCTACTTTTCCTTTTAAGGCATCATTCATGAATTTCTCCAGGACAGTGACTCAGGGATGCAATCCGCACAACCGGGCATCATCGACATTCTGTGACATGGTATCCAGCCAGCCTGATAGGGCTATACGG
>JFJP01045669.1_pt1 | contig 11327 bp, 12 predicted proteins | sample 431651 | NCBI WGS metagenome assembly JFJP01 (sample SAMN02602958, study PRJNA72255) | Microbial mat metagenome, whole genome shotgun sequencing project. | biome: fresh water; feature: sink hole; material: water; isolation source: purple microbial (photo- and chemosynthetic) mats found in... | reverse complement strand
TGACGGACAGTGCTCATTATGGCGCTCTATATCTGTGTGTCTAGCAGTATGTGGGTCTATCGGTACGGCCGATGGCGATTGTCGAAGCTGTGGTACGCTGTCCTTAGTACACCGAGTAAAGAAAGAGAGGGTGGGTGGTCTTTGCGCCTGTCATTCCGGGTCCGCTCGCTACGCTCGACGTTCCGTCTAGCTAACACCAAGGTTTTGGGCTACGAACCAGCAGCCTCCAAGGCCAAACCCGTAATGACTCGCTACGCTAAGGAACTAACGTCCAGACCGTGCTTCGCACTAAGCACTGGACCGGTGCGCGTATCTCTGTCGCACTTATTAGTATCGTCATTCCTGGAGCACATGGGCCTTCATGGATCGGGAAGTCGGACTAACGTACAGATAGGTCGGAAAGATCGGTGCTTCGGTCATGTATCGGTGTGTAATGTCAACACGACGGTCTGTCCAATCGTTGCGTGATGTAAGGCTGTATGGCTTGGTCTGTAGCACTAACGGATAGGAACGTCCCTTGGGTCGTCCGTCTGTGATGTTTGCCCAGATGTTGAAGCGAGCGTCCGAGGTCAACCCTGGGGTGGCTCGAGCTTGAGAGACATTCGAGCCCTGATTTCACCCGAGCCAGTTCCCACTCTTGACTCGGACCTTAGTGGCCAAGCGAGCACTGTATCGGTATCGCTCGACCGTAAGCAATATCATACGGTATAGCACGACAGGGCGTTCCGGGTTTGGCAGCGCGGGCTAGCTTGCGTCGTCCCGGACGAATACGCTTGTGCCGTTAACGACGGCCGCACTGGGTACGCTTGTGGCGTTGTCCGTCGACCGACTGTGTTTGACCTGGTAATTCCAGGTAAGCCTACGGGTCCGGTCCGTGTGCTCACGGACCCCACAAACCGTGCCTCTCTATGTATGCACTAGACTAGGGACCGCGGATAGCTACCTATTGGCTGGCTTATGCACTGTCCGACTGTAATCATGTGCGTTGTCCGGTCGTCAGTCATTGCTTCGGTTTACACAGGCCCGAATCGCCAATAGTGCTTGACGGCATATAGGAACCCTCAAGCACTAATACAGAATCCAAAACGCAACGGATGACTATTATCTCCGCAAAAAGTGGTTTGGTACGTGTAGTGATCCATAAAGTGTACGTGACTATACGAGTGGTACGTAGCTCCGTTTCGTATGGCCGTAAGGCCACTAGGTGTGCCAAAGACTGGTTTTGACCGTCCTGTCTGTACTTGACAGTAATGTACGTGTCCGGTGTCCGAGAGGAGCACCAAAGTGGACCGTCTCGTTCTTGGGGAGCCTAGCGCTTCCGGGTACAAAGCACGCAACAGACGAAGGGCTGGCCTGAGTGCTCAAGACAGGTGAGCGAGTCCTCCTTAACGAGTGCTAGAGTCCAAGGGCCGTGCTTGTTCCGAGGTCATGTAACCGCTCAGTCTGGTGGTGACGCCTAGCGGCTTGTTTGCCCCGTAGGGCGCGGTGTACGTATAGGGCGGAGCGGAAATGACAGGTCACTGGAGCGAAGCGATAGCTAAGCTAACGTCGGTTCACGATGCGTAGTACTCCTCTATTGCTTGTCCATGAGATTTGTGCACCGCTCTATGGTTTGTAACGTGTGCTACAAGTTACGCGAGTAAAAGCTTGGTGCGAGTCATGGCCATCGGAGTTAACCAAGCTTCCTCGCATGGCACGAAAGAACGCTTTGCTCCTGTGTCCTCGCCCCAAAGGGGCTCGGTCCGTATAGTGCTAAGTGGTGAGTCAGACCGACTAAGCTCTCGCCCGTACTTCGGTGGGTCCGCGGGTGGTTCTGCACTTCCGTTGCGCTGTCTCCAAAAGGGGCAGTTCGCAATCTCGGTGTCTTTGGTGCTCCGTAACTAGGCATACGTGTAACCGTACAGGTCATTCCGGGCCATATCGTCACCAGGGTTATCCCTATAAGCGTTGCTCCTAGTAGACGACTATTCGGTTCCTAGGGCTCGCGACAACGTCAAGTGCCTTGCTTCGTTACAAAAAGGCACAAAGACAAGGGTACGATGGTCATAAGTGCGTTCAGTGTTATTCTAGCAATCAGCCTTGGTTTGCCTAGTGCGGTGGTCAGCCTCGTAATATGTAGTCCGACTACGGTGTGCTTGGTGAGCCTCAGTTTGTTCTGTAACCACTGAAAAAAGTCCGACGACCGTACCGGCCGGTATCAACCATGTTTTGCTAAGTGGACGTCTCGCCAAGCTCGAACCTTGCGCTTCGTACGCCTCTGGCTGGTCAGGCGCTGTGTGGTTTGGCGGTTAGTTTAGTGGGCATGACCGTTTGCTTAGTACGTTTAGGAATAACCACGTTAGTACTATATTAGGGACCGTACGTACTTATTCACATATAGTCAGTCAAGGGACAACCGCGACCAGCGGTGGTTCCTCCATAAGGGCGTTGCTTAGCGGGCCGAGGATTGACCTTGTTCGTTTCCCATTGGTCTTTGCTATAACTCAGTTAGTGGTTGCGTTCGGTGCGCTAAGGCGGCAGTGCTCGTGGTACGCGCCTGCTAAGCCCTGAGGTCTGTACGTGTGTCGCTACATAGGAACAGTCTAAGCGAAGCTTTGCCACGCGTTCTTCTAAAGTGACAACGCTGTGGCAACTCATATGCGCGTCATTCCGGGTCCGTGACGTCCGGTCTCACTGGCGACTGTACGTCAGAGTGTGATTCCATCTTTGGCCCGAAGTACTTCGTACCGTCGGACTGTACCCTGGTGATGGGCCATCGTGTGCTAAGTAGTCGTGTTCCCTATAGGGGCCAGGCGCTGTCCTGTGTGCCGTGCTTGGCACCTGGTGAGGCTGTGTAGTCCGACAGTAGCGTCGGGTTCGTATATAATAGTGCTGAGTACTTTTTTGGAGCGTTATTCTTTGGTGCCGTAGTGCACTTCACTTGTAGTGTGCGATTTGTAGTCCATTCCGTCAGTGCTTGGGTCGGTGAGGCATGACCAGATAGTCCGCGACAGTCGCCTTGACGCAAACCATTTAGTCCGGTCGAGGCGACCTATAAGAGGCGAAGGCTCCTTAGCCCGAGAGCACTCGGAAAGCACTGTAGGGTCGGGGCTTAGCGCTCTTACGGACCCAAACACCATAAGTGGCGCGAACCAAACAGCGGAACTGGTTTTCTGGGGTCATCGTTGCCCAGACCCTAACTTCAAAGGAAAAGGGCTGTGCCCTGACAAACAAGCCAAACACGAACGCAAGGCTCTAGTGCTTCGCACCCTGGCTCCCGAACTGGTTTGGCGGAGCCTATTGTCGAAACGCTGTCCGCTGTTCCGGTCGGAATGACCTTGTTCCTGAGTCGGGTCGGTCAAGCTCTCGTTTGCATAATCCTATGGAGCAAAAGGAGGCAGGCTGCCCAACGGCGTACGGTCCGTCGTGTCTTGCGCAGGGCAGCCTGCTTACGTTCTAGCGTACTATGCTGTGCTTGTAGGCGTTACTGTCTAAGGCACGGACACTCTGTGCCGGTGTCCGTTTGAAACGTCGTCCTCACTATTTGAGCGTCGCAGGCCCTCATGAGTGCTACTATAACCAAGGTTTTAGTGTGCTTGTTTCAGGTCCGACTCGTTATCTATCGTTATACGGGCGGTGCTTGCATTAAGGACGTGTCCTTTGGCTCCTGGAATGACCTGCCTCTGTGTGAGCACCAATACTACGGCTCCAGCAGTGCGCGCTGTCTGCTTACACAGGAACGGCGAAGCTAAACCAAGCACTCCAAACCGACCACGCTGTGGGGTGCGATGCTCGTGCTACACTTAGCTTACCATCGACTTTGGTGCTTGACTTGCCTTACCCGTATCGCTACAAAAAAGGTATACTACGAGCATGAACACTACGCTGGTCACGCCGGCGCCTTTGCACGAAAGAGCTCACTTAGTGGGTGGTCCGGTCCGTTGGCCTGCAAAGTCCGACCGTCCGTTCGGCCTCGTTTGCCCGGGGCGGAAGCAAAGCGCGCGACATAGCGTGTCCGGGCCCCTTGAAGCGGTATAGCTAAGCCAGACAAGCCCCAGTGCCCGTAGCGACCCCCAGAACCAGCCCGCGACTCCAGTCCTCAAGAGTTTGCTAGTTAACACTTTCGCTTCTTAGGACATGAGCCGCAACGCTTCCATTAGCTCAAACATGACGACCTATAATACCCCCAGAGCCTATAGCGTTGCTCATGGCCAGTTCACGGACCAAGCTTGACGCCCACTCACGCTTAGCTTGGTGTGGCCCCTATACGGAGAGCCAAGCTCGGGGGCTAACCGGCGTCTTACGGGCATAGGTGGTTGCTTGGTTGCTTACAGGCTACGACTGCTTGTTGCGCCTTTTGGAACAACCTTTGTTGGCCACAGTTGCTTGTGTGCTTAGGCCCACTTTGGTCTTTAGTTTCTTATTGCGCCTTATCGCTTATTTAATTGAAAAGTGACACTTTTGGACGACGGTGCTTGCTTACGTACGTCATAAGTGCTCAAGACGGCCTTAGTGCGTAAGCAATAGGCCGTCTTGGCCTTATGTGCTAGGTAGCTTAGACACAATCCGTCGCTGCCTAGTGCCGCTCTCTATAGTGCAAGCCACTGTATCAACACGCTTGCATGCACGCGAGCCTTTAGTGGCTTTGGTGTGAAGCACAGTTTGTCGGGTGTCTCATGAGCGAGTGGTTATAGTCCGTAACCAAAGGACGCTACTGCCGCCTTTGGTACGTAAGAGGTCGAAGCTCTGTAGCGGGCGCTTGCTTGCGCTAAGCAGCGCGGACCTCGGTGCTTGCTAAAGCACGGACCAGTGCGAAGCCACTACACTTTAGGCTAAGATGAACGGTACGGACGAAAACGCTACGCTACCTAAGGCGAGCACTGTAACGCGAACGAAGTCAAGCGTAATTGGAGCGATGCTATGCTAGCGAGCTCTATTACGGAGCCTTCACCAAGTCAAGCGTAATAGGTGCTAAGGGCGGGAGGCGAGGACCACTACGCTTGACCTCGCTGGGCACGAATTTGAAAACAAAACCTTTGTACGAGCGTGTCATTCCGCCATCGCTCGCGACTGAGTCTGAAGCGAGGTAGGTGAGACAACTACGTATAATCCCGGCCCGGGTTTTCGTACGTTCGATTTAGGTGCGGACAGCGAGCGCCAAAGAACAAATAAGGCTGGTCGTACGCAAGGCGCCTGCTCCATTAACGTTTATAAACGTACGCTTCGGTCGGGAAAAGGGGCATCAAAGCATCTGCTGAGTGCGTAAGCACTACGTCTTAACAGGTCTTCATGTTTCGACGCCACGTATATATAGAGCTCAAGCCAGGCGTTACGCTCGCTTCACTATAAGTGAGTGCCGTGGAACGACCGCTGATTGGCTTGCAGTGAACGTAGGTGTAGTCAAAGCGGACTGGTCCTGTTTTAGTCCGGTGGCCGTTAAGGTGCTCGCTGTAGCGAGGGCATCTTTGATTCTGGTGAGCACGACCCGTAAGGCAGCCACAACCGTAAGGAGGTGTGCGGGTGCTTACAGTGGTTAACGCTGAGTCTGGAGGAACTTCAGAAGTAACCTCCAGGTGGGAAACCGCCTGGTACCACGCCAAACTAACGCGGGTCCTGGAGGATGTTCAAGCTGCCCTTTACTAATAGAAACAAAATGTGTACCAATTTGGTGAACCAGTGGTCCTTAGCAACCTTACCTCCTTTCGAATCTGTGTCCACTCCTCAAGGGAAGTGGTGTCCTCAACGGCTCACACGATACCTTATGTCCTGCCCACCTTATGGTTTGATGTACGTTTACCCAGATCGAGAGCAGTATTTCCTTTATGACCCTAAGCTCGGATACTATTGTCAACTAGCACCTCATGGAATCAAGATGGTGCTTAGACAAACCATAGACCTTTTGGATCCGTATTTGCCCCACGAGTTCTTATTACGTGTGCTCGACCACTTTCGTTATGGCTCCAAAGCGTGTATTGGCGTACCTAGACCGGATAAGTCATCATTGGTGTTTACTAATGGCCTCCTTGAGAAAGACAGTCTAACGCTGGTTCCTTGGACGCCCAAACTCCCTCCCATTTGGTCACTTCTCGCCTGGGCTGTGCTGGAGTGACGGAAGCCACATGCCCTGAGACCAGGAAGTTCCTAACGACCTTGGCTCAAGGTCATGAGGACCGAGTACACTGGCTAAGGTGTTGGTTATCAGCGTTGGTCCGTGGTTTGATGGACGTACAAGTGGTGTTGTTTATGGTCGGTCCGGGAGGTACGGGTCCACCTTTGCCTGGTTAGCCACGGCTCTGGTGGGTAAGCACTTCACCGTGACAACCTCGCTAAGGAGCCTTCACTCAGACCCTTTCGAGGTTGCCCATCTGCAAGGCAAGAGCTTGATACTGGTGAGCGATTCGGAACGCTATCGAGGAGATCTGTCAGTGTTGAAGCAGCTGTCTGGTGGGGATGCTTTGAAAGGAAGGATCAAATTGGTTCAAGGTTCCTTCGAGATCCAGCCTGAAGCACTTATGCTGATCACGGCCAATAACCATTTGGACAGCGAGGATACGTCGTACTTCGTACCGTCGACGCCTAAGAGTGTTTCCTGCCTACGGTCGAGCAAAGCGAGACATCTGAGTCTAGGCCTTTGTTGTGGTATGGCTGGGTTTGAAGGGTCCTCTGTCTGAGGAGCTCTCTGGTGTAATGAACTGGGTAATCGCTGTAGCACCTGACGAGGCTCGGAAGGTCTTAGGTGATCCATCGGGAGTGTCGTCTCTTCGTGAGATGAGCATTACAGTAGAGGAAACCCTCAACCCTATGACCAAGTGGGTCAGGGAAGAGGTGGTGGAGGCTAGGGCGGGATGACCCAGCTTTTATAGGGTATAAGTTGATGGAGGGCTTGAAAGCTCGTCATGAGTTGGCCCAGAGGAGGCCTCTGTATCCGACCTATGAGCTTTGGTCTCATTTTCATGGCCTCAAGCCTCTTTCTCACAGCACTTTCTCCAACGACCTGCTGGAGACCCTGAAACATGAGGGCATCCTGGCTCAACGCATGAAGAAGGAGCAAGGTAACTATATTGCGGGGATCATGGTCAAGCCCCGAGTCTATGATCGAGATTATTGCTTCGGTGCTCCCCTAGCTGGGGCTGAGCAAGGCTTTCCACTAGGGTCGGATGATAACCGACACTTGGACGGGGCCGTAAATGAAGAATAGAGACTTCACCCATACTACCTCTCAGACGCCCTCAGAACAGGTCCAGGTTGAGCCAGGGGTTCATGGGCAACCTGAACCTGAACCTAAAAGAAAAGCACCTTTTTTTGACAATATAGTACTATAAGGGAGCAGACCAAATGAGTGTCAGCTCCTCTCCCGGGAGCCAGTGGAAACCCAACACCATTTATCCCGAACTGGTCCATCCCGCTCTAATATCTGATCTGTTCCAACTGGATGTCCAGGCTCTAGCACAAAGTCCACTCCAAACTCAGGCCAACCAAAACGCTCGAGCTATGGACATCGATGTGCAGGCCCTCACCCATGAGCTCACCCACTCGTGTAAGATTTGCTCACCCAGCAACAAGCACTCTGTGCTCAAGGTACTCTCACGTGGCGCTAACCACATTCGACAGTTTGGTGTTATCCCTTACTCTTACAAACAGATGGGTGTGTCTCCTCGCTTGCTTCCCGTGTCGTACGGAAAGAGCATCAACCACTGTAAGCGTGCTCTACGTCACCAAGCTTATGAGCAGTTAGGACACTTCTTCAGACAGAAGGGTTTCGTCCTGCTCGATCTAGACTTGACCAGTGGTTATACTTCCATCTTATGGGGTCTATTTCCTCAAGACTTGGAAGCCATACAACGGGCCATCGAAGCACCAGGAATGACTGTGGAAGTACATCCAGTCCGAATTCATACGGAATGGTCAGGCCGATTCTGACCATAAACCATAGTCCAAGTGTGCGTCTATGCATCCTTCTTACTAGGAGGTAACAACGCCATGATGTCCGGTGTCCTCGAGGGACAACGACAGGAGCTGGGTCTTACTGAGAAACACTTCAAGGCTGCTCCCTTCAACGAAGAGTGTTATGTGCTTGCTCAAAACCCGGTGAAATGATCAACAGCTCCGTGATCGCTGACTGGAGGGCCGTGTCTAAGAAGATCCACGACATCTACATGGAGCACTATTTGATAGGCCCGTATGGACATAAGTATTGGGTGGACGAGGTTCACTTCCGTTCGTCGTACCCCAGTTATTTGCAGAGCAATGAGTTCTGCCTGCTAGCTCAAGCCACGTTGAACGCTATAAAGGAGTTTCCCAGGTCAGAGGTCTACGGTCATGACCATGACGGTAATGTGGTTGCCGTACAGGCCGACGAAGAGAAACCCTTCTGGGAATCCTTGTCCAGGCATCTACGTGAGCTTGGGTTACCACTAGGTCTGGCTTATACCCAACGTATCGAAGTCAAGTCCCGTTTTCCCAGATTTGCTTAATGGTTGGGACCGAAGCTCCAGAACCGTAAGGGCCTGCGCTCTCTCCAAGCAAAGAGTGCGCATTTCCACCGTAAGCCCTACGTCCATGACGGCGAGGCCTTCCTCCAGGCAGGTTCCTTTCCTCCAGGAATGGATAGGAACCTGCGGTCCTGTGGGCCTTCCCTGGTCTCTTCAAAAACAGTTTCCTGACCTAAAACACTCTTTTCCTCAGTCCCAGGTCATATATGACCTGGACCTTATCTGGAGGGCTCTACGGCCTCGTTTGAGGGCTATAAGGACAGGTACCACCGGAGAGGACCTCCCAGGGATACGTACACTCTCCGGATAACTAGGTGGAGTTACGGACTTGGAAGGCATCAACGGAAAGGGCCCTGGTACGTTTTCGGGGTCCTCGCCGTACCTCAAACAAACTTACGTCGCTCCGGCAGCCCGTTTAGAGCTATGTTTTCAGGGGGCCCCCAGGGATCGAGGAGGCTCAGGTTTGGGACTTAGTGTTTATTTCATAATGGTGTTTTTAGCGAGGTACCGCGTTGCCGCTTTAGCACACGCTGCGACAAGCGGGCTAGCCAAGCCCGGTCGTCCGTCAAGTCCGCTAGGGCAACGCTTAGACAACACGCTATAAACAGGACTGTCTGCTACAGAGGGCGGGCCACGCACCGCTAGGCGCCGTATCCTAGGACGGATGGTGTGAAGCCTCGCGAAGCAGACAAATAATAGAATAGACGTCCTCGCTAACGCTTCGGACGACTGTGGCTCGATTCTGTCTATAGTCAAAGACGACGACCTGTCTGTCATTACGGTCCGAGCCAAAGGGGCGAGCAAATAGAAGCACTGAAGAGCCTGTGCGTTGAAGCTACTTGCTACGTAGCGACCTGTGCCGCGAGGAGAGATCGCCGCATAGTGGCCTGTCATTCCGGCACGGCCCCGAGTCGTCCGCAAGGTGTAGCCTCCGAGACATGCGGTCCTGATCGGACAACGGGCCCATCAGGATCCGGTTTGCTTCAACAGTGCGGTCCGACCGAAGCACACGAGTTTTGCTAGCGAACGCACGATCGGTCCGAAATACTAGACTGGCTCCGAGTCCGGTTTGGTACACGGGCCTAGGTAGCCAAGCTTACTCACCACAAACCAAGTACCCTTAGCCAACTTCGTTACGTCTATAAACAGCAGCTTGGCTCCTCCACAAAACCGAAGCTAGTCTCCAAGCAGGCACCAAAGTGCAGGCTTACTGTTGATGAGTGTTGCTTCCGGTTCGGACAGCGCGGAGAGGCTTGCTTTAGTCGGGTCTATAATGGACTGTTTTTGGCCGTATGACTATAGAGAGACAGTGTAGTGTCCGGAACTCGCTAGGACGGGAATATACGCTGGAATGACCGCTCTTTTGTGCTCGTTTGCTTAGCGCCAGAACGAACACAGTGAGCGACAACGTCCGAGCAATTAAGGGTCGAGACGAGGAGCGCCTTATGCGTCAAACCTGACGACTCAAAGCCTTAGTTATCGACCTCAGAAGACGGCCTTGGTGACGTAGCCTGCTTGAAGTATGGACTAAATCGGCACAAAAGTAGACCTTGAAATCCGTGCTTGTCTTTGTGAAAGCTTCTTTTTCATCTTCGCTATAGAGACAGTAGCTCCTGTCTTCTTCGCGCTTTTTGGAGTGTGGAAGCGAGAGTCGCTCTCTCCAAGCCAGCCTGAGACCGAACAGCCCTGTCTTCCAGGAAAGTCTGACGTTTGACAAAGACTGCACGAAAGTACGACGAAAGACACGTTTGGTGCGAGCGTATAGCGAGCACAAGCTTCAACCCTTTGTTGTTCCGGTCAAAACCCCAGAGGCGGTTCATGCTGGCGAGCACTATGGGCTGGCCCGGTATGACTTTGGTGTGCAAGGACCGGACAGGGAAACGAATAGGACTGGGAAACGGAACACGTTCCGTAAGTGCTCACCGGCCAGGGCCGGCGGCTCTGTAGTACAAAGAGCTTCGGACTCCGGCACTGTCCAAGTGTGGCGTCATCCGGACCCGACCGCTAAACGCGCTGTGACGATGTCCACAGAGGTTTGCTCCAAAAAAAGGGCTTACACCGCAAAAAACCAACAAGTCCATTATGGTACACGCTATGGTCATTAGGGTTATCAAACTAGTTATTAAATTAGAATGAAATCTGGTCTATTTCTTCACCATGACCAGAATTGGGTATCTTATGTACTTCTATTGTGCTTTTGCTTTTGTTTATGGACGCCCTATTGCGATAACGGGCGATGTTTACGAAAAATATGTCTGGGCTATCGCAACGTGGATGGTCATGGATGTCTTGACTATGGCGTTTCTGTTTTATATGGTTTTGCGCTTTGAGGCCGGAAGGCGCTTGATTTATAACTTAGTACCCCGCGACAATGTGGTTAGTTGTATAGGTAACCCTGGTTCCAGGGCTCTTGCTAAAGCAGGTCTGGTTTACTTTGCAGTTATGGGCTCTGATTGGTTATTTCAAAGTGCGCAAACCAGTATCAACCAGCAAACAGTGCACACTTACGTTGATAGTTGCTCGGCAGCAGGCGTGCCCGCCAACGAGCAAACCATCAAAGAAATCATATTGTATCGAAAAGAGTCTTCTAATGAGCTGGGGCGTGTATTTGTAAGCACACCGGCTACTGTTGTCAAATCCGTCTTGGGGCCCAATACGTTAGTCTTGTGTACTTTATTTCGATGACCTTTGTAGACTGTGTATGTTGTAAAGGCCTAGACCGCCGCTTTGGTATTGACAGGTAGAGTTGAAGGTGTCTGAGCTAGGGCACGAAAGAAGCGAAGGGCACAGGCGCTCCGCTATAGCGGATATATAACCGTTTTGGCTGTCGATCCGCTATCCCGGAGCCCTATGGGT
>JFJP01034123.1_pt1 | contig 11327 bp, 9 predicted proteins | sample 431651 | NCBI WGS metagenome assembly JFJP01 (sample SAMN02602958, study PRJNA72255) | Microbial mat metagenome, whole genome shotgun sequencing project. | biome: fresh water; feature: sink hole; material: water; isolation source: purple microbial (photo- and chemosynthetic) mats found in... | reverse complement strand
CTGGATTGCCGACGACCTGGGTGTCAAAGTCGGTCAGGCTCTGACACTGACGACGCGAACCCGCGAAGGGAGCTTTCAGGTACTGGATGTGGAAGTGGTGGGCTTGGTTACGGCACCCAACCCCATCGTCAACCGATACGGTGTCTTTCTTCCCCTCGACACGGTTCAGCTGCAGCTGGGAATGGAGGGTTTGGTCACCCAGGTGTCGGTAGGCCTTCTGCCAGGCGCCGACGCCCCCAAACGGGCCGCAGAATTGCAGAGCGCCCTGGTCACGGCCGGTCATGAGGTGCGGGTGCTCCCGTGGCAGGATCTGGCCAAGGACTACCTGGCGCTGACCGCCGCCAAATCCAAGGGTTCGTCCCTCATCCTCTTTCTGGTTTTCATCATTGCCGCCGTCGGCGTGGGGAACACCCTGCTGCTGTCGTTTTACGAGCGAAAGACAGAAATCGGCATGTTGCGGGCGCTGGGCATGCCCGACCGGCAGCTGTTCTGGGCGTTTTTGATCGAGGCCGGGGGGATAGGCTTGATCGGCTCGTTCTTCGGTCTTCTGCTGGGCGGCGCCCTGGTCGCGCTGTTGGTCCTTCAAGGGTTCGATTTCACCTTTATGGTACGGCAGATGGACATCGGCTACCCCATTGCCGGCGTGCTGTACGGGGCCTGGACACCCGCTACTTTTGTCTCGGCAGCCCTGCTGGGGGTTGTTCTTTCGGTGCTCGTTGCCATCGGTCCGACCCGGCGGGCCCTGCGCCTGCCCATTACGGAAAGCCTGCGGGCAGAGGGTTGAGGTCACCATGAAAAAATCCCGCGTTCAAAAGCAGATCTGGACCATGGCGGTGCGCAACATTACCCGGCGACCACGCCGCAGCGTTCTCTCGGCCCTGGCCATCGGCGTTGCCGCCTTAACCGTCACGCTTTTATTTTCCCTGATTGACGGAGTGAAGTTCGATATGGCGACCAATTTGCAGCGGTACACCACGGCCCAGGTGCTGGTGGAGGACAGGGGACTGGTCCGAGCCGGGGCGCAGGCTCTGGCGTACACCGTTCCCGAGGTTTCCACGCTGATCCCCCGTTTGGCAGCCCGCCCCGGGGTGGTAGCCGTTTCCCCGCGCATCACCAGCGGCGGCAGTGTCTTTCAGGACGGCGACGCCGTGTTTTTCGGCCTGATGGGACAGGATTTCGCCACCGACCCGATGCAGTTGAAAGAATTCCTGGCCCCCGGGGGAAGACTGCCGGTTGCCGGAGAACGCGAGGCTCTGATCAGCTCGGGCTTGGCGCAGAAACTGGGAATTCAGGCGGGGCAGACCCTGACGGTGGTCACCCAGACCCGCCGGGGTTCGTCCAACGGGATGACGTTCACGCTGACGGGCGTGGTTCAGCCCAACCTGGGGGTGTTTCAGACACCGTGGCTGTTCACCAGTTTCGAGACGGCGGGGCGCCTTACCAAACTCGGTGATGCTGCCACCGGACTTTTGATCACAGCCGACGGCGATCCCGCCGCCGTGGCGGCCGACCTGACACCGCTGGTCACCGCCGTGTCACCGGAACTCACCGCACGGCCTTGGTTCCAGACCTCGACCACCTGGGGGCTGATGGATCTGGCCGGCATCATCTACGGCTTTATCGCGCTGATTTTCTGTGCGCTGGCCAGCACCGTTGTCATCAACACCATGCTGATGGTCGTATTGGAACGCTCCCGGGAAATCGGCATGCTGGCGGCCCTGGGAATGGACCAGCGTGACATCCGCAACCTGTTTCTGGCAGAGAGCGCCGTGCTCAGCGGCCTGGGGGCCCTGACCGGTGTCGTGCTGGGCTGTGTGGTTGCCGCCGTGCTGTCGGTAACCGGCCTGGACTACACCGAGGCCATGAAGGGCGTCAACATGGGGGTTTCCAACATCATCCGGCCCCAGTTGCTGGTTCAGACCCCGATTATCACTTTTGTTCTCGCCACGGGAGTGGCCTTGGTGTTCACCCTGGTGCCCGTCGGCCGCCTCAGAAAACTGGCCATTGTCGATGCTCTTCGAGGTGAATTATGAAAGGAGTTTCCATGCGTTTGCGAATGCTCTCCCTCCTGGTCCTGATCGGCAGCTTTGCCGTCTCGCCCCTTGGTGCCCAAGCCGCCAGCGCCGAAGAACTTTTGGCGCGCCTGGATCACAACGAAACCTCGGCTTCGGCACACAGCGTGGGCAGCATTACCGTCGAGGACCGTTTCGGAACCAAGGTCTCGGCCTTCGAAAGCTGGAGCCAGGGGGCAGACCGTTCGCTGGTGGTCTTTACCGCCGGTGAGGAAAAGGGTCAGAAGATCCTGCGTCTGAAGGATACCATTTACGTTTCGTACCCCGAGGCCGACAAGCCTGTGAAAATTCAGGGAGCGGCGCTCAAGGATTCGGTGGCAGGGTCAGATTTCAGCTATGAAGACATGGCCGGCGACCGTTCGCTGGCCTCGCGCTACAGTCCCCGCGTGATCGGACAGGAAAGCCTGGGCGGGGAAGCCTGTACCATTTTGGAACTGCGGGCAAAGAAGCCGGGTGTGGCCTATCCCCTGCTTAAAATCTGGGTAACCAGCGGCGGAGACGGCCGCAAGGTGGAAAAGTACAGCCAGAACGAGCGGCTGCTCAAGACCCAGGAGGTGCTGGCGGTGATCAAGACGGCGGGGCGCACCGTGGCCAGCAAGCTGGCCCTCAGCGACGCCCTGAAGGGCAAGTCCAAGACCCTGTTCGAACTCACCAAGATTGAACTTGATATTGCGGTTCCACCGTCCAAGTTCAGCCTTGAGGAACTGACATTTTGAAATTGCGCCTCGTCCTTGTTGCCGCACTGATGGGTTTGACCACCGTTGCGCTGGGGGCGCAGGACCTTCCCGCCCAGCTTTCGGGCCGCCTGGACAGCTCGTGGACCTGGCTGGAAGGCGGGGTGCCGGGGAGCGGGGACGGTTTGGGCCTGGTGACCGGACGCGCCGCTCTGGTTGCCGGTACCGCCGCAGTCAAGAGCGAGGTCCGCCTCGATGTGACCAACCTTCCGATTCCAAAGCTTGATCTCAACCGGGCCTGGATCAAGTTCCGTTTTCCCGGCATACGGGTCACCACCGGGTTGGGACGCGTTGCCTGGGGGCCGGGCTTTGTCTATGTGCCCGGCGATCTCCTGTTCGATTCCACAGCTTCGGATGTGAACTTCGTGGCTGATGAGCTGCGTTCTTCGGGAACGTGGCTGGCCGATCTCTGGTGGTCGCTGGGAGAGGAGGCCTTTGCCGAAGCGGCCGCGTTGAAGGATACCGCCGCCCTGCGTTTGTCGGCTTCACCGGGCGGCGTCACCCTCGAGGCCTCCGCCGCGTGGAATCAGACTGCCAAAAAGGCGAAAGCCGCCCTTTCAACCCAGTTTCACCTCGGCCTGGACTGGTACGCCACGGTACGCGAAGACGCATCCGGTTCGGCGGGGGCCTTTGGTCTTTGGGACCTGGGGGAGGGTTTCAGTCTGACCAGCCGCCACGAAACGCTCCTGCGGTCCTCCGAAACCCTGGCCTCCTTGCGCACCTACCACGATCTGAGTCTCGCCTCGGCAGGGGGCTGGTCGTTGACAGGCCGAACCCTTTTTGCCGCCACCGACACCCAGCCTTGGACGGCCCTTGCCGAAGCCCGCTGGAACCCCCTGCAGAACCTGAGCCTGTACGGGGGACCGGGATGGCACGGAACGTGGAACGCACGCCTGGGCTGCACGGCCCGCTGGTGAAACCGGGTTCAGGCCCGGGCTGATACGAACAGCACCCGTCCTTCGCTGGTTCCAGGGGCCCCTAAAACGCCGTGGTGTACCTTCACGGAGCGAAACCCTGCTTCCTCGAGCAGCGCCGTTAAGCCTGGTTCGTCGAACCAATAGTCCCGCAGGTGCATCACCTTGGGCTCGTCCCCTTCTTCCTCCCAGACAATCGTCCTTCGGGCGATCACCCCGGGATAGGCTCGGGATTCCTCCAGCAGCAGGTGCGGCCGGGGGCTCCAAAAACCACTCTCCTGCCACGACCAGTTGCGGCCAGGGGTCTGACTCGAAGGAAAATCGGGACCCCACACGTCAAAGAGGACCGTTCCCCCGGGCTTGAGCGCACGCCGTATGCGTCTGAGCACCTCGGCCCGCTGATTCTTTGTCAGCGCTCCCATATCGCACAAAATCATTATGGCCAGGTCAAAGGCCGCCTGATCCTCAAGCGCGAGGTAGCTTTCGTTGCGGTAGACAATGGGCAGCCCGGCGTTTTGCGCCTGTTCCCGGGCGTAGGCCAGCGACCGGGGGGAGAGGTCGCTGCCCGTGACCCGGTGGCCCGCCTTTGCCAGTTCGGTGGCGTACAACCCGGGACCGCATCCCAGATCGACGATATCCATAGCCCCCTGTTTTCGGGTCAGGATTTTCCGGCCCAACCAGTCCAAGGTGGCTTGCCGCAGTTCGGGGCGGCGGCTGGCCGCGTCGTGGGACGGGTCGAGGTGGGCCTTCAGCATCTGCGCCGAAATATGCTCATCGTCCCAGAAAGGGTGGGTACTGATGGTGTCGGGGTCGAAGTCGGTTGTCAGTGTCCGCAAACGGTCGGGAAACGGCATGGCAACACCTCCGCTTTCAGTCTTAGGCAGAAACGCTGTTCTCAGCAACAGGTACGTCGCCCGGGCACGCCCACCAAGTGGCCGAAGCTGCGGGGGGACTGTTGGGCCTAGGGTCTGTCAGCCCGGCCGAAAAGGCCGTTCTCGACAATCTTTCTGCCGTTTGGGCCGGTTGGTTGGTGAAAACCTACAAGTATGAGAACAACGAACCGGCGTTGTGGCCTCAGGAGTTCCTCGACCAGGGGGGCGGCGACTGTGAGGACTGGGCCGGCGTCACTGCGGGGTTGCGCCTATACTGGATGAAATACTGCCAACAGACAGGCTTCGATACCAAGGCCGAGTTCATTCCTGTTGACTGCGATAGCGAGGGTCACTTGGCCGCGATTGACCGCCGCTGGAAAATCACCCGGATTTCCACACCCCAGCAGGTATGGGGTGCGGAGTTCATTTGATGCTGGTGGCTACTTCGTGGTCATTGTGAGATGAAAAATTCCGTGATGTAATGGATGCATTGTGAAAAGGTTGGACGAGAAAATAGCTCAGCACCTACACGGCCGCTCACTCACCGTTGTGGAATTATGGCGGGGTATCTCATACAACACGCCGCAGTGCCCCACGGTGGATGAACTCCGCACCTACTTTCAGGGTATTGACTCAAAGTACGCGCTCAAGTTCGATCCCCTCACACATAGAGAGGTGATTGTCGTCAGGAAGGTTGCAATCAAGCCTTTGCCCCCACGACAAGTCCCAGCTCCAAGACCGACAGCTGCTCTTCAACCCAGGGTTCCGACACAAATCACTCCCCCTCACGTGCTGCCGGCACTTCACGAATGGCAGCGTGCCGCCTTGAAAAATTGGAAAGGGCAGGCTTTCTGCGGAATCGTCCAGGCGATTACTGGAACTGGCAAGACCCGTGTCGCTGTCGAGGCCATCCGGTATGCCCGGGAACTGAAGAAACAAGTGGTCGTGTTGCTACCCACTCTTGACCTGGTGGCCCAGTGGGACCGCGTTCTGCGGCAGGCTTTTGGCGGCAGCGAGAGGATTGCCCAGCGGGATTCGAGCCACAAAGTGGAGTCTTTACTGGCGGTTGACATTCTCCTCACCACCGTCCAGAGTTCTGCCAACAAAGGCTATCCCCAACTTAAGGAAGGCGCACTTCTTGTTGCCGACGAAGTACATCACTTAGGAGCGAACTATTGGCGAAAGGCTCTCGACGACAGAATGGCCTGGCGTTTGGGGCTTTCTGCCACCCCAGAACGATCAGATTCGGGCACCAACCTTCACCTGATCCCGTACTTCGGTAAAGTCTGCTTCAACATGAGCTTCCGTCAGGCTAAAGAGCAAAACCTGATTGCGCCCTACCGTCTATTCCAGTGGCGTCTCAGTTTCACCTCGCGGGAACGCTTCGAGTTCGACAACCTGGCAGAGGATCTGTTTCGGCTCAGGCGAGCACTCTGCTTGTCTGAGGGTCTTCCGCTCGACACTCCAGTTCCCGAGTTCCTCAGTTGGATTCAGAGCTGGATGTCCGGGGCAGACCACCTGAAAGTGACGATTCAGGCGAGAACCTGGATGAAAAAGTTTCAGGAAAAGAAACTCCTGATGGCGACGGCCGCGGGGAAGAACAGGGTGATGGATCACCTTGTTCCTGTCTTTCAACGTGGCATGCGCACTCTCGTGTTCTGCCTTTACAAGGACCTGGCACATGACCTGTGTGCCCGACTACGCCAGCGAGGAATCGCGGCCGAGGCCGTGGACTCTGACCTGAAGTCCACCGAACGCACACTGATCCTGAATCGCTTTGAAAGCCACGCTGTTCAGGTGCTACTGGCACCGATGGTTCTGGACGAGGGAATCGACCTGCCCGATGCCGAAATGGCTGTGATTGTTGCCGGGCACCGTTCTGAACGGCAGGTGATCCAGCGGGTAGGGCGGGTGCTCCGCAAGAAAGCCGACGGTTCCCAGGCCAAGGTCGTTTTCCTCGCCATGAACGACACCCCCGAAGACCCGAAAAGTCCAGATAGCCTTTTAGTATGGCGGGAGCTTGAGGAACAGGCCGCCACGGTTCATCAGCTCTCCGATTCTTCGACAGGCGAGGACTTCCTTCGCCTCCTCGACAATCAGCCGCCCTTGAAAGTGGTCATGAAAGTGGCCAGCGCCAAACCTAGCCTTCGGGATAAGAATCTCAGCGGTGGGGCTGAATACCATGTGGTGTATGTAAGAGATGAAAATAGGAGTCCAAAATGAAGGTAGCCAAGAAACCCCAGCTTGCCAGCGTCGAGCAGCCCCTCGGCATGGAATCGCCTCAAGTCCATACAACAGAGAATTCTCGAAACTTGAGCCGTGCTCTCACCTGCTATTCATCCACCTGGGGGCATCGGGTGATTTCGAGTACCAGGATCCAACCTTTGCCTCGAAGCTTACTCCAGTCCTCGGGGAAAATGGTTTTGATGATGCAGTCAAACTGCTCGCCAATGCTGGCTACAAGAATGAACTGCTGGTCCTTGAAATCACCTACGGCGGAATGGGACAAGGACCAAGCTGGTACACTGACTTGTATGGGTTCGACTTCAGTATTGAGCGAGTTTCGGGCGGAACCGGCAAGGAAATAATCGAGTGAACCCCCGGAAAGCCTGCCATTGATTGACCGGATGCAAGGCAAACGTTAGCCATCGTGTACAATAGAACCAACCACCGAGGTATTGATGAAAAACTCCATCTACGATGTATGCACACCGCGAAAGAGCACTTTTGACCAGTCCCGTAGGGACGTTGTCCTACAGCTGAGCGACCTCTTTGACGGCAAGTACTCGCAGGACTTCGCAAAGAGCTTCTTTGAAGAGAACTTCGTCACGAACGGAATGAAGATCTTGGTGCACAAGGCCTTTGACCGGCTGAATGGCATCAACGACCAGGCTGCCACCTTTCTGCTCTCCCAGTCCATGGGCGGTGGCAAGACCCACAACATGATCACTCTGGGCCTCTTGGCGCGGTTTCCTGAGCTCCGAAAAGCCTTCTGGAAAGATAAAGACCTCGGGGTCAGTTCCATTCGTGTCATTGGCTTCGACGGACGTGAGTCCGATTACAAGTTCGGTGTCTGGGGGGCTCTGGCCGAACAGCTTGGCAAAAGGGAATTGTTTTCTGATCTCTACTCACCCCTTCAACCACCGGGGGTATCATCGTGGCGCAACCTTCTGAAGGGCGAACCGACCATCATCCTCCTCGATGAGTTGCCACCCTACTTCAATCAAGCCAAGTCTCAGAAAATTGGCGACTCAAACCTGGCCGAGCTCACAACCACAGCCATCTCCAACCTGATGGTTGCCGCCAATAGCGCGGAACTGAACAACGTGGTCATCGTCATCTCCGACCTGTCGTCTACCGCGTACCAAGGCGCAGGGATGTCCGATGCCCTCAACGACTTGAACCAAGAGACCAAGAGGTCGGTCCTCACACTGGAGCCCGTTGCCGCTCAGGGTGAGGAGATTTATCACATTCTCCGTACTCGACTATTCGAGAAATTGCCCGACATAGGGGTTCGCGATGCCGTGGCCGTGAGCTACGCTGAGGCGGTAAAAAAGGCCAAGCAGATGGACCTGACGGCCGAGTCACCGGAGGCTTTCGCTTCGGAACTGCGGGAATCGTACCCGTTCCATTTTTCACTGCGTGACCTGTACGGGAGATTCAAGGCGAACCCGGGGTTTCAGCAAACTCGGGGCCTGCTACGCCTGATGCGAGCTATTGTCGCCAACTTATGGACCACCGAAAAAGCCAAGGAATTGGCCTTGATTCACCCGTACGACATTGACCTCAACGATCAGCAGATCTACACCGAGTTCGTGGGCATCAACCCCAGTCTGACCGAGGCCATCCGCAAGGACTTGGCCAACAATGGGCACTCCAACGCCGAATTGCTCGATGTGAAACTCGGGGGAGGGCAGGCAGCCCAGGATGCGGCCAAATTGATCTTTGTGTCGAGCCTCAGCACCGCTGTAAGCGCCCTGATCGGGTTGAAGGACACCCAGGTGATTGGGTGGCTGTGTACTCCTGGCCGCGACATCAGCCGCTTGCGCACCGACGTGCTGGAGCAATTGCCCAACATCGCGTGGTACCTGCATCTTTCCAACCTCGGTCTGCTGTATTTCAAGAATGTCCAGAACCTAGCGGCCAAGTTGCATTCCATGGTCAGCGCTTACAATAACGAGAACAAGATCCAGGAATTACGGACCTACCTCCATGATCTGTTCAAGCCGACTCTTGGCGATGTGTACCAGGACCTCAAGACACTGCCAGCCTTGGACGACCTTGATATTCAGACCGGCAAGGTGACCCTCATCTTAACCGATCCCTACCCTCAGGCCACTGCAACCAAGCCGCTTCACCCCGAATGGCAGACTTGGTACGACAGCCAGGAGTACAAGAACCGAGTTTTGTTCCTGACCGGGGACCGCGACACCCGCGAAGAGGTGCTCAAGAATGCCGCCTTCTACAAGGCCATCCAGAGCATCATGCGAGAGCAAGAGACCGAAGGACTGAGTGCCCGGGACCCCCAGAGGGAAGAAGCTCAGCGCAACTTCAGCAAGACCGTGCTAGCCCTAAGGAGCGCGATTCAGCAGACCTTCCAACTCATTGTGTTTCCGTCAAAGAATGGACTTCGCTCCGAGAACGTGAATCTCAGTTTCGACAACAACAAATACGATCCCGAGGCGCAGATCAGGAAGACCCTTGAAGGGCAAATTCCCGGCAGTGGAAAGTTCTCTGCAGATAAAGCTTCGGACAACTGGATTAAGAAAATCGAAGACCGCCTGTTCGATAACCAGAACCCTGTACCCTGGAATGACATCAAGAAGCGTGCCGCTGTCAAACCCGAGTGGCAGTGGCATCACAAGGATTTGCTTGAGGACGTGCGGCGCATGGCGATTGCCAATGGTACCTGGAAAGACGAGGGGGGACTGATCCGCAAGGGTCCGTTCGAGAAGGATGTCACGAGCGTGCGCGTCACCGTCAAGAACCGCAACGCAGAATCCGGCGAGGTTGTTCTTGAGGTGAAACAGACCGGTGGGACCAAGGTGCTCTACGAGATCGGCGGCGGCCTGCCGAGCCTCGCCTCGGAGCCCGTGCAGAGCTACGGGGAGTTCGTCACCAAAGAACTAGTCGTTTCGTTCTTGTCGGTCGACGAAAATGTTCCGCCTGCTCCTACCGGTCAGGCCTATGTATGGAAGAACACCATCGAGGTGAAGGGGCGTGACTACACTCAGGGGAGTGATCGGTTCTTCGAACTTAGCTCAATCCCTTCGGGACTCCCCATTCGCTACACTACCAATGGTAGCGACCCGAGGCAGTCAGGCTCGACCTACAATGGACCTTTCCCCTTGCCCAAGGATGCCCGGGTGGTTCAAGCCGTGGCCGAGACCGGGGGCCTTCAGAGTTCCCTGATGACAGTGTCTATTGCTGGTCCCGGTAAGACCTGGGAGATTGATCCGACAAAGTCCGCCACCTGGAAGTGTCACAAGCGCTTTTCCAATAAACCAGCCAGCGAAGCCTTTTCCATACTGAACCGCATCAAGGAGTTCGGTGCTCAGGCAGATAATGTCACGATCAACGTATTCTCGTCTGATACCAATGAGGAGCTCAGCTACACGCTACCCGAAGGAATCAAGAAGTGCGGTGACGACTTGCTGGCTACCTGGGAACGCCTGAATGCCTTCTTGCCGCAGCCCAACGCGACGCTCTCTGTGCTCCAGATCTACTTTGAACAGGGGCAGGCGTTGCTGGATTGGAAAAACAAAGACAAGTTGACCATTGACCAGAACGAGGTGAAGCAGTGAGCGAGTGGCAGGGCTTTGGGTTTTCTCCCGAGCGTACCAAACACTACTTCACCGTCTACATTCCCGGTGGAAGTAAGGCCGACGACGAGGTGATCGTTACCGAAAACTTCGAGTGGTATGATATGCCGACGCCACGGGAGAGTCTGAGCCTGGGGGAATCGAACAAAGACCTCAAGGTGATTCTTAAGCGCCACAAGTGGAACGAAATTGCCGATGAGTGCCGCGCTGAGTTCAACCGGCGCCTCATCCGCCATGGTGTGCCCAATGGCAAGTGGCCCAAGAGCGGTGCGGTGACGGTCGACCGGAACCTGGGCAAAGAACTCGTGTTGCTCTGCTGGGCGGTGGAAGAGTGCGACCCCAACGAGATTCCCAACGCGGTGAAGAACTGGCTTGGGCTCAGCCCCGAAGAACGCTGGTGGCTCTTTACCATGACCAACGCGGCTACCGGCCAGGCAACCAAAGGCCGCAATCGGGGTTGGCGAAAGGCCGTGCGCTACGCCCTCACGGAGAACCCGATTGCTGACTCGGTCATTCGCAAACGAAACAGCGACTTTGAGCTCACGCTTTTCTCGGATTCGGGAAGCAGATTTCGTTGATTACCTCTCCACTGCATCGCCTGCAAACCTTTCAAGATACTTGAAGAGGAAGCCCAGTCAGCCTGAAGCTGCTCAGGCCGAGGTCGTTGCGTACTGGGTCTTCAAGAAGCTCGGCTTTGAGGTCTCGGTCAACGAGGACCCATCTACCGGTGGAGTCGACTTTGCCATCTGCCGCGACAGCTTCACCGGCTTGGTCGAAGCCACCACGTTGCTCTCGAGCACGATCGCAACCAGGACAGGGCTACCCGACGGACTCGCGACATTCACCGGTTCTTTTGCCCCAGTGAACGCGAGTTTGTTTGGCAAAGTCTCAGGTAAGGCGAAGCAGATGGGAC
>JFJP01020703.1_pt1 | contig 11327 bp, 12 predicted proteins | sample 431651 | NCBI WGS metagenome assembly JFJP01 (sample SAMN02602958, study PRJNA72255) | Microbial mat metagenome, whole genome shotgun sequencing project. | biome: fresh water; feature: sink hole; material: water; isolation source: purple microbial (photo- and chemosynthetic) mats found in... | reverse complement strand
GCGTCGCGTTCGATGCGCGGGCCGATCTCGGCGACCGGGAAGGTCTCAGGGTCGGGCACCACCGCGACGGCGTGCGGATTGCCCATGCCGACGGTGCGCAGGCGCAGGCCATGCAGCGTCGTGACCAGTTCGGGACCGGGCAGGGCGACCGGCACCTCGCCCGGAGTCAGGCGCGGCCGGCCCATCGTCACCAGCGCCCCGTCGCAGGCCCCGGCGGCGAAGCGCAGATCGACCCGCAGCACACCCGCCCCGGTCTCGATGCGCGGTGAGCGGTTGCCGCCCAGGCGGCCGTGATCCCACGCCAGCTTCGCGGCGCAGCGGATGCCGTTGCCGCACATCTCGCTCTCGCTGCCGTCGGCATTCCACATGCGCATGCGCGCCTCGCCGCCAGCGCCGGGCGGAGCGATGACGATCAGGCCATCAGCACCGATGCCGCGATGGCGGTCGCTGACCAGACGCGCCAGTTCAGGCAGGTCGGCCGGCAAAATCTCCGCCCAGGCATCGACATAGACATAGTCGTTGCCGCAACCGTGCATTTTGGTGAAGCGCATGAGCGTATCATCGCGCGCGCCCGCGTCGGGCAACCAGGCCTACGCGAGTCCAGGACGGGCGATCGCGCCGGCCATCACCGCCTCGGCGAAATAGGACGAGCGCACGTAGGGTCCGGCGGCGACGTGGCGGAAGCCGAGCTCGCGGCCCCAGGCCTCGTACTGCGCGAACAGCTCGGGCGGGACGAAACGGATGATGTCGTGGTGCTGAAGCGACGGGCGCAGGTACTGGCCGATGGTCATGATGTCGCAGCCGACCTCGCGCAGGTCGCCCATGATCTGGCGGACCTCGTCGTCGGTCTCGCCCAGGCCGACCATGATGCCGCTCTTGGTCAGGATGGCGGGGTCGAGGGCCTTGACCCGCTTGAGCAGTTCGAGCGAACGGCGGTAGCGCGCCTGCGGGCGCACCGTCGGATAGAGCCGGCCGATCGTCTCCAGGTTGTGGTTGTAGACGTCCGGCCTGGCCGCCACCGCCACTGCCAGGGCGTCCCAGTTGCCGCAGAAATCCGGGGTGAGGATCTCAACCAGGGCCTCCGGGCAGCGCGCCCGCACCGCCCGCACGGTGGCGGCGAAATGCGCCGCTCCGCCGTCCGCCAGATCATCGCGGTTGACGCTGGTGATGACGGCGAAACGCAGGCCGAGTTCGGCGATGGCGGCGGCGGTGCGCTCGGGCTCGCTGGCATCGAGCGGCGGCGGCGTGCGGACATAGGCGATGTCACAGAAGGTGCAGGTGCGGGTGCACGCCTCGCCCATGAGCATGAAGGTGGCGGCCTTCTTGCTCCAGCACTCCTGGCGGTTCGGGCAGGCCGCCTCTTCGCACACCGTCACCAGGCCGTGTCGACGCACCACCGCATCGGTCGCCGAACTCTCGGCATTGGCCGGCAGGCTGCGCTTGAACCAGTGCGGCAGGCGCTGGCGGGTCGGGGAGACGGGGACGACGGGCATCGCCACAGGCTAGCGCAGCGGGCGAGGGCGGAAGGCGGAAGGTTGAAAGCCGTCAAGCCTGGCCGCGGCGGAAGCTGCCGGTCGCCGTCACCTCCGGCACCGGACCGATGCCGTGATTCATCTTCACCGTCTCGCCCAGGGCCTTGCGCCACAGCGCGACCAGGAAGCCGACGTCGTAGCCGGCGTCGTGGCGCCCGCTGGCGGTTTTGCGCAAATCATCCCTCACCCGGTCGAGACGGGCCTGGGCCTGCCACAGCAGCTCGCCGGGATGGAGCATGGCGCCGACCAGCAGGTCATCAGCCTGATCGAGATGGAACGGCCTCGGCCGGCCGAGCGCCTGGTAGAGCGCATCGAGCCAGCCGCTGTCAAAATCGGGGGCGTCGCTGAAGGCGAGCAGGCCTTTGAGATCGGTCTCCAGCCTGTTGGCGACCTCGGCCGGATCCAACCCCTCGGCCAGGAGCCGGCCACGGGTAAGGCCGTGGACCTGCTCCGCCGCGGCGTCCCAGTGCGTCCACTGCGGCAACGGGCGGATCAACAGCTTGCGGATCTCACCGCAATGGTCGCACCACGCCACCGACACCGGCCACGAACCGGGACCGAAGCCGGAGGCCTCGATATCAATGAAGCTGGGATACCACTCGATCACCACAGACATGTGCCCGATGATTCGCCGGCAGCAAGACTGCAACGTGCAGCATTCGGCAAGCCCTACTTCGGGCAGTTGTCGCAGCCGCCCTTGCCACGTCCGTTCCACCAGCGCCACACCCGCCAGGCGACCCAGCCGGCGCTGGCGACGACGACGATCAGTGCCCCCCAGTCGCCGCCGCTCATGACGGATCCGCCAGTTCGGCAAGGAGAGCGGCATGGGCGCCCGGGGCGGCGGCGAGGAACGGCACCTTGGCGCCCTGGTAGCCGGCGAGGTCGATGGGAAAGACGGGGCGGCCGGCGAGATCACTGACCACGCCACCGGCCTCGATGACGATGGCGGCGGCAGCGGCGAGATCCCACAGCTTGCCGTGGATGGTGATGGCGCCGTGCGCCGTCCCGGCGCCGACCTGCACCGCCTCGAGGGCGGCACTGCCGAGCATGCGCAGCTTCCACACCTGCCGGCTCCAGCGCAGGTACCACGGCGGCAGCGAGCCGTCCGCGCGTACCAGGTTGCAGGTCATCATCATCAATGAGCGGTCGGACAGCCCGCCCGGGGCACAGGCGACGCGCTGTCCGTTGGCCCAGGCGCCCTGGCCGCGTGCCGCCGCATAGGAGACCCCGCGCGCCACATCATGGACCACGCCGAGGGTCGGGAAGCCGTCCTCGAGCAGACCGATGCACACCGCCCAGCAGCCCAGGCCGGCAACGAAGTTGTTGGTCCCATCGATCGGATCGATCACCCAGGTGCGCCGCCCCCGCGCGGCGAGATGGGTGATGCCGGCACCGTCGTCGCTTTCCTCGCCGATGATGCCGTCGGCGGGGAAGCGCTCGCGCAGGGTGGCGACGATGTGGCGCTGCGCCGCCCGGTCCCACTCGGTCACCGCCTCGGCGGTGGTCGTGGCATGGGTCTTGGTCAGACGCTCGGCGCGACCGGCGCGCTCGGCGACCAGGGCTGCGGCGGAGCGGGCGAGGTCGCGGACGAATTCGAGGTCGGTGGGCACACAGGCAGCGTCGGCGGCTGGGCCGGGGTGCAACCGGCTGTCACGGAATGATCACATACGTCCATGTTCATGCCCAGCGTCAGCCATGTTCCCCGCAGGTATTTCCGCATCATCGCCACCATGATGCCCAAACGCGATGTCATCCGCAGCCTGCTCGCCCACCAGCTCCCAGACCGCGTCGGCCTGCACGAGCACTTCTGGCCGCACCTCCTCGAGAACGCCTGGAGCGCCCAGGGCGTGCCGACCGACGTCGACTTCGTCGGGCGCTACAACCTCGACCTGCGCTCGATCTTCTGGTGCAGCGCTGCGGGACCGCGCAAGGACCTCGAAGGCGTGATCGAGGAGAACGACGAATGGAAGACCAGCCGCGACGCCTGGGGCTCGACCTTCCGCTATTGGAAGAAGAAGAGCGGCACGCCCGAGCACCTCGGCTTCACCTGCACCTCGCCTGAGATCTGGAAGCGCGACTTCCGCGAGCAACTGCGCAGCCTCGATCCGCGCAGCGTCATGGACCTGCCGCGCATGCGCGAGGAATACGGCCGGGCGATGGCCTGCGAGGAGTTCGTCACCTTCAGCGGCATGTCGGTCTTCGAGGAGCTCCGCCGCATCCTTGGCGACGTGTGCATGCTTGAATCCCTGGCCAGCGAACCTGAGTTCATCGAGGACTTCTGCTCGGTCATCACCGACTGGCACATGCGCTACTGGGACGTCGTGCTGCGCGAGGTCGGCCGGCCCGACGGCATGCACATCTACGAGGATCTCGGCTACACCCAGGGCCCGTTCTGCAGCCCGAAGATGCACTGCCGCCTGATCCTGCCGCACCACAAGCGCTTCTTCGGCTTCATCAAGGAGCACAAGCTGCCGCTGATCGTGCACACCTGCGGTGATTTCCGCCCGCACCTCAAGGCCCTGCACGAGGCCGGCGCCGACTGCATCCAGGCGCTCGAGGCCAAGACCGGCATGGACGTGGTGCAGCTGGCCAAGGACTGGAAGGACAAGCTCTGCTTCATGGGCAACCTCGACATCCGCGCCTTCGAAAGCGGCGATCGCGCCAAGATCCGCGACGAGGTGACCTACAAGCTGGAGGGCATGAAGGCGGCGCGGGCGCCATGGATCTTCATGAGCGACCACTCGATCCCGCCGACGGTCAAGGAGGCGGATTACGCCTACGCGCTGGAGCTCTACCGCGCCGGCTGCCGCTACTGAGCACGCGGCGATTCCGTTCCGGCGGATCCGTGGCAGCCTGCGGCCATGGCCAAGTTCCTGCTCTCCCTTGTCATCGGCCTGGTCGTCGGGCTGCTCGCCGCGTGGTGGTGGCTGGGTGGCAGCCCGCGCACCCTCGCCCAGCCGAGTGAACGACTGGTCGCCTGGGTCGAGGTATCCTCCTCCGAGCAACTGCCGGTCGATGCCGGTGGCAAGCCGTGGATCATCGGCTGCACCGTGCACCTGCGCAACATCACCGCCTCGCCGACCACCGTGACCATCCCTCCGCAGCGCTTCCTGCTCGTGCTCGGCAACGGCTCGACCGTCACCGGCCGCATCACCGACTCGACCACCTCGCGGATCGGTGAGCAGCAACTCGCCTCGATCCCTCTGCCCAAGGTGAACTTCTTCAACCGCTCGCAGGACGCCGCCAGCGTGATCCTCGCGCTCGATGAAGGCGACGGTCTGCGCCTGGTCGCAGCTCCGGTGGGCCAGGCTCCGGCGAAACAGAAGGAGGAGGCGGTCGAGAAGAAGGTCGAGCCGGAGAAGAAGTAGGCTTCAAGACCACGAACAGGGACTCGTCGCCCTCATCAATTGACGGACGGTTCCGGCAGACCCTGCCCGCCATCGAGCAGGCGCTGCCACAGGTCGGCAGGCGGCGCGACCAGGACGTGGTCGAGCAGGCCGGGGCGGACCAGCCAGGCGCCCTGGCCGATCTCCTGCTCCAACTGACCGGGCCCCCAGCCCGAATGGCCGAGGAAAAGCCGTGGCCCGGCCTGGTCCGGACCTTCGGAGAAACGCTCGGAGATGACGGCGATCTCGCCGCCGATGGCCAGGCCGGCGCTGATGCGCTGGCAGCCGGGAAGGTCGGGTAGGCCATGCAGCAGCAGGCCGCGATCACGCTCGACCGGGCCGCCCTCGGCAGCGACCCGCGCGTCGGCAAGAGCGGCCGGCACGCCATCCCAGATCGCCGACAGCGGCGCGTCCAAGGGCCGGCTGACGATCAGGCCCATGCTGCCGCCATCGTTGTGCTCGAGCAGGTAGACCACCGCGCGCATGAAGTTCGCATCGTCCAGGCTGGGCGAAGCGACCAGGAAGGTGCCGGCCGCGGGTTTCACGGATCCATCATCACCGAACGGATCTCCGCCTCGCAGCAGAGCTGGCCGTCGACGAAGGTCTTCGCCTGGCAGGCGCTCATCCGGCTGCGCAGGCGCAGCACGTCGATCTCGATGCGCATCATCTCGCCGGGCTCGACGACGCGGCGGAATTTGACCTTGTCCATGCTCATGAAGAAGGGCAGGCGCTTGCTGCCCTTCTCCTCATTGAGCATCAGCAGGATGGCGCCGGTCTGCGCCATCGCCTCAAGCTGCAGCACACCCGGCAGCACCGGGGTGCCGGGGAAGTGGCCCTGGAAGAACGGCTCGTTCATGGTCACGGCCTTCAGCCCGACGATGCGCTTGCCCGCCTCGTATTCGATCACGCGATCGACCAGCAGCATGGGGAAGCGGTGCGGCAACAGCCCGAGGATCGCCTTGATGTCGAGCACCACCTTGGGGCGCTCGGCGGCGGTGATGCGGCGGTTGAGCTCCTGCACCAGGAGCATGTTCTCGCGATGGCCTGAGCGCACCGCGATGATGTGGGCATGCAGCCTGCGGTGGGCATGCGCGAGATCGCCGACCAGGTCGAGGACCTTGTGCCGCGCCGCCTCGTCACGGAAGCGCAGGGTCGTGCCGATCACCTCGGTGCCGTCGTAGACGCAGGTGTTCTCGTAGTTCGCGCCCTTGCCGAGACCGGCGGCGCGCAGCATCTCGACCTCCTTCTTCATGCAGAAGGTGCGCGCCGGGGCGATCTGCTCGGAGAAGCCCTGCTCGGTCAGCTCGACCTCGACGACCTGGGCCCCGCCCAGGGCGCCGCCGTGGTCATCAAGGGTGTAGGTGATCTTCAGCCCGCCCTTCCACGGCAGGGCGATCAGCGAGGTCTTGCCATCGGTGACGGCGATCGGCTCGGTGACCTCGAAGACCTTGCGCTCGACGCCCTGCTCGACGATGCCGGCGCCGCGCAGCAGCTCGACGAAATCCTTGGCCGAACCATCGAGTCCGGGGAATTCGACCGCCGTCATCTCGACGCGCAGGTTGTCGATGCCGAGGCCGTAGGCGGCCGAGAGGAAGTGCTCGCAGGTGTGCACCTCGACCTCGCCGACGGCGAGGGCGGTGCGGCGCATGCGCTGGCACAGGTGGTCGGGATGCGAGGGGATCGACGGCGCGCCCGGCAGGTCGGTGCGCACGAAGACGATGCCGGAATCAGGCTGCGCCGGCCGGAAGACCACGGTGCAGCTTTCGCCGCTGTGCAGGCCGATGCCGGTGACGGTGACATCGGCGGCGATCGTCCGCTGGATGCTCACGGGCGCTTCTCCAGCTCGGCGATGCGGGCCTCGAGCAGACGCAGCCGTTCGAGGGCCTGCGGCATCTTCCGCCGGGCGACCTCCTGGGCCATCTCGGTCTTGAACTCCTGGGCCGGCGAGCCGCGCACGACCACACCGTCGGGGAGGTTCTTGCCGACCCCGCTCTGCGCCGTGATGGTCACGTGATTGCCATGGCTGAGGTGACCGGCGATGCCGACCTGGCCAGCGAGGATGGCGTGGTGCCCGAAACGTGTCGAGCCGGCGATGCCGGCCTGCGCGGCGATCAGGCCGTGCGCTCCGACCTCGACGTTGTGGGCGATCTGCACGAGGTTGTCGATCTTGCTGCCGGCGCCGATGCGGGTGCGGCCGAAACGCGCCCGGTCGAGGGCGGCGTTGGCGCCGATCTCGACGTCGTCCTCGATGACGACGATGCCGATCTGCGGGATCTTCTTATGCACACCCTCGACGGTGGCGTAGCCGAAACCGTCAGAGCCGACCACCGCGCCGTTGTGCAGGATCACCCGGGCGCCGAGCACGCAGCGCTCGCGCACACTGGCCAGCGGGAAGAGCACGCAGCCGTCGCCGAGCGTGACCTGGGCGCCGAGCACGCAGTGCGGATGCAGCACGACCCCGTTGCCGAGCACGCAGTCATCGCCGACCACGGCATAGGCGCCGATACGACAGCGTTCGCCAAGGCTCACGCGCGCCCCGATCACCGCCGTCGGGTGGATGCCGAAGTCGGGATGCACCGGCTTGGGCCCGAAGGCCTCGACCAGTTGCGCCAGGGTGTGGTCGGGATTGGCCACCACCACCTGCACGGCATGTTGCAGCGGCGGCTGGGCGGCGCCGATCAGCACGCAGCCGGCCTTGGTCGTCGGCAGCACGCTGAGGTACTTGGGGTTGGCCAGGAAGCTGAGATCGCTGGGCTGGGCGTCGCCGAGGCCGGCAACGCCGGTCAGCACCCGCGCGGCGGCAGCCGCAGCTTCAACGCCCTGCGCCGGTACGATGCGCCCGCCGGTCGCGCTGGCGAGTTGGGCGACAGTTGCGCTCATCCCCCCCGGCATCACTTGCCTCCACCGGCGGCGGGTTCGATCGCCTTCTCGCTGAATTTCTGGTTGGCGAAGCCGACGAAGGCGTCGGTGATGTCCTGGTCGGCGTCGAAGTAGAGCGCGGTCTGCATCTCGACGCGCAGGTTCATGAGCATGAGGTCACGCGCGCCGATATCGCTCTCGGCAGCCTGGACCACGATCTTGATCCGGCGGGCCTTGCAGAACTCGCCAAGCAGGACGCGGGCGATCTGGTACTGCTCGCGGATGATGGCGATCTGGCGACGCTCGAAGTCGGCCGAGACGCGGCGGACGAAGGCCTCGCGGCGGGCCTTGGTCGCCTCGAGCTCCTCCTGCAGCTGGCCGAGCTTCTCGTTGCCGGCCGGGATGGCCTCGATCGAGGTGGTCAGCTTCTGCACCGCCTCGTCGAACTCCTTGACCTTGGCGTCGATCCCGGCCTTGTCCTGCTTGAAGGACTCGATGCGCGTCTGGTAGCTCTTGCTGAGGTTGATCGCATCGACCAGGCGGAGGACCGCGATCTTGGGAGCATCGCCAGAATCACCGGCAGAAAGCTGAATGAGGGGGACGAGCAGGAGAGCGAGGAGCAGACGCATGAGGGGATCCCGGGGTCGCAGCAGGATAGTGGCGTCGGAGTTGTGGTCACGCGCGAAGACCCGGACCGGCCGCCTACCAGGAGATATGCGCGGCCAGGTGCAGGCCGAAGGTCCAGCCCGGGTCATTGAGGGTGATGGGGTCGCCGTAGCTGCGCAGCTCCTCGCTCCACGCCGGCAACCAGCCATCGATGCTGCCGCCAAGGCTGAAACGCTCACCCATGACCAGGCGTACGCCGAACGCGCCGCGGGCGACCAGGGTGGTCACGCTGCCCGCAAGGGTGCGCGCGCCGCTGCCCGAGATCATCTCGCCCTCCTGGCGGACGCCGGCTGCGGCCTGGACCCAGGGGACGAAACGCATTCCTGACCAGTCAGGCGAGCGGAAGCCCTCCTCCCACCCGAGGGTGATCTGGTCGTGACGGATTTCGGCGCCGACCGGTGTGCTGCCGATGATCTGGTTGGGTTGCAGGGTGCCATCCGGGTCGGTGCCGAAGCGATAGTCGAGGACCGCGCCGCTACGTCGACCGGTGTCCTGATAGGGCCAGGGATACCAGCGCAGTTGCACGCCGAAGCCACCGCCGCGATAAATCGCGAGGTCATGTTCGAGGGCTAGTTCAGCGCCGGCCGGCGAAGCGTGCGGGCGCACCACCACGCCGACCGCGCCCCAGGCGGAACGGCTCGATGGGCTGTAGGCGGCACGCACCTGATAACCCCAGGACGCGGCCCCCTCGCCAAACGGGGTCACGAAGGTGCCACTTTCGATCCACCAGCCGTCCTCGTTCGCGCCGGTCGCTGCTGCCGTGCTGCCGGCGGGCTGGCCCTCGCGGCAGCCGCGGTCCGACCCACAGGGCGCCCTGCCGTCCGACCAGGGCCAGGCGGGGACCGATCTCGCAGATCACTTCGCCATCGACAGCGCTCTGCCCCGCCACCACCAGCTGCATGCCCCACCAACCGGTCAGACCGAGTCCTGCCTGGCCAAGCCAGCCTGCCGCCGCCGAGCCGGCGACAGCGGCGCGAACCCGGGTCGTGCCATCGTAGGTGAGGAAGACCTGGTCGGCGCCGATCGAGTCATGGACGGAGTTCTGCACATCCTGGCCGAAAAGGTCGCCATCGACGCGGATCCCGGCGCCGATGAAACCACTGTGCTGCCAGCCGGTGGCGGGCGTCTGCTGGCCCCACGCCCAGCCGGCGATGGCGAGCAGTTCGTCGCTGCGGGTGCTGGCGGCGCGATCGGTGAGCATCGAGCCGTCCACCGCCAGGACGACGTGATCAAGCCGTACATGACCGCCGATAGCGGCGGTGCGGAAGTCGTCGGCATTGCCCAGCCCGTTGCCGAACATGTCGTTGCTGGTGGTCAGCGACGCCAGCGGCAGTGCGCCGGCCGGACCCGGCTCGGGGGCACCGGCGACCGCGGCATGCGCTGCCGCCGCCAAGGCGGCGAGACAACAGCTGCGCAGCCGCATCAGAACCGCCTCGCTATCGGCACCCGCCGGCCCATGCCGAAGGCCTTGCGCGAGACACGCAGGGCGGGTGCCGCCTGGCGGCGCTTGAACTCGCTGACCTCGACCAGACGGATCACGCGATCGACGGTTGCCGCGTCCTCGCCCGCAGCGATGATCGCCTCGCGATCACGATGCTCCTCGACGAAGGCCTCGAGGATGCGGTCGAGCACCGGGTAGGGCGGCAGCGAATCCTGGTCGGTCTGGTTCTCACGCAGCTCGGCACTCGGCGCCTTGTCGATCGAGGCGACCGGGATGCGCTCGCAGCCGGCGCGGGCGTTCAACCGGCGCGACAGCTCCCACACCGTCGTCTTGTAGACGTCGCCGATCGGCGCCAGGCCGCCATTCATGTCACCGTAGATGGTGCAGTAGCCGCAGGCCAGCTCGCTCTTGTTGCCGGTGGTCAGGGCCATCGCGCCGAGCTGGTTGGCCGCCGCCATGACCAGGGTGCCGCGCAGACGCGACTGCAGGTTCTCGCTGGTCAGCCCCTGCGCCCGGCCGCCGGTCACCGGGGTGAGTGCGGTGAGGCTCTGGTCGTAGAGTCCGCTGATGCCGACCTCATGCGCACGGATGCCCAGGGCGGCGGCCAGGGCGTGCGCGTCGCTCAGCGAACCGGGACTGCTGTATGGACCCGGCATGAGCAGGCCGGTGACCGCCTCCGGCCCGAGCGCGTCGGCGGCGAGGGCGGCGACCAGCGCGCTGTCGATGCCGCCGGAGAGGCCGAGGACGACACGCTTCTGCCCGGTCTTGCGGCAATAGTCGCGGATGCCGGTGACCAGCGCGACATGCAGATCGTCAAGCGGGTGCGGCTCGGCCGGGGCGGCGACGCGGGCATCCAGATCGATCGTCCAGATGCCTGCCTGCCAGCGCGGCGCCGAACCCAGCCAGGAGCCATCGGCAGCGACGGCGGCGGAGTCGCCGTCGAAGAGCAGTTCGTCATGCGCCCCGACCTGGTTGACGTAGACGAGCGGCGCGCCGACCCGTCTGGCCACCGCATGCAGCAGGCGGTGGCGCACCGCCGGCTTGCCCAGGTGCCACGGCGAGGCGCTGGCGTTGACCAGCACATCGCAGCGGCCGGCGACATCGGCGACCGGATCCTGATGGTAGGCGATGCCGGCGAAATCGGCGCTCCAGATGTCTTCGCACACGCTCAGGCCGACGCGCCTGCCGGCGATCTCGACGATGCACGGCTGATCGCCGGGACGGAAGTGGCGGCGCTCGTCGAACACGTCGTAGGTCGGCAGCAGGCGCTTGCGGTAGCTCGCCTCGATGCGTCCGCCGCGCAGCAGGACCAGGCTGTTGCCCAGGGCCGGACCGACGCCGGGTTCGAGCGGCTCGACGCAGCCGAGCAGGGTCGGCACCGCGACCTCGCCGGCGAGACCCTCGACCATCGCCCACTGCCGTGCGACCAGCGCCGGCCGATCG
>JFJP01040382.1_pt1 | contig 11328 bp, 6 predicted proteins | sample 431651 | NCBI WGS metagenome assembly JFJP01 (sample SAMN02602958, study PRJNA72255) | Microbial mat metagenome, whole genome shotgun sequencing project. | biome: fresh water; feature: sink hole; material: water; isolation source: purple microbial (photo- and chemosynthetic) mats found in... | reverse complement strand
ATATACCGTGATGGGAATATCATTTGCAATGAGTTTTTCTAGTTGACAGGAAAATTCCTGAGCTAGATTTTTTGATTTCCCGCACTCGCAGTTACCATTGGCGGGACAGCCTGAACCGTACCAGGGACCAAATGCCCATTTTGTTACCGGATGCAAACGTGTTTGAGATATTGCTTGAATCGAAATCCAAATTACTAGAAATAATAAAAGCTTTTTCATATTATTCATTTTAATGAGTTCTTTAAAATTTTGGATTTCGACTCCGCTGGTTTCGACTCCGCTGGTTTCGACTCCGCTCAACCACCGGAGTGCAAGGTTCGTGAGCGAAGTCGAAGGACCGTTTATTAAGTTCAATACTTTATTTCAAAACCCGATAATCCCAAATTAACGCTTGGTGCCACATTTTCGATGTTTACGTAAAATAGTTTCGATTCGTTTGGTTTTAGGTTCAATTCTATTGAATTTTTTAATCCTAGGGCATTAGATTTTCTGGGCTCCCAATCAAAGAAATAGGCTTGGTCAATACCTAGGATGTCCGAAATTTTATAGTTGACAGGCTCTTCCGATCCTTTATAATTTAAAAACATTACGGCAAAGCTTTTTTCATTCGTGTGTCTTTTTACAACAACCTCATAGTTACTCTTTTTATTCCAGTAAGGAAATTCGGGTTGCATGTGTATTTTAGGAGGCTGAATAAATCTGAAAAGGTTGAGCATTTCAGGTTTGATAACATGGAAACGATCAGATGTGATTACCATATTGCAAGTCATGGCATCCCATATTGCTAATGACATGCGTTCGGCATCATTAAATTTAGAATTGTAATGTCTAAGAAATAGTGTATCTGGATCATTCATCCATAAAATGTTATTAAAATATGCGCCAGCAGTCGATTCTTCTATAAGATTTCCAGCACTGCCTTTATTGAATGACCAAACATCGTTAGAAATTCGCATGGCATCTGCAAATCCTATGAATGGTGTATAAGGAGAGATACATGCCAACCAAAAACTATCTTGACCAATTTCTTCTCTGATGGTTTTCATGGTATCAATAAAATATTCCACACTGGTTTTTCCGGGAGTATGGCGTTTATATAAAGTTGAATCTTTGAGGCCCCAATCCATAAAATCGGTTTTATAATAGCTAACACCCCATTTTTTAAACTGTCTGAAAACTTGCCTGATGTAATTCATGGCATCGGGGTGGCTGGTATCCAAAACATAGGTTTTATTTTCAGGCCCTTCGCCTTTGTCCCATTCTACATGAATAGTTCCATCTAGGCTTTTTATCATCCAATCGGGATGCTCTTTAAATAATTTGCTATTACCACTTACCATAAAAGCACCCACCCAAATACCTGCTTGATAACCAGCATTAGTAATGGTTTTAAACATGTGCTCTAGTCCTTGCGGGAATTTGTCGGAATTGATTAACCAATCTCCTAAAGTGCAGTAGCCATCATCAATTTGAATACATTGAATAGGCAATGCGGGGTTAACAGTTTTTAAACCTGCAATCAGATCATTCAAGTTTTCAATATTGTATCTTGATTCATGCTCATACCATGAACACCACATATATCTGGGTTCCTTGAGTTTAGTTATTTGATATTGCTGTGCAATATTTTGGGTAAAAGACTTGAATGTTTCCAGTGGATTGTTTCCATTAAGGAAATGTATTTCTGGTATTGTAATTGAATTTCGGCCTTTTACCTCTTCTAATGCGTATCCCAAATCAAAATGAATAATATTTTTTTCAAGATGCCTGTTAATTAGTCCTCTTCTGAATTGACGGTTGTAAACAGAGCTTCTTTGCAGATAATTCTTATGATTGTAAGTTCCTATTACAAGAGTTTCATGATTTTCAGATAAAAAGCCAGAACAAAGATAGCTTTCATGCAACCATTGTTCATTATCTTGGCTTGATTCTCTTTTTAACGGGGGTGTTTGTAAGGGAAACAAGCCACTTGGACCGCCAAATCCCAAACCTTGTTTGAATGTGCGGTTGGCGCCACTAATTATTCCTTGTCCCATAGGATAAAACCAATGAGGCGCAGTTGCATAACCATTTAACGAACTGTTCATGGAAAGTGAAGCATTGCTTTTTAAAAGCTCGATGCTGATGGTGCCAGAAGAGGTAGTATAAGTAATGATACCTCCCTGGGCTGTTTTTTCAATTTTAGTTGCGGAAGGTTTTATTGCAATACCGTCAATTAAGGGATAGCAATTACTAATGGAAATACTTCCACTATGAAGATTAAAAGTGCCATCATTATTAATGCTCCAGCTGGATGGAAGGGTTTGGTTTGGCAATCCTGCAAATTTTGAAAAAGTCTCAGCTAGGAGGTTCTCAGCCATTCCTAAGCCAGCCAATCCTGCGCTGCCTAATTTTACAAAGTTTCTTCTGTCCATTTTAATGTTTGTTTTAATCATGTTATGCTGCTAAGATATGAAAAAAGATTAAGATTGATCAGTTTTCTTTTTTACAGGTGATACTTTTTCCTAATTTAATGAAATAATATCTACTTTTATTAAATATATTTAATAAAAGTGTTACTTTTGTATTTTATATAAAGTATAGTTTATGAATAGTGAGATTATAAAAAGAAGTTATTATCTCGATAAAATAAGACCTTTTATAGGGAAAAAACTTATAAAAGTGCTCGTAGGTCAGAGACGGGTTGGCAAAAGCTATATTCTACTCCAAATTATTAATGAAATTAAGCAGAATGATAAAAAAGCCAATATAATTTTTATTGATAAAGAAAAGTATGAATTTGATAATATAAAGGACTATAGTGATTTAATACAATATGTTGATGATAAAAAGACAAAAGGGTTAAATTGTTTGTTTATTGATGAGATACAAGAGATAATAGGTTTTGAAAAAGCCTTGCGAAGCTTATTGTCAGAGGGTTTTGATATCTATTGTACAGGCAGCAATGCTAAAATGTTATCAGGTGAATTATCCACATTCTTGAGTGGCCGCCAAATAGAAATTAAAATATACAGCCTTAATTTTATTGAGTTTTGTCAATTTAATAAACTGTTAGCAACTAATGAAACGGTTAACAGATATATAAAATATGGAGGATTGCCTTATTTAATGCATCTTACTGAAAATGATGAAGTGATTTCAGATTACTTGAAGAATATTTATGCAACAATTCTATTTAAAGATGTAGTAAAACGTTATGAGATTAGAGATGTTCAATTTTTACAAGATCTGATAAAATATTTAGCCGATAATGTTGGTAATATTATGTCTGCAACAAATATATCTAAATATCTGAAGTCGCAAAAAATAAACAAATCAATTCCAGCTATTCTCTCTTATATTAGCTATCTTAATGATGCTTATATAACATTTAAAGTGCATAGAACAGATGTGAAAGGTAAAAAAATATTTGAGATTGGCGAAAAAATATATTTTGAAGATGTTGGAATTCGCAATGCCATTAATGGATATAGAACTGAAGATATTAGTAAGATCATTGAAAATGTTATTTTTCATCACTTGATTAGTTTTGGATATACTGTATATGTTGGTAAGCTTGATGAAAACGAAATTGATTTTGTGGCTGAAAGGAATAATGAGAGAGTATATATACAGGCGGCTTATTTGCTTAATTCAGTAAGTGTAATAGATCGCGAATTTGGAAATCTTATGAAGATTAAAGATCAGTATCCAAAATATGTTGTAACAATGGATGATTATTTATCTGTTAATACTCATAAGGGTATTATGCATCTATCGCTATTGGATTTTCTTACAAAATTTAATTAGGTCTATGTTTGTAAATAAATTAACACTAAATTAACACTAAATTAATAAAATTTCATTAAATTGTGTTTTTTTCGTAACAAATTGCCGTTATGATTGTTTTGTTAACTGAGAATCCAAATTTTATAAATATGAAAAAGTTATTTTTGCTATCTTTAATCATGCTGATTGGCCTAAATTTATTGGCTCAGAGCTCACAGCTACTGGCTTATTACCCATTAACTGCGGATTTGATTGATAATACAGCTTTAAATGCAGATATGGATCAAAAGAATGTTTCTTTTAAAAACGCAGCTCTATATTTTGATGATGCCTTTTTGGATCAATATGTCATAAGTCCTATAATTAAGGATTTTGACGAAAAGAGCTTTTCTATATCATTTCAGTTTAGTGTATCTAAATTACCTGATGACCACATGCCTGTTTGGGTGGCTGGTACTAATTACCGTTGGTTAGGTTTGCATATTGATTCAAAAGGTAATTTGATATTGCTTAGCAATAACGATGGCATGGATGTTATAGAGGAACCTTATGAACTCAATAAATTTCATGAAGTATTGATGACTTATGAAAACGGAATCTTGGATGTATATTTTAACAATAAACGGGTTTTTACAAAAAATGTTGAGTTTGTAACTGGATCCAATTATAATTTTTCTACTAGCAATTTTGGTTATGGATTGGGTTATAAAGGATACACTAAAGACTTAAAAATCTATTATGGAATACCAGAAACTTCAGCAGATCCTCTTATTGCAGATTACCCATTGTTCAAAGATTTTAATGATGTTACAGCAAAGAATGAGCCCATGACTTCAACGGGCGCTACTTTTAGTAATGAAGGAATTTTAACCAATGGAGATAATTCTAATATGCAGATTCAAACGCCATTATTACCATTGAATGGAAATACTTTTACTATTTATGCCGAGTTTAATGTTTATAAAGCGAATCTCTATAATAACCCAGTTTTTGTTATGGGTCCAGGCTGGCGTTGGTTGGGTTTGACTTTTACTCCTGAAGAAAACAACAGGGTGTATATTTTAATGAATAATGATAAATATTTTAAAACTGATTTTTATCTAGATGAGTTAACATGGTATTCTACTCGTTTTATTTATTCAAATGGGAATTTAAAAGTGTATATTAACGAGGAGATTATTTATGAAGAAAGCAATTTGCTGTTTGATACCGGTAACGATTTTATTCTTACTTTATCTAATCTTTCTAATGGTTCAGTATTCTATGGCTATTTTAAGAATTTGAAAATTTATAATGCAGAAGTTTATCCAACCATAATTACACCGGTTTTTGATCCCAGTGTAATTGCCTATTTTCCATTGACAAAAAATGCTAAAGATACCACCGGAATTCAGTCAGAATTAATTATTAATGCTCAAGATGCAATCAATTATGGTCAATGTTTTCAAGGTGAGTATGGTAAGGAAGAGCTTTTGTTAAAAGAGATACAAGATTTTGATATCAATGCATTTGAAGTGAGTGCTGAATTCAAAGTAGATAAATTATCTCCATTTGAAAACCCTCTTTTGGTGATGGGAGCTTATTGGAGATGGATGGGTGTGATTCTTGCTCCCAATCAAACTATTTCAATGCTTTTTAACAACAGTAGTATTGAAGAAAGTAAGGCTAAATATAGTATTGGAACGTGGAATAGAATGAGGATGGTATATAACAATGGTACCGGTGAGGTTTATTTAAATGATGTTTTGGCGTGCCGCCGTCAGTTTCAGATTGAGCAGAATTCAGACATTAATCTGAGTGTAACTAATTATTCAAATGCGTCTACTTACTCCGGATGTATTAGAAACATAATCATTAAATACCCAACTAAGTCTATGATGGATGTGCAGATAACCTCTTTTGATGCAGCATGCGGGAAGTCAGACGGACAAGCCATTGCTACTGTTACCGGAGGTAATGCTCCTTATAAATTCTCTTGGACCAATGGAAGCGAAACCAATACAGCATCAGATTTAAAACCGGGTATTTATTATCTTACCGTATATGATGCAGAAGGTGTTAGCAATACTTCTTCGGTTACCATTAGTGAGATAGGAGCTCCGGTAGTAGATATTATTAAAATTACAGGGAATAACTGCTTTGAAGATCGCACAGGCGCTATAGAAATTGCGGTTACAGGAGGTGTTACACCCTATACCTTTGCCTGGTCAAATGGTTCTTCTGCTCAAAATGTATTTGGCTTGGCCAGAGGTTTCTATACTCTTACCGTTACAGATTCATCTAAATGCAGTGTTTTCAAGGAGTTTGCTGTTACTGCACCAAATCCTGTTGAAGTTGATTTTTATGTTAATAATGCTTCTTGCAATAGCAATAATGGCTCTATTAATACACTGGCAAAAGGTGGTTTTGAGCCCTATAAGTATAATTGGTCTAATGGGGCTATAACATCAAATATAACCGCATTGCAAGCAGGAAAGTATGAGCTTCAAATTACAGATGACAATAATTGTAAAAAGCAGTATTCTGCTATAGTTCAAAATTCTGCAGCGCCAGTTATTGTTATAGATTCTCTAAAGAATGGGTCGTGCGGGAATAGTGGAGGTGCAGTGTATACAACTGTTACCGGCGGTACTCAGCCATATAATTATACTTGGTCCAATGGAGTAAAAAACGGAGACATTATTGGAGTTGCTGCAGGAACATACGTGTTAACTTTGGTTGATGGTGGTGGTTGTAAAACCATTGCCTCCGCAACGGTATTGCAAGCAAAACCGCTTACAACTCCAAATATTTGTATTGTTACTATTGATCCTGATTCAGAAAGAAATATGGTGGTATGGGAACGAAATATGGGACAAGGAATTAAAGAATATAAAGTATTAAGAGAAAAATTATTTTTAGCAGCTTCATATGATACCATTGCGACGGTTCCTTTTAATTCGCTTAGTGTATGTGTTGATACTTCTTCACGTCCTAGTGAGCGTCAATATTTATACAAATTAATTGCAGTTGATTCTTGCGGAAATGTCTCAAATGCTTCTCCCTATCATAAAACCATGATGCTGCAGTGGAACGGTAATGAAGTAACCCGATTGGTACAATTCAGATGGGACAGATATGAAATAGAAGGACAATTATTACCTTTCTTAACTTATTATTTGTATCGCGGTAGTTCCCGCACCAATTTGATAGCAATAGATTCAATATCGGCCAGCTTGAGTGGATTAAACAAACGCGATAATTCAGTGGATGCAAAAGATAATGCATATTATTACCGTTTGGGCGTAAAATTTGCAGGCGATAAATTATGTTCACCCGGTATTTTAAAAATTAAAGAAGGGCCATACAGCAGTTCTGTTTCTAATTTGGAGGACAATCGCTTGAAATCTAGTGTTGATTTGACCAAATCTAAATTGCAACATGATATTCAAGTGTATCCTACCATATCTGATGCGGAAGTTAAGGTTTATTTTTATTCTGAAAGCAATCAACAAATCACTATAGATATTATTGATGTTTCGGGTAGAAAAGTATCAGTTCGTGAATATAGTATCATACAAGGATTGAATGAAATACCCATTTCGAAGAATCAAGAAAATCTTTCTAATGGATTGTATCTAATAAAGATCTCAAATGTTAATGATAGAGCAGTATATCGAATAATGTTTGAATAGGTATTCACTTTCTATGTTGCTAATTTGTTATTATTCATAGCAACTTAGCAACATAGCAACTTAGCAACAATTAAATATTTGTCATATCTTTGCACATCAAAAATAAGATATATGGTATTACCAGATCATTTAAAAGACCTCAGGGAGCGTGAAGAAGCGCTAAGGAGGCATCTTTGACATCGACAGTAAAAGAATTCAAGTAGAGGAAGAGGAACAAAAAACTCAATCGCCCAATTTTTGGGACGATCCCAAAGCCGCAGAAAAACATTTGAAGTTGGTTGCTTCCTTAAAAGATTGGGTAATCATGTACAATAAGGCCCTGTCAGCAATTGATGATGTTCATGTTGTGTACGATTTTTTTAAAGAGCAGGAGGTTTCTGAAGATGAATTGCAAGTGTCTTTTGATGAGGCAGTTCAAAAATTGGAAGCAATTGAATTTAAAAATATGCTCCGCAATGAGGAGGACAAACTGGGAGCCATTCTTAAAATTAATGCTGGAGCAGGTGGTACCGAAAGTCAAGATTGGGCTGAAATGCTTATGCGTATGTATATTCGGTATGGCGAAATAAATAATTATAAGGTTAGAGAGTTAGATTTTCTGAAGGGTGATGATGCGGGTATTAAATCAGTTACCCTGCAATTGGAAGGCGATTATGCTTACGGCTTCTTAAAGAGCGAGTCGGGAGTACATCGCCTGGTTCGCATATCGCCTTTTGATGCCAATGCAAAAAGGCATACTTCATTTAGTTCTGTAGCAGTAACGCCATTGGTTGACGATAATATTGAAATATTGGTGAATCCTGCCGATATTACATGGGAAACATATAGGGCGAGTGGAGCAGGCGGACAAAATGTAAACAAAGTTGAAACGGCGGTAAGATTGCGCCACCAACCATCCGGAATTGTTATTGAAAATCAGGAGAGTCGCTCTCAATTACAGAATAAGGAAAATGCCATGAGGCTGCTTAAATCGCAATTGTATGAAATAGAAATACAAAAGAAAAATGACAAAATTGCAGAATTGGAGGGGCAGAAAATGAAAATCGAGTGGGGATCACAAATCAGAAGTTATGTTTTGCATCCTTATAAAATGATTAAAGACCATAGAACCAATTTTGAGACCTCAAATGTGAACGATATACTTGATGGCAATTTGGCGGCTTTTGTTAAAGCATACTTAATGCAATTTGGCGGTAAGTAATTTTATAATTATATTAGTGAATTAAATACTATAATCAGATTAGTAATATTCGATACACTTAAAATTGGAGATTATGAGACGGTTCACAAATTATGTCGATCTTGATGTTTGGAAAGAGGCTCGCAAACTAGCCAATCAAATGTATAGCACAACAAAATTATTTCCATCAGATGATGCGAATGGTTTGGGAATTATTATCCGAAAAGTTGCTATAGCTGTTCCTTCCAGCGTAGCGGAAGCCACAGGTTTGCAAAATCCCAATGATACACTTGAGGTTTTATTTCGAGGCAGGGGTTTGTTATACGAACTTGAGTCTTGTTTATATTTGGCTTTCGACCAATCATATATTTCTGAAGATGAATTAAATCAGCATATTGAACAGCTTACCATTTGTAAACGTTTGATAAATGGCTTTATCAATTATTATCGAAAGGCCAAGCAAAATCGTTCTGGTAGAAGAATGGATGATGACAGACCAGATTATAGGCAGCATGAAAGTAATCCATCCGCAGATAATAATAGTGTTGATGAAGAATTTAATAATTTATAGTGTATTATGCTTCCAAAATTTTTAAAAGCTATAATTTTAGTTTTATTTACTTCTGCATTGTCTTTGAATGCTCAAGGTCTTTCATTTGAAGAAGAAATACTCAATGAAGTGAATATATACCGTCAGTCTAAAGGGTTAAAACCATTGATTAATAATGCTATGCTTTCGCAAATTGCTCAGAAACATAGTAGGGATATGGCATTAGGAAAAGTGTCCTTTGGTCATGGAGGCTTTAAAAAAAGAGTAAAAAAAATTGAAAAGACAATAGGATTGGGGGCAACTGCCGAAAATGTAGCCTATGGGTATAGCAGCGCCAAAGAACTTGTTCAGGGCTGGATTAACAGTCCGGGTCACCGAAAAAATATGGAAGGCGATTATGAGTTTTCTGGAATAGGTATTTTTCAGTCCAAGAAGGGAGTGCCATTTTTTACCCATCTGTTTTATACACCCATAGGCTATTAACTATGTTTAGGCCTAGCGTTTGATACTTATTTTCTTCTGTTTCACAACATTTGTAGTATCATTTTGCCTTTAAAATTCTGTTTTTTAATGGGATTTAGCTATTTTTGCGAATCTAGTTAATTAAGGAATTTTAAAACTTAATATATTATGCCAACACCAGCGTTCAACTATCAGGAACCATTTCCGCTAGGGAAGGATAAGACGGAATACTATTTGCTTAGCAAAGAATTTGTATCTACCACTCAATTTGAAGGAACAGAAATTTTAAAAGTTGCACCAGAGGCTCTTTCATTATTGGCCAATGCTGCGTTTAAGGATTGTTCATTTTTTCTGAGGGCAGAGCATCATCAGATGGTTGCTGACATTCTTTCAGATCCCGAAGCGAGCGAAAATGATAAATATGTTGCATTAGCCATGTTGCGCAATGCTGAGGTATCCGCATTGGGTAAATTGCCTTTTTGCCAAGATACGGGAACAGCAATTGTAATGGGAAAGAAAGGTCAGAATGTTTATACTGGAGGCGGAGATGCTGAAGCTATATCGAAAGGTATTTATAAAACCTATACCGAAGAAAACTTACGCTATTCGCAGACTGTAGCCTTAGATATGTATGAAGAAAAAAACTCAGGAACCAATCTTCCTGCCCAAATTGATATATACGCTACCGATGGAAATGAATATAAATTTCTTTGTATAGCTAAAGGTGGGGGTTCAGCCAATAAAACATATCTTTATCAGGAAACAAAAGCATTACTAAATCCAGTGAGCTTAGAAAAGTTTTTGATAGAGAAGCTTAAAACTCTTGGTACTGCGGCTTGTCCACCCTATCACTTGGCTTTTGTAATTGGTGGAACATCTGCTGAAGCCAATTTGAAAGCGGTAAAACTGGCATCTGCAAAATACTATGATAATTTGCCTACTTCGGGGAATGAATTAGGACAAGCTTTTCGAGATGTTGAATTGGAAAAGAGGATTTTAAAGGCAGCCCGAGATTTTGGCATGGGCGCTCAATTTGGGGGTAAGTATTATGCTCATGATGTTCGTATTATTCGTTTACCCCGCCACGGTGCTTCTTGTCCTGTGGGCATGGGCGTTTCATGTTCAGCCGATCGCAATATTAAAGCCAAGATAAACAAAGAAGGAATTTGGATTGAGAAATTGGAATCCAATCCAGCCCGCTTTATACCTGAAGAATGGCGTAAAAAAGGTGAAGGCAAGGTTGTGAAAATCGATTTAAATAAACCCATGCAGGATATTTTAAAGGAATTATCACAATACCCTGTAGCCACCCGTTTGTCATTAACAGGAACCATTGTTGTAGGAAGAGATATTGCTCACGCTAAATTAAAAGAGCGAATTGATAGCGGTAAAGGCATTCCTGAGTATTTAAAAAATCATCCTATTTATTATGCTGGTCCTGCTAAAACACCAGCCGGAATGCCTTCAGGTTCTTTTGGACCCACTACTGCAGGTCGCATGGATTCGTATGTAGATTTATTGCAGTCGCTTGGCGGAAGCATGATCATGATTGCAAAAGGCAATAGGAGTAAGGATGTAACCGATGCCTGTAAAAAATATGGCGGGTTTTATTTAGGAAGTATAGGTGGCCCAGCTGCCATATTAGCTCAAGAAAATATTAAAAAGGTTGAGGTACTCGAATATCCTGAATTAGG
>JFJP01027544.1_pt1 | contig 11328 bp, 12 predicted proteins | sample 431651 | NCBI WGS metagenome assembly JFJP01 (sample SAMN02602958, study PRJNA72255) | Microbial mat metagenome, whole genome shotgun sequencing project. | biome: fresh water; feature: sink hole; material: water; isolation source: purple microbial (photo- and chemosynthetic) mats found in... | reverse complement strand
ATTATTTCTTATTTTTTTTAAAAAAAATTAATAAATATTTTTTTTCTTTATCTTATTCATTTTTTTGGAAAATTATGATCATTTAATAAAAACCTCTCATGTAAATTTGGGGTTTTTTCTCGTCGATGGCCTTTTTTTAATGTAAATTAATTTAGGAAAAAAAACAAAAAATGAAAGAAAAAACCTTTTATTATTCATTAAATCATCGCGATCCTCTTTTTTCAATTTAAGAAATTTATCAAGAATGATTTTCGGGTCTGATGTCAAATCTTTCACGAAATGTTCCTGAACTTTATCCATTAATTCGTTTTCTGAGCATTCCAATTTAAAGAAACTAAACAAATTTTTAGGTGATTCAACAAAAGATTATTTTTATTTTTAAACAATTTGTATTTCCTCAAAGAATATTTTGATAATTTGGACGCGTCAAAAAAAGAACCATCAGGGTCATCTTTATATTTTTTCTTTGTGTTTACAATCATTTATTTTAAAAATTAATTATCTGTTTTCTGAAAAAAATTGAGCTAAATTTTTTAAAACAAAAATTGTATTCCAAAAAAAAAATTTTTATTTAAAACTTTTGGATTTTTATTTTTTTTGAAGAAGAAAATAAATTATTAATCTTTAAATTCTCTCATTTTCTATCATGATTTACTTTTTTAAGAATAATTTTTTCAGAAATTTTAAGAAAAATATGTGAAATGTTTGTTTTATTCTAAAAAATTTGTTTTTTGTTTGTTAATTCGCTGGGTTACTATCTGTACAATGAAATAAACGATAGTGATTGAGAATTACTTTAATTTTGTCGAAGAAAAATCATTGAGCTTAATAAAATAAGAACAATAGTGATTTTCAGTCGACTCATATAAGAAAGAATGATGCTTATTCCAAATATAATAAATAATATTTATGAATCACTTAAAAATCTTTTTTTTTTAATTATGGGAAAAAAGAAAAAAATTTGTTTTACAAAAAAAACGGATAAAAAAATAATCAATTTGATAGTTTTTTTACATTAAATAATGATTTTGCTTTTAGAAATTTTTCCTCAAAACAATGAAAATCATCATTCTCATCAGCATTATCTTCTTATGTTTTATGGCCTCTTCAAATACTCTCAAACAAGCAAAACCTCACATCTTTAAGAAAATGGTTAATAATAACATCAATTTTTTTCAAATAAATTCCAAAAAAGAACAAAAAAAAATTATTCAAAATCAAGATGTAAACTACTCAAATCTTCAAAAAAATTCAAAGGAATCATCAAATAACAGACCAAGAATAATAGAAATAAACCAAAAAATCAACTTTTTTCAATTCAATTCCAAGCAAGAACAAGAAAACTTAAGTCAAAATAAAAATTTAAACACCTTCAATCTGCAAGAACCTGCAACAGAATCATCAAATAACACAAAAGAATCTAACTTAACACTTGCAGAATCTAGTGAAAACACCAATCAGACTGAAAGTCTTGATTATGAGATTTTAGAACATGAATATTATGGTCCTGAAATTGATGAGGTAAAATCAGCTTTAAATATCAGCAAAAACAGAACTTTGACGAAATTAGAAGACCTAACTCAACAAATTAAGAAAAAAATTGATAAAGTTACACAAGCTCTTGAAAAAAAAATCAATAATTTCACTGAAAGAATCATCAATGGATCCAAAGAATTAAACCAATTATTGCTTTTAAATGAATTGAAACTTTTGAAATTATCAATTGAAATCATTAAATCTGAAATAAATGAAATTATTACTGAAATTTACAAATTAAGAGCTTATTTAGCAAAATTACTCAAGCATTTCTCCTCCAGCATAAAAACTATATGCAGTCTATATAAAACCTGTGGCGAATGTCTTCGAAATAAACATTGTGGATGGTGTCAGGAGATAGAAACTTGTATGATGGGTGATGAAAAAGCCCCAAAGTTTGATCTTTGTCAATTCTATAATTATCATATTTGTGAAGGAAATAATTGTTTAAAATACAAAAATTGTGAAGTATTTAACTTTTTTTAATAAAAATAATTTTTTTTTTTCTTTTATAAGAGTTGTCTTGAAGATCCGTTTTGTGGATGGTGTGTAGATGAAGGCAAAAATTTAGAAGGTTGCATACCAGGACTTCAAGATTTTTCAAGTCTTTCTTTTACAATTTTTATTTTTTTCTAAGGGAAAATTTTTTATAAAGGTTGTCCAAAATGGTTTTATTCAAGTTTCACTGAAAAACCACAATGTCCAGATCCATTGAAAAAAAAAAAATTGGAAGCAGAAGAAATGGATTTTGATAATATCCCAGAAGAACAAAGGAAATTATTTTTTCAGGTTCTTTTTCAAATGAATTTCTTTCTTTTTTTAATTTTTTTTGCAAAAAGCAACAAATCGAAATAATTGAAATGGATGGAAAAATTGAAAAGGTAAAAAAAGGTTTGATTGGTCTTGAAGAAAAAGTCGATTTTTATAAGAAAAAATATCAAAATATCAGTAGAGCGATCAATTTGACAGAAATAAATGAAATGAGAGAAGAAATCAGCAGCAGGAAATTCAAAAGAGAAATAGATGAGCTTAGAACTAAATTACAAGTTGAAAAATCCCACAAAAATCAAACCCTAAACTTAAATAAAACTGATTTTACAAAAACAATTGGCGAGGATATAGAATCAGAACAAATTTATACATTGATGGACTTAGATAATCCGGAAACAATGGAATATTTGGGGTAAACTTTTCGTAAAAAATTGTTTATAGATAAAATGGTTTTAACTTATTTATGAATTATTTAATTACGGTAATTAAAAAAAAAAATCAAAAACTAAGGGTTTTATTTTTACTTTTAACTCAAAATCTTTAAAACATGTAGAAAATAAAGCTTTATTTATTTATTTTTATTCAAAAGCAGAATCATAAAATAAATTTATAATATTGTCTTCACATATTTGTTTATTGGAATCTTTTTCTGAAGATCCCTCTTCACTTATTTCGGTTGAATCTTTTTCAGGAGATCCCTCATGGTTTTTGTCTGCATAAAAGCATTTACGACACACTGGCTGATATATATCTTCTCCTCCTATTAATTCGATTTATTTGCAGTCATTCATTCTTTTTGTGAAACTTGCATCATCATGGCAAATCATGCACACTGCTGTTAATTTCTCTACATTTTCAGCAATCGGAATAATCCCGAGAATGTTTTTAAAAGCCTAACAGTTTAGTTTTAGATTAAAACAATAAAATTAAAATGAAACTTTTCTTTGAAATGTGGCATCTAAAGCTGCAACTATCACTATTTTTCCTTTATTTGCCAAGAAATCAGCTTGTTCAACAATCTTTTAAATTTTTTATACAATAATCTTAATTTAAAAAAGAAAATTTTAGTTACATCATCAAAAAACTGTGCTTCATCTATTCCAATAACATCATAATTTTGATAAATATCCATTATTTCTTTGAGTTGATAGACTTTACTGGCTTTGAAAGTTTGTCTAAAAACACGGATTATTCTAAAATGATAATAAATTATTTTTACTGATCATGAGTTACAACATAACTCTGATTTGAATATCTATTATCATTGGCATAATTCACAACTATACATTTTTTATGAGCAAATGAATATCTCCTAATTCTTCTTTGAAGTTCAGTGCTTTTGCCGGAAAACATTGGTCCAATTATGACCTCAATATGACCACGCTGAGTTTGCATATAAATTTTGATTTGGAAAAGATGAAGAAATTTTCCGCTTTTTTTTATATGAATTTGAATTTTTCAATTTTCTTTAAACCGCCACAATTTTATATTTTTTAAATTCAACGATTTTTTGAATAGAAAAACTAAAAAAAAAATAACTAAACAATTAAAAAATGTGGAATCTTCATAAAATAAAAAAAAAAATCACATTTTTTTTTCTTCTTCCGATGATTTTTCAACGATTTAAATAAAAAATAAAATAAACAACATTTAGAAAAAATGGTGGGCTTTTCTGTTCATTTAAAGACTTGTTTTTTGGTAAGGAAAAATGACTTTTGAGTTTGAGCTTAAACTCGTGTTTGAAGCGCTGTAATCTTCCCATAAAATGTCATTAATTATTGAATTTTATTAAATATTACTAATTTTTGTTAGTTTTTCTCCTTCGTAATCATCCTCAATAATCTCATATTGTTCTTCCATATTAGAAAGATTGTTATTTTGCACTTGGAATTCAGTGATTGTATGTGCATTTTCCTCATTAGGATTAAAGAAATCAGAGCTTCTTTCTATAAACATTTTGTTGTAATTGGTCAGAAAATCTTGGAAAAGATCTGAGCTATCACTGTTCATAATATTCTTTTTCTCTTTAAGTATATTCTTTTCCTTTTTGAGGCTCTGAACATTCTCCTGAGGAATTTTTTTCGATGAGGAATTCTTTTTTAAACTGCAAACATTTTCTTTTGGAAAGATTATATTTTTTCTTTAGAATATGAAGAAAATTTTACCTTTAAGGCTTTTTGGCTGTTGAAAACTTCTTTGAGAACTGTCTGACTCTATTTTCTTTTTGAAATTTCTCTTTTTTAATTAAATTTTAGATAATGAATGAATAAATTGGTGAAAACCTTTTCTAAATCGTTGGTTTGCTGAAGAACCGACGTTTTGTTTATGCTAAGAACTTCGCTTTTTGGGTTTATAAACTTCGTATTACACATTTTGATCGCCTTTTATGGGAAATTTAAAAATAAAACTTTTTATAAATTACATTTTTCATTTCTTTATCCTTTTTTTCTTTGATTTTTTGTTCTTTTTCGAAATTTCTTCTTTGGGCATCCTGCATTAATTTAGAAACCAATTTATGCGAATCATTTTTTGTTAATTTTCCTTTAAAATTTCGTTAAATTCCAGAAATAAGCACTTAATATCAACCTTTGCATTGATTAATTTCTTCAATACTTTTGATTTCTTCAATGAATTTAGCTTTTTTTTTAATTTCGTTTTGAAATGTTTGTTGTTTCCTTTTTTTTAAATCACAATTAACTCTCATTAAGAAATTCCTGCTGTCTTTTCTTTTAAATTATTTGAAAAAATGTCTTTTAAACATAATTTTTGAAGAAATTATAGTACTTTTGAAAATTATTCAAGTGCCAATTCTGAACTTTTACAAATTTATTGAAAGAATTATCCGACCCTCTATTAAAATTAGTTCAATTCTTTTGATTTTCTAATTATAATCAATAAAAACCTATCTTCCTTTTGATTTTTCTCACAACTTTTCGATCGAAATTTGAAATAAGGCTGAAGGCCGTTTTTGCTGTTATCATAAGCATTTTTAGCAGTTTTTATTGATGAAAGATTTCCCTTTTTAACAAAAAACTTGCTTGCAGTGTAATCTTCGATTTCAATCGGGCTTTGATATTTCCTATTAATAGAAAAATTCTGATTGTTATTGGAAGCTGCATTTGATGAAATTATTATCTTAGTGTTTTGAGGTTTATTCGGTGTCTCAGTCTCCATAGAACTTCTTATCGATAATTTTTTATTAATTCTTGAATTTTTAGGATAATTTTTTTTACAATTTCTTTTTATCGAGTTTATATGATGAATTTATTGGATTTTCTTTTGGAAATGAGCTTATATTTTGTGTTACAATTTCAAAAGGCCTTTTTATAATAATTTTTTTAATATATTAATTTTTTTGTTTTGTTTTGACTTGTTGTTTTTCTCAATTTTATATGATGAGAAATTGATCGGTGGTTCTTTTGGAAATGAACTTATATTTGGTGATAAACAACAATATTTTAGTATTTGACTATCTGAATGATTATTACTCACACCATGAAATTTTTCATCAGGTTCTGTAAGATTATATTTTTTAGATAATCTTTCAATGCTTTGTTCTCGGACTTTCGTGAGGAAATTCTTATAAACACTAAGATCACAATCTTTTTCAATCTCAATTTTATGTTTATTGATGGTTTCAGTTATAGTTGCAGCGATTTCTTTAAAGGAATCTGCAATTTTATTCATATGATTCGATTTGTTATTATCCTTAAAATCATTTAAATTCTTTGAAGTTGATATAAAATTGAAATTTGAGACTTCGTTTTTTGGAAAATCTGTTTTTTTTGTGATATTTTCTTTGGGTTCTGTACGAAGAAATTTCAACTCAGGGTCTTTTTCTTGTTGATTTTCTAGAAAAAGTGGTGGAAAATCAATATTTATTTGAATTTTTTTGTTGGTCTTGAGTTTTTCTGGGTTGTGTTCATCATTTCTTACTAGAATTTCATTATTAATGTAGCATTTTTCTTCATTTTTAAAGATATTTTCATTGCGAAATTTATTGGAATCTTCTTTGATTGTTTTTTCCACAGCAAGAAAAAAATTTAAATTTTTTAAATTTTGCTCTTCACAAATCAATTTTTGGCGAATTTCGTTTGAATTCATTTGTATTTGATGATTGAGTGGCTGAAATTGATGATCAAAATGATCTAAATTCACAGGTTTTTCAAATATTTCGTCAGCAGGAATCAAGTTTTCTCGATCATATAGATTCATTGAAGTCTTCATTTCATTAAAGTCTTCATTTAATTCGGTGATTCTTTTTAATTTCTGATCGAAATAAATGTGATTCTCATTTTTTTTCCCTTGTTTTGAAGATTCTTCATTCATTTTCAAAGCAATTTCTTCATTAATTTTATTCAATTTAATCTCTAGTTCATTAAATCCATAACTCTTTTCTTTTTGCAAACTTTTTTCTTTTGTTTTCTCTTCATTTTCTTTGTTTTTTTGCTCATTTTCTTCTGTTATATTTTCCTTTTCTTGTATTTTTGTTTTAATTTCAAAGTTTTCCATAAAATTGACTTTTTCTTGAGTTTTATTAACTGAATAGCTTTTGTTTTCATTCTCATCATTTGAATTTTTCGTCCCATTCCAATTGTTTTTTTCTCTTTGTGAGAAAAAAATTGAAAAATTCGCAATATTATTCCTGAAAATATCTTCAGCATTCTTCGAAGTGAGCTCCACTTGTGAAAGGCTTTTATAACTGCTTCTATTTGTCATTTCAATCTTATCAGAAATATTCTCTGCATGAATGGTTGTCGTTATAAGCTTATTCTCTGCTTCATTCTCTGTTAATTCAGCATTTAAATCAATTTTTTCTCCACAATAAACATCATTCTGATTTATTTTCCCTATTTTAGAAGTTTGAATTTGCATTAATTCAGCATTTATATCATTTTTTTCTCCATAATAAACATCATTTCGACCAAAAACCCCTACTTTAGAACTATGAAACCCTGATGAACTATTTAAAATATTCTCTGCATGAAAATTGTTCATTAGAGGCTTATTCTCTCCATATTTCTCAGCTTCATTTTCTTCTCTTTTTCGCATTGAATTCATTTGAATTTGTGCTAATTCTGCATTTATATCGATTTTTTCTCCATCATAAATTAAATTTCGGCCAATAGCCATGTTTGAACTTTGAAACAGTGATAAACTCTCTGAAATATTTCCTGTATGTAAATTGTGCATAATAGGCTTATTCTCTCCATAATTCTCAGATTCATCTCCTTGTCTTTTCCGCATTGAATTCATTTGAATTTGCATTAATTCAGCATTTAAATCAATTTTTTCTCCACAATAAACATCATTTCGTCCAATGGCCCCTATTTTCGATGTCTGAAATACTGGTGAAGTGGCAGTCCTAACGCTTTCTTCTTCAATAGAATTCTCTGAAGTGAAATTCTTTGTCCTCATAAGCATTTCGATCTCAGGAAGGATCAAATTCTCTTTTCTTTCATATTTTTCCTTGCTTAAAGTATGAGCTTTTGGCTTCAAATGGCATTGATTTATAGGAATTTCTTCTTCGAAATCATCTAAATCTTTGCAAGCTGAAGACTCGGAATATTTTAGCATAGATTGTCGTTTTAAAGGGTCCTCATCATATATTTGACTGTAATGAATATCTAAAGCTGATTGTTCTTCTTCTAGAAGAATTTGGCTGATTTGACTTAAACCTTTGATTGGAATATGCTTAATATTAGCACGAACAGGTTGAGAATAGAGTTGGGTATTGTAATAAGACATTTTTTTGAGATAAAAGTTTTTAAAATGACAATATTTTGCCGTTAATGTTTTTTGATTTTAAAGTTTGGGTTTTTTTTAAAAAAATTTAAATTTGAATTAGGAAAAATAGTTAATTCTTTATTTTATGCAAAAATTGCACAATTCTTAATAAAAAACGAGTTAATTTTTTAAAGATGTAAGATTAAAAGTTTGCGAGAAAACAAAAAAAAATGATGAATTTTGAGAATCATTGCTTTTTTTTAAAAAAAACAATCAAACAAAAATTAATGATGGATGTATTCAGAAAAATTGTTAAAATTATTGGTTTTTAGGAAAATTGACATAATTCTTATATAAAAAAATACAAAAATTTTTAAATAGAAGGCATAATTTTATAGGATAATTCATAGAGCAAATCATCAGGAACATCTGGTAAATATTTGAAATGTTCATAAATAAGATCATCTCTTTGAAACTCATACCAAACTTCTTTGTAATTATCGATTTCTCGTATAAGTGCAGAAATTTGTGAACTTTTTCGAAAATCAATCATATTTTTATCAGTGCATCTATTATTGAATTTGGAATTTTCCTCAAAATTTAATAAATCTTTTACATAAATGCCAAGAAAAGGAACACAAGGGGCATTCATGTTTCTTTGTGCTTCTCTTAAATTAATATTATTATTAGAAGAGTCAAACAAGTGAGAAAATTTTTCATATTTTATCTTATCTTTTTTTGATAATTTCATCAATAATAAGCCTTTCAAACGTTCAATTGCAGTATGCGAAATAGCGATAAAAAAAGCAAAAGCTGTATTATAATTATTCATTTTGATTAGATCCTCAATAATTTCGATGATTTTCTCAAAGAAATTAAATCTTTTATGTTTGCCTTTGTGCGAAAGTATGAGGAAACTCACTATTTTGGAGAAATTATTGAAGTTTTTCGCGAAAAAATTATAATTTTCCCCTCCAGTTTTTTTTTTCTTCAGAAGTTCTGGGATTGAAATTCGATAGAAATTATCAAAATCGAAGACGCAAATTTGTTCGACGATTTCTTTAGGATGATTCATTATATATTGATTGATTGGAAAAACGATCTCTTTTAAGCTGCATGTGATCGCATTTTTAAAAGAATGAAAATTAGTTTCATTGAACTTCTTGAAATTCTTATAAACTCGCACTTCCTCTAATTTGATCAATAATTTAGATAAATCTCTATGAAAATTGCAGAAATCGCTACGAAAATAATATAAATAATTAAGGGTTTCTTCGAATAAACTGTCCAGTTTTTGGTCTAAAACGATAGTTTCTTTGTAAATTTCGATCCAAAAATGCAGAAAAGCCAAAATTCTCCTTTGAATATTCAAGATTTTATCGAAAAAAATTTGTGATTTTTCCGATTTGGACATATTCAAAGGAAAAGTAAGGAAAAATCTCCTGATAAGTTCTCTAAAAATGGTCTCATCATCAGAAAAACTCAAATAACCATATAAGCAAACATCGAAAATTTCTTCGTTTTTCTCATCGGCAGAAGTCAGAATTTCGATCATTTTTTCTATTGTTATGAAAATAATTTCTTTTTCCGATTTGAACTCTTTTCCAACAGATTGTTTCTTTGTCTTTGAAGAAAGGATTTCTTTTTCTTCTTTTTCTATTGATATTTTCTTTATAGTTGAAAAGATTAAATAAGCAGAAGTTTCTGGTAAACTGATCTCAAAATAAGTATCAAAATATACTATATTTGTAAGGATTTTTGGATGGAAATTATTAAAATAAAGTTTAAGAGTTGAATCTTCCGATTTCAAGGACTTTGTTGGGGTTTCCTCTTCGAAAGAAAGACTGTGGAAGGAGATTTTGCCACATCTGCCTGAAAGATATGAAGAAGTTCTTTGAGGACTGAGGTCGAGTTTGAGGAATTCTTGCTTTTTGAAACTCATTTAGAAAAAAAAGAGGGGATCCATAATTTTTTTTTATGTGAATTTTATTTGATTATTTTTCATCTTAATTTTTTTAAAAATAAATAAATTAATTAATTTTTTTTTTTTACAAAAACTGAAAAAGGAGGAATTTTTTTTATTTTTCAATATTTTTTAGAAAAATTTTCATTTTTTTTCTATTGCTTATTTTTTAATTTATTTTTAAACAAAAACAATAAATGCCAAAATTAATATATTAAATAAAATGAGTCTCATAAAAAAGGCCAGAAAGGCTAATTTTATGAGCCAAAAAATCTTATATAAACTTATTCCCCAAAAAAAGACTAAATAAAAAATTTATGATATTTCGAAATGTCTAAACACCCAAAGGACTACATCGTAACTATTGAAGGCTTTCTCAACTCAATCCAAAATGTTGATCATCTCAACACTCGTTTAAAATACAAGCAAATAGAATACATCCTTTTTCTAAATCTGAACGAAGGTCACAATGGTCTTTGTTTTATTTTAACAGATGGCTTCTCAAATTATTGGCTCAAACAATATGAATATCAAGATTTCGAGAAAATTCGCCACAAATTAGGCATGGAAGGGACTTATGATGGTTATTTTGAGATTCTGAAAGATTCAATTCTAAATAATAATGCTATTTCATTGGAAATTGAGAAAGAAGAAGCGAATTTATTAGTAAAATATCAGATTTCAAAAGGAGTTACTTTGAATGGGCAGTTTGGATTAGGAGAAGCTATTCGCTGGGATAAAAACCCTTCGACCTTTAGGAAAATCAATCAAAATTTTTTGTTTGATTTGCAGAGAACGATGGAAATTGACACCAAAAGATCGGAGAAAATGATAAAGGAATTGAATGAAACAGCTCAGAGTTTTCAAAAGGATGATAAAAATAAGAAAATTAATGAGATGCCGTCTTTGAGTTTTACAGGGGTTGTAGGCAATTTCCCAAACAAAGAACCATTGAAACAAAAAGCCAAAACCGATCTGATAAACCCATGTAGAAAAAAGGTAAAAGGAAAGGGAGCAAAATTTGGGGCTGAAAATGTGAATTTAACTGGATTTAAAGAAGAAAATGGAGGATATTGAAATAATTTAAAATAGTTTTTCTGAATAGAATGAAGAATTTTATTAAAAATAAATGTTATTTATTTAGACTCACTTAATAATAAATTAAATAGATTTCAATGCTTTTAAACAAAGATGTATTTATATGCGAAAAAAGGTTTTTTAAATAAATAAATACTAGAAAAGACACTAAATAAATACAAAAAAGACTCAATGGAGTTTGATGTATTTTTAATGAATTTTTTATAATTTTTTATAATTTTTTATAATTTTTT
>JFJP01028214.1_pt1 | contig 11329 bp, 17 predicted proteins | sample 431651 | NCBI WGS metagenome assembly JFJP01 (sample SAMN02602958, study PRJNA72255) | Microbial mat metagenome, whole genome shotgun sequencing project. | biome: fresh water; feature: sink hole; material: water; isolation source: purple microbial (photo- and chemosynthetic) mats found in... | reverse complement strand
AAAGTTTAAAAAAAATCCATTTTAAAATGTCGTTTGGTTATAGATAAATAAAAATTAGCATTTTTTTCCAAAAGATTCTTTATAATCTCATGACGTTTTTCTTCTTCGAAATAATGGCAATCCTTTCACGATATCTATCTTGGACAGTCAGTTGTGTTGATTCCAGGGGCAAATATTTTTTCTCTTTTTATTGTATTTATTGTTTTAAAAAAAAAAAAAAAATTGTGAAAAAAATTAATTTTGATTGTTAGTTACAAAAAAAAAATTTAAATTCAATTTTTGATTTATAATATATTATTTTTTTCTTTTATTTTCGTTAAAATTTAAGTGTCTTTTTTATTTTATCCGCAAAAATTTTAACAAAGCCAACATTGGCAGGTTTGATTTTTATATTGTTCACCATTTTGTTAGCGTCTTCTATTACTTCTGCAAAGCTTAAGGTTAGATTGCCCTTATAGGCATCCTTCAAAATCTTATATTGATTTTTCATGTCTCTCAAACCAGCAACTCTATCAAGGTATCCCGGTTTTTTATCACTTAATTCATTATCGATCATCATTTCAATGAATTCTTCGCTTGATTCTGACATATCTTTTTTTAATGCTATTTGTTTCAATTTTTCAACGCATTTTTGTATTATTTCTTGAAGCTGAAGACAATGTAAGGCGCACTTTATATAGTCATCTTTTAAACCGTTCAAGGTTTGTTCAGATTTGCTCAAATTGCTCTTCGCATTTTCATATCTCTTGAAAATATCGTCGGCCTTTTTTGTTTCTTTTCCAACTGAATAATCATACACAAAGGGGACATTAATGTGGACATCCCAAAAACAATGTTCAGGGCAAACTGTGCAATAACTATTACTTATAGCACAACAGTTTTTTTTGTCTGAGTTATTGGCATAAGCACACGATTCATGGCATGTTCTATTGCAATTTGGACAAGTAGTTGTATTGATTCCTGGGGGCAAGTCTCTTTTTGTTATTTTGGGCACATCAAAAGAAATATAAAAATTTTCATTGCTGTCCATTTTGTCTTTATTTTCTGAAATAGCCTTGAAAATCTTTCTTATATTTTCCTTATATACCAAACTTTGATCTAATTCTGGTCGAAGACAAATTATCGTGTCCTCAAGTTTTTTCCTCTCTTTTAAAACTTCTTTTGTCAAATTTAAACTTTTTCTTGGCACTGAATTAATTTTATCCATAAATTGATCGAAACTTTTCATTCCAAGTTCCCAAAATAATTTATTAAATGGATCATTGGACTCTGGAGTAAAAATTGCCGAATTATTGAATTTCAAAAACCAAGGCTCCTTTATTAAGGGTTGAAAATTTGCGAATTCTGATTCATTTTTATCCAACAAACCCTCAATAATGTTTGGATTTCCTCCATCACAAAAGGTAAGCATAACATACGAAGTTTTCCGCAATGTCATGACCGAAAAGTTCATATATTTTTGAGAAAATATACTTTTGATTGATTGTGAGTCTCGAATTACTTGATTGTGCAACAAAACAAATAGAATTAATTGTATCCAACTTTTCATTGAAAAAATTAAAAATCATTTCAAAGATTTTCTTATCATATTGAATTCCTCTTGTATCTCCGAATCCAGGAGTATCAATAATATTTAAGGCAGGAAATTTGCCATATGATTTGATCTTATAAAGTGTGACTTCGGAAGTTTGACTGTGTGCTTGACTTTGACCAGTGACCTCATGAATTAGTTCAAATCTAAAAGTGTCTGATTGTTTGACTCCCAAGAGAAAGTTTATCAATGAATTTAACAAAGTGGTTTTACCACTTCCAGTTTGTCCGAGCACAATCAAACTCATTGCTTTTATCTCCTCATCATAGCTGAATTCAATTTGCGGATATAAGTAAATATCAAGTTTATTGCGTTTTCCAAGTGGTTTGGAATGAGAAATGAGATTTTTGAAGAATTTATCCCGTTGATTCTTTTCATTTATAAAATCAATTGGTTGTGGGAATCCTTTTTTGCGTTCTTCTTTGTTGTTTTTGTCTTCTTCTTTGTTGTTTTTGTCTTCTTTAATTTCTTTTTCTTTCTCATCAGAATCAGTCTTCCCTCCTTCTTTACAAATTAAAGAAATAGACAATTTGTTTGAATCAAAAATTTCTTTTAATTTAATTTAATTTTCATCTTCAATAACAATCCCAAAGCCTTCTTGATCAGAAAATATCATATTTTCTTTAATCTTATCAAATTCATTTCTCACTTGTGATAATGTGCAGGAAAGAAAACTAACCGAGGTTTCTAATAAAATTGCATCATTGAGAAAAAAGGAAATCTGTTTCTTCTGCTCCTGTATTCTTACCAAATTTAATGAATTTTCCTTCAAGATTTCTTCGACTGTCATTTCCCCTTCATAGGAATTAGATAAGCAAAACCCATCTGGATGAAGGAATTGATAATTTGGTTTGATTTCTGAGCATTCCTTTCTCAAAATAGCCAATTTTTTGGTTATTTCTATTAATTTGACAAAGACTGGTTTACCATCTAGGAGAAACTTTATTCTATTCTTTTTTTGACTCATTTTGGTTTATTATGATTTTTTATCACAATAGCATTGCATTTATAGCATTTGAAAATTCCATAAAAAATTTGAAATAGCTTCTATAGAAATTCTTTAGAAAGAAAAAAATAATGTTTTAATTTTTTTTGCTCATTTTTTTACTTTTGGTTTTTATTCACTTGATTTTTTTTTTAAAAATCAAATTTAAATTTAATTACAAAAAAAAAAAAAAATTATTTAAATTAATTAAGACATTATTAACAACAAATAATTTCAATGGAATTTGAAGAAAACAATCCTTTAATAAACGCTATAGCTGATAAAGCCTTTTCACTTTGCTTTAAACAGGTTTTCCATAAAAAAGGAGGTGTCAAAGCAACAGAAAAGGAAGATTTGCAAATGGAGCTCTGCCTGTTTAATTATATGCAAACCTATCAGCAAGTTTTGAAATTTATTTGTTTATTAAATAAAAAAAAAACAGCTGAATAGAAAAAATGTTCAAATTTTTTTTCTAAATTCATAATTATTAGGATCTCAAAAACATTTTTAAATGAAAAAATGCGATTCTCTTAATTTTTTTTAGAAAAAAAGTTAATTCTTCATAATTTTTTTTGTCATATTCAACAATTTGCTTGGTAAAAAAAAAATTTTGATTTTTTTGTTTTTTGTTTTATCATTATTTATTTTTTCAATTTTTCGTGCATTATTTCCTCTTCTTTAAATTACTTTGAAATTGGCGTTACAAATTGATGGTGGAAAAATCGGGACCTTAAGGTTTCTCTCCGACGCCAAATAGGCTTTAATAGGTGGCAACTCATCGAATCTTTTTAAAAACGCGGCCAAATTCGGTAGTTTATCAAGATAATCACCATTTAAAACAAAGAGCCTTAAAATTTGAACCAAAAAGAAATCGATCAAAGTCAATTTTCCAATCAACCAATCATTATTTCCCAAATGTTTTGAGATAGAATTCAATTTCGGAACACAAGTCTCTTCAATTCCTTTGGCAACATCTGCTTCTTTGTTTAATGCCACTTTATTCAAATTTTTCCAAATATCAGTCAAAACACCTTTAACTTGAGTCATATGTACGACTTCTTCAGCATTGGTTCCTAATAAATCGAATCTTTTGGCTTTTTGTACTATAAACATTATGCAAGCTTCAGTCTCAGTAACGATCCTATCACCATCTTTAATATAAGGAAGATTTGGGAAATCGCTTTTTAAGGTTGGTTTATCCTTGCCAAACCATTCACCTGGATCAGCATAGAGCTTGTTTTCATAAGGAAGACCAACGTATTCTGCAAACATTCGAAGAACTTCAGCTCGACCTTTGATACCCCAATAACCAATGATGATTTTTGCTTCTGCCATTTCGGAAATAGTGCGGTTAGAGATAAAATTTTTTAGTTTGTTAAATTTTATTTTTTAAATTTTTATTTAGCTGAAATTTTTTTTAATTTTTAATATATTTCCATTTTTTTGTTATTTAGAAAAAAAAAAAAAAAAAAAAAATGAGATAAAAAAAATTTAATTCATTTTTTATGAAGATTTGTTTTCGTTATTTCATTATTTTTTCAAATTATTAATGCATTCCCTATTCTTTAAAGTACTTTTAAATTGGGGTTCACCATCGTTGGTGGGTAAATAGGGACTTTGAGGTTTCTCTCCGAAGCCAAATAAGCCTTAAGAGCTGGCAACTCATCGAATCTTTTTAAAAATGCGGCTAAATTTGGTAGTTTTTCAAGAAAATCTCCGTTCAAAGCAATGAGTCTCAAAATTTGAGCCAAAAAGAAATCAACCACAGTCAATTTTCCAGCCAGCCATTCATTATTTCCCAAATGTTTCGAGATCAAAGTTAATTTCGGAAGACAATTCTCTTGAATTCCTTTGAGAACATCACCTTCTTTATTGAACGCCACTTTATTCAAATTGTTCATAATATCAGTCAAAACACTTTTAATTTGAGTAATATGCACTGCTTCTTCAGCAGTGTTTCCCACTAAATCCAATCTTTTGGATTTTTGTACTAAATAAAGAATACAAGCTTCAGTCTCAGTAACAATCCTATCACCATCTTGAATATAAGGAAGGTTTGGGAAATTGCTTTTTAAGGCTGGTTTATCCTTGCCGAACCATTCACCTGCATCAGCATAGATTTTGTTTTCATAAGGGAGACCAACATATTCAGCCAACATTCGAAGGATTTCTGCTCGGCCTTTGATACCCCAATAAGCGATGATGATTTTTGCTTCTGCCATTTTGGAATTAGTGCTGATGGAGCGAAGTTGTTTATTTATTGTGATAATCCATTGATGAGGGATTTTATAGTCGTTGTTTTTGTTCTAGAAGGTTTAAAAAGATTTTTTGATCAGAAAAATTGGATGAAAGTTTGTGTTAAATTTTATTTAATTTTTTATTTTGGTTTTAAAAAATATTTTTTTTTTTTCCTTTTTGCTTAATTAATTCAAAACTTTATGAGCTAAAATAGCTTCAGTTACTTTTTGACTGATCTTCAACGTGTCTTCCAAGGTTTGAGCTTCAGCATAAACTCTCAACACATCTTCTGTCCCCGAAGGTCTAACAAAAGATCTTCCTTTTGGTATCAATTTAACAATTTCATCAATAGTATCCTGCAAATCTATATATAAAAAATAGAATAAAAACCTTTTAAAACTAAAGAAAATTCACCTTTTGGCTCAAAACATCGAGTCTGTTCCCAAGTATTCACCACTTTGCTCTTATCTTTGACATGAACCTTTGTTGTTTTATTTGGTAAATCGCTATAAAATTTTTCCCATTCCTCAGGCACCATATTCAACAGCATCAAAATAGCCTCAATCATGAAAAATACAGCTTGGGCATCTCCAACAGCCTATATATATTGATGTCATTAAAATAATTTATTTATTTATTATATAATTTTTAAAAAAAATATTATGATTAACTAAAAATTACCTGGTTTGATAATCTTAACAATAACATCATTTGATAGGCAACGAGTTCTAATCTCTTATAATTTTCTGTCTGAGCTTCAATACTACCCAGAACTTCATGAGACTTCAGATTCTTCAAATAGTTCTCCAATTCAATCATTCTACTTTCTTTATAAACCAAAGTTCCATGCCCATTTGCTTCAAAATAAATGCCAATATCAAAATGATGAGCAGCTGCATGCAAATGTTTGACTCCAGTTGGCACTACTTTCACTTCTAACCCCAATTCATTCTTCAAGAAATAAGTCGATGCTCCATTAGCATATGCTGTTTGAACAGCCCCGATTTTCCAATTGAAATCCTGATCTATTAACTTAACCCCATCTAATTGCAATTTCTTTTGTAGAGATTGAATTTCTTGAAGAGCTCTCTTGAAATACACAGCAAATAATGACATAATTTTATCACCATCCAATAATCGAATTTTATCAAGTTTTTCTGTCGGAAGACTAAAAAAATTCTTTAAAAACCGGTAAAAAATAAAATTATTTTACTAATAAACAATTCTATCAGCATCACCATCATAAGAAACACATCTAACCTTCAGGTTTTTCTGTTGATATTCTGCTAGTTTTTCCTTGGAATTCAATGGATAATCCTGGTCTTTTTGTACATATTCAGCTCCGCATTTGTTATTTAAATTGCCCAAATCTTCTTTGTTGATGATTTGAACATTATTTAATAAACCTTTGAATTGGTTCTCTAAGAATCGTTCTGTCATTCGCCCACCAATGCCATTTGCACAATCAAGAAGAATATGTTCGTTTTTCATCTTTTCAACGGAAGAAGAAGGAGCACTTTCAAGGATTCGGCGGAAGGTTTCTCCGAAGTATTCGTGGTAAATTTCCCCAATCTCTTTACTGCTTGACTTTAAGCTGAATCTTGAGTAGTTTTGATTTTCTCTTCCATTGAAAAAATTCACTAAAATGAAAATAGTTTAGATATTTTGTTATGAATGTCAAAATTTGGAATTTTTTTCTTATTAAAAAAGATTAAAAAATATTGGAAAATTGAGTAAAATCAAAAGGTTTTCCTTTTTATTGTAAATTTTAAATTTTAAATTTTTCTAATTCGATGTAAATTGAGAAAAAATTCAAATTTCATCCCAGCATTTTTTTTTAAAAACATTCAAATTACAAAAATATTTTCGAAAACTTTACCGAAAAAATGAAGCATTGGTGTGGTGCATTGTCCAAAATTTTTCACAATACTTCCGCTCAAAACAATCCCTTCACTGGCTAATTTCAGCAATCTTTCAGTGCTAGGTCTTGTGTCTCCTCCCAAAAACGCAGTTCCTTCTAACTTCAAATCAATTTTTTTGCCATCTTCCATTTTCTCAATGTATGCCAATAGATTTTCAATAGCTTTTTCCAGGTTTTTCTCATTGACAAAGTTTTCTAATTCTTTTTCTAAATGGCCTCTGAGCATACCCCCATCAAAATCTGTGATTTTAACACCATTATCTTCTATTGGATTATGAGAGGCTGTTATCATCAAACCAAGAACTTTAGCAGGGTTCAAACGTGATAAAATAGAGACAATTATTCCGGTTCTGAAAGAAACAAGGTCTAAAAACTCGTGTTTGACTCGAAAACCTGCAGTTCCATACTCCATTCTTTTGTTAAATTTCTTCAAATAAATTTTTTCAAATTCTGTGAAAAGCTCGGCATCGAGATGCTTGAGAGATTCGATTTGCATAAATGGGCGTTTTAAGAAAAAGGAGAGGGTTTTTATGTAAATTATTGGATTAATTTTGGGATTTTTTTGAGATATCTATTTTAATTTTTAAGGTAATGAAAAAAAATTTTATGGGAACTTTTCGGTTTTTTTTTGTTTAAAAGAGATTTAAATAAAATTTTAAATTTTTTTAGAAAAACTCATCATTTTCATTTTAAACAAATAACTAGCTTCTTATAAATACAATGAACCAGCAAAAACTATTCCTCTTTTCAAAAGTCTAGAAGCTTCAGCGAAATTCTTCGCTAATTCCTATTAATTTTTTTTTTTAATTCTTTATCCAAAACAATAAATTTACAATATTTCCAATAGTTTTCGAAGCATCAACCAATTGTTTCAACATCTCATCCAACCTTCTCATACATCTTATAATACTCCCTTCAAAAACATCAGTCATTTTACAAATCTCTGCAAAATTAGCTCCATTACACCAGGAATAGGTTATATCAGCTAATTGTGGTTTAATTCCATTTAAATAGTCATTCTTTTTACAAATGAAAACAATTAAATAAAATTTCATTCAAAAATTCAAAATACTTCATCTATGTTTATTTTGGATTCATTGTAAATTTTACAAATTCTTCTTCCATGTTCCAATAAAACCCCATAAAATTTCGCTAACTTTTCTTGTTTTATGCCAGTTTTTTCAGCATTCGAAGATTCATCGTGTACCAAAGATGAAAGCAAGGCTGCGATTTCATTAGACTCCATTTCATTGAATAAACCTGAAAACATTAATTCTGTGATCATAATTTCATCACAAGCAGAAATATCACAAGCAACTTTGCCTTTGATTTGTACGATATCATCCTTATTGGTGAATTCAAGACGTCTTAAGACTCGTTTCATGCATTTTAAGTCATCTTCCAGAACCATTTTCTCAGAGTTTTCGATTTGGCCTTGCAATAAAGCTACAGTTTTATTGATTTTTTGTTTTTTTTCATAAATTTTGAGGTTTTTCTAAAAATAACAAGATAAATAAAATCACAAAGAGAAAAATACTTCAAGTGAAGGGGCTGGAATTTCTTTCATAAGGTTTTCTTTCTCTTTTTGCAATTTTTCTTTTTTTTCTATGTATTTATCTAACTCAAGGTTCTCGATTTTCATTTCTTTTTTATTAATTACGGGCATATTGTTAGTGAATTGTTTATAAATCTTTTTTTTCATAAAATTATTATTTTTGATATAAATTGACTTATTTTTTAAAAAAAAATAATTTACCTCTTTCAAAGTTTCTTTCACAAGCATTTTGTTCTCTTTTATTGTAAGATCATCAGGCAATTCGATTCTTATGCTGCTTAATTCATAAATGTTGTCCAATAACATAGGAATCACCTCCATGGAACCTTCTTCTTCTAAAGGAGCTGGCGTTGGTTCTTCATTCTTATTTCTTGGTTTAATATGTAACATAACATCCACAATATACATTTGCTCTTTAAATTAATATTTTCATTAAAATCAAATTAAAATTTTTAATTTTTTTAAAAAATAATGAGTTTATATCAAAAGAAACCTGAAGGAAGTGGTGTATTATTCTTGAATTTTGACTGAAAAGTCATTTTCTTTTGAGTGAAATTGATTGAAACTCCCCAACCCCATTCATCATCTCCTTTTTTAATAAACACCAATCTGCCAATCGAAAGATATGGAAGCATATATTCTGGTTTACAAATAATTTTTTTTATTTTCTCTTGAAACTTTTCAAAAAATTATAAAAAAAATAAATAAATAAAATCAAAAACCATTTTCATTTGAAAATTTAGTTCATAAATGTCTGCAACAATTTTTTCCTTATCAATTTTCACTTGTTTTTTTTCATTTTGCAACTCTTTTAATTTCTTTTTCATTTCTGGCAAAGCTTTATCATTTTGAAACTGATGAAAACTCCTTCTTATAATATATTCCGGGTCTGTGTCCTCAAGCCTCATTGAATTCAGCAACATATTATAATTCAAATGAAAACTACTATTTAACGGATCTGAGCATCCTTTTAAAATGTTTTTGGCTATTTCTGGTTCCAATTTTTCATCAATCATTAGAATCGTCATTCCTCTGTCGTCTTTCCCACGTCTACCAGCTCGACCACTCATTTGAATATACTCTCCACCACCTATCCAGCGGAAACTCTCACCATCAAATTTACGGATTGATGTAAAAACAACAGTTTTGGCAGGCATATTCAAACCCATAGAAAAGGTTTCAGTTGAGAATAAGATTTTTATGTATCCTTCTTGGAATAAAATTTCGATTACTTCTTTGACAATTGGCAAAAGACCACCATGATGGATACCGATTCCTTTTTTTAAAATTGGAAGCATTAATTGTATCTAGATAAAATAAAAAATGTGCAATTTTTAAGAAGAAAAAAATTATAAATTTTATAAACTAGGTGATAATATGTAATTTTAATAAGAATTATTTGATTGGCTTACTTGTGGTAGATTTTTATCTTCTTCTGCTAAACAATCCATGGCGCTTTCATAAACCTTTGCAATATTTTCTTTCTCTTCTTCAGTGGTCAAATCAAGTTTAGTCATCGCCATCGCATAGCCCTCAACCTCTTTTTTACTAAAACTGAATATTATAACAGGGTCAAATTTTTTCTCCATAATCATCTTAACTAATTTGAACAAATCAGCTCCTTCTGTTGGTTTTTTCTTCTTTCTTTTATCCCCTAAACTCATGTCAACACCCTCTCCCAAAACCGCTAAAGCTTTATTGAAATTTTCTTCACGAAATTTCCCAGTCTCATCCACAACCAAATAGACTCCTTCACCTCCATTTGGAAATAAATAATGTTGTAAAGGAACTGGTCGTAAATCTGTATAAACCACATGACATACTTGCTTTTTTATTGAGCAAATCCATTCAGCAAACTCACGTGCATTGGGAATTGTTGCTGATAGAAACACGTATTTGATATTTGGACTTGTTAAAATTATGGTTTCTTCCCATACTACACCTCGTTCTTTATCTCGCATGTAATGGACCTCATCGAAAATCACCCATGCGACCTCACGAATGATTTCGGAACCACGATATAGCATGCTTCTAAATATTTCGGTAGTCATCACCAAGCAAGATGCGTTTTGATTGATACTGACATCACCTGTTATTAAACCAACATCTCCAAATTCCTTTAATTTTATTCGAATTAAATAAAATTGTAATTTATGAAATAAATGAACATTGTTGAGCTCTCGGTATTTTTGATTGCTTAAGGCCTTAATTGGAGAAGTGTAAATAACTCTTTGTTTATCTCGTAAAGCCATGGCTATTGCATATTCTGCCACTGCCGTTTTACCTGCAGACGTGTGTGCAGCCTTTATATATTATTTTAAATAATTATTTATTGTGTATTTTTATTTAAATGATTTTCACCACTAAAACTGATTCATAGTACTCCAAACATTCTATCGCAGTTTTTTGGAAAGGATCTAAAGCAAAAGGGTATTCTTTGGCTGGAGGGTTTTGCTTTTTGGCTTTTTTCAACAAAAAATTATTTTTTTTCCAAAAAAATAAATATTGATACCTTTTCTTTGATAACCCTTTGGAGAAACTATTTCATGCACACACCCAAAATTTTCTGTTGTTACATCAATATCGAATTTTTCCAAAATGTATTTCTTTTGAACTTCTTTCTCTTTTTCTGCTGTTATATCTTTTATTTCAACATCTTTTTCTTCTTCTTCAAGGTCAGAAACCTCTTGTTTTCCATGGGAGATTTCGACCAAATTTTGTTCTAGATTCTGCATGGGATGAGAATTATTATCGGATTTTAATTTTTTAAGTGAAGATTGATCATTTGGAGGCTGAGCTTTGCGTTTAAGTGAATTTTGGTGGAAGACATCGAACATATCATTTTTGAGGAATTCACTCATTTTTAAGAAATTTAATTAATTTTTTTGGATAATTTTTTTAATTTGGCAAAATTTGAGTTTTTAAGAAAATCTCATAATTTTTTTATTATATTGCATATACTGTTTTTATTTGATATTAAAAAAAAAAAGTAAAAAAATATCAAGAAGAAATGAAAAAACAAACGATTTTAATTCAAAC
>JFJP01040381.1_pt1 | contig 11330 bp, 8 predicted proteins | sample 431651 | NCBI WGS metagenome assembly JFJP01 (sample SAMN02602958, study PRJNA72255) | Microbial mat metagenome, whole genome shotgun sequencing project. | biome: fresh water; feature: sink hole; material: water; isolation source: purple microbial (photo- and chemosynthetic) mats found in... | reverse complement strand
CGGTAAGACTGATAAGTTTTGAATCAGGATCTTCATTTATGAAACACTGAGGCTTTTCTGACTCCTCAACTGTGAATCGTTTCAAATAATAAAATTTCTGTTCAGCATCCCAGTAGATCACTGAATATACTTTCCCGGGTGAGTATTTTTCAATTATGAGTATGTTATCCTCAAAATGATTAGAAAGATCAAATCCGGCGATCCTGAAAAATCCGTTTTTGGTTATTACCAGTATTTTATCGTCAGAACTGAACTCTCCGAGGAATAATCCTCTTCCGTCAACATTAAGCCTGAATACTGCATCGTCGAACCAGATCTTTCTGCCTCCAAGAGTAGAGAGTCCCTTTTCCTTTAGAGCAACTTTATGAACAGCATTTCTGGTAAGAATGTTACCCATAGAAGATTTACCCTTTATAGCCATCTGCCCGAAGTCAAATTCAAAGACAAGCTTCTTAAGGCGCGCCTTAGGTTTATGGTGGACTTTTATAACTTCCGCTTCTCCGTTTGGATTTACACTCAAATATACAATTTTAGATCCCGGTGTTCCTCTCGTAAGAGTATACTCCTTATCGCGGGTAAGACCAGAAATGGCACACCTCTTTGCAAGTAAAGAACCATCCTTACCATCCTGATAGACAATGTTATATATGGTTCGCTCATCATTTTTGAGGAACACCTGTGCATATAAAATATCACTGCCGACAAAAACTTTATCTGAGACTTTTGTTATCTGGTAAACACCATCTCTTCTGATAGCTATCACATCGTCAATATCAGAACAATCGCAGATAAACTCATCTTTCTTAAGTCCTGTACCTATAAAGCCCTCTTTGTAATTGACATACAGTTTTGCATTGTTTGCTACCACTTTTGTAGCCTCAATTGTATCGAAACTTCTGATCTCGGTTCTTCTTTCCTTCCCTTTACCGTATTTCTTCTTTATCTGCCTGAAATAATTTATAGCGAAAGGAATAATATTATTCAGGTGATTCTTAACCTCCTCAAGTTCAGTCTCAATGCCTTTTATATGCTCGTCGGCTTTCTTTACATCAAATTTTGATATCCTCTTGATCTTTATCTCAGTAAGGGATATGATGTCCTCCCTGGTTACCTCTCTTAGCAACAGTTTTTTAAATGGTTTAAGACCTTTATCAATATCGGAAATAACAGCTTCCCAGGTCTCACTCTCTTCAATGTCCCTGTATATTTTCTCCTCAATAAAGATCTTTTCCAGAGAAGACATGTGCCACTCTTCCTGAAGTTCAGATTTTCTTATTTCGAGTTCAGCCTTTAACAGCTGAACTGTTCTGTCAGCAGAGTGTTTGAGAATTGAACTTACCCCCATAAAGGAAGGCTTATCATCAACTATTACGCAGGTATTGGGTGATATTGAGTATTCGCAATCGGTTAATGCATAGAGGGCATCAATTGTCTTATCGGGGGAAACACCGGGAATAAGATGTACAACTATTTCGACGTTTGCCGAAGTATTATCATCGATCTTCCTGATCTTTATTTTTCCCTTTTCGTTGGCCTTAATTATTGAATCGATCAGTGTGGTTGTAGTCTTGCCGAAAGGGATCTCGGTAATAACCAGAGCCTTCTTGTCTATCTTATCAATTTTTGCCCTGACCTTAATTGCTCCGCCCCTCTGTCCGTCATTATATTTTGAGACGTCGACCATTCCTCCGGTGGGGAAGTCGGGATATAAAACAAAATCCTTACCCTGAAGATAGTCTATTGAAGCGTCGATCAGTTCGTTAAAGTTATGCGGAAGGATCTTTGATGCCAGACCTACTGCGATTCCTTCAACTCCCTGTGCAAGAAGGAGTGGGAACTTGACAGGAAGAGTGACTGGCTCTTTATTACGGCCGTCATATGATAACTTCCATTCAGTTGTCTTATGGTTGAATACTACTTCCAGGGCAAATTTTGAAAGCCGTGCTTCAATATACCTTGGCGCAGCAGCTCCGTCGCCTGTAAGAAGGTTACCCCAGTTACCCTGTGCGTCAACAAGAAGCTCTTTCTGGCCCACCTGCACCAGGGCATCACCTATAGACGCATCACCGTGAGGGTGAAACTGCATTGTATGGCCGATGATGTTTGCAACTTTATTATAACGGCCATCATCCATCCTCTTCATTGAGTGAAGGATACGTCGCTGAACAGGTTTAAGGCCGTCGTGAAGATGAGGAACTGCCCTTTCAAGAATAACATATGAAGCATAGTCGAGAAACCAGTTCTGATACATGCCCGACAAAGCTGTGACGGAATGAAGGGCTACCGGGCCTGCCGGAGCTGCTTTTTTCCCTTCTTCATTGCTTATATCAAGTTCTTCTTCCATATAAAATGCAACAGCTTTTAATATGCCTTCTTTTCCTCATCAACAATATCTTCTTCAATCCGGAGGTTCTCTATAATAAAGTCCTGTCTGTCTGGTGTGTTCTTTCCCATATAAAATTCCAGAAATCCATTTATTGAGTCTGTCTTGGTCATCCTTACCGGTTCAAGCCTCATGTCTTTTCCTATGAAGTGCTTAAATTCATCCGGAGATATCTCTCCAAGTCCCTTAAACCTGGTGATCTCGGGATTCGGTCCGAGTGCCACTATCGCCTTTGATTTCTCATCGGGTGAATAGCAGTACCTTGTCTCTTTTTTGTTTCTGACTCTGAATAAAGGGGTTTGAAGAATATATACATGACCTTTCCTTACAAGATCCGGAAAGAACTGAAGAAAGAAGGTCAGAAGCAGTAACCTGATATGCATACCGTCTACATCGGCATCAGTAGCAACAACAACATTATTGTATCTGAGGTTTTCAATCCCGTCTTCAATATTAAGAGCTGCCTGAAGGAGGTTGAACTCTTCGTTTTCATAGACGATCTTCTTGGTAAGACCAAATGAGTTTAATGGTTTTCCGCGCAGGCTGAAAACTGCCTGAGTCTCAACATTTCGCGATTTTGTAATAGAACCGCTTGCAGAATCTCCCTCGGTTATGAATAATGTTGAATCGAGCTTGTTATTATCGTTTGAATTATAATGCGCTCTGCAATCACGAAGCTTCTTGTTATGAAGATTTACTTTCTTGGCCCTGTCCCTTGCCAGTTTCTGAATTGAGGAAATGGCCTTTCTCTCTTTCTCGGAATCCTGAATCTTCTTCAGGATTATCCTTGCTGTCTCAGGGTTCTTATGCAGAAAATCATCTAATTGTTTCTTGATAAACTCGCTGATGAAATTCCTGACAGAAGGGCCCTCAGGTCCCATGTCTTTTGATCCAAGTTTTGTCTTTGTCTGCGACTCAAAGATTGGTTCTTCAACTTTAATGCTTATTGCGGCAATTATGGAGGATCTGATGTCAGCCGGATCAAAATCCTTCTTGTAAAAATCACGTATTGTTTTCACTATTGCCTCACGGAAAGCAAGAAGGTGAGTTCCTCCCTGAGTGGTATTCTGGCCGTTTACAAAACTGTAATAATCTTCTCCGTAAGTATATCCATGTGTGAAGGCTATTTCGATGTCCTCGCCGGTAAGGTGAATGATTGGATAAAGACCCTCCTTGCTCATGTTCTCATTCAGCAGGTCGACAAGACCGTTTTTTGAGAGAAACCTGTTCCCGTTGAAGTTAATTACCAGTCCGGAATTCAGATACACATAGTTTTTAAGCATTGTATCCACATACTCCGATATAAAGAAATAGTTACCGAACATTCCCTCGTCGGGCTTGAAGATCACTTCAACACCATTCTCCTCATTTGTAGGAATTACCGGATAGTCCTTTATTGTTACACCATGCTCAAATTCAGCAGCTTTCGCCTGACCTTCACGTATGGATCTTATTACAAAATTGCTTGATAATGCATTAACTGCTTTTACCCCGACACCATTAAGACCTACTGATTTTTTAAAGGCTTTGGAGTCGTATTTAGCCCCTGTGTTCATTTTGGAAACGACATCCAGAACTTTTCCGAGAGGAATACCACGGCCAAAGTCACGTACTCTTACCTCTTTCCCATTAATAGAGACATCGATCTTCTTGCCATTACCCATCATGAATTCGTCAATGGCATTGTCCATAACCTCTTTGAGCAGAACATATACGCCATCATCCTGCGAAGAACCGTCGCCGAGCTTACCGATATACATACCAGGCCTCAGCCTGATATGTTCCCTCCACTCCAGGGTTTTTATATGTTCTTCTGAATATCCAACTGACATTTTGCAGAATTTTGCGCAAATATAAGTAATTAGTCGACCCTATTTTTGTCAATTTTTCAACAATCAGTGTGAATTTTAACACTCTTTAAGGCTTAAAAAGTTGAGGACTAAAATATTTAGCTGATTAATTGACGGTTACAAATTTCCGGAAACTGTTGATAAATGTTGAATCAGGCGACCGGCGTCAGGCGTCAGGCGTCAGGCGTCAGGCATCAGGCGACTTCCGTCTTCCGTCTCCGGTCTCCGGTCTTCTTCCGTCTTCAGTCCAATATCCCCATCTGCTTCATCAACAGTGCCGCATTCATCTTTGTTGTGATTCCCTTCTGAAGTTTATACTCGAACCTTATTGACTCTCCTTCAATTTCAATTTCAAAGCACATGTTAAAAACAGCCTTCGGGTATTCTGTCTCCATTTCTCCTACTGAGGTATCGTGAGTGGCAATAAGGCCCGTTCCTCCAAGCTCAATCATTCTTTTAAGGAACATCTTGGAACCCAGGCTTTTATCAGCTGAGTTTGTACCTTTTAATATTTCATCAAGAATAAAGAAGACAGGTTCATTGTTCTCAAACCTTGTTTTAAGGCTTCTAATTCTCTTAAGCTCGGCATAGAAGTACGATTCATTATCCGACAGCGAATCAGTGGTCCGCATACTGGTAAATAATCTCAGGGGAGTAAATTCCAGCATTGAAGCACATACAGGAGCTCCTGCCATTGCAAGAATATAATTTACAGCTATTGTTCTGAGAAAAGTACTTTTCCCGGCCATATTTGCCCCTGTTATTATACATACTGTTCCTCTGTTTTCAATAACAAAATCATTGCATACCCTGACTTCCTCATTAATCAGCGGATGACCAGCCATTGAGGCAGAGAAGACTATTTTGTCTGCTGAGATTGCCGGATAGGTGAATTCCGGATTATTGTAAGCAAAATTCCCTAACGAAATAAAAGCATCAACTTTACCCATCATTTCAAGCCAACCCGGGAAATGATTCCTATACTCTGATTTCCAGTTCTCAAGTTTATAAATACAATGATAATCCCATAGCAGTAATCCGTTAAGGAAGAAACCCACAAGTATATTCATCCTGCTGTCGAATGACTGAATCAGACGACTAAGTTTTTTTACTGAAACAGATGCAGAACAATTGCTGCCTGACTCATTAAGCTTAATTTCTCTCATCCCCTCAGATTCAAACTCCTCCTTTTCAAACATCGCGAGCAATGCAGTCAGGGATGACAGGTATGTGTACTTCTTTGACAGAGAAGCATGAATCCTGTTTGTGCTTTTCAATCCAATAGAGATCCAGAAAAGATTGCCAAGAAAAAAGAGCATAAAAATTGAATAGTGCAGTAATCCGGCAATAACCAGCAGAAAAGTTAGTATTGCTGCTGCAGGAAGTATCCATATCAGAATTTTTGCGACTAATGAGGATCTGATTGTTGATTTTTCATCCATCCATCCCAGCAGCCCGGCAATCTGCACCTTCTCAAGAGGGGTCTTCATTCCTGACGCCAGAAACTCCTGTCTCCATCTCTCCTTCCCTGCCAGTTCCTTAATTGTTTCCTGTCGCAATTTGAGAGTGTCTGAAATGGAATATGGATCCTGAAGCCAGTCTGCAAGTATGTCCCGCCCATACCCTGTAACTGTTCTGTTTAAATATTGAAAAAGTGATGATTTGCCAAAAAGATCAACATCGTAAGAGAAATCATGATGAACATTAATGTACTCATTACCTGCTTCAAAATGAGTGTAATCACCTGATATTGCATCTGTTTCATCGCGGTTGATTTTTGCCAGGTTTCCAAAGAATTCCTTTTTAAGCAAGTGCTCAGAATATAATTTCAGCAAATAAAGAAAAATGATGACAACTAATGTAATAAGCAGATATCCTGCCGGCTTACTCTGCAGAAAAACAAACCAAGTTAATACCAGACCACCGGTAAATGAAAAAAATCTTGCAAGTGAAAGTCTGAAAAGAAGTTTCTCTTCTTTTGCCTCCAGTGAGCTGAAGTTCTCTGCTGCAGCCAGGTATTTTTCTTTCAAGTCATGTTTCATTAAGAACCTTATCAGATTACTATTGCCAAAACCTTCATCACACTTGTGCTATTATAAAAATCAACGCTTTTGGAGTCAAAATCCCAGGTCCATTCTTCCTTAAATATTCCTCCCGGAACATCTGCTACCATTGTCTGAACAGTATTTTTATTACCGGAACGGCCGGTAGTGATTTCAGCTATATCGGTAATAAGCACAGATTGGTGTTTTTTCAGAAAATCAAGATGTCTGTTTTGTATTTCTTTTCTGAACAACAGAAACTCTTCTTCTTTCACATTTGACCTCTTCTTAAGAAAATCAACAGGCAATGATTCAAGCTGAGTAAGAATATTGAGCGAAATTACCATTCCCGGGGCAGATTCCGGAATATATTCAGGGATAGAAATATCATCAAGAGATTTCATTTTTTTCAAAAAAGAATGCTTTGATGATTTATACCAGACCTCACATATTAGTCCGCCTGACACATCTGCCTCAACAAGTTCAACATTCTTAAGCCTGCCGGCCTGTGCAATTACTTCAGGAGGATGCACAATATCGATCAGACTCACTTTAATATCTCTTTCAATAATCTCTGCAAGAGGCAGTTCCATTAGCCAGCCGCTGCCCAGGACACTGATGGCGGAAGGAGAATAATGATCAAGAGCTTTCAGAATAAAGCTACGGCAGCGCTCAAGATGCTCATCCCAGCCTCCATCCTGGTTCATATGACGGTATATCAAACCACTCTGGTAGTTATAATAACCCATCTTCTGGAGTATCCTTCTGTATTCAGCTGTATGGCTCATCTTAAATCCGATTCTTCTCTTATCTCTGTTAACCACTTTTTCATCATTTCACTGAATCTGAGAGCCAGCTCATCAGGATTAGTTGTCTTAAACGATTCCGGCAGAACCGGATCATAAACCCTGACCTTAACATGATTACCCGATCTGAAGATAAGTCCGTGTTTCGGCAATATACCCCCGGTGCCATCGATAACAACAGGAAGAATCGGAACACCTGCCTGAATGGCAAGCTGAAATGCCCCTCTTTTGAAAAATCCTATCTCACTGTCTGCTGAACGCGTCCCTTCAGGAAAAAGCATTATTGATGTACCTCTTTTCAGATAAGCTAAAGATTTTTCAAGCATCTCTGCCTTACTCTCTTCGCTGCCACGGTCAACAGTTATATAATCAGCCATTTTCAGATACCAGCCAAGAAAAGGGACTTTCACATTTTCAATTTTGGAGATCCATTTATAATTATATCTGAGACTGTTGATGAACAGGATATCGAGAATTGACTGGTGATTTGAAATTAATACATAGGTGGTTCCGCTATTTGCCTTTTCCCTTCCTTTGGTTTTAATGCCCCAGACAGGCATAATCCGGGTAAGGATAAAGCTCTGATTAACGAGAAGCCGGTGGATTATTATCTTGTTCTTATCGAATGGCAACACAAGTAACCATATTAAAAAGGTTAGCGGAAACAGTATCACCATAAAGCAAATACCTATAATCCAGACTAATATCGACTTTAATACATCCATAAACAAACTAATTCTTCTCTGTGTACCTCTGTGACTCCTCCGGATTTACTCTGTGTAACAAATATTTTAAGAACTGACACAGAGTTACACAGAGGAGGCACAGAGAACCACAGAGGAAAGATTAAAAAAAATTATATAATTCCTCTTTTGATAATGTAATATTTTCTTGTTTAAAAACTTCAATAAGATCTTCAACCATATGTCTGCGACCTTTAAGTTTTGCTGCAACTTTTACCAGATCTGAAGGACCTTCCAGTATGATGTCGCGGATAGTACCTTCCCGCACATATAACCGGCATGTTACCTTCTCCCCGGAAAACTCAAATTCATTATTAAACTGATATTCCGGACCATATGCCCAGTTCCACTCCCATGTTTTGTATTTCGTCTCAGAAATATACTTCGCTTCAATAATATCCTGTCCAGAAAGTATGTAATCTCTGGCTTCATTCAGGTTCTCAAGGAAATAATTCATCATGCCTGACCTGAACTCAAATATATCTTTAAATTCCGGAAGTATGCTATAAAGATTTGTAACAGAAGATGGATTTGACTCAACAGCTCTTGAAGAGTAGTGAGATGTGTCTTTGCGAAGAGAGTTTCTAAGGTGGTCCAGTGATGTGCTGAAAAGGAGTGTCCCATGATGAAGTACCCTGTTCCGATGGACATGTTCAGCATTACCTGAAATCTTCAAACCTTCAACTTTCAAATCATTTTTTCCTTCGAAGATAGCTGCAACTCCCTGTGATGCCAAAAAATCAATTACCGGTTTTGTATACTTCCGGAAGTCAACCTGTTTCCCTGGTTCACTTTGCTTTATGAAGGTGAAATTAAGATTACCCATGTCATGGAATACAGTTCCGCCACCGGTAATCCTTCTGATAACGGGGATTTTGTTTTCTGTTATAAAACGTGTATTTATCTCCCTGTGAGGAGTTTGATGCTTTCCGATAATTACAGAAGGGCTGTTTATTCCCAGAATAAGAAATTCTTCGTTTCTGTTTTTTAACAGAATCTCTTCAATCGCCAGATTAAAGTAAGGGTCGTTTGATTCCAGGGTTATGCAGAACATAAAAGGGTAAAATCACCTAACAGATTCTTCAATAAAAAATGACTTATACTGAAGTATTTTCCTGTCAGTCAGAATATATAATCTATAATTTAACCATCCGATACTTGCACCCAGAATTGATCCGCAAACTACGTCACCCGGATAATGAACTCCCAGATAGATCCTTGTGTAACCAATAACCAGAGCCCAAATGATTATACTGATTGTATACCATCTTTTTCTTATAAACAGAAGGCTTAAAAGGGCAACATTAAATGAGTTTGTGGCATGAGAGGAAACAAATCCGAATGCACCGCCGCACTCGCCGTTGAAGGTATGAACAAGCCCCTCGAGTAAAGGCTCATGACATGGTCTGGGACGCTCAACAGCATTTTTTATAAAAACAGAAATCTGGTCGGCCATGGTTGCCGCCAGTATTATAAACAGAAGTATTATCAGGAACTTTCTTTTATATTTTACACCAAGATAAATCAGAATAGCCAGGTATAGCGGTACCCAGATAATTTTTCCCGTCAGTATATGCATTATCTGATCCCAGAATGGAGAGTTCAACGAGTTCAGAAACAGGAAAAACTGCTGATCAAGTCTTTCTAGCATAACAATTTAGTCAAAATTAAGTACTTTCCAGATCATGTCTTTCAGGGTTGTAATACCCAATCCTGTGAGAGAGGAGATAAATACCCTCGGAAGGTCCGGAAGGTCTTTTCTTATCTCATCCATCAGTTCCTTATCGAGCATATCAGACTTGGATATTGCCAGAACACGCTTTTTATCAAGCAGTTCAGGGTTATACATCTTCAGTTCATTAACCAGGATATCATATTCGCCCCTGATATTTTTACTATCGGCAGGAACCATGAACAGCAGCATGGAATTTCTTTCAATATGTCGTAGAAACCTTATGCCCAGACCTTTCCCTTCATGAGCCCCTTCTATGATACCCGGGATATCAGCCATTACAAAAGACTTATCATCCCTGTAGCTGACTATTCCCAGATTCGGGACAAGTGTTGTGAAGGCATAATCTGCTATTTTAGGTTTTGCTGCAGATACCACCGAAAGAAGTGTTGATTTGCCTGCATTCGGGAATCCTACCAGACCTACATCGGCAAGAATTTTTAGTTCGAGCACAAACTCCTCTTCCACCCCGGGCTCACCGGGTTGTGCGAATCGCGGAGTCTGGTGGGTTGCTGACTTGAAATGAACATTACCCTGACCTCCCCTACCTCCTTTAGCAAGGATTTTTTCTTCACCGTTAACAGTTATTTCAAAAATAACTTCTCCGGTTGCTGCATTTTTTGCAATTGTTCCAAGAGGGACCTGTACAGTAATATCCTTCCCGTCGGCTCCCGTTGAAGTCTGTTTACTGCCTCCGACGCCATTTTCTGCAAAAATATGCCGCTGGTATTTAAGGTGAAGAAGAGTCCACATCTGTTCGTTTCCTCTCAGAATAATATGTCCGCCCCTGCCGCCATCGCCGCCATCCGGACCACCTTTAGGCTCGAATTTCTCTCTGCGGAAATGTGCAGAACCCGGGCCGCCATTACCGGCACGGCAGTAAACTTTTATATAATCCACAAAATTTGATCCTGACATTTCCTGTTATTTAAAGAACTAAAAACAATTTAATTATATGCTGATAATCAGTGCAATCCCCTGATTTCTACCCCCCTGCCCCCCAAATGGGGGGTGTAAATCCACCACAATTAAAACCCTCTCATGGGGGTATATCTCCACCTCAATTAAAGCCCCCCAAATGGGGGGTTGGGGGGTTTAGTTTAAACAAATTTCTTCATAAAACCATCAAGTCTTTTGAAGATATCATCAATTGACCCCATACCGTTAACAGGCTGATATATACCCCTGTCGCTGCAATATTTTATTATAGGTTCTGTTTTTTCCTTGTAAACATCTATTCTGTTTTCAATTACCGCAGGATCTTTATCATCAGGTCTTCCAGATAATTCTGCTCTTGCGATCAACCTTTTTACCAGCTCATCATGATCAACATCAAGAACAAGCATCTGGTCAATCTTCATTCCCCTGTCGTTCAGCATCTTCTCAAGAGAGACAGTCTGGGCAACAGTACGCGGAAAACCATCAAAGAGGAATCCGGCATTACCCTTACTGCTATCAATCTTATTGGCAATCATTTCAATAACTACCTCATCAGGAACAAGCTCGCCTTTCGACATGATAAGACTCATTTTCTTACCAAGTTCTGTTCCTGCAGTTATCTCAGCGCGCAGCATATCGCCTGTTGAAAGATGTAATAAATTGAATTTTTCAGCCAACCTTACTGACTGTGTTCCCTTACCTGATCCGGGAGGTCCGAAAATTAAAAAATTAACCATATTAAACTTGAATTATGAATTATGAATTATGAATTATGAATTATGAATTATGAATTATGAATTATGAATTATGAATTATGAATTATGAATTATGAATT
>JFJP01001579.1_pt1 | contig 11330 bp, 7 predicted proteins | sample 431651 | NCBI WGS metagenome assembly JFJP01 (sample SAMN02602958, study PRJNA72255) | Microbial mat metagenome, whole genome shotgun sequencing project. | biome: fresh water; feature: sink hole; material: water; isolation source: purple microbial (photo- and chemosynthetic) mats found in... | reverse complement strand
GGGGAAATCCGAGCTGGGGAATGATTCGTTGACGTACATGCAGATGACGCGGGATGTAGCAGGCCTGTTGGATCACCTGAAACTGGATTCGGCGTACATCGTCGGACGGAGTGACGGCGGCATCCTCGGCCTGATGATGGGGATCCACTTCCCTGCGAAAGTGAAAATGATCGCGGCGTTCGGCGCAAACCTGTGGCCGGGTCCGACGGCGCTGTATCCCCAGGAGGTCGAGCTGACGCAGACGACACGGCTGCACGCCGAGGAGATGCTTGCGCGGCATGATACGACGCAGAATTGGCGGCTCATCGCCCAACGGCACAGGATGATGGAATTTCAGCCGCAGATCTCGGCCGGGGACCTGAAAAAGATAGACGCCCCCGTCCTCGTCCTCTCCTGCGACAGGGACCTGATACAGGAAGAACATACATTGTTCATTTACCGCAACATCAGGAACGCGAACCTCTGCATCTTCCCCGGTGAAACGCATTGGATCACCGGCACCAATCCCGGACTCTTCAACGCGACGGTCGCAAAATACTTTTCCGAACCGTACAGGGGCGAAGAGATCAGGAAGTGATCATTGAAATTCGATGAGGAGCTGTCCCTTCGCCACCATCGCGCCGACGGTGATGTGCACGGTCTTCACCGTGCCGTCCTCGTGCGCAACGACTGTGTTCAGCATCTTCATCGCCTCGAAGACAAACAACGTGTCGCCCGCCTTCACCTTCCGGCCCGGCACAACACGCACATCGCACACAGTCCCGGGGAGGAACGCCGTCACGAGCTTCGGATCGCGCGGCTGCCAGGGGATGCGTTTCTTGTATTTCTCCGTGAGGAGTGTTTCGTAGGTCGTATCGTTGACGATCAGGTTTTCCATGATGATAGGCTTCTGTCAGAACGGCGGGATGCCGTGTTTCCTCGCGGGCCGGATCTCGACTTTCGTCGCCGACACGCGGAGTGAATGGATGATCGACGAGCGTGTCTCCGACGGAGAGATGACGGCATCGACGTGCCCGTTGGCCGCGGCGATGTACGGATTGGCGAACTTCTCCGAATACTCCCTGACCTTGCTCTTGCGCATCTCGTCAGGATTGGCGGCGTTCAGTATCTCGCTTCGGAAAATGATGTTGGCCGCCCCTTCGGGTCCCATCACCGCGATCTCCGCCGTCGGCCATGCGAACACAAAGTCCGCGCCGAGATGGCGCGAGCACATGGCGATGTACCCGCCGCCGTACGCCTTGCGCAGTATGACGGTGATCTTCGGCACGGTCGCCTCGCTGTACGAATAGAGCAGCTTCGCGCCGTGGCGGATGACGCCGGCATGTTCCTGATCCACTCCGGGAAGATACCCGGGAAGATCGACGAGCGTCACGAGGGGGATGTTGAACGCATCGCAATAGCGGATGAACCGCGCGGCCTTGTCCGACGAGTCCACATCGAGCACGCCGGCCATGACGAGCGGCTGATTGCCGACGATGCCGACGGTCTGCCCTTCGATGCGGCCGAAGCCGATGACGATGTTCGCGGCCCAGCGTTCCTGGATCTCGAGGAAATCGGAACTGTCGACGATCGATCGGATGACGTTGCGAATGTCGTACGGCTTGTTCGCCTCGGGCGGTATGATGCGCTCGATGTCGAACGTGACCTTCGGCAGCCGGGTTGTCAGCTCGAGCGCCGGCACCTTGTTGCTCCACGGAATGAAGGAGAGAAGACGCTTGATCTGCCCGAGACATTCCATTTCGCTCTCGGCGAAGAAGTGCGCGTTGCCCGTGAGTTCAGTCTGCACGCGCGCGCCGCCGAGGTCCTCCATCGAAATCTCCTCGCCGAGCACCGTCTTGATCACCTCGGGACCCGTGATGAACATCTTCGAGATCTTGTCGACGACGAACACAAAATCGGTGAGGGCTGGCGAATACACGGCGCCGCCCGCGCAGGGGCCGAGGATCACCGAGATCTGCGGTATGACGCCCGAGGCGATCGTGTTGCGATAGAAGATCTCGCCGTACCCGGCGAGCGAATTGACGCCTTCCTGGATGCGCGCGCCGCCCGAATCGTTGATCCCGATGAGCGGCATCCCCATCTTCAGCGCGTGATCCATCACCTTCGTGATCTTGCGGGCATGCGCAAGGCCGAGGGATCCGCCGGCCACCGTGAAGTCCTGCGCGAAGACGCTGACCGGCCGGCCGCCGATCATACCCGTGCCGGTGATCACGCCGTCGGCAGGCAGCTGCTTCTTCTCCATGTTGAAATCTTTGCACTTGTGCTCCACGAACAGATCGTATTCGTGGAAGCTGTCCGCATCGAGCAACTCCGTCACGCGGTCGCGTGCCGTGAGCTTTCCCATCGCCGTCTGCTTCTGGACGGCCTTCATGCCCCCGCCCACGCTGAGGTTCACTTTTTTCCTGAAAAAATCGAGGAGTTTCGTTTTAATGGACACGGCGGTGTTCCTTCCTGTTGTGCGGTTTACACGAGTCGTTGTAAATATACATATTTTCCCTCGAAAATGAAGCGGTGAAATAAGATATTCAACATTCGTCCCACCATTGAAACTCGACGGTGCAGACCGTCAATGAATCACGATCAGCTTCCTCACCGCGATCGTCGTCATGCCCTGCGCGGTGAGCTGCTCCATCCTGCAAAAATACATCCCCGACGCCCCGACGCTGTGCCATTGGACCGAATAGTCGCCCGGGGCATGATACGAATCGGCAAGCCGGTCGATCAGCTGACCCGAGGACGAAAAGATCGAGATCCTCATCCTCGCGCCGGCACCCACTGTGTACCGGATCGTCGTCGAGGGATTGAAGGGATTCGGATAATTCGCGAGCAGCGAAGGACTGGCTGCCGGAGCGACGGTGCGATCGACAGCATTCGCCAGGGGAAACGTTCCGTAACTGATCGTTCCGTTCTCGCCGCCGATCCACACTCCTCCTCCGATCGTTTTTACACCGTAGATGTTGAAGCCGTGATTGCCGTAGACCTGCGACCACGTCGCCCCCTTATCTGCGGACCTGATAATCGTCCCACCGTCCCCGCCGGACCAGACGGAGCTTTCGTCTGCGCCGCTGACAGATGCAAGATTCACCGCGACGTTCGTCGCCGCTGTCGTCCAGGATTTCCCCCCGTCCACGGTCCTGATGATCGTACCGTTCGTCCCTGAACAGTATCCCGTCTGCGCAGACACAAACTCCACGCTCCAGAGCGTCGATGCGGTGCCGCTCGCCTGCGCCTGCCATGAGGCGCCGCCGTCTGCCGTGCGCAGGAGCACTCCTCCTTCGCCGCAGGCCCAGCCGTTTTTCGCATCGATGAATTTGATGTCGTAGAGCGTGCCCGATGTTCCGGACTGCTGCCGCGACCAGAGAGTCCCGCCGTTCGCCGTTGCGATGATCACGCCTTTCTCTCCGCAGACCCAGCCGGTGTTCCTGTCTGCGAAGGAAACGCCGAAGAACGCATTCGTCTCGGGATAAATTGTCGGCTGCTGTTTCCAGGTCTGCCCGCCGTCCGACGTGTGCATGACGATGCCGAGCTCCCCGACGAGATAGGCGACACCCGGTGCGGGCGATTCGCACCCGAAATAACTGTTCCCCGGAACGCGGCCCGTCTGCTCATCCCAACTCTTCCCTCCGTCTGTCGTCCGCTTCACTGTTCCATATTGCCCTGCGGCAAATCCATTCAACGAGCCGGCGAATCCGAAACAGTTGATCGCCGGATTGTCCCCGTCCGCGAAATAGGACCACGATCCAGCCGCATTCCGGATTCCCATGAAACCGAATTCACCGACGGCGATCAGTCCCTTCGAGGAGACGGCCACGCCGTTCAGCGCCGCGTACGTCTGCGTGAGCCGCTGAGCCGTCCACTGGAGACCGCCGTCGGCGGAGCCGAGAACGGTGGAATCGTCCGCGGCGATCGAGACTGTGTTCGCATCGCTGAAATGAATGTCATTGAGTCCGGATGCGATCGGCGATGCGACGGCGCTCCACGCGGCCCCGCCATTTGACGAACGGAGGATCTTCCCTCCGCCTCCGGCGACGAGGAGGACCGACGGAGTGCCGCGGAATCCGCGCACCCTCGCCCAGTATGTGCCCGGCTGCGAATGAAGAAGCGTCCATGTCGCGCCGCCGTCCGTGGAACGATAGATGACTCCCGAAGGATTTCCCGTGCTGCCGCCGGAACCGACGGCGAATCCCTCCATCGCGGATATAAAATAGATGCTGTTGAAACTCACCTGCCCCGATCCCGCCACCGCACAGGCGGACCATGTCGTTCCGCCGTTCGTGGTCCTGAGGATCGTCTTCGCGTCGCCGCACGCCCAGCCCGATGATCCGTCGAAAAAATACACCCCGTTGAGCCCGTTCGCGGTGCCGCTCGCCTGTGCCGTCCACACCGCGCCGCCGTTCGTCGTTTTCACGATCGTCCCGTTGTCGCCCACGATCCACACGGTCGACGGACCCGCCATCGCCAGATCCAGGATGTTGTCGGTGATCCCTTCATACTGCACCTCCCACGATGCGCCGCCGTCACCTGTCGCGAGGATCGTCCCAAAGTCGCCGACCGCGAAACCGTTCATCCCGTCTGCAAACTGCACTCGCCGCAGCGTGTTCCCCTGCGGTGTCGGATGCTGCCACTGCCATTCGGCGGCGGCCGCGGTCACGGAAAAGAACGCAATGACGATGAATATTTTCATTACCATATCAGATGCCTGCTCCAATTGTGAATGAGACCGACGACAGCGAATAATCGTTGTACGCGTCGTTCGACGCGTTGCGCATGAAGCTCATGCCGATGGCGCATTCGATCGACAGATGCTCCGAGACCGGGAACGACCGGGCAATATAGATCTCGGCCGACGAACGTGTGTCCCTGCGCTCCGCTGCAGCTTCGACGCCGGCCAGATCGAACGCCGGATGTTCGTAGCGCCGGGCGCTCAAGTCGACGGAACATATGAACTGTACGTTCAGGGGAAGGATCTGGTAGAGATCGATCTGCACATCGGGACCGCTGTAACTGAAATGATCGTTGTACAGATCTTCGTTCAGCGACAGCGACCGTATGTTCGCCACAAGCGAGTGCAGCGACGTCGGCGAATTGAAGCGGTACGAACCGGCAGCCTTGATGTTCCCCCCGTCCCACTTCGCGCTTCCGTATACGCCGGGCGCGGCCTGAAACATCACGGTGCCCGACGGGCGTTTCACGATCGTCTTGCCGGAGGGCTCGTACGACGTGTCGACGCGGATCAGCTGCTTTCCCTTGTAGACATTCGTCAGGACGATTGAATACGACTCCGTTTCTTCGAAGCGGCTCGTATCGTACGCGATGAGGAAGTAGTCCTTGAATCCCGCTGTGACCTGCACGCCGGCCTCGGCCGATGGCGATACAAGGATTCCCGCACGCAGGCGGACCTGCTCGGACATGTTGGAAAGACCCGTGAGAAACGGGTAATGACGGATACCCGCGATATTTTCCGCGGCGGCCGCAAACCGGTCCGAGAAGACTGTCCGGAGGCCCGCGGTGACATCGACTCCGGCATTGTCGAATTCCTTATACATCGCCCTGTCGTGCCTCGCGCTCGGCCTGACCGTCAGCGCGAAGACCGTTCCCCGGCCGTCGTCGCTCCATGCCGCTTCCTCTTCATCCTCGTCGCTTCCGTCCTCCTGCCCTTCCGGATCTGCGGCCGCTGTGGCATTCGCCCCAGGCACGACGACCGCGCCCGACAGAAGCCTGTCGTACCGGAGCGTCACTGAATGTTCGTAATACGTCCTGTCCGCGAAACGGTTGAAGCGCACATATCCCCCGACGTAGCGGAGATCGAACAGCGACGTCGGGATGCCGCGCCGGTACCCGGCCTCCACATACAGCTGCCGGAGCTGATCCGACTCCCCCAGATAATTATAGAGCGGATTCCCGTGATACCCGGAGGAAACCGACGTATACAGCGACGCCTGGGCCGCCAGCGGGAAGACGGAGGCAAGCGACGCCAACACGATGACGACACACCGGCTCATGCACCGCCGCGAACGAGAGCCCCTCACCGCACAGTCGTGTCTCATACGCCCTCTCCGCCTGCAGGCTCGAACCGCACCGTCTTGTCCCATGTCCGCTTCTCCTTCGATACGAATTCCCTGTACGACGCCCTCACGACGATATAGATCCACAACTGGCAGTACGTAAAATACATCAGCAGGACGAGCCCCGCGTTCTGCGCCGAATCTTCGCCGTCATACGAGACCGCAAGCATGATCTCCGCGACGAAGAGCACGATCGCCATGATCCAGACGAACGTGTAGGGACCGGGCAGCGCGATGCTCACGATGTTGAAGGCACTCAGCAGAAACAGCAGGTCGGAGATGAGGATCGCGAAGAAAAAGACATAGTACAGGGACAGCGTGTACACAAGATCGAATGCGAGCCGTTTGTTCTTAAACGTCGGGATCTGTTTCCAGTATTTCGACACGACATAATTGTTGCCGCGCACCCAGCGCATCCTCTGGCCGATCCAGACCTTCCACTCCTGCGGCTCCTGTTCGTACGTTACGGCATAGGGAATGAATTTGATCTTGTACCCATGCTGATAAATTCGTATTGACAGTTCGGAATCCTCCGTGAGCGCCTCTTCATCCCATCCGTCCAATTCTTGGATGATCGACGACCGCATCACGAAATTCGTACCCGGCAGCGTCGCGATGCCGTGCATCTGCCACCGTCCCGCCTGCAGCATCGACTGGAAGCTGAGCGTCTCGATGTTGATGAAGCGCGTGAGCAGATTCACATGCTTGTTGACGGTCCGGAATTTGCCGATCACCGCGCCGAGTTCGGGATGGAGCACCAGTTGCGCGACGAGATACCGGAGCGAATCCTTGTCCGGCGTATTGTCTGCGTCGTAGATGGCGATGATCTCGGAGGACACCTGCTTCAGCCCCAGGTTGAGCGCGCGCGATTTTCCCTTCCCACCCTCCCCCTTCGGCACATCGAACAGCACCACCCGCGCATCCTTCGCGGCGTACGACTGTATGATCTCCTGTGTCGCGTCGGTCGATCCGTCGTTGATCACGATGATTTTCAGCTTGTCTTTCGGATAGTCGAGTTTCAGCATGGACTCGATCGTCGCTCCGATGACGACAGCCTCGTTATGCGCGGGGATCATGATGGAACAGGTCGGATAGTCGAAACGCATGCCGTCGACAGACTCCCTCTCCCTCATCGAACGGACAAAATTGACGTAGCCGTACACAGTCAGGATGAATTGATATCCGATCATGAACCATATCAGGATGACGGCAACGACGAACAGAAAACTGAGATCGACTTCAAGGGCTGACATGGTCTTATACCTTCCTGCGATTCGAGAAACGGATGCGGACGTACATGATGGCGAGAAGAATCAGTGCGAGCGATCCGAACAGTGCGATCGCCGTCGACGACCAGAGGCTCGTCAGATTGATGCCGTACGAGAACCGGTCGCCCGTCGTCACGATCGCCGTGTGCCTTCCCCCGGGGAGGCCGATGGTGTAACAGTCGTCGCCGCGCAGCACGGTGAACGGATGCGCCGTGCCATCGATCGTCAGCCCGGTCGGAAGATCGCTGAACGACGCATACGTGCGTCCCTCCGCCGCATAGGTGAAGCGCACCTCACGCATGCCGAGCGCGAGTTCCAGGATGTTCCCCGTGAACGAGACGAGCCGGGGCGACAGTGTGTTGGCCGAGAACGAGTTGAGCGTCGGCGTCCCGTACACGACGCTGTGCCTGCCCGCCGGTATGATGTAGAGCGTCTTGCGGAATGGCGGCATCAGCGAACCGTCGAGCATGATGCCGGGAACCTCCTCGGGCAGTTCGAGCGTGAACGAGACCGGTGCGTCGAACTCGAAGCCGTTGTCGATCGGGGTGTACCGCACATCGGCGGCGAGCGCGTTCGCGAGAAGGGGAAGATCCTGCGGATTCACACTCGATTCGGAATAAATGATCTGACGCGGTGCGCCGATTGCGGCGGCCCGCACGAGATGGAACGCCTCGGTGCCCGTCTGTATGAGCCGAGCAGCAGACTGTTGCGCGAGGTCACGCGGGATGCGTAGAGATCGCCAATGGCGGCGTACCGCATCGGATCGCTCGACCAGCGATGCTCGGGATCCTCGACGACGAGGGAAAACGCGTACTCTTTCTGGAGGGCGATCAGCCGGTCCATGTCGACGCCGATATACTCCTTCAGTTCAGGCGAACCGTACGAGTCCATCGCGGTCACGAACACCTCGAAGCCCGTCCGTTCCTGCTTCAGCACGTCGAACGAACCGAGCAGCATGCGGTAGATCCCGTCCAGTTTGTCGATCCGGTAGCGGACGAAGAGCGCCTTCAGCGAGTCGGAGGCGCTCCCGCGCTGAAACAGGATCACCGGATCGAAGCCGTACTTCTTCTGCACCTCCGCACGCGCGCTCACGTGAAGCGGCGTGAAGAGCCCCGGGTCCTTGAAGCCCCGGCCCGCCTCGAAATAGAGCTCAGCGAGGTTTACGCCGTCCCAGTCGTGCCGCCGAAGGAAGACCGCGAATGTGTCGCGCATTGCAGCCGCGCACGCCGGATCCGTCATCGCCACCGGATACCGCCACGACGGCCTGACGTCCTCCCCCTTGAAATTCTTCTCGCGCCACTGCGGATACTTAGAATAGAACAGCTGGCTCACCTGCGGCGGCTCGATCCACGCAATGCACTTGATGCCGTTCGCATGAGCCAGCGTGATGAGGCGGTCGTAATCGTACGTATATTTCTGGTACTGATGCCACGCCGATACGTGCAGCGTGCGGACACCCCATTTCACCCAGAGCGTCATGAGCTGTTCGACGCTCATCGCATGGCGGAAGCCCGGATCGAAGTAGAGCTCCAGCTGTTCCCGCCTGACGAACGGACGGAGCTCGCAAAAGCGCCGGACGTATTCAAGAAGGAACGGGTAATGACTGTAGCCGAGTTCCGAGTGAGGATCGAACCGGGAATTGATATAGATCACTTTCCCGTTGCCCACCTTCCTGCCCACCGCCATTGCGGCCCCGCTCACTTCATCGGAGGCGAAGACAACGTCGATGTTTCCGGTGCCGATCCGGTACGTCTGTTCGGGATAATGCCAGACAACCCTCTCCTCCGGGAACAGTTTCTCCCTGATCCGGCCGACGACAACACGGGCATCGGTGAACTGTATCCCCATCTCCTTGGCGAGTTCGTTCCGCGTATCGGTGATGAGGCTGCCTCCGGCATCCACGAACGCGGTCAGAAGATCGTAGTCCTCCGGCCGAAGGGAATCGACGGCCGCGAACGGCACGATCGCAAGATTATAGGACGCAAGATTGATCCGCTGGCCGACGAAGATCGTATCGACCCGAATGTTGACGGAGCCGAAGACGGACGCAAGAGAGGCCTGGTCGTTGTACGCCGCTCCGCGCGCATGATGATTCCAGAGTATGACCGGGCGGAGCACACCCCACCGGTCGCCGGGCGAGAAGATCCTCTCCACAAGCTGCCCCGCAGAGTGCGCAGCGTCCTCGAGGAACGTGAGCTCCTGCTCGCGGGCATCCGTCGGTTCCGCCGTGTAGATCTCTCCCCGGCCCGGCTGCACGCCGCGGGTCACCGCTCCCTGCAGCCGCTCGTCAGAGATCTGACGGCTGCGCAGCTCCCCGGCGTCCGTAAAATAGTTCTCGACGAGATACTGCGACGCAAGCGTCAGCGAATACTCCTGCGCTCCGGTCAGGATGATCCTGTCCTTCGTCTTCACACGCAACACTCTGTCCTTGATATCCGGAAACGTGTACCCGAGACCCGTGATGCCGTCCACGATCTCCCTCAGCAGATCGAGGTCGAGGAACGCGTGAAAGAAGAATGCAGTGACGCCGTCGCGCACGGCGAGCTGCGTGCGGGCGTTGGCGAGAAGGGCGCGGACATATTTCCGGCTCTCCTCCTTCGAGGGATTCAGCGGGATGTAGCCGAGATTCTCCGGGATGATCGTCTGTCCGTGCAGATCCCTGTTTATGACATACGGAAAGTACTGACTGTAGTCGGCATCGTCGATGGACAGGCGCTGTTCGAACGCCGTTGAAAAATATTTCGCGACGGTCCGGTAGAGCAGCTGCGAACCGGTGTAATGAGGCGTCTCCCATATGAGCGGGTAGAGACCGTTCTTCATGAATTCCTCGATGCCTTCCTCTATCTTCTCGGAAAACCGCTGTGCCGTTTCGTCCTTGATCGGCCGATTCGTGCTCTCGTCCCAGAATTCAAAGTCCGTCGCCGTTGTCCCTTTATACTGGTGCGTCGAGCCATGCATCACGATCGTCCCTCCGTTGCGGACCATGTAGCGGAGCGCGTCGACGAGTTCCGGCCGGTCCGACAGCGAGAGCCGTATGCCCTGATCGGGATTGACGTAGAAGGGAATGACGCCGACCATGAAGGGGATCCCCTTCGCAGAGAGGATGTCCGCGATCTCGCGGAGGTGATCGGGATTTTCATTCACGTCCACGTCTTCGATGCGCACGTACGCGGTATGCGATTCTTCATGCTGCTCGCCGAGGATATCATGGAGCAGATCGGCAAAAAAGAGATAGCGGTCGTTGTCCCCCGCATACGCGAAGGGGGAGTCGGCCACATAGAGCAGGTTCTTCGATTGAACGATATAGGGGGTGTGACGGTTTGTCTTCGTGTCGACGGCCGCGGCCACGATCCGGACCTCCGCGCGGTTGTCGATGCGTATCAGTTCCGTCGTCAGTTCCTCGCGGGCGAATGACTTCCCTCCTGCCGTCACACGGTTGAATGACGTCACCGAATCGATGCCCGTCACCGAGAATCCGAATCGCCCCTTCGCGTCGAACCTCGAACCGAACTCGATCATCCCGCTGCCGATCCACACGAGACTCTTCCTCGTTGCGAGAATATCCCTCAGCAGCGCGGCGGGCGGCTCGTTGCGTGTATGATAGCCGACATAGAAGATGTTGTCGAAGCCCTCGATCTCTCCCGGAGCATACTGTTTCTCCCCTTTGATCTCCGTGCGCACATCGAAATGCCCCATCAGCGCGCCGAGCTGCCGGCCGACGCCCATCGCCAGATTTTTCATGTCCGTCTCGCCCTGAACGATGATGAGCACCTTTTTCGAAGCGTCGGAGGAGGAGGCCGCCGCGGAGGCAATGGCGGCAAGGAGCAGACACACAAAGAGTATGGTTCGGATCATAGCGTCGCTTTTTTTCGGCCAGGGCGTACATTTCCCGGCACGGTGCCGGGATGAGACAGAAATATCCACAATTTTCACTAAAAAACATAGCGGCACGGCATGCGCGAGGTACTGTTTCTGATTCGCGAAAATCGTATGTTAT
>JFJP01040380.1_pt1 | contig 11331 bp, 10 predicted proteins | sample 431651 | NCBI WGS metagenome assembly JFJP01 (sample SAMN02602958, study PRJNA72255) | Microbial mat metagenome, whole genome shotgun sequencing project. | biome: fresh water; feature: sink hole; material: water; isolation source: purple microbial (photo- and chemosynthetic) mats found in... | reverse complement strand
CCTTAAAAACCATATCCGAGAGGTTTAACAAAGGGTATGTATCGGAATTGGATCAGCTTCAGGCTCAGCAACAACTGGCTGTTGCAATGGCCGCTGTTCCGAATGCTGAAAGCGAAGTTATTTCGACCCAGAATGCATTGAGGGTTTTAACAGGCCTCACACCAGGTATAATAGCCCGTGGAAACAGTATTTACGAACAGCAACTGCCACCCGAAATTCCTGCCGGTATTCCATCTGAATTGTTACTGCGCAGGCCTGATATTATTGCCGCCGAGCAAACTCTGATTGCACAGACTGAACAAATTGGTGTGGCAACGGCAATGCGTTTCCCGTCAATTAGCCTAACCGGCTTTTTTGGAACAGCAACTCCTGACCTGGGAACAATTGTTGACCCGGCTTCACTTGCCTATGGAATTAGCGGAAGCTTGTTAGGCCCGGTATTTGAGTTTGGTAAAAACAAACGACGGGTTGAAGCTCAGAGGTATAGCACTGAACAATACAACTACCAATATCAGAAAACAGTGTTGAATGCTTTTGCCGAAGTTGATAATTCGCTGGCATCGCTTCGTCTTAACAAACAAGCAAATGTGGCGTATAAATTAGCCCTGGATGCAGCAGCAAAAGCTTACGTTCTTACCGAAGCACGCTACTATGACGGTTATACCAATTACCTGGAATTGCTTATCCAGCAGGATAATCTGTTTGCCGCTGAATTCAACGAATCTACTTCACAAACCCAGCAAAATATTGCAATTGTAAATTTATTTAAAGCTCTTGGCGGGGGTTGGGATGCGAGGTAAGCCGGAATAGCATCAGTTGAAGCTGAAAATTAACGTAATTTAAAACCCACAAAACATGAAAAGCAAAATTTTAAAGGGAGTATTGTTTGGATGCACAATGGCCTTAGTGTTTGCCTGCACTCCAAAGAAATCAGACACAGAAGCCGTAGTGATTGACAAAGAGCAAATCAAAAAAGAAATCCAGGCTAAGGAAGATGCATTTGCTGAGATTTACAATACCGGAGAATTAAAAGATATTGGCTATTATGCTGATGATGCAACAACTTTTTATCAAAACAGAGCGCCTTTAGTAGGCAAACAGGCAATTGTGGAATTTTTAAAATCTGATTTAAGTTCAAACTCCAATAAGATTTCATTTACCACTAACGAAGTTTTCCCGTCAAGTGATGGCAATCAGGTAGTTGAAATTGGATCGTATAAAGTTGTTGACTCAACCAATACGGCCATTAATACCGGGAATTACATGGTTATGTTTGAGAAAAGAGATGGTAGTTATTTCAGTGTAAGAGAAATGAGTGCCTCAGATATGCCGGTTAAATAACAACCCAGGGAATATATTTTTAAATAGGGCTGTCCGAAACGTTTTTTCGGACAGCTTTTTTATTTAGGGTCTGCTGAAAAACGCATATCAATCATATAGTCAATATAATAAGATGTAATAGGCTTCTGTCAAATGCAAGGAAAATGAACAATATGTTTAAAAAACCATGCATCAGAGATTGCGGTGCACTGCACCTTGTATGTTATTATCTCCTTATTCCTACAAATATTTCGGTGCGCTGCACCTTTTCTATTGCATTTATTGCGATTATTTGAAGCCACAGCGTGGCGCAATATCTGTAGGCTATTAATAATGCGCGTGAGTTGAGGTGCAGAGCACCGGAATCTAAAACCAATCTTTATTTCGGTTGAGTTTTTCAACAGACCCTAAATATAGACTCAAAATATACTTAGAAAATCCCCGGCAACATATTCTGCTGCCAGGGATAAATTTATGTTTTTAGTAAATTGGAATATTGAAGGAAGATCGTGTTTAACCTTTCAATAAGAATAGATTAATTATCTCCTTCTGCCTCCTCCTCCGCCGCCACTTCTGGAGCCTCCGCCACTAAAGCTGCCGCTGCTTCTTGAACTTCCACCACCACTATAACCTGAACTGCCGCTGCTCCTGGTACGGGATGCTCCCGCCGAAGACGATGATGAAGGCTTGGATTGGGAGGAATAGTTTGGACTTGCCTGGCGTGTTGATGCACCGGCACTACTTGATTGACGGGTTGATGGAGATGTGGTTTGACGGGTTGTTGCCGAAGTACCGGTTGACGGACGCGTTGATGCTGAAGTACCGGTTGACGGACGCGTTGTTGCCGAAGTACCGGTTGACGGACGCTTTGATGCCGAAGTACCGGTAGACGGACGCGTTGATGGCGAAGTACCGGTTGACGGACGCGTAGAGGCTCCCCCTCTGTTTCCACCATAATTACCACTGGTATTATTACGGTTCACCGTATTGGACGTATTCCTTGAATTGTTGTAATTATTATAGTTATTGGTATTATGAATCACCACAGTATTTCCGCCACCATGATAACCGCCATGATATCCACCATGATATCCGCCATGGTAATAATAATGATTATGTCGGTAAATTCCAACCGCAACTACCGTAGCCATTGCAAAATACGGAGGATAGTATCCGTAATAATAAGGAGGATAATAAGGTACGTATACTGGTGAATAAACATATTGTACAATTGGTGCTGACTCAACTACAACAACGGTAGTGGGTGCCGTCTTTACAGTTACATCAACAGGTACTCCACCGGTATACCCGGGATTAGGAGTAGCAGCAGGAGCTGCTGGTTTGGGCTCAATAACATAGTCCTTACCATACAAATCTTTATCTCCTACAATCTGCATGGTTACTTTGTCATTTTTATCTTTCGAAACTAAAATAACGGCAACATCCTGTTTCTCTTTTTCCGTTACATCGACCGTGAGAATAAATGTAAAATCCTTGTCCTTTTGCTTGGTCTCAACCTTTATGAAATCAATTTTTTCATCCAGATTCAAATCAAGGTTATTGATTCCGGTTTTTGTGTCATTTAATGATTTTTCAAATTCCTCAATGGTCTTCGATTTTTGGAAAAGATCCAAAACCGCAAAAAGATCCAGGTTATCTCCCGGCAAGCCTAATAATGTTGTATCGTTTTCTGTCTGCGAAAAAGCAGGAAAGCTTAACACGGACATTATAAGCACTAAAAGTGACGAAAATATGGTTTTCATAGTGGCTAGATATGGTTAATTCCTGTCCAAATGTACAAAAAAAATAACTGATTTCTGACATAAATTTAGATAGGGAATCTGGATAAATGAAATCACTTACTGGCAAGCTTTCAAATTATAAAAAAAATATGCTGATTCTGAAATAAACATGATAACCCGCCTTGATTTGGCACAAGCAGTACTTAGGAATAAGTATTTTATCTATCGGATAATCAAATACTTTATAAATGAGTATCTTTGAAATTAAACTCTATTATTCAGAACTAAATTCCAGAACTATGAAAGGGAAAACTACTTTTCTTGCCACTTTACTAATTATAGTATTCTCATTAGCCTCTACAGGCCAGAGTGTTGAGCTTACACCACTTTTCGGATATACTTTCCGAAGCACAGTTAATATTACTAACGGGGAAGCCAGGATTAACGATGGATTTACATATGGCGGCGCTTTAACAATTGCAGCCACTCAATACAATGCTATTGAGATTTCCTATTACCGTTACGAAACCACCGGAGAGGCATATTCAACGTACAACAACTTCATATTTGAACCAGTGCCCGTTGCAGTTAATTATATGTTTATTGGCGGCCAGCGCTTGTTCCCGGCATCAGATAAAGTAACCGGATTTTCCGGATTAAACCTTGGAGCTGGTTGGTTAGGTTCGCCGGATGATTCGTTCAGTACAATTACTAAATTTTCCTTTGGTTTCGACCTCGGGGTAAAAATTATGGCCACAGAGAAAATCGGGATACGTTTACAGACAAACCTCTCATTACCTGTTACAAGTACCGGGGGTAGCATGTATTGGGGTACCGGTGGTTCAGGTGTTGGCTTAACGGGGTATATTCCAATCTGGTCCTTTGGCTTTAATGGAGGGTTGATATTTAAAATAAAGTAGATTATGATGAAAAACATAGTTTTTGCTTTACTGCTTTTGGCGGTTATGTCAGCTTGTACACCTTCACAACAGGTTACAAATTCCTGGGTAAACCCGGATGTGAAACCCAAAGAGCGTTATGAATCGATATTTATTATCGCGTTTGCCCATGATCTCAATGCTAAAATAGCCGTTGAAAACGAGTTGGCAAAAGTGGTTGAATCACGGGGACGTAAAGCTGTGAAAAGCAGCGATGTATTTTCTGCTGCATTTTTAGCCGATACGAATAATACCAGGGAACAACTAATACAAGCTATCATCGCAACTGGTTGTGATGGTGTATATACAGTTGCATTGATGGATATTAAAACAGATGAGAGTTATCAGCCGGCTACTGTATATTATCCGGTCGAACATTCTTTCTATGATTGTTATAACCGCTATGCTTATTACTATTTTAATTATGTGGAAGAGCCGGGGTATACTATTGTTAACAGAACTTTTTATTTTGAAACCAATTTCTACGACCTGGCATCCGATCAGCTTATAAGTTCAATACAATCGGATGCTTTCAACCCATCAGATATCAAGAGTTTAATGAAAGATTACTCTAAACTGATGATCTCTCAACTTAAAAAAGAAGGGCTGATAAAAGAATAGTCATTCTGACTCTCTACAAATTAGAGGTAATCTGAATAGCTTTACGCGATATTAAAAATCTGTTTTTTCTCTATAAAGGTATAGCCTGATTCGTTATACCTTTTTTTTTATCCTGTTTTTTTTCAATCTCTAATTCTGAAAGGAATTCCGGTTCGTAGTCCGACAGCTCGTTTTATGATGCCCGTTGACAGGTATTGACAGATAATTTTTGTTGCGACTTACTGGATCTTTCAATTTTGTTGCGTATCTGATTCGGGAAATGAACCGAAATGCAGAAATAACAATTGTATTCAGACTGTATTTTATTTTATGCTGACGCATGTTTTAGCCTATCCTTTTTTCGAAAAATACTATGTTCACCCCGAAATTGTAATTATTTAGTAACTTCGTAATCATTTTAAACATATGCGAATTTTATCAGTCAAAAGAACAGGCTTTTACGGTTATAAAGTAGTTTTTCTACTTGTAATTGCTTTGATACTGCTAAAAATCAACGTTTTTGCTGATATTCCTGACGATATTTATTTTCCCCGGGTACTATCAGCTTGTCCTGTTTTCGATTTAGCGAATAGGAGTGATGAGCCTTTGGGCGATTTTCAATCGATTACCATCCCGTTAAAGCGCGCAGGGAGGTTATTCCTTATCGAAGCCAGGATAGACGGTCAGGTTGGGAACCTGATTTTTGATACAGGAGCTTCAGGATTGGTTTTAAATAAAACCTATTTCAGGAAATATGCTGGTGATGAGAAGCCTGCCGGTGGAGGAATAACAGGTTCATCAGAAAAAATCATAAGAACAGTGGTAAAGCGGATTGAGATTTCGGACCTGTATTACGAAAATGTTGCAGCTGATCTTTTCGATCTCGGTCACATAGAAAACAAAAGAGGAATTAAAATCCTGGGCCTTTTTGGCCTTAATATGATTGATAATTTCGAAGTGATTTTTGATGCGAATAACAGTGAGTTACAGCTTATTCGTATTGATAAACAGGGGAACAGGCTTGATCCTCAATCAACTGTAAACAAGTACGACTTTACACAAAATATGGAAACAAAGTATAATATCATGTTGGTAAAAGCAAAGATTGGAGATAAGATTTTAAATTTCTGCCTTGATACAGGAGCTGAAAGCAATGTGATCAGCTGCGATGTTTCTAAAAAAGTAATGAGTACAATTCAGATCAACCGTCGGTCGGGTATGGGTGGTGCCGGTGCTGCTTCCGTGGAAGTGCTTTATGGAACAATGAAAGAATTCGAATTTGGCAATCAACAGTTTGGTGGTATGCAAACTGTGGTTACCAGTCTGGATGTAATGTGTGAATCCTATGGATGTTCAATTGACGGGATGCTTGGGTACGATTTCTGGCAAAAGGGAATCTTCTGTTTTAATTTCAGGAAAAATGAAATTAGTTTCAGCATAAAGAAGGGAGAGAAGAAATGAAATACAGTATACGATTTTTCCTTATTTTCTTTCTTTTTTCTCAGATTCTGGGTGGTATAGCTCAAAATAAGCCTGATAATGTATGCTATATCAACAACGGAAGGATATTTTTTCAGCTCGACAAACGTTGGACGGATACTAAGAAAAAAGAAATCTCTGTTCTCTTCAGCCTGGATAGTTTACTCATCGAACAAGCTTTTAAAGGTGAGTCGCCTTTTGTAGCCGATAGCATCACCTGGGAGGTTATCAGTATAAACGAAAATATTGTTGAACTGTCAAAGCCTGTTTCTACGTCCCCGGGTTCTTATCAACCCGATGATGTTTTTCTCCTGGACGACAATTGGTTTATTAAGCCGATTATTGCTGGAATTCCTATTTTTTCTGTCCCTAAGAAATATGGAATTAATAAATTCAAAAATGAGCCGAATGTGAAATATGAAAATGGATATGCTCAATTTTACTTGCCCGGATACCAGAAAAACAGGAAGGTATACCTGAGTGGTTCTTTTAACAATTGGAGTACAATGGAACTTCCCATGCAAAAAACCAAAACCGGCTGGGAAGTTAGTATTAAGCTTGCTCCGGGCAGATATCTGTATAAATATATCATTGATGGTAAATGGATTAGTGATCCTGATAACCTGTTGAAAGAGAACGACGGAGCATCCGGTTCAAATTCAGTTATTTACTGTTACAACCATGTTTTTGAATTAAAAGGTAATACCAACGCACGAAAAGTTTATGTAAGCGGCAGTTTTAATGGCTGGGATAGAAAAGACCTGAAAATGAACAGGGTACCAGGCGGATGGAACCTGCCGTTATACCTTGAAGAAGGAACTCATGCATATAAATTCATCGTTGATGGAACCTGGACTCCTGATCCGGCCAACAGCAATATCCGTAAAGATGCAAACGGGAATCTGAATTCATTTTTAGGAATTGGCGATACAATAGTATTTAAACTTGATGGGTATAAAACGGCGGAAAAAGTTATTCTTTCGGGTAGTTTTAACAACTGGAGTACCACTGAGCTGCTAATGGATAAAAGTGCTGCTGGTTGGGAGCTGCCCTATGTTATCGGAGGTGGGAACTATGAATACAAATTTATTGTCGATGGTAAATGGATGCCTGATCCGGCGAATCCTGTGACTACAGGCACCGGTAATTTTGTAAATTCCTGTATTACTGTCAAACCCAATTATACATTCACGCTCAAACAGTTTGCTGATGCGGAAAATGTTTTTGTAACCGGTAGTTTTAACGGATGGAACGAAAGCAGTTACAAGATGATCAGGAAAGATGGAGCATGGACTTACACGGTTTTCCTGAAACCGGGAAAATACACCTATAAATTTATTGTCGATGGCAGTTGGCTGATTGATCCGGCTAACGATGCATGGGAAGAAAATGAGCATGGTACCGGAAATTCGGTGTTATGGATTGAGCCTTGAGTAAATAATGTCGGATGCCGGATTTATAAAGCATAAAGAAATGGACTGCGGATAATTGTTTATATCCTGAATTTAATATACCCCATTTCCAAATCTGCCATAGCACATTGCACGTTCAACATTGCACATCACAAGTTGCACATCACACATCAGCAACTATCCTCTTTTCTTCGACGATCTGTTCCCTCCAAAGAAACCCCATCCTCCGCTTCCGATTAAAAACCCGAATGCATACCAGGCACCATTGTTATTGGGCGCATAAACTGTGATATCGTTGCGGAACAGCATGGCAATCAGGTCGAAAGGCGCAATAAAACCATGAAGTAAGCCACCAAGAAAACCATAAGTATGGCCAGTAAGGCAAGGTGTTACTGTTTCCTGGTTGGCACAACCGGTGAGCAAGGCAATTCCGGCTAAAATAAGTATTGCAATAAAAATTCTGTTTGAATTGATAAGACTTTTCATACTATGATTTTAAACATTTTTTAAACAAATGAAGGATAAGTAATTGCAACATTAAAATTACAAAGTTTATGATGATTGGGCAAAAGATGTTTTTGTTTTTCTTTAGAAAATATAAAAATAACAGGAGTCTGATCAGGCAAACATCATTATCAGCAATTGCTCTATTACAGCTCAGCGGGATTTTTAATCCCGCTTTTAAGAGTCCAGGATTTTTAATCCTGATTTCAAACAATTTAAAAAGCCTTTTAAAAATCTGATCGCTTAAGCAAACAGCATTATCAGCAATTGCTCTATTACTGCTCAGCGGGATTTTTAATCCCGCTTTTAAGAGTCCGGGATTTTTAATCCTGATTTCAAACAATTTAAATTGCCTTTACAAAATTCGATTTCTTATGCAAACAGCATTACCAGCAACTGCGCTATCACAATCCTTAAAAACATTACCATCGGATAAACCGTGGCATAAGCTACTGCCGGAGCTTCGCATTGGGCTATTGAATTGGCAAATGCAAGAGCCGGTGTATCCGTCATGCTTCCAGCCAGTAGCCCGGATGTTTCGAAGAAACTTTGTTTTAATACCATTGCCGAAAATATCCCGGTTATCAGTATTGGAACCAATGTAATAAGAGCGCCGTAGCCAATCCAGGTTAATCCATCTCCGCTCAACAATGTCGGAATGAAGTTTTCGCCTGCTTTCAGCCCGATACTTGCCAGGAAAAGTACAATTCCCACTTCGCGCAGCATCAGGTTGGCACTTGGTGTTGTATACGAAACCAGCGATAATTTATACCCGTATTTACTCAGTAAAATAGCTACAATCAATGGTCCGCCGGCAAGTCCAAGTTTAAATGTGGTTTGCATTCCGGGAATTGCCAGCGGAATGCTGCCAAGTAAAGCACCAACCAGGATCCCGATAAATATAGGAAACAAATTAGGTTCATTCAATCGTTTGAGTGAATTTCCCAGCAATTGAGCGACATTCTCAATCGCACTCTCCTCGCCCACAACCGTAATTTTATCTCCCAATTGAAGTCGTAACCCCGGCGTAGCCAGTAACTCGATACCAGCCCTGTAAACACGGGTAATATTTACACCAAAACGCAAACGCAGATTTAATGCTGCCAGCGACTTGCCCGAAGCTGAGGCAAGTGTAACCAAAACCTGTTTCGACATCAATCTTCCGGGTTGTTTAGCCAGGTCGATCTCACTTTTTTTACCAAACTGTCTGATCAGATCAGCAACATCCCCTTTTTGTGCAACAAAATGTACAATGTCACCCAGGTGAAGTTCCGAGCCTGATGTTACACCGCTCACTTCACCATCATGATAAATACGCGAAACAACCGTGTCGTGTTTCATAAATTCCTTTAAATCCTGAACCTTCCTTCCTTCAATTGCAGGGTTGGTGATCAGAATACTTATTCGTACCGGCAATGCTTCTTCCGGATGCTGGAGCTCATTGTATTTCACCAGTTCTTTTTTTACGTCGGTCCGGGTAATCCTCTTTATAAAAAGCATAGAGATGATAATGCCCAGCACCCCAAAAGGATACGCTACGGCGTAGCCCAGGCTGATATCAGGAATTACGGATTCGGATCTGCCCGCGAAAACTTCGTTAACAGCCTGTTGGGCTGCTCCAAGTCCGGGTGTGCTGGTTACAGCTCCCGACATAATCCCAACCATCACGGGCATCGATACACCTGTTATAAAATGCAGAATTACAGTTGTTGAAGCTCCCAGCACAACAACTCCCATTGCCAGGAGGTTTAACGTGATTCCGCCTTTGCGGAAGGACGCAAAAAATCCGGGGCCAACCTGCATCCCTATCGAGAACACAAATAAAATTAAACCAAAGTCCCGCGCAATATCGAGCACCTTATGGTTAATGTCAAAACCGAAATGCCCTACAGCTATACCTGTGAATAAAACAAAAGTAATTCCCAGCGAGATGTTCAACACCTTGATCTTTCCCAGTACAACTCCGATAGCTATTACAAAACTATAAATTATAATAGTCTGAGCAACTGATTCTTGGGTCAGTAAATCATAAATCCAGCTCATAGTCAGGGGTACTTAAAAATGTAAACTTAACTTATTTTGCAATAGAAGGAACAAAAAATAACGAGGTAGCTTATTCTGTAAATTTATTGAATAATATGTTTTATTAAGAATCATGTTAATATGCACAAATATGAATACTTTTGCACACTGAAAGCGATAAGATAATTTAAGAAAACACTAAAGTAAACCTGTATCATGAAACGAGCTATGTCACTAAGCTATCACGCATAGAAATGATTATTAATGGCTTATTCCATCTTACCCAAATTAAAAACCTAAAAAATAACAAGATGAAAATGAAATTAAATCTATTGATTCTGTTGGCTGGTATCATTGTATTTGCTGCATCGTGTAAGCAAAAAAGTACTGCTGACGAAAACCTGGCACCGAATGTACGTAAAGCAAAAGTTGAAGAAGTGATCCAGACAAGCAATTATACCTATATCCGTATTTCGGAAGATGGAAATGAAAGTTGGATTGCTGTTACAAAACAGGATGTAAAAGAAGGCAATTCCTATTATTACGAGCCGGGCATTGAGATGAACAACTTTGTAAGCAAGGAGCTGAAAAGAACATTTCCTTCTATCGTTTTTGTTGACAAATTCAGTGATCAGCCAATTGTAGCTAAAATTACTATGGCCGACTCACTTAAAGGCAAACAAATAGCCTCTCCAAAAGCTGATATTAAAGTTGAAAAAGCAGAAGGTGGAATTACAATTGCTGAGCTGTATGCCAGTAGAGATTCATACGCAGGTAAAACCGTTAAGATCAGAGGTGAAGTTGTAAAATTCAGTCCTGATATTATGAAAACCAACTGGGTACACATTCAGGATGGAACAAATAGTGAAGGTTCTTTTGACCTTACCATCACAACCAATGAAGTTACCAAAATCGGCGATGTTGTAATTTTTGAAGGTGTTGTTGCCGTTAAAAAAGATTTTGGTGCAGGATACTTTTATGAAGTAATTGTTGAGAATGCTAAAATGCTGACCAACATGTAATTCATGGTTCAAACCAGTTTGTGAAAATTGGAAATCCCTCATCGATGTTGTTTCGGTGAGGGATTTTTTTTCGCTCAGCAAGATTGCTCATCGGGATTTGTAATGCTCAGCGGGATTTGTAATCCCGCTGGAGAGAGTTTCGGATTTATAATCCGTTTCTAAGAAAATGGAAATCAAGATGATAGCTTCCTGAAATGGAAGGTAACACTGGTTCTTAGTTTTCATCACAATACATTTGTAAATAAAGTTCGACCACTATATCCTCATCGGGATTACTCAGCGGGATCGCTCA
>JFJP01024706.1_pt1 | contig 11331 bp, 16 predicted proteins | sample 431651 | NCBI WGS metagenome assembly JFJP01 (sample SAMN02602958, study PRJNA72255) | Microbial mat metagenome, whole genome shotgun sequencing project. | biome: fresh water; feature: sink hole; material: water; isolation source: purple microbial (photo- and chemosynthetic) mats found in... | reverse complement strand
TTATAGTTAGTGATGCTGCTGCTAGCCGTCCAGGTCGTCCAGCGAGTTCTCCAGCGGCAGCTTGAGATTCTGAGGCTTCCTGCGCTTGACGGGCTCGTGGTCGAAGTGCTGCGACATCTCGGAGAGCGAGCTGTCGCCCGGCCCGTCGGAGCCGAAGCTCTTCTGCTCGATCTTGGCGAGGCCGCTGTCTTTGGACTCGCTGTCGAGGCCGGCCTCTTGCTGCCAGCCGGTCTGCCTGATGATGGCGGACTGGTCTAGCTCTTTGTTCTCCGCGATCTCCGAGGCGGACTCCTGGCCCAGCTGCCTCGTCCGCAGGTAGTCTCTCGACTGCTCGTGCGAAGCCTGCAGCTGCTGCTGCGAGTCGTCTTCTTCGGGCACTTGCGTCGGCAGGTGCTTCGTGGGCGGCTGCGGGAAGGTCGTGGTCTTCAGGCGACTCCTGCCCTGGATGCGGCCGGGCAGGCCTGCCCCGCGCAGACTCGCGAAGTTGCTCTTCAGGGGCGAACCCAGGAGGTCCGGACTGTGGCTCGAAGCGCTGCGCTCCTCGTCGCGCCGAGGCACCTCGGCGACCGGCAGGCGCGCGTCGGGCCGGTCTTGCCGCAGCTCGTCGTAGCTCTGCGTGAGGCGTGAGTACCTCTCGGTTGGAGCCTTTGCGCAGCAGCGGTTCTCCGCGGATTTCTTCGTTCGCTTTGATGAAGTAGCTGATCTCCACGCCGCAGATGGTGCAGGCGGCCGAGACGGACTCCTTGCAGGCTTCGCAGGCGACGGCGTGTCCGCAGTTCATGAAGATCTGGTGAGGAGAGCCTACGATCGATATGGGCCGCGAGCCGCAGAGCAGGCAGCGGTTGCTCTCGACGGTCTTGGTGCCGTACATCTCGTCGAAGGTGAGCTTCTGGGCGTTGAGGTAGTGCTCGAGCTTGTCGGGCTTGTCCAGCCGCAGGTCTTCCTTCTTCTCCTGCTTCGACTTGGTCTCCTGCTTCTTGGTTTTGAAGTTCGCCTTGACCTCTTCGGGCAGGTAGTGCTCCCAGTAGGCCAGCCGCTGGTTCTCCGCTTGGAGCAGCATGTTGTGGGTGGCCATGTACGACTCGTTCTTCTTTTCGTTCCTGCTCACCGAGGCCTACCACTGCTTGAACCGCTTCTCCGGGATCTTGTCTTTCGTGTACAGCTTCGACACCGTCGGCTCGAGTCTGCTCGGGTCGGCTTTCCTGCCTGCGCGGTCTTGTTGGGGGAGGCGCTCGAGGGACTCCAGCTGGTTGAAGCTGATCTTCGTGTGCGTGAGGTTCGCAGACGAGCCCAGTGGAGCCGAGACTGCCTCCGAGTGCTGCTGCGGAGCGTCTACGGGTTTCTGCTCGAGCTGGAGGTTCAGGTTTTGCTTCTCCGAGATGATCTCTGCGAAGAGGTTGAAGTCCGAGGCTGCGATGCCCTCGCTGAAGATGCTGTCTCGCAGGCCTTCGTCGTAGCCTGCTCGCTTGATGCTGTCTTTGAAGCTTTCTTTGAGGTTCCTGAGGTGCGCGACTATCGGATGCTCGGGAGTCGACGAGAGCGACTTCTTCTTGGCCATCTTCTCCTTTATCTCTTTCTTCGCGGACTTGGTCTTCGAGTCCGAGCTCTTCTGGGGCGCGATGTTCGCTCGCGTCATGTACTCGAGGAACTGCTTGGGGATGAAGCGGAAGACTTCTTCGGCCAGCGAGAGGTCGGGGATGCTGTTGAGGTAGCCTTTGGCGGGGTCGATTCTGGACTCGTCGGGCTTCTCCTCGTACTTGATGAAGTGGTAGACCGTCCTGCCCGGCATCTCGACGAACTGTTTCTGCGGAGCGCTGGGGTCGGTTCGGGGCTGGCCTCCGTCCGCAGAGGCCTGCTTCGGGTCTTTGCCGGTGGCTGCCAGGCCTGCTCCGTCGGGGAGGAGAGGGGGCTGGCCGGCTTCCGCGGGCTGCCTCGAGGGGCCGAGCTTCTTGTGCGGGCTGAGCATCTTCTCGTGGGTCTGGTGGCCTGAGTCGTTGCTCTGCTTGCCCTTGCCGAGGTGTCGCACCTTCTCGTCTGAAACTTTGTTGGTCGAGGTCAGGGTCTGCACGAGGATGACCGACAGCGGCAGGTTCGCTGCGAGCGTCAGCGCTTTGTCGGCGGACTTGGAGTCTTTGATGTCGCCGTCGGTCAGCAGCAGGAGCACCACGTACTGCCTGCTGATCGAAGCCTACTTGTGGTTGCCGCTGTCTCTGAAGGCTTTGGCCACGTCGATCGCGAAGTTTATGGTTTCTGAGATGACTTTGGGGCCGTGTCTGCGGACGCGTTCGTGGGTCTCGCGCATGACGCGGTCGAAGTCTGCGAGGCTGGGGATGAGCGGGTCGAAGAAGTTGTTGTTCATCGCGAAGCAGTGCGAGACGACGGTGTGCGCAGGGGGCAGCCTGGCTCCGAAGCCGAGACAGACGGTGCGGTCGTCTTCGTCGAAGTGCTTGATCAGCTGCGCGATCCTCGAGACTGCTTCGCTGCAGAGCCTCAGCTGCTTGCTGATGTTGCTGTCGTCTTTTTCGAAGGCGGTGAAGCGGGAGTCTTCGCAGAAGTCCATGCCGATGATGAGCTTGAGACAGAAGCCGTCGGAGATGTAGTTGAGGAAGTTGTTGTGGTCGTCTTTGGTGAGGACGACGCGCAGCTTGCCGACGTTGAGGTTGTTCCTGTAGATGGAGAACTTCTTGCCGTTGTTGTTGAAGAGGCCGATGAGCGTGGTGTCGAGCTCGCCGATGATCTTCTGGTTCTGCTTTTTGATCTCGTAGAACTCGAACTTGAGCGAGGAGTTGTCTTCGCCGATCTTGTTGGAGTTGACCGAGAACTCGGGGAACTGGCAGCCGCTCGAGGTGTTCTTGCGCTTGACGGTGTTGTGGATGGTCATGTACTCTTTGTTGTTCGACGAGCCCTTGACCGAGACCATCACCAGGTTGCGCGTGGCCATTTCTTCGACGAAGAGCTGGAAGCGCAGGCGCGACTGGCAGATGTCGCTTTCGTAGAGGCGCAGGATGATGCGGCCTTGGGCGGTTTTCTTCTTCTTGGTGCCTTCCTTGAGGATGTCTTTCTTGATGGGGTCTGTGCTGTTGACGAAGCCGAGCAGCTCTTCGTTGATGTCCAGCTCTGCGACGCCGATGATCTCTTGCTTGCTGAGGTCTTCTTTGTTGGCTTCGTCGTCGATGTCGTAGACCTCGAAGCGGATCTGGTGAGCAGAGGCTACTCTTTTCTTGCGGACTTTGCCGTCGCTGCTGCGCGCGTTGGGGGAGTGGCTGATGATGAAGGTTTGGGAGAACTTGGGGTCGAGGGTGTTGTTGATGACTTCTGTGCGGCCGTGTTCGCGGAAGACGCCTCCCCTGGTGAGTCAGGGCTACTCCTGTTCGATGCGGACGACGACCATGGGGTCTGTGAGGGAGAAGTTGTCCATTTTGGGCAGGCCTTCGCAGGCGATGGAGAGCTCGTAGGTGGTGGTGTCGTCTTCGGGGTTGTTCATGGAGAGCGCGAGGTTCGCTGCGTCTTTCGCTTCGTCTTCGTAGGACTTGTTGTTGGAGAGCTCGGGGTTGTCTTCGCCGCCGACGTGGGGCTCGTCTGCCTTCTGCGGCTGGACTTTCTTGCTCGGGAAGAAAAACCGCAGGATGTTTCCCATGGACTGCTGGAATGTTAATTAGGGTTATTTTATTCTGCGGAGAGGAGGTCCAGGTACCTGAGCGCGGTGCGGACCTGTTCGCGGGTGTCGGGGTCGAGGCGGTCGAGGTCTGCGGGTTTGAGGCTGAGCTCGTCGAGCTGCCCGTGTCTGAGGAGCGAGACAGTGGGGGAGTGGAGGGTGTGGTTGAGGACGAGTCCGTTGCTGAAGTGCGCCTGGTAGTTGGGGTTCGGTTCGTTCATCATGAGGATGAATCTGCCGGTCATGTTTTCGAGGGTGGCTTTCGGGGTTTTGGATTTTATTAGGTTTAGAATGCCGTACGCGTACTTGTAGACCGACAGGTACTTGGAGGGCAGCTCGTCGTGCGCGAAGGACTTCTCGGAGCCGTCGATCGCGTTGGTCACGAGCATCTGGTGAGGGGAGGGTACGGTCTTGCCGTCTGCGCTGATGCGGAACTTGCGGCGGCGCTTGGCCGAGAGGTCGAGGCTGACCGTGCCGTCTTTGAGGATGCTGAAGAGGCCGTTCTTGGTCTTGTAGGTGGTGGGCTTCACGTTGCTCGTGTTGAGCAGGGGGGGGTGTTCGGGCTGGGGGTCTGCCTTGCTGAGGTCGTGCATGAGGCTGTCGTAGTCGTGCTCGGTCGAGAGGTCGCGCGACTGGCCCTGCGTGCGCCGGTCGACCGAGCTGCCCTCTGGTAACGGCCGGCGTACTCGTCGGGACGGTCGAGACGGTCGAGACGGGGCGCTGGTTGCTCTGGCTGCTGGTGCGCTTGATCTTCTGCGAGCCGAAAGAGCCGAGGCGAGAGCCGATGCCCGAGCTGCTGCTGGAGTGGAGGCCGGGCTTGTCGGGCTTCGGAGCGAAGAAGGGGTGCTGGAGGACCTGCTTGATGGTCGGCCTGCGCTCGTAGTCGCGGGAGAGGCAGCGGCGGACGAGGTCGCGGAGGTCGGGGTCGAGGTCTGGAGGGAAGTCTACTTCTCTGTGCTTGACTGCTTTGAGGGTTTGGGCGACGTCTCCTCCGCTCTGGTGAGGTGAGGCTACGTCGAAGGGGAGCTTGCCCGTGGCCAGGGTGAGCAGGATGACGCCGTACGCCCAGATGTCGAGCATCTTCGAGTTGAGGTTGTCCGTGAGCATCTCAGGTGCGATGTAGTTCGGGGTGCCGACCGGGCCGTTGTGGTCGCGCGAGAAGGGGGCGTCTAGTTTGATCGCGAGGCCGAAGTCTCCAATTTTCTGGTGAGGGGCGAGTACCAGCACGTTCGTCGAGGTGAGGAAGAGGTTGCCGAGCTTGAGGTCGCGGTGGACCACGTTGAGCCCGTGGAGGTAGTCGACGCCTTTGGCGAGCTGCAGGCCGTAGTCTCTGACCTTCTCGACGGCGAAGCGCTTTTCTTTTTGGAGCGCGAGGTACATCTCTCCTTTGTCGCAGTACTCGAGCAAGATGTAGAAGTTGCTGGAGTCTTCGAAGCAGGTGAGGTACTGGACGACGTGTTCGTTTTTGAGCGGCCGGTGGATGCTGATCTCTTTCTTCAGCGAGCTGAGCACGCGGGGCTCTCCTTTGGCCGTGTCTTTCTTGTCGATCACTTTGAGCGCGGCGAAGCAGCCTTCGGTGCGGTGGCGCACTTTGTAGACGAAGCTGTGGGAGCCGCGGCCGTTGGGCTCGATGATCTCGTAGTCCTGTCTTGAGGCGGCCTACTGCGAGGTTGCGGACGGGGTTCTTCCTGCCTTCCATCTGAGACTCTGCGCGGAGGCGGCTGTGTTAATTAAGCTTGGCTTTGACCATGCGGAAAACTTTAATCATTAGGTACTTGCGGTTCGAGTGCGTGCAGCAGACGACTGCGGGGTTGGCCGCCTCGAGCAGGTGGCTGTCCGGGTCGCGCAGGAGGTTGTCCGTGCGGTTCTCCGAGCGGATGAGGCCGAAGAGCGCCTCGCCGACCCTCGCGTCGCCCTGGAAGGCCCGGTCCAGGTGCTCGACCTGCAGACGGAGACAGAGCAGGCCCATGGCGGACGGCGCCTTCCCGAGGATGCGGCAGCGGACGAACTTGCCGAAGAGGTTGCCCGCAGTCATGACTTTCTTGACCAGCTCCATGTGCTCGCGGTTGAGGTCGAAGCTCGTGAGGTCGCCCTGCGCGGCGAGCGCGTGCTGCTTGAGGCTCTCGACGAAGGCGTCTCCGTGGAACGCTGCGCCGAAGGAGGAGCCTCGGGCAGACGGCGGGGGCTTTTTGGAGGGCACGGGGGAGGAGGCGTGTGCGCGCGAGAGGGTCACTTTGCGCTGGGGGTGGAAGCCCGGCAGGTCTCCCCCGAAGAGCTGCTCGACGTGCGCGGCCAGCACCCCAGCCGTCCGCGGCCTCGGCAGCTGCGGGGCCGGCCGTCTGAAAGGCGCCTCGACGGTCAGCCGCGAGGTGTTCGAGATGTCCGAGCGCACGCTGCTGACTGCCTCGCGAGGCGTGAGCTGTCTCTCCTGGCCGGCCAGCTGCAGGCCCCTCGACTCGGCCCGGGGATCCAGTGGACGCACGGCCTGCAGTCGAGGCGCAGACTTGAGCACCGGGGCGTGCAGGCTGGGAGGGGCTGCGAACGACTGGCTGATTTTGAGCGGGGGCTTTTGGGTTGCCTGTGCGGAGACGAGCTTCGAGACTGCTTTTTTATCGAGGAGCGACTGCTGGGCGCGCTGCTGGGCGGCTCGCTTTTTGGCGTGTGCGAAGGCGTCGAGGCCTGCCTCGTCGTCCATGGGATCGGCTGTTAGCGAAATTAAGCAACTCGTGCGTCGCTGGGGCTTTGAGCTCCATGGACTGTCTCCAATAATTAATTACTGGTTGGAGTGAATTAGTTACTTCGACTCGTCCGAGCTGCGCGACCGCTTGCTCCTCTTCTTGACCTGGCTGGTCGGCGTGCCGTACGAGATCTTGAGGCCTTTCTTGTCTTTCTTGTGGAAGCGATAGCCCTGCGGTTAGACCCGAAGCCCAGACTACCGCACCTGCAGGGACTGGAGGACGATGGTGGCCTGGACAGGGGTTTCGAAGTCGACGAAGCAGTAGTAGAACTTGCGGCCGCTCTTCGCCTCTTTAATGATGAGCCGGGCAGCGACAAAGCCGGGGTACGGCCTGAAGATGTCTACCTGATGACGAGCACCTACGGGCCACCTCGCGCTCTTTGGCATCGATCGGGATGCCGTCGATGTACAAACAACTGGTGGCATCGGAAGGCACTTTGAAGAGTTCGGGCAGTTTTTCGAGCTGCGGGACAAAGGGCTGCGGAGACGGGCTCAGGTACTGCCCATAGACACTCAAGAACTGGCTCTGGTCCTGCGGCGCGGACTGCGCGGGGCCCAACCCGGGGAAGCTCATCACTAGTTAGAGGACGTACTTGGAGGGGGAGGCAGGACCTGCGGACCGGGCACGTAGCCGAACTGCTGCGGCGGGAAGCCGAAAGAGCGGCTCTGGTTCGCAGCCTTCATGTAGTCGATGTCCATCTGCGAGGGAGCCACTGGCACTCCGTATGACTCGTGAAGACAGGGTACTGGCGGACGCGAGAGCTGCCCGAAGCTCCTCACGGGGAGCGAGCCAGCGGACATCGGAGTCGGAGCGGCCAAATCACCAGGAAAGCCCTTCAAATCTTCTCTCAAAAAGTCAACAACTTAAGGGTCACGCCAGTGTACCGATCCCTGAAGTTGAGCCGTGGAACCTGGAGTTGTGCATCGCGAGTTTCGCCTTCTCGGCGGCTTCGAACGAGCCGAACTCGACGATGCCTCCCACTCTAGTCGTCACGAAGCTGTACGTCTGGTTGTAGTCGTTCTTCACGTAGTCTGCGTGCTTGAAGCCTGGCAACTTGCAAAACGCATCCACGAATTCTTTCTGGCTGAGGGTCGCCGGGATGTTGAATACGGACAGCCTAAGCGACATCTATTCCCAAATATTATAATTGATATGGAGTTCACAAAATTAAACCAGCGGGACTCCCAGGCCCTTGGCGCTACAGACTTCGCTGCACAGCTGGGGGACGACTCGGTCTCCGCGAAGTACGGACTGCTGCCGCACACAGACGAAGAGCTCCGGAACCTCGAGTTCAAGCCAGGACTCACCCTCGAAGAGCTCCAGCAGCAGTCGCGCGCAGGACAGACTCCTCCCTCGAGAGACTCGGATGGCCAGCAGTTCGTCACGGTCTACCAGGCAGACCCCAAACGCAGGTCCGAGTCAGGCTCGAAGCTCCACTCAGGCGAAGTGTCTGAGGAGTTCGACCATGGCTTCGACGAAGAAGCACACGAAGCACCATCGCATCAGAAACACCACAGCCACAAGCACAGCCACAGCCACAGCCACGGCCACGGCCACAAACACCACGCAGGCTGCAAACACGGCCACGAGCACCACAGCCACTCGGACAAGAAGCTCAAGAACCAGGTCGACCGCTACAAAGTGCCACTGCGTCTCTTGATCTACTCCATCCAGCTGACGCACTACCTGTACATCTACCTCGCAATCACACCGCTCTTCGAAGACCGCTTCTACGCCTGGGCGACCCGCACGGCCTGCAGCTTCTTCTTCGGGGTGACCTTCTACAGCCACTTGACGGTGAGTCTCAGCTCGTCGCTGTCGTTCGACCGGAAGAAAGACAAGGCCTTCCTGTCTCGCCAGCCGTACAACACCTGCGAGAAGTGCGACGGCATCTGGAAGCCGCAGCGGACGCACCACTGCTCGGTGCAGAACCACGACGTGCTGCGGATGGACCACTACTGTCCGGTGACGCTCAACACCATCGGCTACCGCTCGCACGGAGCCTTCTTCGTGACTGCGGTCGGCCACCTGGTAGCCTCGAGTGACGAGACAGTCTGCTCGATCTGGATGGTCTTGCTGCCGCTGCACCTGGGCTTCCACTTCCGCGAAGTCATGCCCGAGAAGTCTTCGCAGCGCATCCTCCTCTCGGCCTTCTGGCTGCTCGACTACTTCATGGTCCTCGGCCTCTTCGGCCTCGCCATGAGCATGGCCTACCACCACTCGCTCTTCATCCTCACCAACAGCACGACGCTCGAATCCATGCGCGAAGAAGGCCGCACCCTCTCGCAGTTCCGCCGGCGTAGCCTCGGCTGACCGCAGGCGACTCCTTCAACCTGACCTGGGTCTACAACCTGCGGCAGTTCTTCTCGGAGCCCTGGTACTTCTTCCCGTTCCAGGGCGCGTACGACAGCAGCAAGTACGAAGGTACGCGCCAGTGAGCAGCAGGCTACTTCTTCCACCAGGTCGGCGGGTCGAAAGAGGTCTTCGCGCTGAACACAGACAAGAACGACTTCCACCTGTTTAATGGTACGAAACTAGAACTACCAGAAGAAACCGTCCCGGTCATCGGCAAGGTCATCTACAAAGACCACACCTTCCACTACCCGAGCAGGCAGCCGGCCGACCAGCCGCCGACTTTCGTTTAACATAATCATCTCGAGTGACCGCAATTACTCGGTTAGATGCTCTGGTTGAGGCCGTACGCTCTGCGCAGGTCGAAGTGCTTGCGGTACGCCTGTCCGTTTGAGTTCGACGGGTAGATGCTCTTGGCGTCTGCGTAGGAGTAGGCCAGCTGGTGGTAGAAAGTGACGGGGATGAGCGACTGCGTGTCGTAGAGGCCGAACCGCGTGGTGCCGTCACCCTTCATGTTCACTCCGCTGCGCACGATGAACTTGAGGGTTTCTTGCTTCGATTCGGTGATCCTGTGCCACTGGAGCCAGCCGATGAACATCATCGACATGATGAAGAGGGCGAAGGTGTGTTTGGGGGTCGAGTGGACCGAGATTCTCCAGAAGATCATGCCGGTCGGGTGCTTGATGAAGCGCACGAGGTTCTTGAGCAGTCTGCGCTTGTTGCCGCGGTCGATGCTCTTGGGGGCGCCCTGGGTCAGCGAGGCCTACCCTGTACTTCTCGAGGTCCCAGTCGACGCTCCTGCCGATCGAGCGGTAGATCATTTCGATGCGCTCGTTGCGGTTGAGCGCGCCATCGTACAGGTAGTGCTGGCCGTGGGTTCTGCCTGAGCTGCGTGTACCTGTTCGGGACGAGCGTGTCCGAGGCCGGGTGGTTTTTGATGAACAGCGAGTCGGTGTATATAGGATCTGCCATTAGTTTATTAAAATAGGGGCTGCAGGCTTATAAAGCCCCAATGATCAGATTCTTCCCGCGATGCTCCCTCGCCAGGCTGCGCAAAGACTTCGCTGCGGTCTGCGCTGACTGCCAAGACGCTGAGTTCGCCCAGGCGCTCGTCTGCGGCAGGTGCAGCAAGCTCATCCCTGTGCGACTCGCTGCAGAGAAGTCCGCCTTCGAGCTTCTCGGCATGTAGCCGCCTCTCAGTCAGGCCGGCCGCGTTCCGGCTGGACCGAGACCAGCTCAGCAGGAACTTCAGAGAGATCCAGAAGCGGATCCACCCGGACAAGTTCGCCAGCAGCGCATCCGAGGTGAGGGTCTGGTTCACTAGGAGCAGAGAGACCACGCGGACGCGCTGGTGAAGGTGGTCAACCGCGCGTACCTGACGCTCAAAAGCGACTTCGACCGCGGCAACCTGTTGATCCGGCTGAACGGACAGCCAGGCATCACGGACGACTGCCAGTTCGGCCGAGACGAGCAGAGCTTCGTGCAGCTCATGTTCGACCTCACCGAGCGCATCTTCGAAGCCGAAGACCCGAGCGACCTGCTCGACGCCTCGCGCGACCTCCAAGAGCTCTGCGCGCGGCTCTCGGCCGACCTGGAGGCCTGCTTCGCCTCGGGAGACTTCGAGTCGGCGAGGCTGGCGCTCGCGAAGCTGAACGTCTGCTCGAAGAAGCTGCAGGCGGCCCAGGCCGAGCTCGAGCGGCGGACAGCAGAGGGCAGAGAATAATATGTACTTGAGGTCAATCCAATTAGAGTTTGGTGAGGGTAGTGGGGAACTCGGTGTTGGTCCTCAGCTCGTTGATCTCGGGGAAGTTGTAGCCAAGTTGGTAGAGCTGGCGGCTGAGTCCCCGCCAGAGGCCGGGCCTCTTTTCCCTCAGGGTCGAGCGGACGTAGGTGCCGTCTTCACTGTCGTCAGCGATGATCTCCGTGGTGATGCGGCGGCCGACCTCGACGTTGCTGATTCTCCAGACGGAGAAGGGCCAGAGGAACGCCATCAGGGGGTACATGTACCTGCTCAGTCGAGTCTACCTGTAGCCCGAGTGCGACTTGCGCACGTTCGTCGAGAAGAGGTAGCTGCCTGCCAGCGCGGTGCAGAAGCCGACGCCGAAGCTCAGCGTGACTCGCATCATGGTGGCTTCGTAGAGGTTTTTGAACTTCATGAGGCCGGACTGCGACAGCCGCTCGTCGCGCAGGACGTCGACCATGCGGAAGTAGTCGACGATCGAGATCTTCACGTCGCTCTCGCTGGAAGACAGCCAGTGGTAGCCTCGTCCGTTGTCCAGGTTCATGTCTAATATTTATAAGCCGCGCAGCAGGCCGCTTGATCAGCGAGCCAAGCAAAGATCTGGTCCTCTCTGCTGCCTGGACGCCGCGACCCAGCCAGCGAGATACTGCTCGGGGGAGGCCGTGCTCGGTCCGTTATCCTAAGAGTTTATCGTACCTGGAGAATAAACGAAATACCATAACCTTTTTAAAGTATCTGGAATTATTAATTGTGACCTGCCGTTCGTTTGTAATCAATTGGATAAAGTAACTCGCCTTCTCTCCATGGAGACTGAGATGCTACCGTTGATAGAGTGGTGGGTCGAT
>JFJP01041244.1_pt1 | contig 11332 bp, 10 predicted proteins | sample 431651 | NCBI WGS metagenome assembly JFJP01 (sample SAMN02602958, study PRJNA72255) | Microbial mat metagenome, whole genome shotgun sequencing project. | biome: fresh water; feature: sink hole; material: water; isolation source: purple microbial (photo- and chemosynthetic) mats found in... | reverse complement strand
CTGTCTGGCTGAGAGACTACGCATAAGGCGGAAGTATCGAAAACTTCGATCATTCCAGTCTTTAGGAAGTCATGGGTATCACCGAAGTTATTAGCCATCACCCGGCCCGACCATAACCTACGTAGAACCAGCACATTGAAGGTGCCTACGGTAGACACAGTAGAGACTACCGATTCTATCTTTTGTATACCCGTGTCGCCCGCCTGCAAGGGGAGCCTCCGCATACGCGCAATACCGGGAGCCACAGCTGTAGCGATTGTCCCTGTAGTGCGTCCGGCAACACCTGCTTGGTTCGTGTACGTTACCGCGATAGATTGGTTACCAGTAAAGGCAGTGACTGCTTCGATCCATATCTCGGTATTACGAAAGTCCGTCCCGCCCGGAACACGAGTGCTGTAGCTAGGCTGGGCGGTTAACGCAGTGTTCGCGTTAAAAGCGTAAGCCCCAGCCTTGAACAGCATATCGTGGATGTGCAGGCGGCAGGCAACCGACGCTCCGAAGGTTATGCTGGCTAGGTACCCGATAGCTGACCCGAAGGTATCTATTGGGGGGAACCCAGTAGTAGCATCAGTTGGTACTAGACCGTTCGCCGTATTGGTGCCCGCAAGTACGCCAGCGCCGGGGGTACCCGCAGCCTGTAGAACTTGCGTATTCATCAGGGCAATAGACCCGATAGAGACGGTCTTGCATATCTGCACACTCTGCGAGGCCGCAGCCATGTAGGTGTCTAACGAGGTTATAGCCACGTCAACTACCTATTAGTTGTCGATCTGGAAGGACAAACTTGCGGCAGGGAAGGTAACGCTGTCATTGACATTGACTACCTTCGATACAGTAAGAGGTGCCCAGAAGAGCATGTTACCGCCCGTCAAGGCATCGAACACTGCTGACCAACCCACTGTACCCCAACCGGCAGGTGTCGGTGTCGGGAAAGTGACCACATTGTTATTGCTGGTCGTACCTGTATTGCCAGTAGAGGCAACAGTACTTCCGGGAGACTGAGTACCGGCCCAGTTTGCCAGCGAGGAGGTGATGGCTACGCGAGCATAGGCATTGCTAGTAACTTCAGTACCGCCGCCTGTGTCGGAGGGTGCTGCGGTAAGCAGGCCAACGTACAGTGTGGTAGGGCCTGTACCCGCCGCTGCGGATGCCCCGGTAATGCCGATAGCCTGCGCCCGGAAGAACCAGTCGATGAGTTTATTTTCTGCGATGTCTGACCATGCTGCCATGATGTACTCCTAGGGGTTGAACTTACTTAATGACGGTAACCTTACCAGTCAGAATAGGCCATACTATACCTGAAGATGTAGTTATCTCCAGATCGTATACGGCATTCTTAAAGGTAAGGGATTGGGTTACCGTCTTATCTATTGCGATTGTGACAGTCTTTTCCGCATTGTCTAGGGTTACTGTCACGGGAGGGTTAGCGTCCGTCAGATAGGTTACCGTGCGGCTGGGGTTCTGTACTCGGAATACCGCTGTGCATCCAATGAGAGAAGCCGGGGTGTACCACTGTAGGTACCCGCCCGTGGTGTACGCCGGGTCAAGTGCCGTACTAATCGGGTTGAACTCGATAGTGCTGGCATCGACAATCGTTACCCGTTTGAAATCGATTTCAATCGGTGGGTTATGCACCGCATTGAGCGAGGTCAAACCCTTGGCTCCGACTACCGCTACCCGCCATCCGTCTGTCAGGCCGTGGGGTGTGAGGGTAGCGATGCGGACGGGGGCAGAGTTCGTGATGCTGGCGATCTGCGCGAACAGGAACGGCTCAATCTCCCAGCGAACTATCTGGGAGAACGAGATTCCTTGCTCTAGCACTAAGTTGAATACAGTAGCAGCCATCTAGCGTTACTCCTTTAAGGGGCTAAGTATAGCGCACAATTATTCTACGTCTAGCTGAAAAGACCACGTTCCTATAGCGAACTTTGGTGCGGCATCACCGTTGTTTATGGTCTTACTTGGTGAAATAGCCCCATGAAGTAATAGGTTTCCGCCAGTAGAGGAGTCGAACACACCCATAGCTACTACAGTACCCCAGTTGGTTGTAGGGTTCTGGAATTGAATATCAATGTTGTTATACACGGTTCCGCCCGTACCGGATGAGACAGCCGTTGTCCCTACCCCTTGCGTCCCGGAGATGTTCGCTAGACTAGCGGAGATACCGACACGGGCGTAGCCTCCCGCAATAACTACCTCAGTACCGCCACCGGCATCCGTAGGAGGCGACGTGTACAGAGCGAAGTACAGGGATATAGGCGGTGCATAAACTTGTCCTCTGCATAGCCAGTCGAGAATTTTATTCTCTAAGAAGTTAGATAGTGCTGACATAGGTATCTCCAGAAAAAATGCTAGGGCTAGCGGATACAGAAGTAGCTGACACGAGCGGCTGGGCGGATACAGGGCCGCTAGCCTTATGGGTAGAGGACGCAGAAACATACGCCCCTGAGGGTGTAACACTACTCTTCGTGTCGTCGTGTACTTTAGGCAATACGGTAACTGGGGTAGAGGGCCTAGCGTACGGGGAGGGAATCATCGATAGCATACTCATCTCTCAATTACTAAAGAGTCTATCATACAGCCACATTCTGCGTGCCCGTAGAAGGCGGTAACTGCGCACGCGGCCATGATAAATACAGATACTTCTCCAGCCGCTACGGTATCGAATAGGATTTCCTCACGTCTCCACGCAAACTGCCCAGAGCCGCTTAGGCTATCCATAGTTGGGTACACTTTTTTCAGTACTGTATACCCGGAGCCGAAGCAGTCTAGGGATACGAGGGTTATCAGTAAGGCTATCTCACGGTCAGTTGCTGCGCTCTGTTCGGTAATACGTACCGCCAAATCATCGGGAGTATCGTAGACGGGAGGAACGTACTTTACATGAGGTACTATCCCAAAGCTCACCTTATACGTACGTCCCCCATCAAGCATGTAGGTGCCAAGAGGGCCGAGACTAAGAGGTACTGTATCTCCCGCGTTTACGTACGCCGACTTAGCCATAAGATATAGGTTGTACGTGTAGGCCAAGTACATAACAGTAGACGACTTCCCTATGTCTACCCCCTTAGGCCGTAGGCATAGCTGGGAGGTATTATTCTTCCAGCCCCAAGGCCAAGCGCTACTCCACTCCGCCGTTACCGCCTTATCCGAGCTACTAAACCCGAATACCCCACGGGCTCTGTGGAAGCGTCCACTATTGGCACTATAGTCGTTAGCTACAGAATAGTTATACACAGCAGCCCCGACAACATTATGCGATGTGTCGATGTATGCAGGCGTTGGTAGCTCAGAGTGGATAAAAATCGTGCTGGCAGTAGCCAGTACCGTAGGCGTTAGGCCGGAGATATACGGGTCAAAGTGTAGGCAATCAGCGTTCAATAGGTATAGTGGGACAGTTGTACCGCTGTAGTGTACAGACCCTGCTGTGTATATCGGCATGGTTCCCAACGGGCCTCCGTAGGCCGGGTTGCTGCAGTTATGAAAATGTAGCTCTTCGTTAAGAGAGGGGGCATCTAGCGGTACAAAATAGCCTAGATTAAGAAAACTACAGCCGTCGTATATTACCTTCCCCCATGCAGACGACACACCGTGTCGTAGTAGGCATCTCTCAGGAGCGTCCCCGCCCTCTGAGCCTAAATTTGTAGCTCGTGGTACAGCGGTAGGTTCTGCGTAGGTATTGGCTATCGTAAGTACCTTACCGTAGGCCGAGGTGTTATCTATAGCCCACATGTATGCTCCGTCCAGAACTACCCCAGCTATGTACGCATCACCTATAACGCTTAGCGTCATTTTTTGGATATCCCCGAAGTCGTCATGCAGTACCGAGCCGGTAGCGTACAGAGAAGCTACCTCTATATTAGCCCCTGTAGTAATAGGGTGGTGGCTCAACGCTAGCACAGTGTTTGTCAGTGTTAGCGCCCCAAGAACTCCTAGGTTATACGCCCCCGTCCGCGAAGACCGGCAGTCGATAAAATTGCAATCGATTTCAAAGTTGAGCCCGGTGACTGGAGGAGCCTTATCCGGGAACTGGCAGTTGACTAGCGTCAGCCCTGTTCCGGGGTTTACTACAATACTTGCGAAGCCGCCCAACGCAGATACATTCTTGATCGTGATATGCGGCTTATGCTGTAGGTCTAAGAAGTGCGCGTGTAGTACGCAGGTATCGCGCCCGCCACTGAATACCGTCACCCCGTCTACCGTGTCGGTTGCCGTATTCCATCCACCCTCTACCACTATCGGGTTACCTAGGTTACCGCCGTTATTCGTCCACAGGTCATAGGCGGCGTTAGTACCAGTCATGGCGATCCACTTATCTGTACCTATGCAGATGATGTCCTGAAAGACGTAGGGCTTGATCTGAGTCTGTAGCGAGGAGGAGGACGGGGATAGGGCATTGATCGGGTAGGCGCACGGTACGTTACCTGACTCCGAATCACCCCGCGCAATACTACACTCTACCGGCTCTAGTAAGCCGTAGCCTTTGGCTATTGACTTGAAGCCCCACGGTAGCCTGACGCTACTGTCTACTACGTCTGTAGAGTGCGGGATAGTCACCGCGCATGGGCCTGCCGGTTCCGTGTCTGCCCATCCACGGAAGAAAGTACACCTGTAAAACTCTAGTCCCCATACCACGGAGTCACGTGTAAGCGATGAGGTTGTCCGCCAGATGGAGATAGAGGCTACGTTTGTAGGGAAAGGGCTTGCGCTTTCGTGCCAGAAGGTGCTATATGCAGTGCTGATATTGCGGATGTACGCATTTATGGGTATCGTCACAAGCGCTGTGTTACCTAGCGCATCAGAGCATAGCCGCACCTCAAAGGTTCCGGGCGGTATGTCTCCGTCCCCTGCCCCTGTGTACGGAGTAGAGGCACGTACCTGCATCATTAGTACACGGAAGGCGGAGTGGTTTACCGAACCGGCAGGTACGGCGGTGTAGCATAGTTTTATGCTCTGCGTACTTATGACCGTAGGTGAGGTGAAGGTAACGCTGGCTGGGACACCTACGAACGATGTATACGTCTGGCTGGCTACCCAAGTACCCGATAGCCCACCAAGAGCCCTACGCCATGACCCCGCAGGCCCTAGCCCTAGGTAGGTGGCGTTGGTTATAGGTGCGGTGGCGAGCAGGCCCCCGACGCTGGCGGATACGTTCGTCTTTACCGTAGACTTTGCGATCTTCACCCTATCCCCCGGACTGAGGTAAGTATCCAGTACCTTAAGGCCATAGAAGGAACGAAGGGCCGTACCCCACGAGTACCCCTCGTTGTAGTCCGACCCCAGTTCCGGGTCTATGTAGTAGTCCGTCATTAGTTCACCGTTATGTTATCGAAGGATGCCGCATCCCCCAGCATACCAGTAACTGCTATGTGTACCTCCGCCGCCCCAGAGTACTGAGGGGTGTACCCAGCGCTTAGCGGAACCCATGTATCCACGCTAGCCACAGAATATAGCCTAATATCTGTATGCGTATCAGTAGTGAATAGAGGACGAAGTATCAGCCAAACTCTAGTCGTGAGGGAGTGCCGGTTAACGTGCGCCGACACACTAATAGGCACCCCGGTAGTTACGGGTACGGATGCTACGAGTAAGGAGGCTAGCTCCGGGGAGGCCGTGCGGGCGCGTAGTGTTAGTAATAGTGAGGGACGGAAAGACGGGCCGTCAACCGACGATACGAGGCTATACCTTGGGTGGTGAATCTCTGCTGTGGTGTTGTCTAGTACGGTCACAGAGCTAGAGTTGGTGCCTACACCCGGAAGTAACACTTTAGTACTATTAGCCGACTGTATGTTCCTAAGTACCGTAGAGGAATTCGTCTGGAAGATGGGTATACCCTTTTGGAGGGTAGCGTCAACAGGTGTAGTAGTTGCCCCTGTAGTCCTAAGGTTATCGACCAGTAGGCTTACCGCAGGGGCCTTGCACCCATAAGTAAACGCGCCGTCAATGACTACATCTTTTAGTATCCCCAGTGCCCCCGTGGATGAGATAGGGGAATAGGTATTCTTAGCGTCAATAGCTACCCCTCCCGCTTGGCCTACCCCATCGATACGCACGTTATTTAGGATAAAGCTGAACATGTACTCAGCGGCCACCAATGTCCTAGTGTTCAACCGTAGCTCTGAGTTGAGTATCCGCACAGAACCACTAGGGTATGAGAATAGTACGCCCTTCCCTCCGGTATACGGGGTTGTCTGTAGCCTACAGTTCTGGATGAGTACAGCGTGTAGAACTAGAGACCACGTAGAGGCCAGTGGCCTGTAGAACATCCCTATCTCCGTATTACCGTCCGGTAAGTGGAATACACAATCATCGAAGAGTAGATCAGTACCGGACGGTGCCGCCCCTGCACCGTCGAACGCGCACCGCAGGAATACCGCGCTATACGTAGCAGGACATAGAGGATGCTCTGTGGTATAAGGGGCTGTAAACAGTATAGCCGCTGTATGGTAGAAAAAGCAGTCAGTGAATGTGGCGTTCGGTGATATGTTATTCGCCCCCGCTCCGGGGTGATAGTTTGTGCTCTGCCTGTTCGTGAAGTAGAAGGTAGTACCAGTGTAGGTATTCGACTCTCTGGGTAGGCTATCCGCCGACCAAGGGCCTGCCCTATCCCATAAAGCGCCGCCCACGGTGGTTGCGGTGCTATCCGGGCTGTAGACTACCCCGGCGAAAGGGGCGGGGCCTACCGTAATACAGTTTAGGTTGCTGACACTCTTTATGTAGTTAGCCGCACATAGCCCAGACATTGAGTTTTGGCTTCTGCCGCTAGATAAAGTATTATCCTCGCAAGTAGCCCCCGGAATAACTACGTTCTCCGCGATACACGCTTCAAGTACCGTGTACTGGCCCCCGCCCATAGACCCTCCGGTGTAGTAGTTCCCGTTGTTATCCGCCCCATTCACTACGCTGCGGGTTACGTACGAGGTGCCTGAGCGTCCGGGGCAGTTAACTATGAGGTTTCGCACCTCTAGGGTTGCATTAGTTACCTGCCTGTGTAGTAGGTATATCTGCGAAGCATCTAGGCATGTCGTGCCGTCTACAAGCCCTGTAGTAGTATCGTACCCACCGATAAGCATGAATGGAGCACCTACCCTCCCCACCTTAAGTACGGAAGCGTCTAGTAAGGCATCTACATACCTATCCTCGAAAGAGGGGTACATAGTGTACGTTTTAGCGCCTAGGCTGTGCTCTGCGCCCTCCCACAAAACCACCCCATCAGGGGCGATGTGCCGTACGCGCTTTGGGCGAGAATGCGGGGTGCTGGGTACGTATACCGCGTGAGAGCCTAGGTACCCCGCTGCCCCTCTAGCCACACATGCCGTGAGTGGGCCTATGATGAACTGTATCCCTATCCCTATAGGGTTTAGTACAGATATGCTGATGCTGCTTACCGCACCCTGATACAGGGAACCCTCCGCAATACGGTGCGGGAATATGCGGAATATAGTATCCTCTGGGGTAAGCGCATAGGAGGCTAGCACTACTTCCCCTAAGGTGTCAGAGCATAAGTTTAGCGTAAGCTCTAGTCCTGCGTAGCCGCCGCCGTAGCTTAGCGCCGACCAGAACTCCAGTGCGGCATAGCCCGTTAGGTTTATAGGGCTAGCTAGCGTCATGTAGGCCAGCTTCGTGTAGTTTAGTACGCTGGGCTGTATGGTGCAAAACCCAAGACTATTTATCACAGATAAGTGCGCTATGTCCTGTGCAGCAGCAGTGACTACCCACCCGTTGTACCCCATCGTTGCGTAGAGGTCGTAGCCGTCCTGCCATAGCTGTAGATCACGGAAGGCGTACATACCCACAGCCTTAGACGTATCTCCGGGGGAGGTTGTCATATCGTAGCCGCCTGTATAGATGGCATACGGCTTAGCTGCCATAGTGTACGTAGCGGAGTATCCGGGGGTTTTTGCGAACCTAACCTCTATGTCGTACACCTCTTCTTCGGTATGCAGAAGCTTTAGGTTAGCGGTAGTCCGCCATGCGGTACCCCAGCTATTGCCGCTGCTAGCGTCATTCCCATACCGCGTATCTACGTAGTAGATTATGTGCATACGTTACGCCCTGTAGATAGGCACATTGCTCTGCAATTTCCCAAGCTTAGATACCACGGTGAAGTTAAGCACCCGTACGGTATCGCCAACATTTACCGAGATAGCAGAGGAGCACGCGACAACGGATGCCCCTATCGCTACGGATACCGCCCCGGACGATAGAACAGCAACTACCTCCCCCGTAGAGGAAATAGATGACTGGTTGCGGTACAGTAGGGAGCGAAGGGAATCTAGGTTACTCATACCGCTCTTTCGATATCTAGTTTGCTGTAGGCTACGGGGCCGCTAACTACATGGTTCACGGCAACAATCTGTCCCCTCCAGTTACTCCCGTAAAAGCCATCAGCTACCTCTACGCACTGGCCGACTCGAATACCGGCCCGGTAGACTACCTCAAGGCTTACGGGGTTCACTGGAGCATTGGCGTTAATCTCCTGTGACCCACGGGCGATAGCGGCATCAATGCTGCAAAGAAGCGGGTCGAATATCTCCCCGCCATCCTTATCGCCTAGGTCACGGATGACCCTTATCCGTAGACTCACGGTGCCTCGCCTGTGAATACCACAAGAGCGGATGGGTACGCGACATTAACACCGGAGAGTGTCCACGTCTGCGCTTGGGTCTTGTACTTGAGCTCCCCTACCGCGATCACCTTAGTCGCCGTGGAGAATAGCGTTCCACCAGCGGCGGGCATCGTCACAGAAGGAGACGGCCCCCACCAAGTGATAGTAGCAGTACCTGCGTTTACCGGGTACTGAGAGTTGAAGGTATCGGTGTTGGCGAACGATATGGTCTCGACCATCTCTACCGCGATAGTGGCTCCTTGCGACAGGTTACCGCTTGTGGCGAAGGAGGTTACGTTCGTGACATCCACCCCCTTGTAGAGGAGAATGCCCACTGAATCTCCGGGGCTGAACTGAGTCTTGCCGAGGTTCAGACCATCGTCACGTGAATCTACCTCCGCAGAAAATGTACTATTTGCCTCTTTATTGGAGGCAAAGCCTATGGTTACACTGGCCGTTACTGGTGTCATCTCTATATCTCCTTAACAATTAACTGGGCTGCCTCAATCGCATACGGGGCAGATATGTTGAACCGATATGACTTGTTGGTGTAGGTTACTTTAACTAGACCGTACCCATAGTTAACAGTACTTGGTGCAGTAATACCGGACGTATACGGCTCGAACGATAGGGCACCTAACGGTACCGATAACCACACAACACTACCTATGGCTAGTATAGTCTCTTTAGTTGATCCCTTCCCGCCAATAATCTCTACAACCTCAGTGAAGTCCTCCAGTATCTCGCCCATCGGGGAGAGGGTTATGGGGAACTCGGACGTGGTAGCTAGCTCCCACGAGGAGCGGTACGGGAAGGGCTCCACTTTAGCTACCCCAGTAAGTATGTTGATTTCGTCAGGAACCCATGTAATCTTGTCGCTGTACGAAGCATCGCTATCGCTTATCCAGTAGCTGTTGTAGCCCTTGCGGTACTCATACCCGGAGGTAGCAGATAGGATGTCGAAGCCTTCCCCGACTATGTGAGACGGTGAAATCGATTTCAAAGTATCCCAGTTATTAGGGTACTTGTACCGTACCCGTAGAGTGCCGTCAGGATTCGAGACTACGAGAGCCCCTATAGCCTGCAGCAATGTGTTAGCTGCATCTAGCGGGGAGGCAGAAGCAACGGATACCTTACTGGTGGGTAGTAGCCAATCTACTACGTCCCACACTACCGCCTGACCCAATATCTCCGCTACGATGAGTGACATCATCTTAGGTATATCCGGGGTGTACGATATGAGTGAGGCGTACGGCAGGTTTTTGAGGTACACCGGGGACAGCCCGCTAATCTTGGCTACTGCGGACGCTGGGCTACTTCTATTGATAGACCGGGTGGCGATAAAGAAGGCATAGACCTCACCGGCAAAGTCTACCGTTACCGTATCCTGTTCAGCTATCTGTAAGGCTTGACGTTATGTAGGCATCAGAGAGTCGAATACTCCGCCCGCCTACGTACAGAATTACCGGGGTATCGCCGGATACTACTGGGGTATCGCCCAAGCTGTACCGGAAGTTACACCATGCCCCTGCCGGGTTACGCGGGCTAAGTTCATAGGGCAGAGCTAGCTGGGCGCTTACAGGGGTAGGGAATACGCTCGGTGCGGTATGCCAGTAGGCGGTGTGCTTCAGCGTCGAGTAGTCCAGCACCATCTCCACCGCTACCTTGAGGTTATCTTGGTACGGCAGTTCTGCGTAGACTAGCGCTCGCGGCATGTCTTGGTACGGGGACTCCATAGACGTACGCACGACTGCGTTGTCCTCGTAGGCTGTTTCAAAGTATACGGAAGCCCTAGGCTTACTCTGGTAAGGCGCATCCATGTACGCGAAGACCTTAGGGTTATCCTGATACGAGGCATCGTTGTATGTCCGGAGCTTGACCATATCCTGATACGTAGACTCCATGACCGCCCGCACGACTACGCTGTCTTGGTATGGGGACTCCATAGACTGCATCGTAGACACTGACCACGTAGATACTAGCTCAGCGGAGGCGCGGGCCATCAATAGATCGTACGAAGCAGAGTTAGAGGCTATGCCTATCGGCAAGGTCAGCGTGTACTCGCTATCCTGCCATGTGGCTACCCCGTAGTGGGTCTCTGCGCTATGCTGCGCGGCCACGAGAGGGCTGTAGGGGGCATCATGGTACGCCTGTATGTGTAACCCGTACACCACCTCATGTGCTCCTCGTGCATTTACGTACGCTAGGTTCTCCCACTGCTGTACGCTAAGAGCTATAGTCGCCCCAGTAAACCCGTTATATTGAGTAAAAGATAAATCCAAGGCGGTCTCCTGTAGGGCAATAAAATTGTGGCATAGATACTGTGAAGTCCACTCTAGGTCAACGTCTTCTGGCAACACTGGGTATTCCCGTAACCCCACGCGGATACACACCCCTATGTCGCTATACATGGTCGCTCCAGCCGCTTCGGCGGATGACCAGTCTCTCATCATATTATCGTGGTGTCCGGGGCTATTCCACCACTGAGTGAACGCCTCTAGTGGTGTATACACGGGTACGGGCTGCGTGGTTATGTACGTCGTCTTGGCTGCGATATTCTCCGCCCCTCCTGTATCAGAGACGTACGCTACGCGCTCGACAACCGTCCGGTAGCCGAGAGGTAAGAGGCTAGAGTCATGCTCGAATACCCTAAACTGTGCCATGTTCTGCACATGAATCTGTGCTATATCCGCCCTCCGCATAGCGTTTTGGCTCATCGAATCA
>JFJP01041920.1_pt1 | contig 11336 bp, 13 predicted proteins | sample 431651 | NCBI WGS metagenome assembly JFJP01 (sample SAMN02602958, study PRJNA72255) | Microbial mat metagenome, whole genome shotgun sequencing project. | biome: fresh water; feature: sink hole; material: water; isolation source: purple microbial (photo- and chemosynthetic) mats found in... | reverse complement strand
GTCCTCAGGTCGCGCTTGAACCAGACAACGGAACGGGAAGACATGAAGGAGATTCTGGCCGTCTGCTGCGACAACGACCCGAGACAGGGCCATTCGACCGGACAGCGGGGCGACTGCAACCAGCCCGTGAGCAGCTGGCTCAGGAACCTGGGCCAAAACGAGCAGCCAAATCTCGGACGAAGGAACTTCTCGCGCTTCTTCCAAGTCCCTTGGCTTGTTCGTCGATGGGTTCTTGCCCGCCTCGAGCCTGGACAAGTGGCTCGACGGCTGCCGTGTTCCCTGTGGCGGGCTGATGAGATTGCAGACCCTTGGCGGCTGTACCCTCGCATCTCGCCGAGTCATCTGTCGTCAATTGACAACACGACGGCCAGTGTCAGCATCAGGCTGGATGGCGGTGCGGCCGTGTCGGTATCCGAACAGGAATGCGGTACCCGTCACTGCGGACAGACCGAGGACGCCGAGCGTTCCGCCGAGCCAATGGCGACGAGGCCACAAGGCACCCCGCGGCAGCTCGGTTTGCACGGATGGCGCCGCGACCGGGACACCCGCAGACGCGCGCTGACGCCGGTGGATCAGCCAGCGCCAGACGACTCGAAGATTGAATGCCAGATGGATCGCCAGCAACAGCACGGTCGCATAGCCGAAGAGGTAGTGCCAGTCGAAGACGGGCAGGTGCTGATTGGCCACCCAGAAGATGCCCAACCCGGCGGTGGTCAGCAGATAGCCCAGGAGCAGCAAGCTCGAGAGCACGTTCAGCCCCAGCCGGCCCGGCCGACGACCACGCAATGCCAGGATAGACACGACTCCGAGGCAGAGCAGCAAAGGCAGCAGTACCCCATCGGGAAGGTCAGATCCGGACTCGGCGAACGGCAACGCCATGTCGAGCTGCAGCGTTGCCGAGCCACACCCATCGGGCCTGGTGGAGGTCAGAGCAGCTTTTGCGGTTGCCAGTCGTTGTCAACACCCCTGCAAAACAGAAATGTCGGCAACGCTCATGCTGCTGGGTTCGAGTCGAGAAACTGCTGACACTCCGTCGTCATTGGCAACTCTGGGTTGAAGTGAAACATGTTCTATGCCTTGTCGTGGCTGCTGGTGTTCATCGTGATGGCCATGTGGTCTCTCTGTGTCTGGGGACTGCATGAGCTGGCTGTCTGGTCGGCCACGAATGCCGAGAGTCTGGCTGCGCATGCAGCGGGAATCGAGCTTCCCAAGCTGCCCGAGTGGTTGACGCTATGGATTCCGCCTCAAGGGCTTGAAGCGCTGCAATCCATGACGGCTGCTCTGTGGCCAACCGTCGAGTCCCTGGTGGCTCAGGCCCCGTCCTGGGTGGGGGGGCTGTCGACCGCGCTCTGGGTGATGTGGGGCATCGGGTGCCTTCTGCTCCTGGCGCTGGGCTGTGCGGCCCACGCACTGATCGCGTGGCTGCGTCGCAGCACGACCGCGCCTGCGGACTCGATGGTCAAGCCGTCGACCGCCAGCTGACTCCGGGTTCGAATCGCGTCTACCTGGGCGGCGTCGGTACGAGCCCGGGAAGCCATTGCTGACGGTGCATCTCGGCCTGACCGTGTTTGAGAAGGAACTGCTCGAACGCCAGGGTGACCTGCGGTGGGGGCTTGGCCGCGATCCGCACGACGAACCACTCTCGCTCGACCGGGTTATCGGGCAAGGGCAGCATCTTCAGCAGCCCAACGTTCATTTCCAGCACGCAGGTATGCAAGGACAGGTAGGCGGGCCCGAAACCCGCAGCGCACATCTGCTTGATCGACTCGTTGCTCGAGAGCTCCGAGCCGATCCGCAGCCGCAATCCGGCATCACGGAACAGGCGTTCGACCGTCATGCGTGAGCCGGACCCGCGTTCCCTCACCAGGAGGTTGGCTGCCACGAGCTTGTCCAGCGTCAGATCGGGCATCGACATCAGCGGGTGACTCGGCGCCGCCATGAAAGCCATCGGATTCTTGGCAAAGCTGGAGGCCACCACCTTCAACTCATCCGGCGGCCGCCCCATCACGGCGATATCGATCTCCTGCGCGGCCAGACTGCGGACGACTTCCGTGCGATTGGCCAGGTGCAGCTTGAGCTTCACACGCGGGTTCTGGTTGACGAAGGTCACCAGCAAGCGGGGTAGCCAGTACTCGGCCGTGCTCACGGCGCCTACGCGCAGGGTCCCTGAGAAAGCACCGAGCAGCGTTGCCATCTCGTCACTCGCTTCGCTCCACAGTGCGGACAGTCTGTCCGCATAGCTGAGCAGCAGTTCGCCCGCTTCCGTGAGGCGCACTCCGCGCCCGGTGCGGACCACGAGGGGCGCTCCGGCGGACGCCTCCAGCCCCGCGATCTGGATCGACACGGCAGACTGACTCAGGTGCAACTCCTCCGCCGCCAGTGACACGCTGCCTAGGCGCGCAACAGCTTGGAATGCGGCCAGCTGGCGCAGGGACGCAGTCTTGGCGAGGGTCATGCCTTGATATTAGGTAGACGCGTGGTCAGTGTCAAAACTTTCAATTTCATTCTGGGGACCACATTGCGTACATTGCGCTGTCGCGATAAATGGGCAGATACTTGCTGAATCTAGGTATAAACCATTATCTGCGAGTAGTAAGGAGTCCGAGTGAAACGCATGCATATCCAAGACTCTCGACCGCCCCGAGCGGTGTGCCACGTAGAGTGTGAATTGCGCGTGGTGAGCAATCGGCTCTCTACGGGTTTACTCCCGGTTTATCTGTCCCCCTGGCCACCAACCTGTCACACGGCCGGTATGCAGTGATTCCTGGAGAGAGTTGAAGCAGTCCCTAAACCACGGAGAAACGACAATGATTGACACGAACGAGACGAGCAGAAGAGATTTTCTGGGCATCACCGGCAAGGCCGGCCTATCGACCTTCGCGGCCACTGCCGTCGGGGTGAACCTTGCGGTCGTCGACACCGTCGTCGCGCAGACCGGCAAGCGGGCGGTGACGCCGTTCCGCTTTGCGATGATCAGTGACCCGCACCTGTACAGCCCGGAAGGCCACGTCTTCGACAAGAACCTCGAGGACGCGGTGTCCCAGGTCAACGCGATGGACGTTCAACCCGACTTCGTGCTGATCACCGGCGACGTCTCGCACCACGGCGAGGCGGATCAGATCCTCAAGGGCAAGCGCATCCTGTCCAAGCTCAAGGCGCCGATCAGGGTCATTCCCGGCGAGCACGACTGGTACCTCGACATGGGCAAGGCCTACCGCGCTGCCTTCGGCCCGGAAACCTGGTCCTTCGACACCAAGGGCGTGCACTTCATCGGCCTGAACTCGATTCTCGTGCCCGACTTCTGGACCGCAGCCAAGCTGACCCCAGAACAGCGACGCGACTGGTTCATGCCGCTCAACAGCCCGGTCCCCGGCGTGTGGGGTGTGCACGAGCAGCAGCTCGCATGGCTCAAGAAGGACGTCGCCAAGATCTCGGCCGATGTGCCCGTCGTCATCTTCACGCACTCGCCGCTGTGGGACTACTACCCGCGCTGGAATTTCCAGGTGTCGGACTCCAAGGAAGTTCGTCAGATCCTGAGCAAGTTCGAGAACGTCATGGCGTTCCATGGCCACGTGCACCACACCGTCTTCAACAAGATCGGCAACATGACCTCGGTCGGCACCATGAGCACCTCCTGGCCCTGGCCCTATCCCCCGGTCAAATTGCCCTTCCCCGAGTTCCAGCAGTTCCGGGCCGACCCGTCCAACGTGCAGGACGGCATGGGTACCGCGTCCTTTGCCATCCAGCAAAACGGCCGCGCTATCGGGACGTTTCAGCCATTCGCCGATTCGCTTCAGCCCAAGATCGCCCAAGGCTTCAAGATCTGACAGGAGACACGACAATGAACTCACAACACAAGTTTTTGCGCCGCATCGCGGCGCCGCTGGCAGTCCTCGCCGTGGTGGCGGCCACGACCAGCGTGTCGGCACGCGAGCCCTTCACCAAGGAAGAGTTGAAGGAGCAGCAGGACAAGTTGCTGGCTTCGGTGAAGCGCGGGTATGACATGTGGTACGGCGCACGCGCCGACATGGCCAACAATGGCTTGGCCTGCGCCAACTGCCACCCGGACGCCGCGGCCACCAATCCGCAGACCTTCCCCAAGTTCCTGCCGATGTTCGACCGGGTCGTGGCCTACCGTGAGATGGTCAACTGGTGCATCGAGAATCCCCAGGGTGGCAAGGCGATGGATGTCGCTAGTGCGGACATGGTCGCGCTCGAGGCTTACTCGTTCTACCTGCACAAGACCATTCCGATCGAGACGGGCCTCGTAAGTCGTCAGACGGCGGGCAAGGAGCCGAGCAACGCCCGCGGCTTCGCAACCAAGGGTACGGGGATTGGCTTCGACAAGTGATCTTGCGCCGAGGCTGGGTTGGCACGAAGCGTTGCGTTGACGAGGCTCCGGCCTTGTCAACGCGATGTTCCTGAACGTGGCAACTCGTGTTCAGGCGACGTGTCTGATAGCAACGCTGCTGGCCTGTGCCCACGCGCATGCCCAGCAGCGTTGCGAACTGGACGCGTCGTTTGAATCGACGCCTACAGCGCGATTTGAAGACAACGGCGACGGCACTGTGACCGACCGGCAATCCAAGTTGATGTGGACGCGTTGCTCTGCTGGGCAGAAGTGGACGTCCGGAAGCTGCTCGGGCACGGCGGGGTCCTACGCATGGAGTGCGGCGGAGCAGGTTGTCACCGAAACGAACCTGACGGGCACCTATTTCTACAGCGATTGGCGTGTGCCCCAGCTCCGGGAACTGTCGACCCTGGTTGAGCGTCGGTGCTCCAATCCCAGGGTGAATCTGACCGTGTTTCCCAATACTCCACCCGGCGTCTATTGGACCGCCACCTCTCGACCTGGTACACGAGACCAAGGGTTCGCTTACGTGCTGGACTTTGGCACCGAGGGCATCGACTACCGGGCCAAAGAGCAACCGAGCCATGTCCGTCTCGTGCGTCGGGCGCAGTGATGGAACTGCACATGAGCCGACTCGGGAGACGCGATGTTCTGATGCGGGCTGGCGCGTGGTCGGCCCTGGCCTTCGGTGGCATGCTGACCGGCCGCGAGGCGCTGGCCATCGACGAGGAATTCGCGTTCAACGCGCCATCGATGCATGAAGCACTTCGCGCATTGGGTGGCATTCCTGCCGTCGGGTCGCAGATCGTTCTCACGGCACCCGATGTCGCCGAGAACGGTGCCGTGGTGCCGGTATCGGTGGAGTGCAGCCTGCCTGGCGTGAATGAGATCTTCGTCGTGGTCGAGGCAAATCCCAACCCGCTTTGTGTCCGATTCTCCATCCCGGAGGGCACAGAGCCGTTCGTCTCCACCCGAATCAAGATGGCGGAGAGCAGCAAGATCTATGCGGTGGTGCGAGCGGACGGCAAGTTGTACGCCGCCTCCAAGTCCACCACGGTGACCATCGGCGGTTGTGGCTGACCAGACCCCCGACGCTCTCTTCTGAGACACTGATGGTTGCCAACCCGATTCGTATCCGAGCACGCGTGAAGGGCGACGTCACGGAAGTGACGATGTTGCTCGCACACCCGATGGAGACCGGGCTGCGCAAGGACGCCGCTGGCGCCTTGGTAGCGGCTCACTACATCACCGATGTGCTCGTTCTCGCCGAAGGTCGCACCGTGCTCGAGGCCCGGATGAGCCAGGCCGTGTCGCAAGACCCGCTGCTGTCGTTTCGATTTCGGGGCGCAAAGCCCGGCGACCGCATCACGGTCAGCTGGACCGACAGCCGAGGCGAGCAGCGCAGCGACACAGTGCCGGTTTCATGAATCAACGTCTTCGGGCGGAATCCGCCTGATTTGTCTCCGTCAACCTGTTCTCAACCGTCTAGAAGGATACACACCATGACACAACAGAATCGTCGAGTCTTCATGATGCAAGTCGTTGCAGGCACTTCAGCGCTCGCGGCGGCCAATGTAATGGCTCAAGACAAGCCCATCTCGACGGTCAAGCTCACCGAAGAAGACAAGTATGCGAAGTCGATGGGCTTCCGCTACGACACCACCAAGGTCGATCAGGCGAAATACCCACGGCATGATGCTGCAAAGCAGCAATGCAGCACCTGTCAACTTTTTTCCGGCAAGGAAGGCGAAGAATGGGGACCCTGCTCATTCTTTGGTGGCCGCCTTGTCAACAAGAACGGCTGGTGCCGGAACTGGAAGGCCATCAAGCCCAAGGCTTGACGCATTTCTTGCGCCGCTGATTCTTCTCAACCTCCTGACCTCGGCAGCGACGATCGTCGCGCCGAGGTCATTTTCATGGATGGCTCGAAAGCATCCAAGGCCGCTATTCGACACGAGTATAGTAAATCATACTTGACAGCAGTCAGTGTCACACTAAACTGACACACAGCGCCGTCGCTTGAACAGTCACTCATCGTGCCTTAGCGACGACCACAAGGGAAGGCTGCCCATGAACGATTCCGCCCGAGCGTCGAGTCCCCGCCCCGCAACTTTCCACCGCTCCGTCAGGCTGCTACTGGTCTTGACCTGTCTCGCTGGGCTTGTGAGCCTCGCCGGATGTCAGCGCACCGAGTCGGTCCAGACTGGGTTCCGCGGCACAGGCATGGAGCAGGTGTATGACCCCGTGCGGGTGGCCGCCGCGGGACCCCTGCATTCGATTCCTCCGCCAGAGCCGGTCGATGAACCCGATCCGGAAGCGCCGTCGATTGCCGAGGTCCACGAAAACGTTCAGGTTCTCAACGATCTGACGGTCCTCGAGTTCGCTCGCCTGATGCAGGCCATGTCGACGTGGGTCGCTCCGGAGGAGGGTTGCGAGTATTGCCATAACCCCGAGAACCTCGCTTCGGACGAGAAGTACACCAAGGTCGCCGCCCGGCGCATGCTACAGATGACGCGCGACCTCAACACCAACTGGAAATCCCACGTCGCAGAAACCGGCGTGACCTGCTGGACCTGCCATCGCGGCCAGGCCGTGCCGTCCGGTGACTGGTTCGCCAAGCCCGTGGTCGATCCATCGGCCAAGCCGCTCGGCTACCAAGCTGGCCAGAACACGGCGGGCATGGCAACGGTCGGCGGCGCTTCCCTGCCCTACGACCCCCTGACGCGCTACCTGAACCAGGACAACGCGATCCGCGTTCAAGGAACCAAGGCACTCGCAGGCAATGGCGGTCCTTCGGTGAAGCAAGCCGAATCGACCTACGGGCTGATGATCTACATGTCGCAATCCTTGGGGGTGAACTGCAGCTACTGCCACAACACCCGGGCGCTCGCCAACTGGAATGAAAGCTCCCCAGCTCGTTCCACGGCCTGGTACGGGATCCGGATGGTGCGTGAGCTCAATGTGGACTATCTGACGCCCTTGCCGCCGATCTGGCCTTCACCCCGCCTCAGCGCCGAAGGCGACGGCCCCAAGGTCGGATGCCAGACCTGCCACAAGGGTGCGTTCAAGCCGCTGTACGGCGTCACGATGCTCAATGACTATCCTGAGCTGCGTGGCGTTTACAAGGACCGACCAGCACCCACGCCGAGCGTGGTGGCCACAAACGCGCCGCCCTGAGAAAGACCCGAAAGCGTCGCTGTGCTCTGGCCACGGCCCGCAGTGAAACCAGATTCGACCTGCCGAACTTGACCTGACCGGGAGCTAGCGGTGCCAAACGGGCGACCAGCCATCAGGCGGTTTCATCGGCGCTTGCGCAAGGCCAGGAACTCGTTCAAGACCAGGGCCCCAAGCACCAGCGCGCCACCCTGCAATGCGCTGGCGCCGGGCCGCTCGTTGGCACCCAGCCAGACCCAAGCCACGCCGAAGACCACCTCGAGCAGGCCCAGCAAGGCGATCTCCGGGGCCGGAAGTTCGCGCGTCAGTCGCACCACCAGGAGGCACGGCACGGCCAACTGAACCACTCCGAGCATCGCGAGCAGACCCAGGTCGTGCCCTGATGCCTGTAGCGGCCATGCCAGCGGCAGCGTCACCGCTGCGGAGATGATCCCGCCGATCAGCAATGCAGGAAGCATGTCCTGAGGTGCCGCCTCGTCGGGATCCGTCGATCCATGTCCGACGTGCTGCAGCACGGTCCAATTGGTCGCTGCTGCGAGCGGTACCGCGAACGCTACCAGCGTGCCGACCAGCGACACACCGACGCCAGCCTCCTGCCAAAACATCCACGCGATACCCACCCCGCCAATCCCGATCGCAGCCCAGGTCCGCGCAGGCAGTCTGTGGTGCAGGAACACGCGCGCGAACAGGGCAGTGATCAAGGGGCCGACCGCCATGGTCACCAGCACGTTGGCCACTGTCGTCAGCGTCAGGGCGACCATGTACGCGGTGAACATCACCGCCCAGCACACACCCGACACCCATACCGGCCATGGCGAACGCCACAGCCCTCGCCACAGTTCCGCGCCGCGCATCCAGGACAGGGCCACCCCCAGCGCCAGCGCGCAGAACAGGCTGCGCCAGAAAGTGACCTCGAAGCTGCGCGCCTGATCCAGCTGACGCGTGACCACTCCTGCGATGCTCCACAGCAGCGTGACGAGGATCATGAGCGCCAGTGCTCGTCGATGCGTCATGGCCCTGGTTGTCCGGCGGTCGGCGAGTGAGTCATGTCGGACGGCCCGCCAGTCCGTATCCCGATGGACGAAGCCGGTCGATCAGTGCGCGGAGGACCGGCTGCACGGCCAGTGAGGCACCGGGCACCACCAGTCAGGCGGCCTCTCGGGACGCCTTCTTGCGCTCGTGTTCCTTCAGGTAGCGCTTGCGCAGCCGGATCGACTTCGGCGTGATTTCGACCAGTTCGTCGTCCTCGATGAACTCGACCGCGTACTCCAGCGAAAGGATGATGGGCGGCGTGATCTTGATCGCGTCCTCCTTGCCGCTGACGCGGAAGTTGGTGAGCTGCTTGGCACGCACCGCATTCACCACGAGGTCGTTGTCGCGCGAGTGGATGCCGACCAGCATGCCTTCGTACACCGGGTCGCCCGCCTTGACGAACATCCGGCCACGGTCGTCGAGCTTGCCGAGCGCGTAGGTGACGATCTCGCCGTCGTCCTGGCTGATCAGCACGCCGTTCTTGCGGCCCCCGATCTCGCCCTTGTAGGCCTCATAGCCGTCGAAGATGTTGCTGATCAGTCCGGTGCCGCGCGTGAGGTTCATGAACTCGTTGGAGAAGCCGATCAGGCCGCGCGCCGGAATGCGGTACTCGAGCCGCACGCGGCCCATGCCGTCGGGCTCCATGTTGACCAGTTCGGCCTTGCGCAGGCCCAGCGCCTGCATCACGCCGCCCTGGTGCTGCTCCTCGACGTCGGCCGTCACCAGCTCGATAGGCTCCTGGCGCTCGCCGTCCACTTCATGAAACACCACCCGTGGCTTGGAGACCGCCAGCTCGTAGCCCTCGCGCCGCATGTTCTCGAGCAGGATGGTCAGGTGGAGTTCGCCGCGACCGGAGACTTCGAAGATACCGTCCTCGTCCGTGTCCTTGACGCGCAGCGCGACGTTGCTCTGCAGCTCCCGCTCGAGCCGGTCGCGGATCTGGCGGCTGGTGACGAACTTGCCCTCGCGGCCCGCCAGCGGCGAGGTGTTGACGCAGAAGTTCATCGTGAGCGTGGGCTCGTCCACCTCCAGCATCGGCAGTGGCGCAGGATCGTCGATGTCGGTGAGCGTCACGCCGATGCCGATGTCCTCGATGCCATTGATCAGCACGATGTCGCCGGGCCCGGCCTCGCTCGCCTGCTTTCGCTCCAGGCCGTCGAACTTCAGCACTTGATTGACACGCGCCTTGAACGGAATGCTGTCCTCGCCAGAAAAGACGGCGACGTCCTGCATGGGCTTGAGCGTGCCCTGATTGATGCGGCCGATGCCGATCCGACCGACGAAGGTCGAGTAGTCGAGGGAACAGATCTGCAGCTGCAGCGGACCGTCCGGGTCGCCCTCGTGCGGCGGCACATGCTCGAGGATGGCGTCGAACAGCGGTGCCAGGTCGGTGCCGACCTCACCGGGCTTCAGCGTCGCCCAGCCGTTGAGGCCCGATGCATAGACCACCGGGAAATCGAGCCGTGGAGCTTGTCGAACAGTTCGAAGGTGGCGTTGATCACGTAGTCGGGCCGGGCACCATGACGGTCGACCTTGTTGATCACCACGATGGGTCGCAGACCCAGTGCCAGGGCCTTCTTGGTCACGAAGCGTGTTTGCGGCATCGGTCCTTCGACCGCATCGACGAGCAGCAGCACGCTGTCCACCATCGACAGCACACGCTCGACCTCGCCGCCAAAGTCGGCATGGCCGGGTGTATCGACGATGTTGACGTGGGTACCCTTCCATTCGACAGCGCAGTTCTTCGACAGGATCGTGATGCCGCGCTCCTTCTCGATGTCGTTGCTGTCCATTACCCGCTCGGCCACCTTCTCGTTCTCACGGAAGGTGCCGCTCTGGCGCAGCAGTTGATCCACGAGCGTGGTCTTGCCGTGGTCGACGTGGGCGATGATCGCCACGTTGCGAATCTGGCGGGCGTTGTTGCTGGTCGTCATGTCGTACTCGCTTGCTTGAATTCGGATTGCGCGGCGGCCGCTTGGAGCAGCGCCTGCACTTCGGGCGGGCTCAACAGCCGCCCCGGGATCAGTTCACCGGCCTTCACATGCGCACTGCCGAGAAAGGCGTGCGGCTGCGGTCCGTACACACGAACGGCCTCGCAGTCGCTCGAGACCACGCGCCGGCGCACGCCAGACAGAAAGCGCCCTGCATCGTCATCGGCCAGTCGCAGCGCGGGCCAGCCGCCGAGCAGAACGTCGGGAGGCAGCAGCCGCGCGTCACGCTCGGCAGGCTCGAGCGCATCGAGCGCATCGATCGTGATCGCATGGGCCACGCTCACCGGGCCGCAGGCGAGGCGGCGCAGCGCGCTCAGGTGCGCTCCGCACCCGAGTCGCTGGCCCAGATCCTCGGCCAGCGTGCGGATGTAGGTGCCCTTGCTGACGCAGGTCTCGATCTCCAGTTCGCTATCGTCCCAGCGGAGGATGTCGAGCCGATGAATGCGCACCCGGCGCGGCGCGCGCTCGATCTCCACCCCGGCGCGGGCGTACTCGTAGAGCGCACGGCCCTCGTGCTTGAGCGCCGAGTGCATTGGCGGCAACTGCAGGATCTCGCCGGTGAGTGCCGCGCAGGCGGCGATCAGGTCAACCTCCTCGAACGCAACAGGACGGGTCTCGATCACCTCGCCTTCGAGGTCGCCGCCCACCCGGGTCACACCGAGCCTGAGGGTGGCGCGATAGGTCTTGTCGGCGTCCAGGCTCGCCTGCGAAAACTTGGTTGCTGCGCCAAAGCACAGTGGCAGCAGGCCGGTGGCCAGCGGATCGAGGGTGCCGGTATGGCCGCCCTT
>JFJP01027543.1_pt1 | contig 11336 bp, 18 predicted proteins | sample 431651 | NCBI WGS metagenome assembly JFJP01 (sample SAMN02602958, study PRJNA72255) | Microbial mat metagenome, whole genome shotgun sequencing project. | biome: fresh water; feature: sink hole; material: water; isolation source: purple microbial (photo- and chemosynthetic) mats found in... | reverse complement strand
TGAATTTCGATCCAAAATTCATGTTACAATGCATAATTCACCTGTATTTAAACCTAAGTCAATACGAAATTTTTCTCAAAACTATGATAAAAGACGAACGTAGTTTCAATGTGAAAACCTTTGAAACAACCTTACATATATTAATATCTGAAAATCTGATAGATTCTGATGAAAATGAACGATTTCAATCTATGTTACATAAACTAAAAACCATGAAAATAGCAGAAAAAGCTTATGAAGAGGCTTTGGGAGAAATTCCTGAAGAATTTCAAGACCCCCTTATCAATGAAATTATGAAAGATCCAGTGCTCTTACCGACTTCCGGTGTTATTTGTGATAGAATGACAATTGTGCAACATTTAATGAGCGATGAAACTGATCCATTTAATAGAAAACCGCTCAGGAAGGAGATGCTGGTGGAGATGGGAGAACTGAAGGGGATAATTGAAGCGTGGAGGAAGGATAAGTTGAAAAATTTAATAAGCGGGGAAATTGGATTTGAAAATATAATAATTTGAATATTTTATGGTTTGGGATTTTTTTTTAAATATTTTTGTTTTTTTTCTTTCAAAAACTTTAATTTTTTTTTAGTTTAAAACAGAAAATCTTTTTTTCTTTTTATTTCATTTAACAAAAAAATTTCTTAATTTTCTTAAATTTTTTTATATTTTCTTATAATTTGACTAGATTTTAATTTAAATTAATGTTTTCTCACAATAAATAAATAAAAATCCTAATGGTTTTTATCTCCGATAATCTGAACTTTCGCCTTTACGTTGGTCGAAATGCGGCTTATCTCCACCATCTTCCCGATTTCTTATCAGATCTTCTGAAAAAACACTTCGATTTCCTAATAACACCCTTATTCGACCCCTCATTTCCTCGCAATAAATCCCCATTTAATTATAAAGCCCATCCTGGTAATAAAATAAACAAAAACTTATCGATTAATTTCAATGAATTTTGAATAAAGACACTGCTATTGATTGTGATAATTGGCGATATATAATAGGAGAAATAACTTCTGATTTGAATTTAGATGATTTAGATGAAGAAAAGCAAAATCTTGATAAATTTATATTGAAACAAGAGGTTAATTACGGGATTTATCTAGGTGTTTATGCAATGATTATACCGTTTCCTCATGAAAACCATTTGAATTACGCTCGAATTATCAATAAAGTTCAGTTTTATTTGAAAAAGATTTAATTTTTCATTGAAGTTATTAGAAAAATCATGTCCAAACACTGAAATATGGGTTCATATTCCTTTGAATTTGAAGAATTGTTGGGAAATTTACAATTCTTTTCGCATGAATATTAAAAGAACCAATTGTTTTGGCGTTTTGCTCGAAATTTCAGAAGATTTACCTGATAAAATAGAACGTTGGTTCGGAGAAAACATCAAATCAGTCTATTTAAAGACTGAATTATTTGTTTTGAATCAGAAAGGATTGCCTGTTTTGATCAAATCACATCAGGATTTGATCAAAAAATTGATCTATTTTAAGATAAATTTCATGATTAAGGGGGTAGGAAATGAAGATTTGAGCGAATATAGGAAATTTCTGTGTTATCTTTTTAGCAAGCTACCAGAAGTAATTTTTGTTCTATTGAGAGAAAAAAATCACATTTGAATTTAAAATTTTTTTAGTTTTTTTTCTAAAATTAAAAAGAATTTTTTTCATTTCAGATGACAGAAATGCAAAGAATTGAAGCAAATTATTTCGATAAACTGCAAATCCCTTTGCAACCCACCAAAGATAACCTCGAAATGTACAGTTATTTATCATTTGAAAAGGTTTTCCATCTTAAAAAAATTAAAATAAAATAAATTATTACTTTTAATTTTTATAAAAAATTTAAAGGACATGAAAAAATATGAAATTTATGCAAAAGCAATTTATGAGCTTCTTTCTCAAAAATTTAAACCAACTGAAAAAATCTCGATAATTCTGATAGGTCCAGGAAGAGGTCCTATAATGCGAGAAATCATCAAAAGTCTTTTGAATCTGAATTTCGAGAATTTCCTCTTGAAAGCAATTGAAAAAAATTCAAATTCTTGCATTACTTTAAACAATTATTTACAAGAAAATGAGGGGATTTTAAAAGGGAGAGTGCAATTGATATGTGGGGACATAAGAGAGTATGTGTGCGATGATAAAGCAGATGTTTTGATCAGCGAATTGATTGGGAGCTTTGGAGATAATGAACTGTCTCCTGAATTGATTTGTTCTGCTGAAAGGTGGAAAATAAAATAAACAAAAAGAAATTTTGTTGATAATTTTGTTAGACTTTTGAAAAAGGAGGGGTTTTGTTTACCGTATAAATATACGTCTTTTCTTTCACCGATCACATGTGCCCATTCTTATAATAAGGTTAGGTTTTTATGGTGTTTATTTGTTTTGTTTTTAAGATGCAATAATAAAAATTAATGAAATAAGGTAGGTTTTTATGGTTAAATTCTATAATATTTGAATTTTTTTGTTTATTTGTTTTGTAATTTATTTTTTTTTAAGATGCAATAATAAAAATTAATGATTTCTTAAAGGTTTCTAGCATGAAGGAAATGACAAATCCATTAGAAATGTCGCATTTGATAGCTTTCCAAAGATTTAATCTCCCATCGAAAATTTTGAGTTGTTTCAAATTTGAACATCCTTTTAAAGAAAATTCGAATTTCAAAAGATTTCAAGTTTTTGCCCCCAAATTTCTGATTTCTTTCAAATAAAACAGTTAATTTACTGCAGGTTTTAGAGTTTCAATTCAATATAGAAAACTTGATTCATGGATTGGCCGGATATTTCGATTGTTTCTTATTTGAGAACATTTTTTATAGCATTTGTCCACTCAATAAAACAGAAAATATGTATAGCTGGTTCCCCATATTTTTCCCATTTGAAGTTTTATTTATAAAACAAATTAAATTGAGAAATAATGAAAAATTTTAAAAGATTCCTTTGATGGTCGATACAGATAGGGTTTTAAGGGTGAATTTCTGGAGATTGGCATCGAAAAAAAAAGTGTGGTATGAATGGCAGCCGGAAATAGTTTGTGCCAAAACGAAGAAATTGATTATTCAGTTGAAAATTCATAATTCGAATGGGAAATTTTATGCGATTGAAAAATAAATTAAAAAATTAAAAATAAATAGTGATGATCCAATCCAATTGATTTTTTTCAATTAAATTAAATTATTTTGATTTTTGATTAATTTTCTTTTAATTTCTTTAATTTTTTTCCTTTTTTTAACCTTAAGTTTGATTTGAAGTTGATGAGTCTTTGGTTTTCAATAGACCAGTTTCTGTTTTCTTATAGTATTTATTGAATTCTCTTATGTACAAATATCTCTGATTCCTAAACAAAGAATAATTTACTTCTGAAGTGAACACTCCAATAAAAATTTAAATTACTTTGATTTATTCATCAAATGAGAGTTATAAGCCGCATCAGTTCCCATGCCCCAAATTTCCAAATTGCTTATCTAATCAATTTAATCTCTCAGTTAACCAAAAAATTCTTTATAATTTAATAAAAACCTTCAGTTTTTCTAAGTGTGGATCAGCCAAATATCCAGTTGGATAAGTATGATCTTGCGAGCTAATAGAACTATTATTAATAATATCACTTCCATCAATCCACAATCTGAAATTTTTTTTATCAGTCCCTCCAAAACCTTAAATTAAAAGATAATACAACTAAATTCTAGTCACTATAAATAAAATTATATATTAAATGTTTAAATTTAAACTAGAATAAAAAAAATAGTTCTTAAAAACAAATCTTTTTAAAAAATTTATTTGAAATATTTTAAAAAATTTGAAAAATAAAAAAACTTATAAAATCCAAAAAAAATTTAAAAACCAAGTCCAATCGGCGCGATATTCTTCAAATTTTCAGTGAACCACAAATATTGATAATTTTTTTCAGTATAATCATTCGTAACTGGGAAATAATTCCTGAAAGTCGGCGACATCGAAAAGATATAAGTGTTTTCCGATCCATGATAATTGGCATTATTTTTCCAGATATCACAAGTAAATGCTCCAAAAACACAACTATTTTTCTCATCGTTTTGATCTTCATGCTTTATTAAGAAAAGCAAAGGCATTTCTAAATTTGCGATAACATCAACGATTTTTTTGAAATTAAAGCCAGATAGGATATTTGAATATAATAATTTCATTCTTGAGACGTTTTGAACATAAGAGTTGCTTAAATAAATCATTGCCAACATTTCATCATTGAGAAGATAAGAAGCTTCAGTCAATAAAGGCAATTTGAAATGAACTGAACGAGAGAGAAATTTGAAGGAGAAGTAAAATTCTAGCACTTTGCTTAAATAAATCAATTCTTTTTTAAGATGGAAAAGGAAATCCCAAAGAGAAACCACACCAATATCATTTTCTGAAAGTAAAAAAGAATTAAAAATATATAATTATATAAAAATTTAACTATAAATCCCGTCAACAAGGGCTCTTGCCGCTTTTTCATCTATTGTATAATTGATTTTGTCATAAAGAAAAATTGATAAAACGTTCTAATTTTTATTTTCTTTCACAATTTCATTAAGTTTTTATAAATTACTTTCATATATTTCAACGCATCTACATAAGAAATTTTGAATTTCTTCAAATCCTCTTTGGATTTTACTTCTGTTGTATTGAAAGCTATCAATGCAAAAAGCTCCATCTTATCGAAATTTCTAAAATCGTTAAAAATCTTTGTATTTTTCTGATCTTTGGTCAAAATATCAACTTTTTTTAAATAAATAAGTTTTTTATGCATAAAAAGTCAAAAAGTTCACCTGTTTGCAAAAAACTATCACATGAAACAGTTGAATTTTCTGAAATCAATTGCATAAATTTAAAAATTTGTTCTCCAAATTGCTTGTTTTCTGGGAAAAGTTCCACAACCGCTTTCTCAGAAACATAATTTTTACCTTTGGTTCTAAAAATTTTGATTAAAAAAAAAAAATGAAAAAAATATAAATAAATTGAAAATAATTTACTCTGATTGGCTTTCAACCATTGAATTAAACTTTTCCTTCAGCATTCTTTTCTCTTTTTTGTCAAGATTAACGCCTGATGAAGATGGTGTTCTTGAAACACAACAATTATTTCCCATTCTTTATTTAAAAAATAAATATCTCTCTTTTATAATTTAAATAAAAAAAATAAAATTATTTTAAATGCACCTCGTTTTTTAAAAATTGGGATAAAACGGTTTTTTTTAATTATTTTCAATGCATTTTTCACATAAAAACCAATATTCTTTTAAACACTTTTTATTTAAGAAAACAAAAAATTAAAGCAAAAGCAAAAAAAAATTATTTCTTTTTTCAAAAAAAAAACCAAAATATTTTTTTTCTATGTGTTTTGATTTAAAAAAAACAAATAAATTTTCTTTTGATTTATTAAAGGTTCAAAGGAACCCCAGATTCTTCAAAGCAATTCTTTATTAACATATAATCTTCTTCATTTAAATTTCGTAAAGAATGTTTCAAATTGCTCTTTTTCCCTGAAAGCCACTTCAAAGCTTCTTTCAAAACATAGGGGAAAGTTTCTTTAAAAGAAAACAAATTCGATTTTTCAGAATAAACAATCGCTAATTTCTGTTCTAATTCCAATTGAATTGAGCTTAATTTCTCGATTTCTTGTTTATTTTTATCGAACATTTCTAAATGAGTCTCTAAATTCGAATTTTTATAGTTTAAAGTCTCGTTTAATTTCTGATTTTCGACTGAAAGAGTTTTTATTTGAAAGTCTTTCTTTTCTGTTGTTTCGTTTTTTTTCTGAAGTTCCATTAATTGTTCCTTTAAATCATCATTGTATTTGTTTATAACTTCGAAGCGCTTTTTCATTTGCAGCATCTCTTTTTCGTAATTTTGCTTGATATCCTCCAGTTTGGCTTTGTTCTTCTCTCGGAGTTTGTTGATTTGCTCGAATTTCTCTGCTCGGAGCTCTTCTAATTCATGCAAATGCTTGTATTTTTTAGAAAGTTTTAGTTTTTTATTTGAAAATTAAAAAAAATTGGAATTATAAAAAAACCTTTTGTGTATAACTGTTCTCTTGTATTTTCTTCTTATGGAACTCCTCGATTTGTGTGACTTGCGTTTTCAATTCTTTGATCAAGGTAATGACCTCCGGTGAAAATTCCAAGCTCATATTAGTCGATTGTATTTTCATCAGTTTATCAAACTCTCCAATTTTTTTTAACAATGAAGCGTTTTCAATTTTCTTTTGATTTAATTCTTGATTCAATTTTCTAATATTATCTTGCAAATCTCCAAGTTCCTTCATTATAATTTCAATTAGAATTACATAGAAAAATTTAAACAGAATTCATATTGTTCATTTTTTTTTTTTTTGAATCTTTTGATTTCGTTAAATCTTCAGCTTGAGACTTAAAATCTTCAAGTTCTATATCCTTAAATTTCAAGTTTTTTTCATATTCCCGCTTGTTTATTTCTATTTCACGTTTAAAGCTTTCTTTATCTTTTTGCAATTCAAACACCAGGCTTTCAACAATAACAAAAAAAAAATTTTAAAAAAAAAAAAAACAAAGAATTTATCCTTTAAATAAAATTGATTTAAAAAAACAAATCAAAAAAAATATTAAATTAAAAGAAATCTTTTTTGAAAAATATATGAAAATAAAACAAAATTGTACAAAATTTTTATAAATTAAAAGCACCTTTCAAATTCTTTGATATTCTTTCTCAATCTTTCCTCTCCTTCTCTCGCTTGGGCCAAATAGGCTTTGGTTTTATTATGATCTTCAGTAAAAATTTTCTGAATCATCTCTAGAAAATTCTCAAAAAAATTGAACAGAAAGGCTGGCAACCGTTCAAGCAATAATTTATCTATAAAAATACAATTTTCGGTGCTATTTCAACAAAAATTACTCACCTTTATATGGTCCTTTCGCCTTTTGTATATAAATACTTAAGAAATTATTGAACTCAATCTGTTTTTCTTTGACTAAAGTGGCTTTGAAATTATCAATTGAATCAACATTCGGCAATTTGAATGCATTAAAAAAGCTGTAGATCAAATTTGTTGATACAATTTTGCTTTTTTCTTCGTTTAATTTCAAACGAGCATCAAACTCTTTTTCCATTTTTTCTTTAAAATCCTTTTTTAAATCTATTATTTGTCCTGCATCAAGGAGTTCTCTAGTCGATTTCTCAAGCATATTTTCGATTTCTAACATGATTTTTCGATGAATCTGATAGAGTTCTTCAGTTTCAAAAGGCATTTGGTTTTCGTTGATCATTTCATTGATCTTTTATTGAGTTTTTACGTTAAAAATTAATTAATTTTTTCTAAAAACTTTTTTGTCATAAATTGCTTTGGTGGTCTCAACGATCTTTCTTGTTTCCGACGAAATAACTCTTTCAATTGATGACAAAATTTGAGGAACTCCTCCGTTATTGATTGCCTCCACATACTCACAAGTCAATTTCAAAAACATCTCGCCTGTTAAAGTCCGATTCTGTATGGTTTTCGGCCCCAAATTATTAAAAACACTCTTTTCAAAGCTATAAACAGATTCACTAAAAAAATGACAATAATTTTTTTAATGATAAAAATCAAATAAAATTGACATGAAAGCTGGTCTTAATTCCTCCCATTTTTGGTCTTCAATTCTTGCCAATCTGGTCTCATCAGCAACCGGTCGAACCATACATAAACATTCTCTTTCTTTAAAATATTCTCGTAATTTTTCTCTAATCATATTTTTTCTATCAATATCTTTTCCTTCACCGAAAACAGGCTTCAGAACATCCTCCAAATATCCTTTTGAATCCTTACCTTTGAGATCAAGTGCAAAATCTCTTAAAACCCAAAAGAAATATGGACAAAAATCCGAGAATCTAGCATCATTTTCTTGAGTTTTTCTAATTTTCCAAAAAAACAAAAAAAAATTAAGTGATTTTTTTATGTAAAAATGAAAAAGATTTTTACGAAATACTGATATTTTGGCTGAGGTTTACAACCAAAGATAAATTTTCTAATGATTGTTCATCAATATGCCCCAATTGATTATAAATGAACATCGAACACAGCAAAATCGAAAGTGAAAAGATCTTCATATCAATGGTTTCATCCCTTTCTATTATTTATTATTGTTACTTTATATGTTTTCTTTTGAAATGTTCAATATACGAGTAGAGTGCAATCCTTCTGTATCCATAATCAACATATCAGTCTTATCATTCAAACGAATCGGCTCATTCCATATCCAAATACCTTTAGTGCAAGGGTTTGTAGTTGGACCTATTGCAAATCCTTTCATTCTTTTTTTTTTTAAATATTAAAAAAAAAGAATAAATAAACAAGAAATCAAAGACCTTTTCAATAAACGATTTGCTAAAAAAGATTTTCCAGTTCTTTGTGGACCTGCTATACAAACAACAGCAACCTTTTGTGACAATTATTTTATCAAAGGGATAGTTAAAGTGGTACTTGACGATCTTTTAAAGCAGCAAGGAAAGAAATTGCTTGGGAATTAACTTCGAATCTAGTTGTTGGACCGTTTTCATCCACAACATCGACGATCTCGATGAAAGGGATTGGCTCTCCAGATATTTCCATTTCTAATTTATGAAGTTTTTGAAAGAAAAAAAAAATTTAGAACTTTTTTGGGAAAATGCGATTTAATCAATTTCAAAATTATTCTTTTTTCAATATGAAAAAAATTCAATTTTTTAAAATGATTTTTCTTCTGTTTCTCTAATAAAATTAACAAAAAAAACTTTTTTCATTGTTTTTGTTATGAAAATAACTCCTATAATTTTTAATTTAATTTTCATCTCAAATTTTTAAATTTAAACTTACAAATGCACTCTTTTTATTCCGAACCTCAAATAGATAGCGAAAAATCCTCCTATTCAATCAATAACTCTTCTTATAATCCTCTTTCTGTAAAAAAACTTCCAAAACAATGAAAATAAACCTTTAAAACTTTAGGATTATATAATATTAAGTCCTTTAGGGAGAGGAGCTGCTAGTTTTGTCTATAAAATTCAATGCAGAAAAACGAAAAAAGAATTGGTAAATTACAATTTTAAAAAGATTTTTTTGAAGATTTTTATAAAGGCTTTAAAAGTCATTGATAAAAAGAAGGGAAATTTCAATCTGTTGAGCGCTCGTTTAAAAAATGAAATAAAAGTATTACGAATTTTTGATTTCATTTTTTTTATTTGTAATTAAGATCCATTCCGAGATGAACCATGAAAATATTATCAAGTTGCTTGATAGCTTTGAAGATAATGATAATTTTTATATTTTGTTGGAACTATGTGAAGAGGGTGAATTGTATTCATATTTAAAAGCAAAAGGCAGGCAAGTTTCTATTTAATTATTTTAAATAAAGCTTTGTAATAAATATTCTTATTTTTATTATAGATTGGAGGAAGATGAAATAAGGTTTTTTGGCATGCATTTGGCGAAAGCCCTCAAATATTTACATGATAATAAAGTTTTGCATAGAGATATCAAATTAGGCAATTTACTATTGAGTCGGGAAAAAATTATGGTAAATTTCAAAAATTTAAAGGACTTTTTTTATTTTTATTGGAATAGAAATTGTGCGATTTTGGCTTGGCTGTTAAATTAAATGATGATCGTCCTGAAAGAGATACATTATGTGGGACTCCGAACTATATTTCACCGTAAAAAATCGATTAATATCAATAATATTTTCATAAATTTTTTAGGGAAATTATTAATAAAGTAAATTATGGAGCCAAAAGCGATTGTTGGGCTTTCGGATGCATTCTATATGCTTTGACCACTGGCCATCCACCTTTTGAGGTTTATATCAAAAATTTAAAAATATATTAAAATTTTATCTTTTTTTTCGCATTTTTGAAAAACTCCTTTTAATTTTTGAAAATTCAATTAATAACATTTCTATAAAAGGGTGAATCTGTTCAAAAAACTCTTTTGAATGTGAAAAAGGGATCTTTCCAGCTTCCAAACAACATTTCTGCTGACTTTCAGGATTTATTAAAAAACATAATCACTTGGGACAGTAATAAGCGCTTTAACATGACTCAAATCATAAACCACACATTCTTCACTGGGAATAAATTCAGTTTTTGTATTCCTTCAACCACAATTAATCTAATTCAACCTATTTCGAACCCAAATATTTCCCTATCAATAAACAGGCCAGATTCAACAAACCCAAATCCTTTGATTTTAACTCCAGAATTAGTGAAAACCACTGAAAGAACTAATATTGATTTAAAACCCAGGAAAATTTTCCAAAAACAAGATAATTCGAAATCTGATAGGGAGTCGAAATTGTCAGAAAATAAGATAATTAATGGGAAGAGCTCAAAAAGTATCAGTAGTAGTGTGGGTTCAAAAGCTTTTTTAAAAAATTTTGAAAGTGGAAATGCTGAAGGTTTATTAAAAAAAACGCATAAGCCCAGTTTTGATATGAAAGAGAATGTGTTTATTCATGCAAATTTGAAGGAAAATGTTGTTAAAATAAAAGAAAATGTGAAAATGACACAAAATTTTGATAATAATCATAACAATATGAGCGTTTTGAATTATAATAGAATTAATCGATCAAAGGATAACATTGTGAATAAAAGCATTGAAATTATTCCGAAAGCGTCATTACAAAACAAAAACGAATTAGAAAAATATTTAAAAACTGAGATAGATGCAACACCTGCTAAATCGAAAAAAAATTCAAAGGTTTGATAAATTTTCATAAAAGAACAAATAAAAATTAATTTTATTTAGAACTTTACATCGAATTTAGGAGAACAAACAAATAATCATCTTCCGCAAAGCCAATTTTTTAAAACCCCAAAAAATTTCAATATGAAAGAGAACGATTTCAACCCTGGGTTTCTGCTTTTAAGCAATAATAACAACGTCAAAATTAACATAAATACCTCAAAAATAATGAATACAACAAGTATTTTTTGACAAATTATTTTCTTTTTTAATTTTTAATTTTCTTTTTATTATTATAGATAATAATGAAGACAATATTAAAATAATCTCTTCTGATTGTTATGATTCTATTTCAGATCTTTTAATTCCATTATCGACCTCTAACATAAAACCTTGTAAATTCCAAACGAAAAACGGCACAATAGAAATAAAGAACGATCACACTTTACAAATGGAAATTTCTAATGGCAAAATGATTCTTTCGATCACAAATGACGGAAAAAGAGTGTTTGTGGCAAAAAAAAATGATGGAAATTTTAATAAAAATTACTTATTATCAGATCTTCCCAAAAAATACCATTTGTTTTATAATTATGCGAAGAAAGTTTGCGAAACATTAAAACAAGCACCG
>JFJP01012368.1_pt1 | contig 11336 bp, 5 predicted proteins | sample 431651 | NCBI WGS metagenome assembly JFJP01 (sample SAMN02602958, study PRJNA72255) | Microbial mat metagenome, whole genome shotgun sequencing project. | biome: fresh water; feature: sink hole; material: water; isolation source: purple microbial (photo- and chemosynthetic) mats found in... | reverse complement strand
CAGGATGAGTTTGGCAAACTTTCTCAAGCTACAAGCCTGATGACCAACTTGTTGAAAGAGACCTACGAGCAATTGGAAAAACGGGTGACAGAACGTACCCGCAACCTCGAACTCGCTGGAGAAATCGGTCGCACAGTATCACAGGTGCGCGCCCTCGACGTTATGTTGATGGAAGCAGCTGAACTCATCCGTTCACAATTTGACCTGTACTATGTGCAAGTCTATCTTACAAATCCCAGCCAGACGGTCCTACTCTTGCAATCGGGTACAGGCACAGTTGGCACAGAATTACTCAGTCGTGAGCACAAGTTGCCGCTAAATACTGCCTCCATTAACGGACGTGCCGCAATAGAGAAACACTCGATTGTTATTACCGATACCACAACCAGCAGCACATTTAAGCCAAATCTGCTTTTACCCGACACACGTTCTGAAATGGCTGTCCCGTTACTTATTGGCGAAAAAGTAGTAGGTGTACTGGATCTGCAAAGCCGGGAACCTGGCAAGTTAAATCAGGGTATCTTGAGCGCCTTTGAAGCCCTAGCGGGTCAGTTAGCTATCGCGATTCAAAATGCCACATTCCTCGCAGAGACAGAACAAGCCCGCGCCGAAGTGGAAGCACAAGCACAACGTCTATCCCGCTCAAATTGGGTGGATTATCTGGATGCCATTCATCAGCCCGAAAAGACTGGCTTTGTATTCGAAAAAAACCAAATCGCCCTAATGACCCAGGCTGAGCAGTCTCAACCGCAAATAAATGTTAACGCCCTAACCGCTGCCATCAGTGTCACAGGCGAAGCCCTTGGGAATTTAGTTGTGGAAATGGAAGATCAATCCCCTATCATGCGCACATCGGAACTGGTGGAAACGGTGGCACGCCAGGTATCACAACAGATCGAAAACTTACGCCTGCTGGACAGCGCCGAGCGATACCGCTTTGAGGCGGAACAAGCCTCGCGCCGCAATACCCAGGAAAGTTGGAAGGATTACAAGCAGGCAAATGTAAATAAAAGCATGAGCTATATTTACGACTTGAAAGAAGTCCGACCTTATCTAAGCGACGAAGAAGATCAACCAACTGAAAAATCTGCCTATAACCTGCCCATCAAAGTCCGTGATGAAACCATTGGAAAACTGGTTGTTCAAGGGCTGAAGTCTGATGATACAGAAGCCATTGAACTCGCAAACGCCATCGTTGAACGCCTCGGCACACATATCGAAAGTTTGCGTCTTTCGGGTCAGACGGAACAAGCTCTGGCGACAACCCAAAAGCAAGCCATGCGTGAGCAAGCCCTGCGCCAGATCACCAGTGCCGTGCGCAGCTCGACCGACCCCGCCACCATTCTACGCACGGCTGCAAAAGAATTAGGCACCCTCTTGGGGCGCAAGACAATTGTTCGCCTGACAACCGAACACCAGTCACATCATCCCGCTGATCTTCTGGAAGAAGCCATCACAAACAACGGAAACGAAACTGTCTCGCCCACGGAATCACAAAATACTATCGGAGGTGACCAATGAGCGCATTACAAAAAAATCAAAAAAAAATCAGTGACAAAAATGGGAACAACGCCACCCACCATGAACAGCAGATCATTAACACATCATCCATTGGCGTATTGATCACACGTATCGGGGATGGCACAATTTTATATGCCAATAAAGCAATTGCAAGTTTATTAGGACTGGCAGATATCACAACTGTGATCGGTATGCCAGTGCCTAATTTCTATTGGGATCTGGAAGATCGCAAGGCAATGCTTGAACGTTTTAAGATTGAAGGCTCCATCACAAACAACGAAATACGCGCCCGCCGCATTGACGGCAGCATGTTATGGGTTTCGATTTCAATTCAACCTTTCCAATTTGAAGATGAACAGGTGCTACTCTCAGAAATTACCGATGTCAGCGCACGTAAGCTGGCAGAAGAAGCTTTGCACACAAGTGAAGTATTATTTCACTCCATCTATGATAACTCAACGATCGGCTTATATCGCACAACACCAGACGGCCGTATCTTAATGATAAATCCAACCGGGCTTAGGCTGCTTGGGTTTGATTCATTTGAGGAAATGTCCCAAAGGAATTTGGAAGAGTCGGGATTTGAGCAGAAAAATGCGCGTAAAAATTTCCGCGAGAAACTTGAACGTGAAGGCGTAATTGAGCAGGAAAGTGAATGGACCAAGAAGGATGGTTCAACTATTTATGTGCGCGAGGGCGCAAAAGTCTTCCGTAACAAAAATGGGGAAGTCCTGTATTACGACGGCAGTTTTGAAGATATAACTAAACGCAAGCAGGCAGAAGCTGCCCTGCATGAAAGTGAAGATAGGTTTCGACGGTTCACAGAAGCAACTGTTGAAGGTTTGGTGTTCCATGAACAGGGCAAAATCATCGACGCCAACCCTGCCAGTCTTTCCATGTTTGGTCTTTCAGACAATGCCGAATTCATTGGCAGGAATTTGCTGGAATTTATTGTGCCTGAATCACATCAACTGGTATTGCAGCAAATGCAACTAGAAGCCGTCCTGCCGTATGAAGTTCAGTGCGTCCGCAATGATGGCTCCACCTTCCCAGTGGAGACCTCCACGCGCACATACAAGGAAGGCGGTCGTATCATCCGTGCATCTTCCATCCGAGACATCACCGAGCGCAAGCAGACGGAAGAAACTCTGCACCAGACCCGTACGTTGTATCAATCTCTCGTTGAAGTTTCACCAATGAGCATTTGCCGCAAAGACCTAGCAGGGCGCTTCACGTTTGCCAATCGACGTTTCCTGGATTCATCAGAAATCACACTGGCTGATCTTGTGGGTAAGACCGATTTCGATCTGCACCCATCAGAGTTGGCAGATAAATATCGGCGCGATGATCTGGCGGTAATGGAGAGCGGACAAGTTAAGGAACTCATCGAAGAACGTGCGGTCCTCGAGGGTGAAGCTTCCTACGTGGAAACCGTCAAGACCCCAATTTATGATGATGATGGAAAAGTCAACGGTATACAGATTTCCTTCTGGGATATTACCGCACGCAAGCGGGCAGAAGAGGAAATGCGCCGTCTGCAGAACGCAATGGAACAGACCGGTGACGGCGTTGCCCTGGCTGACCTAAATGGAAATATTCTATACACAAACCCAGCCTGGGCAAGGATGCACGGATACACGGTCGAGGAGATTTTAGGCAAACACTTGAGCATCTTCCACACCCCGGAACAACTGGAGAAAGAGGTTGCTCCCTTCAACGAAAAAGCGATGGAAACTGGCGGGAATAGCAGTGAAATCAATCATGCCCGTAAGGATGGCTCAACCTTCCCAACCCTGATGACGGTCGCCGTTCAAAAGAATGATAAAGACCAACCTGTGGGGCTAATCGGCACCATCCGCGATATTACCGAGAACAAGCGGGTGGAGCAAGAGTTGCAGGAAAACCGAGAATTCCTGACACTGGTGCTGGATACCATGCCCGGATTCCTATTCTGGAAGGATAGAAACTCTGTTTACTTAGGCAGTAACAAGGTGTTTGCAAAAGGCGCTGGACTCAATGACCCGTCGGAAATTATTGGCAAGAGCGACCATGATCTGGCATGGACAAAAGAAGAAGCCGATGCATACATAAAAGATGATCGCGATGTAATGGAGTCTGACATACCAAAATACCATATCATCGAGCCACAATTGCAGGCGAATGGAAAACAGACCTGGGTGGATACTACAAAGATACCACTACACGATGCCCAGGGAAATGTCATTGGCATCCTGGGTACATTTGAAGACATCACCGAACGCAAACAACTGGAACAACAAGTTCAGGAAGCTTTTGAACGCCGTGGTTATCAAGTGCAAGTGAGTACAGAAATCTCGCAGGAAGTTGCGGCTGCATCTGAAATCAATGATCTCTTTGAACGAGTTGTAACACTCACCAAGGAACGCCTCGGGTATTACCACACACAACTATTGCGCTATGATATTGCAAAGGACGCAGTGGTTCTAATCAACGGATATGGTGAAATAGGTCAAAAGATGCTTGCAGGCGGACACCAAATGCCCATGGGCAGCGGCTTGATCGGTACCGCCGCCGCCACAGGCGAGACCATTTTGCGCCCCACCCTGGCAGACGACCCAGATTGGCAGCCCAACCCCCTCCTGCCCGATACAAAAGGCGAAATTGCCGTGCCAATCAAATGGCAAAACACAGTTCTGGGTGTGCTCGATGTGCAGAGCAATCAGGCTGGCGCATTGAGTGATGAAGACCGCCTGCTGTTTGAAGGTTTGTGCGGACAAATCGCCATCGCCATGTATAGCGCCGAACTGGTCGAGGCTATCCGCCAGAATGAAGCTCGCCTAGCAGAAGCGCTCCTCACCGCCCGCCTTGCCAATTGGGAATATACTGTCGAGAAAGACCTCTTCACTTTCAACGACCAATTCTATTCAATCTTCCACTCCACTGCCGAAAAAGCAGGTGGGTATCAAATCTCATCTGCGCGCTATGCAGAGTTGTTTGTACACCCCGACGATATTCATCTAGTGGGCGCGGAAATTGAAAAGTCGCTAATTTCAACAGAAAGAGTGTACAACACCACCATCGACCACCGTATCAAATATGAAGATGGCGGTATCGGTTATATCACCGTCAAAGTGACCGTCGAACGGGATGAGAATGGAAAAATCACCCGTTACTACGGCGCGAATCAGGATATCACTGAGCGTAAACAAGCGGAAGAAGCCCTCCGCCGCAGCGAGCAGGAAATGGCAGAGCGCCTTGAAGAAATCAATCGTCTGTATCAAAATCTAAGCCACGAAGGCTGGAAATCCTACCGTGAAACTGAAAGCCTGCCCACAGGCTTCGTGTTCGACCAGACAGGCACCAAGATAGTGGATGATGAAATTTTGGCAGATAACCTTTTCGCCAACGTTCCAATGAAAGTGTTGGGCGGAGAAGTTGTCGGGATGTTAACCGTCGCCAATGACCCGCGCAATCCTACATCTGGTGAAGACCTGGCTTTCTTCCAACAGGTTTCTGATCAAATTGCACTGGCATTGGAAGGTGCCCGCCTCACCGCACAAACCCAACTTGCGCTATCACAATCGGAAAGACTATTTGAAGCCAGCCGAAGACTGGCCCAAGTCTCAGACTTGCAAGAACTGGTAAAAACTACCGTTGAGCTATTCAACATCCCAGTAATCAATGGCGCAGAGTTGGATATGTTCAGCTATGACGCAGGGGGAGAATTAGAGAGCCTGAGTGTCGTGGCTAACTGGTGGAATGGTACCGGAACAGAGCCAGGGGTGATCGGGTCACGTTTTTCAAAAGAGATGTTCTCAGCCGTAAAATTGTTTCTGACTTCCACTCCGGTATTTATCAGCGATGCTTTAGATAGTGAACGCGTGGATGCGCCTATGCTAAGAATCGTCAAAACGTTCAACATTCGGGCTGTTACATTTCTGCCTCTATTTGTGGGCACACATCAGATGGGCGTTCTAATAATGCACGCTGAAGAACCACATAACTTCACCGAAGAAGAAACCCGCATGTTCTCAGGACTTGCACCGCTGATCGCCACCGTGCTTGAAAATCGTCGCCAGTTCGAACGAGCACAACAACAGGCTGACCGCGAAAGCACGCTGAATCTCATCAGCCAGAAGATCCAAAGCGCCACCACCGTGGAAGCCGTACTTCAAATTGCGGCGCGTGAATTGGGACATGCCCTGGGCGCGCCCATGACCATTGCCCAACTCAGCATGAAAGATAAGAAATAACGGCGCAGGCTCAGGAGACATATCCATGCCCCCCGATGAAAAATCACAAAAACGGGTTGAAAGACTCTTTTCCGATCTGGAGCAGATCGCCAAGCTTCGCGAACCGCTCAAAGATGGCGAGAATACATCCGCGGAAAAAGAGTTGGCTCAGCCCGCTGAAAACGAAACGCCTCCACCGGTAAGCCGTGAGGTACATGCATTACTCTTACGCATCCGTGAATTGGAAGCGCAAATAAAAGAAAGTGACCAACGCGCCGCCTCTGTAAAAGCGACCTACGCCCCTGCCATTATTTACGAAAAGGAAGAGGTTGGCTACACCTTTAGCAGTAATCAAGTCTTGCCTATTCAAAAGAGTAAGACCCCTGCCTTTGCAGAAAACTTAGAGAATGTCATCACAACTCCATTAACCGCAAGCGGCGAGACCATCGGAGAGATGCAGGTCGAGCCAAGTTCAGAGCGCACATGGACCGCAGATGAAACCATTTTGGCAAACGCAGTCGCACAACAAGTCTCACTGCAAATTCAAAACCTGCGTCTGCTTGCTGCAACCGAACGCGCGCGCGCCGATGCACAAGCCGCCAACCGTCAATTCACCCACCAAAACTGGGAATCCTTTATGGATGGTATTCGCAACAGCGAACGCATTGGTTATATGTATGACCAGGCGTCTGTTGCGCCCATTGGCGGATCGGCCCCTGATGAACTTGATTTTCAAGAGACGGTCAACGTACTCGATGAACAGGTTGGCAATCTCTTCTTGAAAGCAAACCCTGACCGCCCGTTGACTGAAGAAGACAAGGAAATGGTCTCGGCCGTTGCGCGCCAAGTTTCGCAGCAAGTGGAAAATCTACGCCTGCTGGCAGATGCATCACGCGCCCGCGCCAATGCCGAAGAAGCCACCCGCCGCCTGACACATGAAAACTGGCAGTCGTACACCACTCAAAAATCCAATAAATTGAGTTTTGCTTATGACTCAATACGAGTGACGCCCTTTAGGAACACACAAATCCCTCAGGATATATCCTTTGATCAGCCGCTTATGGTGCGCGGTGAGACTATTGGTCAAATAATTATGACGGGTCTGAAGGATATTTCACCCGAAACACTTGAACTAGCCAACGACATCGTTGAACAAGTCAGCAATCGTATCGAAAACCTGCGCCTTTTTGAGTTGAATGAAAGACGCGCCCGTGAATTGGAAACGGTGGCCGTCGTCAGCACAACCGCATCCACCACGCTGAATCCTGATGAATTGCTCCAATCTGTGGTGAACCTGACAAAAGAACGCTTCAACCTTTATCACGCGCATATCTACCTTGTAGATGAATCGTGGAGCACATTATTGCTGGCATCAGGCGCGGGCGATATTGGCAAACAAATGGTGATGTCTGGACATTCCATTCAAATCAACGCAGAAAAATCGCTCGTGGCACGCGCTACCCGCGAACGCACCGCTCAGATCGTCAATGATGTACGTAAAGAACCAGACTTCCTGACCAACCCCTACCTGCCAGACACCCGTGCAGAAATGGCTGTGCCCATGATCTCTGGCGATAAGGTCATCGGCGTGTTCGATGTTCAGTCAGATAAAATTGGATACTTCTCGCAAGATGATGCCAACATCTACACCACACTTGCCCTGCAAGTTGCCGTGGCGCTGCAAAATGCCCGCTTGTATGTGGAACAAACAGCAACGGTGACTCAACTGCGCGAGTTGGATCGCCTAAAATCATCCTTCCTTGCAAACATGTCGCATGAACTGCGCACGCCGCTTAACTCCATCCTCGGCTTTGCAGATGTAATCCTTGAAGGGCTGGATGGTCCGCTTACAGAAAACATGAACAACGACCTGGGGTTGATCTACAAAAATGGACAGCACCTTCTGCATTTAATCAACGATGTGTTGGACATGGCCAAGATCGAATCAGGTAAAATGAATCTCAACATCGAGAAGTTCAACTTGCAGGAGATCATCGAAGAAGTAACCAGTATTACCTCAACCATGGCAAGTGAAAAGAATCTTGCGCTCTTCATCGAACCTGATTCAGATCATGAAGTGGAGATCAATGCTGATAAAATCCGCCTGCGCCAGGTGATGATCAACCTGATCAACAACGCCATCAAATTTACCGAGAAAGGCAAGATCGCCATCCGCGTAGTGCGCGAAGCGAACAACGTACTCATCAGCGTAAAAGACACCGGCATTGGTATTCCAATGGAACTGCTCGAATCGGTCTTCCAGGAATTCACACAAGTGGATACCACCACCACCCGCAAAGCAGGCGGCACAGGCTTGGGCTTGCCCATCAGCCGCCGCCTGATCCAAATGCACGGCGGACGCCTTTGGGCTGAAAGCACCGGCTTAGATGGCCTCGATGGAGGCTCCACCTTCTACGTTTTCCTGCCCATCGAAGCCAATATCGAAGAATAACCAAAGGTAAAATAACATCATGGCAAAGCCAAAATTCCTGCAATGTGCCATCTGCGGCAACCAACAACCCTACGAGCCATTCGTGCCCGCCATTTGCAAAAAATGCGAATCACAATGGCTTGAAGCAAGCTACGATTACGAAACTTTCAAGCGTGATATTCTGCGCGGCTTGCCGGGTCGTCCCACCAATTTATGGCGCTATCAGGATGTCTTACCGCTGAGCAATCCTGCCGCTTTGGACCTCTACCCCGCTGGCGGGACTCCGCTTTGGCTGTCGCAGCGCTTCGCGCCCAAACTGGGGCATGATCGTGTTTACTTCAAGGACGAGCGCTACGGCCCGACATCTTCTTTCAAAGACCGGCAGGCTGCGGTTGCGGTTGCCGCGATGAACGAAGGTGGCGTACGTGAGGCTGTGATCGCATCCACAGGCAACGCGGCAGTGGCGTATGCAGCGGCTTGTGCCCGGGGTGGCATCAAGCTTTGGGTTTTTATGACCAGCCTCGTTCCGCAGGAAAAGTTACGAGAAGCCGCGCTCTTCGGCGCCGAAGTCATCCGAGTCAGCGGCAATTACGATCAGACAAAACAGATTGCAAGTCAATTTGCTCAACGCAAACATTTGCTTTTAGACCGTGGCGCAAGTTCGATCCCTTCGCGTGAGTCGATGAAAACCATCGCATACGAGATCGTGGAACAGCTTGGCTGGCAGGCTCCCGATTGGTATGTTCAAGCTGTGAGCGGCGGAATGGGTCCGCTGGGCGTGTACCAGGGCTTCAAGGAAATGTTTGACATGGGGCTGATAAACCGCATCCCCAAGATTGCCATTATTCAGGCAGAAGGCTGTTCGCCAATGGTGCAAGCCTTCAAAGCCGGTAAAGATACCGCCGAGCCTGTCATCCCCGATACGCGAATTATTATTCTCTCCACCGGCGACCCGGGAAAATCGTACACCTATCTTTGGAATATTCTCCAAAAGCACGGCGGCACAATGGAATCTGTGACCGATGCAGAAGCCTTTGATGCCATGCGCTCCCTTGCCAAAAGCGAAGGAATGGCTGTGGAACCCGCAACCTCAGTTGCCTTTGCGGGTTTGGAAAAAATGTTAAAAGCCGGCACGATCAGCAAGGAAGAGACCGTGGTAATCAATTGCACCGGTCACACCTTCCCAGTTGAAAAACACGTCCTCGGCGATCAATGGGCTGTGGATGTGCATTTGAGCAAGGATCAATCTCCTGCCCCGCAGGAAGGTCTGCAAGCCGCGCTGGAAAACCTGGACGAAAAAGTAACCACCGTTCTGCTGGTTGACGACAACGCCGACGACGCCCTGCTTATCCGGCGCCTGCTTGAAGGCAAAAAATCGTATCGCGTGCATCATGCCAAAGATGGCTGGGAAGGACTGGCTATGGCTCGCCAATACCTGCCTGATTTAATCGTCAGCGATTTGACCATGCCCGGCATTGACGGGTTCGGCTTTGTGGAAGAACTCAAACTTGACCCGCGCACGAAGGATATTCCAATTGTGGTCGTCAGCGCAAAAGACATCACCGTTGAAGAACGCAACCGACTTAATGGACGTATTGAAGCTTTATACCAAAAAGGCTCATTGCCAACGCGCAAATTCGTAGACAAAGTGATCAATGTTATCGAAGACAAGAACGGAGCCTAGAGGAGATAAATTATGGGATGCAATATTTTATACATTGAAGATAATCCAGATAATATGATGCTCGTCAAGCGTGCCCTCGAAGCGCGCGGCTATAAATTATTGCAAGCCATGACTGGTCTTGACGGCGTTTCAGTTGCAGAAAACGAAGAAGTGGATTTGATTCTGCTCGACATCAACCTGCCCGATATTGACGGGTACGAGGTGGCGCGCAAATTACGCAGCAGCAGCAAACATGCCCTGGCGTATGTTCCGATCATTGCTGTCACTGCCAATGCTTTGAAAGGCGATGCCGAAAAAGCACTCAGCGCCGGTTGTGATGTTTACATGTCCAAGCCGATCAATATCCGCGAGTTGTGGGCGCGTGTGGAAGCCTTTGTGCCATCTCCGCAAAAATAGTCCAACCCCATGTATCACGCAGAATCAAAAACAGGATGACATCAGTCATCCTGTTTTTGATTCATTGTAACTACTCAGCTACCGGCCACACCCTCAATTATGTAGCTGCGAGGCACTCTCCCAGGGCACCGTCCGCCAGGGCAGGTGTGTTCTTAGCCGAAGCAGTCTCCTAATGACATGAGATTGCTTCGGCGGAAAGAGCAAATGCCCGCCTCGCAACGACATGGCTGAACAGTTACGATTCGTTTTATGTTTTCAAACTTCGTTCGCCTACAAACGGATTATATATTTTCTCCTCGCCCACTGTTGTTTCTGAGCCATGACCTGAGAGCAGCCTCGTTTCATCGGGCATGGTGAATATTTGCGTGCGGATGCTGTTTTCCAGCGTAGCCCAATCGCCGCCGGGCAGGTCGGTGCGACCCACACTGCCGTTGAAGATCAGGTCGCCGCAGAAGCAGACATTTTCTTTGGCAACATAAAACACGCAATGACCTTTTGTATGTCCGGGTGTGTAGCGCACTTCAAATTCATTCGAGCCAAGTCTGAGGATTTGTCCCTGCTCAAAATCGATCGTCGGTTCGGGACCTGGGTCAATCTCAAAGCCGAATTTTGCGCCGCCACCGCCCGCGCGCCAGAGGACATGGTCATCTGGATGGAGCGCCACAAGCGGAAGCGGATTGAGCGCATCGGCAATTGCGCCCGCACCGCCAATATGATCGAAGTGCGCGTGCGTGTACCAAAGATGTCCAATGCGCCAGCCGCGATCTTGTGCGGCTTTGAGGATGACAAGCCCATCCCAAGATGGGTCAATGACAGCGGCTTCTTTGGTTTCAGGGTCAGCCACCAGATAAGCATTGGTTTGCACGGGTCCAAGTGTGAAAGAGATAATTTCGAGCATGAAATTTTCCTTTTGTTTTCAGGTTACAGGTTCAAGGTTTGATGGATCGTTTTTTTGAGGGGATAAAAAATAACTAACGAGAAGCGAAACAAAAATTAACCCAACCGCCCACGGGTAAATCAGAAATGGGTCGCGTTCAAAAATAAAACCTGCGATGGGCGGCGCAACAATAAAAATAGCCGAACTGACCGTTTC
>JFJP01005932.1_pt1 | contig 11336 bp, 11 predicted proteins | sample 431651 | NCBI WGS metagenome assembly JFJP01 (sample SAMN02602958, study PRJNA72255) | Microbial mat metagenome, whole genome shotgun sequencing project. | biome: fresh water; feature: sink hole; material: water; isolation source: purple microbial (photo- and chemosynthetic) mats found in... | reverse complement strand
GCCGTCGTGGTGAAATTGGTAGACACGCTATCTTGAGGTGGTAGTGGCGAAAGCTTTGCGAGTTCGAGTCTCGCCGACGGCACCAAGTTAAAAGTAGGTTGACGCGATTGACATGGGTCAGTCGGTTGATCTCATCATTGAATCAAACTCACAAGATGAACCTTGATCAATATTTGCCAGTCCTGCTGTTTATCCTGGTGGGTATCGCAGTGGGAATCATCCCGCAGGTGATTGGCTACGTGCTGGGGCCAAACCGGCCTGATCCGGCCAAAAATTCCCCTTATGAGTGCGGCTTTGAAGCGTTTGAAGATGCGCGCATGAAATTTGATGTGCGCTATTACCTGATTGCCATCCTGTTCATCTTGTTCGACCTTGAAATTGCATTTCTGGTGCCGTGGGCTGTGGCGCTGAAAGACGTGGGCTTGGTTGGCTTCTTTGAAGTCATGATTTTCCTGGTTATCCTGGTGCTGGGCTTTATCTACATGTGGAAAAAAGGTGCCCTTGACTGGGAGTAAGGGGAACATCGCATGATTGAAGGCGTTTTTAAGGAAAGCTTTGTCACCACCAGTTATGACTCGGTGATGAACTGGGCCAAGACTGGTTCACTGTGGCCCATGACTTTTGGTTTGGCCTGCTGTGCTGTCGAAATGATGCATGCAGCGACTGCGCGCTACGACATCAGTCGGTTTGGTGCCGAAGTGTTTCGTGCCAGTCCGCGTCAGTCGGACCTGATCATTGTGGCTGGCACGCTTTGCAACAAGATGGCACCCGCGTTTCGCAAAGTCTATGATCAGATGAGCGAGCCGCGCTGGGTTATTTCGATGGGCTCATGCGCCAATGGCGGTGGTTACTACCACTACAGCTATTCCGTGGTGCGTGGCTGTGATCGCATTGTGCCGGTGGACGTGTATGTACCTGGCTGCCCGCCCACTGCTGAGGCGCTGCTGTACGGCATCATTCAGTTGCAGAGCAAAATTCGCCGCACGCAGACGATTGCGCGCGCTTAAAGGGACGAAGATGACTTTGTATGCAGTAAATCCCGATGCGCTCAAGACGCAAGTTGATGCGGTTTTGGGGGCGATGGTCAAAAGCAGCGTGGTGCGGCTTCAGGAGCTCACGGTAGAGGTAGCGGCAGATGACTACCATCAAGCGGTCATGATTTTGCGCGATCACCCGGATTGCAAGTTTGAACAGTTGATCGATTTGTGTGGTGTGGATTTCTCCACCTACAAAGAACAGGGCACCAGCGGCCTGCGGTTTTGTGTTGTGCTGCATTTGCTCTCTGTCAGCCTGAACCAGCGCGTGCGGCTCAAGGTGTTTGCACCTGATGATTTGTCGCCTGTGGTTAGTTCGGTCTGTGATGTGTGGAGTGCCGCCAATTGGTTTGAGCGTGAAGCGTTTGATTTGTATGGCATTGTTTTCGAAGGTCACGACGATCTGCGCCGCATCCTGACCGACTACGGCTTTATCGGTCACCCATTTCGCAAGGATTTCCCTTTGTCAGGTCACGTCGAAATGCGTTACGACGCGGAACAAAAGCGCGTTGTGTACCAACCAGTGACGATTGAACCACGTGAAATCACCCCCCGTATCCTGCGCGAGGAAAACTATGGGGGCCTGCATCAGGCAAGTTGAGTCATGGCAGAAATAAAAAACTACACCCTCAATTTTGGTCCGCAGCACCCAGCGGCGCACGGTGTCTTGCGTTTAGTGCTTGAACTCGACGGTGAGGTCATTCAGCGTGCCGATCCGCACATCGGTTTGCTGCACCGGGCTACCGAGAAACTTGCCGAGAGCAAGACCTATATTCAGACGTTGCCGTACATGGATCGTCTGGACTACATGTCCATGATGTGTAACGAAGATGCTTACTGCCTGGCTATTGAGAAAATGCTGGACATTGAGGTCCCGATTCGTGCCAAATATATTCGTGTGATGTTTTCTGAGATCACACGGATGTTGAACCATCTGCTGTGGATCGGTGCACATGGACTGGACTGTGGTGCCATGACGGTGATGTTGTACGCTTTCCGCGAGCGTGAAGATTTGTTCGACATGTACGAGGCGGTCAGTGGTGCGCGCATGCACGCAGCCTACTTCCGTCCGGGAGGTGTCTATCGCGATCTGCCAGATACCATGCCCAAGCATCAGCCCAACAAGGTGCGCAGTGCCAAGGCCATCGAACAACGCAACCACAATCGCAACGGCAGCTTGCTCGATTTCATTGATGATTTCACGCAGCGGTTCCCGACCTACCTTGAGGAATACCACACGCTGCTGACTGACAATCGCATCTGGAAGCAGCGCACCGTGGGCATTGGCGTTGTAACTCCCGAACGAGCTTTGAACTTGGGATTCACGGGACCAATGTTGCGCGGCTCCGGTATTGCCTGGGATTTGCGCAAACAGCAGCCCTACGATGCTTATGACCAGATCGATTTTGATGTGCCTGTTGGCAAAACTGGCGACAGTTACGACCGGTACTTGGTGCGCATGGAAGAGCTGCGTCAATCTAACCGAATCATCAAGCAGTGTGTTGATTGGCTCCGCGTCAACCCGGGCCCGGTCATCACCGACAACCACAAGGTTGCGCCGCCTGACCGTGAATCCATGAAAACCAACATGGAAGAGTTGATTCACCACTTCAAGCTGTTCACTGAAGGTTTCTGTATTCCTGAGGGTGAAGCCTACGCTGCCATCGAGCATCCCAAGGGGGAGTTTGGTATTTATTTGATCAGTGATGGTGCCAATAAGCCTTATCGCATGAAGATTCGGCCGCCCGCATTCGTGCACCTGGCTGCTCTCAATGAGATGGGCAAGGGCCACATGATTGCAGATGCGGTGGCCATCATTGGCACCATGGACATTGTGTTTGGGGAAGTTGACCGATGATTTCCGAAAAATCTATAGATCGTTTCGCACAGGAAGTCGCCAAGTACCCGGCGGATCAGCGCCAGTCGGCGGTGATGGCCTGTCTGCGCATCGTGCAGCAGGAGCTGGGTTATGTCAGTGCCGAGAGTGAGCAAGTGGTTGCCGACTATCTGGGTATGGCTCCCATGGCTGTGCATGAAGTAACAACCTTCTACAACATGTACAACCAAAAACCGGTGGGCAAGTACAAACTCAATGTTTGTACCAACCTGCCGTGTCAGTTGCGTGATGGTGCCAGGGCCTTGGCCCACTTGAAAAACAAGCTGGGTATCGACACCAATCAAACAACACCAGACGGCCTTTTTACGCTACAGCAATGTGAGTGTCTTGGGGCTTGTGCTGATTCCCCGGTGATATTGGTTAACGACACCACCATGTGCAGTTTCATGAGTGACGAAAAGCTTGATCAGCTGGTTGATGGCTTACGCTCTGCCGAGGTGAAGTCATGAACGCGGCGCAGTTGCTGACCCAATTTCAGGCGACAGGTGTGCAAACCTGTTTTCACAATCGTCACATCAGCCCGCAAATCCTTGATGGTCTCAATGGAGCCAACTGGCATTTGAAAGATTACCAGGCGCGTGGCGGTTATCAGGCTTTGAAGACAGTTCTGGGGCTTGATGGTGGTGCGGGTCTGACGCAAGATCAGGTGATTGCTACCGTCAAGGAGTCCGGCTTGCGTGGGCGGGGTGGTGCGGGTTTTCCAACTGGGCTCAAGTGGAGCTTTATGCCAAGGCAGTTTCCCGGCCAGAAGTATTTGGTTTGCAACTCTGACGAAGGTGAGCCAGGCACTTGCAAAGATCGCGAGATCCTTCAGTTCAATCCACACATGGTGATTGAGGGCATGATCATTGCAGCTTATGCCATGGGCATTGCGGTAGGTTACAACTATATCCACGGCGAAATTTTCCAGACTTACGAGCGATTTGACGATGCTTTGAACGAGGCCCGAGCTGCTGGTTTGTTGGGCGACAAGATTCTGGGCAGCAGTTTCAGTTTTCAGTTGCATGCAGCGCATGGTTTTGGTGCCTATATTTGTGGCGAGGAAACCAGTTTGCTGGAGTCCCTGGAAGGAAAAAAGGGCCAGCCGCGCTTCAAGCCACCGTTTCCCGCAAGCTTTGGTTTGTATGGCAAGCCGACCACCATCAACAACACCGAAACCTTTGCGGCCGTTCCCTGGATCATCCGTCACGGTGGGGCTGCTTACCTTGCCTGTGGCAAGCCAAACAATGGCGGTACCAAAATATATTCAGTGAGTGGCGATGTCGAGTTGCCAGGCAATTACGAGGTTCCCATGGGTATCCCGTTTGCCACTTTGCTGGAACTTGCGGGTGGTGTGCGAACTGGGCGCAAGTTAAAGGCGGTGATTCCTGGTGGTTCGTCTTCGCCAGTACTTCCGGCTGATCTCATGATGGACTGCACCATGGACTATGACTCGATCGCCAAGGCGGGCTCGATGCTTGGCTCAGGCGCTGTGATTGTCATGGACGATTCGCGCTGCATGGTCAAGAGCCTGCAACGGCTTAGCTACTTTTACATGCATGAGTCGTGCGGCCAGTGCACCCCGTGTCGCGAGGGTACAGGATGGCTGTGGCGAGTAGTGGACCGGATTGAAAATGGTCTTGGTAAGCCTTCCGATATGGCGTTGTTAAATTCAGTGGCAGAAAATATCCAGGGCCGCACGATTTGCGCGCTGGGCGACGCAGCAGCCATGCCGGTGCGCGCCATGCTCAAGCATTTTTTGCCTGAATTCGAATACCACGTAGCCCACAAGACCTGCATGGTCCCGGCTTATGTTTGAACGAGTCTCCAGATGATTGAAATTGAACTCGACGGCAAAAAAGTAGATATCGCTGAAGGCAGCATGGTGATGCATGCAGCCGAAAAGGCGGGCATCTTCATTCCTCATTTCTGTTATCACAAAAAGCTAAGCATTGCGGCGAGTTGCCGCATGTGCCTGGTGGATATCGAAAAGATGCCCAAGCCAATGCCTGCCTGCGCCACTGCGGTGACGCAGGGCATGGTGGTGCGTACTAAAAGCGATAAGGCCATCAAAGCGCAGCAGTCGGTGATGGAATTTTTGCTGATTAACCATCCGCTTGATTGCCCGATTTGTGATCAAGGTGGCGAGTGTCTGCTACAGGATTTGGCGGTTGGCTACGGTGCGTCTAGTTCGCGCTACGAAGAAGAAAAGCGTGTGGTTCACATCAAAGATGTTGGCCCGCTGATTTCGATGCAAGAAATGAGCCGCTGTATTCACTGTACGCGCTGTGTGCGTTTTGGGCAGGAAATTGCGGGTGACATGGAACTTGGCATGTCCAATCGGGGCGAACACTGCGAAATTGAAACTTTTGTTGGACAGACAGTCAATTCTGAGTTGTCAGGCAACATGATCGATATTTGCCCGGTGGGCGCGCTGACCAGCAAGCCGTTCCGGTACAGTGCCCGCACTTGGGAGTTGTCGCGTCGCAAGTCCATTAGCCCACATGATTCCACGGGTGCCAATCTGGTGGTTCAGGTCAAAAACCAACGTGTCATGCGTGTCGTGCCGCTTGAAAACGAGGCCGTCAATGAATGCTGGATCGCCGACCGTGACCGTTATTCTTATGAGGCATTGAACAGCGACGACCGACTGACTGCGCCAATGCTCAAACAGGGTGGCATCTGGAAGACGGTGGATTGGCAAACTGCGCTTGAATATGTGGCCAATGGGCTGAAAGACATTGCTGCGGAGCATGGCGCGGCCAGTATCGGCACTTTGGCCAGCCCGCACAGTACGCTCGAGGAACTGCATTTGGCCACCAAGCTCATGCAGGGTTTGGGTAGCTCGAATATTGACTATCGGCTGCGCAATGCCGAGTTTCCACCGCTCGAAGGAATTCGCTATCTGGGTCAGTCGATTGCTTCGCTGTCAGAGTTGCAATCAGTATTGGTCATTGGCTCCAATTTGCGCAAGGATCACCCGTTGTTTGCGCAGCGTATTCGCCAAGCAGCGCGCAGGGGCTGCAAGGTCAATGCAGTGGTTGCAGTTCAACCTGACTGGGCCATGCCTGTTGCCAATAGCCTCGTCTGTGAACCTGCAACCTGGATGCAGTCATTGGCTAATATTGCTGCGGCGATTGCGCAGAAAAAGGGCATCGTGGCACCGGTTGCTGGAGAAGCGGATGCGTCAGCGCAGGCTATTGCTTTGTGCCTGTTGGAAGTCGATGCTCACAAAGCCGTGTTGCTGGGTAACGCGGCTGCGCACCACCCTAACGCCAGCGGTTTGTTGTCGCTGGCGAATTGGATCGCCACGCATACAGGTGCCACATTCGGTTATTTGACAGAGGCCGCCAACACCGTTGGGGCTCAGTTAGTTAATGCGCGTCCTGTAGCAGGTGGTCTGAGTGCAGCGCAGATGATCGGGGGCGGCTTGAAAGCGGCGCTGTTGCTTAATACTGAGCCAGAGTTTGACAGTGCTGCTGGTGCTGGTGCCGCGACTGGGTTGGCCAAAGCCGACATGGTGATCACCTTGAGTCCGTTTAAGGCCAATATGCAATTCAGCGATGTGCTGTTGCCGGTGGCTCCGTTCACTGAGACATCGGGTACCTTCATTAACGCTGAGGGTCTAGCGCAGAGTTTCCATGCCGTGGTCAAGCCGTCTGGAGAGACCCGCCCAGCATGGAAGGTGCTGCGCGTACTGTCTAATTTGCTCGGTGTTCCTGGTTTTGATTTTGCCTCCACCGAAGAGGTGCTCGCAGACATCAAGGGTCTTGACCGTAGTTGGGTTGTACCTGAGCTACTCAGCAACGCAACAAGTGTCTTGCCCGATATGGCTAGCCGTGCCGGTTCTCCTGTGGTTACAAGCATCTACGCCCTTGACGGCATCGTCCGGCGGGCCAGTAGCTTGCAAATGACGGCTGATGCCAAAGTGCAATCCCCTGCTGTGGAGGTGGCCGCATGATTGACGCGATTTTTAACATGGGTGTCGGCCTGATCGCTGCCGCCTGGTGGACCGATATTGTCTGGCCCACGCTGTGGGCACTGATCAAAATTGTGGTGGTTGTGGCACCGCTGATGGGTGCGGTGGCGTATCTGACTTTGTGGGAGCGCAAACTCATTAGCTGGATGCAAATACGCATTGGCCCAAATCGCGTCGGGCCGATGGGACTGCTGCAACCGATTGCCGATGCGATGAAGCTGCTCGCCAAGGAGGTTTTGACACCTGCAGCTGCCAGCAAGGGATTGTTTTTTCTTGGGCCTATTTTGACCATTGCGCCTTCTTTGGCCGCCTGGGCAGTGGTGCCATTCGGACCCGATGTTGCGCTTGCCAACATCAATGCGGGACTGCTGTTTGTCATGGCGATTGCTTCAATGGAGGTCTATGGTGTGGTGATCGCTGGTTGGTCGTCCAATTCCAAGTATCCGTTTTTGGGTGCGCTGCGTGCGTCGGCCCAAATGGTGAGTTATGAATTGGCCATGGGTTTTTGCATCGTCGTTGTGTTAATGGTTTCTGCCAGCATGAATATGACCGAGATTGTTGTCGGGCAGAGCAAGGGCCAGTTTGCTGCTATGGGACTGAATTTCTTGTCGTGGAACTGGTTGCCGCTGTTGCCAATTTTTGTCGTTTATTTCATATCCGGTTTGGCTGAGACCAATCGTCACCCGTTTGACGTTGTGGAAGGCGAATCAGAAATCGTTGCTGGCCACATGGTTGAATACTCAGGCATGTCTTACGCGATGTTTTATCTGGCCGAATACGCCAATATGTGGCTGGTATCGATCTTGACCAGTGTGCTGTTTCTCGGTGGTTGGCTGTCGCCTGTCGCTGCACTCGACTGGATTCCCGGATGGATATGGCTTGGCATCAAAACTTTTGTGATTGTTACCCTGTTTATCTGGGTGCGGGCAACTTTCCCACGTTATCGCTACGACCAGATCATGCGTTTGGGCTGGAAGATTTTTATTCCGGTTACGCTGGTTTGGCTGGTGGTGGTTGCGGTATGGATGCAAACCCCGTGGAATATCTGGAATTAAGTAGAGCGGCCACATGACTACCCAAATATCAAGCGCCAGTGCGCCCCCAATCGAGTCGCCTTTCTGTTTGAAAGATTTCCTGTCCAGCTTCATGCTGGTGGAATTTTTCAAAGGCATGCTGCTCACTGGCAAATACACGTTTCGGCCAAAAATTACCCAGGAATACCCTGAAGAAAAAACGCCATTGTCGCCGCGCTTTCGCGGTTTGCACGCATTAAGGCGCTATGAGAATGGTGAGGAACGGTGCATTGCCTGTAAGCTTTGTGAAGCCGTTTGCCCCGCAATGGCCATTACGATTGAATCCGAAGTTCGTGCAGACGGTTCGCGTCGCACCAGCCGCTATGACATCGACCTGACCAAGTGCATTTTTTGTGGTTTTTGCGAGGAGAGCTGCCCAGTGGACTCCATCGTCGAGACACATATTCTGGAATACCACGGCGAAAAGCGTGGTGATTTGTACTTTACCAAAGAGATGTTGCTGGCCGTTGGTGACCGCTACGAACGGGAAATCTCTGCCACCAAGGCAGCTGATGCCAAATACCGCTGACCCCTACGAAAGATAAGCTGACTATGGATGTCAAGACTGGTTTGTTCTATGTTTTTTCGGCAGTGCTGCTGTTTGCTGCGTTCAGGGTCATTACCGCCCGGAACCCAGTTCACGCCGTACTGTTCTTGGTGCTGTCGTTTTTCCAGGCAGCCATGATCTGGATGTTGCTCAAGGCCGAATTCCTGTCGATCACGTTAGTGCTGGTGTATGTGGGTGCGGTGATGGTGTTGTTTTTGTTCGTCGTGATGATGCTCGATATCAACGTCGAAGGTGTCCGGATAGATTTTTGGAAACATTTTCCTCTGGCTGCGTTGGTTGGGGTCGTCATCATTTTGGAAATGTCTACCGTGCTACTGGGTGGGTTCCAAACCATTGAATCGATAACTACGCCGGTTCTTGCAAGTACTGTGGGCGGCCAATATTCAAATACGCGTGAACTAGGAATCTTGCTGTACACCGAGTACCTCTACCCACTGGAGGTGGCGGCTGCGCTGTTGTTGGTCGCCATGATTGCCGCGATTGCCCTGACGTTACGGCATAGAAAAGACACGAAGTCGATTGATGCCGCAGATCAGGTGCGAGTCAAGGCGAAGGATCGAATGACCTTGGTTCAATACGCTCCGACCAAGCCGGCTGTGGCAGCCAACGCTGGTAACGATTCGGCTGGGGAGAAGAAAGCATGACACTCACTTTAGGTCACTTTTTAACTTTAGGTGCGATGTTGTTCGCGCTTTCGGTGGTTGGCATATTCCTGAACCGTAAAAACCTGATCGTGCTGATGATGGCACTCGAATTGATGTTGTTGGCGGTGAATACCAACTTTGTTGCGTTTTCGCATTATTTGGGAAACATGGACGGCCAGATATTTGTCTTCTTCATCTTGACGGTGGCTGCTGCTGAGGCGGCTATTGGGCTGGCTATTTTGGTGCTGTTGTTCCGCACCCGGTCGAACATCAATGTCGATGAACTCGACTCGTTGAAAGGGTAATCACCATGAGTCAAACCCTTTCTGTTTCAACGCTGTTGACGATAGCGCTGGCTCCCCTGGTCGGCTCAGTGCTGGCCGGCTTCTTTGGCACCAAATTCGGCGGTAATCTGGTTGGACGACGCATCTCGCATTCGGTCACTATTCTTAGTGTGCTGTTGTCGTTTGTCCTGTCGGCCATGGTGCTTAAAAGTGTGGCAATCGATGGCGCGCGCTTCAATGAAACCATCTACACTTGGATGGTGTTGGGTGGGTTGAAAATGGAGGTCGGTTTCCTGATTGATGGGTTGAGCGCCATGATGATGGCGGTTGTGACCTTTGTGTCGCTGGCTGTTCATATTTATACCGTGGGATACATGGAAGAAGATGACGGCTACAACCGCTTCTTCTCCTACATCTCGCTGTTTACCTTTTCGATGTTGATGCTAGTAATGAGCAACAACATGTTGCAACTGTTCTTCGGTTGGGAGGCGGTGGGTCTGGTGTCGTATTTGCTGATCGGCTTCTGGTTCAACAAGCCATCTGCCATTTTTGCGAATATGAAGGCCTTCCTGGTCAATCGCGTGGGTGATTTCGGGTTTATCCTGGGCATTGGGCTGTTGGTCGCGTTCACAGGCTCCCTCAATTACACGGAAGTTTTTGCCAAGTCGGGCGAACTTGCCGGGCTGTTGCTTCCTGGCACCAGCTGGATGTTGCTGACCGTGATTTGTATCTGCCTGTTCGTTGGTGCCATGGGCAAGTCGGCCCAGTTTCCGCTGCATGTTTGGCTGCCTGACTCGATGGAAGGGCCGACACCTATTTCAGCGCTGATCCATGCCGCCACCATGGTGACAGCTGGCATTTTCATGGTGGCCAGAATGTCCCCATTGTTTGAGTTGAGCGATACCGCGCTGAATTTCATACTTGTCATTGGTGGCATCACAGCCTTGTTCATGGGATTTTTAGGCATCATTCAAAACGACATCAAGCGGGTAGTGGCGTATTCCACCTTGTCGCAATTGGGCTATATGACTGTAGCTTTGGGTGCTTCAGCTTATTCAGTGGCGGTATTTCACTTGATGACCCATGCTTTTTTCAAGGCGCTCCTGTTCCTGGCCGCCGGCTCGGTCATCATGGGTGTGCATCACAATCAGGACATTCGCTGGATGGGTGGTTTGCGAAAATACATGCCAATTACCTGGATCACGTCTTTGCTGGGTTCGCTGGCGCTGATTGGTACACCGCTGTTCTCTGGCTTTTATTCCAAAGACGAGATCATCATGGCGGTACATGCCAGCAATTTGCCAGCCTCTGGCTTCGCTTATTTCGCCGTTTTGGCGGGTGTGTTTATCACCGCCTTTTATTCATTTCGCATGTATTTCCTGGTGTTTCATGGGCCAGAGCGCTTTGACCAGCACCCCGACGCGCACCATGGGCACGGCCACGATGATCATGGCCACCATGGCAGCCAGCACAAGCCACACGAGTCGCCTTGGGTTGTAACCTTGCCACTGGTGCTGCTGGCTATTCCGTCCGTTTTTATTGGTTATTTGACAATCGAACCGATGCTGTTTGGCAGCACATTGAAAGACGCGATTTTTGTCAATCCTGAGATTCACAAGGCAATAGAGATTTTGCGCGAGGAATTTCATGGCCCTCTGCAGCTCGCCATGCATGGCCTGACAGCAGCGCCGTTCTGGCTGGCGCTAGCGGGTGTGGCCTCTGCTTATTACCTGTATATGGTCAATACCAAACTGCCTGCTGCTATTAAACGCAGCATCATGCCTATCTTCAATTTGCTGGACAACAAATACTACTTGGACTGGTTCAACGAGAACGTTCTGGCGGCTGGGGCGCGAGGGCTGGGTGTGGCACTTTGGA
>JFJP01040378.1_pt1 | contig 11337 bp, 9 predicted proteins | sample 431651 | NCBI WGS metagenome assembly JFJP01 (sample SAMN02602958, study PRJNA72255) | Microbial mat metagenome, whole genome shotgun sequencing project. | biome: fresh water; feature: sink hole; material: water; isolation source: purple microbial (photo- and chemosynthetic) mats found in... | reverse complement strand
GGTGTCAAATATTTTTTCCCAAACAAAGATACAAGCCTACCCGTTGCACCTGCATGTATAACGTCATTTTAGCGTTAGTGAGATATGCTGAAACAAATTAAAATAAAAACACTCAAGCCTTTGGTTTCAATAAAATTGATATTCAATTAATTATACTGTACATATGTTAAACATTATATACGTTTTTATGTTCTATATTTCAATATTAACCAAAAACCTTAAACCATGAAAAAACTGATTACGCTGGCGTTGGTTATTTTTATGACCATTCGTATTAATGCACAGGAGAATTCGGAACAATTGTATTTATTGTTTGAATTTATGCAGGTTAATGATGAACATGAATCTGAATACTGGCAGGTGGAGGAATTCTGGTCGGGAATTCATAAACAACGGGTTGCTGATAAAACAATACTGGGTTGGGATATGTGGTCGCTTTCTCCGGCCGGAACCGAACAAGGTTCTCAGTATATGACAGTAACACTTTTTTCGAGCCTAAAAGATATGTTGCAGGCTTCTGCTTCATGGGATGTAGGCAACTATGTTAAAAAAGCCTATCCCGACATGAAAGAAAAGGAGTTGAATGCTATGTATGACAAAACAGCCAGGTCGCGGAATATTGCACACCAGGTATATTTAAAACAAGCAGATAAAACTAAAGATTCATTTGAGATGAAAGTAGGTACAATAGCAACTTTGGATATTATGAAACTACTGGATGAAGGTTACGAAAAAGCTGAATCCGAAATTTTTAAACCCTGGCATCAGGATATGGTTACCAAAGGTAAAAAAGGTTCATGGCAGATGCTTCGGGCTATTTTACCCGCAGGAAGCGAAGCTTACGGCACACATATAACAGTAAGCATGTATAAAGACGCGGCTCAGTTAGCAGCATTTATGGAAAATACGGATGGCGGCGAGATGGACTTAATGACAAAACTGGCTGTTGCCGAAGGATTTAAAACCCGCGAATGGAAAGAAATGAAGATTTCTACTCTGCAGAAAATGGTGAGGTAAATTCAAATAAATTGCAACCTTAACCGGTTACATATTCAAAATCCTGGGTTCTTAATCTCAGGATTTTTTTTTGTGGAAAAGCTTTGAAATCTCATACTTGCCTGATCTATAGGTAAATTATATCATTTGGTAGAGAACTCAGCAGTTAGTCAAAAAGTTGCTGTACCAATATCCTGAATCTTTAATCACCCGCTCCTGGGTTTCGAAATCAACATAAACCAATCCAAACCTGGGTTTATATCCTTCGGCCCATTCGAAATTATCGGTGAGGCTCCAAACAAAATATCCATTCACTTTTACCCCAGCATTTTTGGCCCTTAATACTTGTTTCAGATATTGATCCAGATAACTGATCCTTTTTTCGTCATGTATCTTACCATCAGCCAGAATATCAGGAAAAGCAGCACCATTTTCAGTTACAATTATCTCCTTAAAGTTCTTGTATTTCCCGAATTTCATCAGCATTTCATACATTGACTCAGGGTAAACTTCCCAGTTCATATCGGTGGTTTCAACATTTCGTTTATCAGCACCAATCACTTTTGCCCAAATCAAAGGTGTAAAGTGCGAATGGGAGATCATTTCACGGGTATAATTCTGAACGCCAATAAAATCCATATTAAAAGCAAGCTTGCTTTCGTCACCATCTTTTATATATGGCTCCAGGCGTTGCAGTAGTTTAAGATCTGCCACAGGATAACCCAGCCCTGCCAGTGGTTCGACAAACAAACGGTTAAGCAGGGCATCGACACGGAAAGCTGCCATGCCGTCGTTTATTGATTGCCCGAAAGGCTCAATATAGGAACATGAAAATGTAGTTCCAATATGTGCATCATTTAACAAAGAGCGAACTATTCTTCCGCCTTCGGACTGGCACATGGCCGAGTGATGCGTAGCTGCCAGGAAGCTGTTCAGTCCTTTTCGTCCGGGCGCATGAACACCTAAAAAGTAGCCGGCGCCCGTATACACCATAGGTTCGTTGAGTATCATCCAGTTTTTTACTCTATCCCCAAAATACCTGATGCATAACGCCACATAATCCCCAAACCAACCAATGATATCCCTGTTGGTCCATCCCCCTTTTTTTTCGAGTTCGTGTGGCAGATCCCAATGATATAATGTTATCCATGGCTCAATACCCATTTCGAGGCAAAAATCAATAACACGATTATAAAATTCAATGCCTATAGGGTTAACCTTACCGGTTCCATTGGGGATGATGCGGCTCCACGACAAAGAAAACCGAAAGTTCGGAATCCCGAGTTTTGCCATCAGAATAATATCATGTGTATAGCGCCGGTAAAAATCGCAGGCAATGTTTGCATTCTGATCTTTATAGGTATTTCCCCCGGTATTTGAAAACACATCCCATATGGATTTACCTTTCCCGTCGGAATACCACGCTCCCTCCACCTGGTAGGCTGCAGTTGATACGCCCCATTTGAAATCAGGGCCGAAATTCTTATCCTCAATCTTCATCTAACCGTTTTAAATCTGTGCTATTATCTTCTTCAGGATAAGATTCCGGAATTTTTTAACGGTATACTGTTTTTCAACAACTACCCGCTGATCAGGAACAGTTCCGTGTGCAAAAAGTATTTTATTGATTATTTCCTCTGTGTTGTCAGGATAATCTACCTCTATAAAGTTACCTGTTTTAATCCAGTTTTTTATTTTTTCAGCATTATCCGGTTTAAGGCTTTTTAACACCGGTATGTCCATTTCCTTTAATGCTGCTGCATTGCATTGCTGCTCGTATTGCCCTTTCATGGGAATTACCATCAGTTTCTTCTTCATAAAAAGAGCTTCAGCCGGAGTTTCGAAACCGGCACCACAAAGTATGCCTTCGGAAGATGCCATACTTTTAATAAAGGCTTCGTTATCAATAGGCTGTACCGTGATATTTCCGTAACCGGCCATCAGTTTGTTGTGCTTCGAAAAAACCTGCCACTGTGCGCCTCCACATAATTTCAACACTTTTACTATACGTTTATCGTCATAAGCGGGAAGGTAAACCGTAAAATGGCCTTTATTTTCAAGGGGCTGCTCCCTAACCTGGCTGCGTATGACAGGGGTAAAAATATTTTCGGAATACGATTTAAAATGGAATCCGTATTTGGCATCCGAAGGTGCATAATTTTTCAGAATTGCTTTACCGATAATATCCCCATCATCGGGCTTTGGCGCTTTTTTATTTAAAACGGCAGCCTGGTGGCTGATAGAAATGCATTTTACATTTTTGAGGTAACAAGCCCAGGCCGACACAGGTTCAAAATCATTGATTACCAGGTCATACTCCTGAACCGGAAGGCTGTTAATTTCGGAAAGTAAAACTTTAATATAGTTTTTCTTATATGTTTCAACAAGATCAATTCCGCCTTTAGCCCCGAAAATAAACCCTAGTCCCTTAAACCTGTATTTAATCGGATAAGGTAGTTCGACATCTGCCTGAATGCCGCTTATCAATAAGTCGACATCATGATTTTTCTGCAACACAGGAATAATATCCCTTGCCCTGCTCAGATGCCCGTTTCCTGTTCCCTGAATTGCATATAAAATCCTCATTGACGCATCATATTAAATTCGTGAAGCATATTATCAAAAAGCTGGTTATTAGTCAGTTCAGCTATTTCTTCATCAATTTCCTTAAGCATATCTGCTTTATCAGTATCATTAAATCTGTAGACAGACCATTCGCCGTTTGAAAATTCAAGCGCCGATAAATTTTCGACCCAGTCGCCTGAATTCAGATAAGTAATGTGGCCTTCGGCATTATGGATTTCCCTGATTTCGGGATGATGAATATGACCGCAGACTACATAATCATAGTTATTGCTGATTCCAATATCCGCAGTTGTTTGTTCAAAGTCGTTAATATATGAAACGGCAGTTTTTACGCTTTCTTTTATCTTTTTGGATAAAGACAGTTTGCCTCTCTTAAAGATTTTTTCGGAAATAAAATTAAAAAATCGGTTGATCAGGATCAGAACATCATATCCAACCGATCCCAACTTAGCAAGCCACTTTGAATGTTGCATGGTTATATCAAACACATCGCCATGAAATACCCATGCCTTTTTGCCATCCGGTAATGTTAGAACCACTTTATTTACAACGTTCAACGAACCCATTTTAAGTCCTTCAAACTTACGCAGCATTTCATCGTGGTTGCCTGTAACGTAGTAGGTTTTAACACCTTTACCCATCCAGTTTATAAGGTGTTTGATAACCTTCATATGGCTGTTAGGCCAGTATGTTTTACTGAACTGCCAGATATCAATTATATCACCGTTCAATACAACAACTTTTGGTTTTATGCTTTTTAAATAGTGCAGGAGTTCCTTAGCGTGGCATCCGAATGTGCCCAGGTGAATATCGGAAATTACAAGTATGTCGATTGACCGTTTTTGTTTCTTCATGCTACCGGATTAGCGTTTCAGAGTAGGGTAAAAATCAGTAAAAAGTGACAAGAGAATTCTTGAGACAATGTTGACGGCTTTATAATTGAGGAAACGCAGCCTGTGAAATTCGGGAATATGAAAGTGGAAACCGCTGGGATTTTCCTGCATTATATATTTGTTCTTTTCGATTTTAGCTGAGTTTCCCATAAAAAGATGTTTCTCAAAAGTAAACCTTCAATATAAAGAGAATATGAAAAAGGTATTAACATATTGTGAGTAAGATTATCAGGCTGTGTTAAAATGATCTCAAAATTTCGATATTTTTGCGCAAAATATCCCGGATGCTTCGTAAATCACTTTTTCTCCTTCTGATAATGGTAGTAAGCATTTATACTGCTGGCGCCCAAACAACTGAAGAACAGGCATCCGGAATTCTATATTTACCTAAAATTGACATAGCACTTAAAACCAAGGCTGAACTTGATCTCGAAAGTAAAATGATGCGGTTTGAGGTTCGTAATGCCCGGTTCGGAGCGAGAGGGAATATCAATGAATATGTCGGATACCGTATTGAAGTAGATTTGTCCGACGAAGGTAAAATCAAGATGCTTGATGCTTTTGTAAAAATTACCCCGCTTGAAAATCTGGATGTGTATATGGGACAGAGAAAAGTCCCTTTTGGCACTGATTATCTGAGAAGTCCTGTTGAGAATTTTTTTGCCAACCGGTCATTTGTTTCCAAATACACAAACGATGGCTTACGCGATATTGGCTTTGTTGTAAATTACCGGTTTAAATTTCACATTCCTTTCGATGTATGGGTTGCGGCTATGAACGGAACAGGTAACAATAATCCCCAATGGATCAGCAGACCCAACTATTCAGCGCGGTTATTATTCGAACCATTGAAAAATATCCGGTTAGCAGGGAATTTTTACCAGGGATCAACTCTACTTGAAAAAGAACTCACCATGTATGGAGCTGAAATCCGCTACCAAACTGATAAACTCCTGGTTGAAAGCGAATACATTCATCGTCATTTCACGGATTCTGCTTCAGCCGTGCTCGACCAATACGGATTCTACATACATTCGTATTATAATTTCAATACCGGGGCAAAAATGATTCAAATGATAAGTCCTGTTGTAAGGTGGGACTTTATGGGCAGGGAAACTAATGATATCGGCAAGATAGCTGAACGCATAACTGCCGGAGTAAATTTCGGATTTGAGCTCAAACCCTTTAAAGCGGAAATCAGGCTGAACTATGAAAAATATTTTAAAAAATACAATGTAAATCATTTCGACAGGTTTACCATTGAGTTTATTGCCAGGTTTTAGCATTTTTCAGCTACGAAACTAACCGGCCATTAACAATCCTGCTTGTGAATAAAGTCCTCAATTCGAACTGTAATTGCGTTCGCTGGTAAGTTTGCCGGTTTCATCCCAAATCCTCCAGATGCCTGTTTTTTCGCCGTTGCTGTAATACATTTCGTAGCGGAGTTTTCCGTTTTCGTCCCAAACACGCCATATTCCATAATTTTTATTGTGATGGTAATAAGCATCTGATAGCTTTATTCCGGCTTCGATATAAGTAAACCACAATCCATTATTCTGACCATCGAGGTATGTACGCAGATCCAGTAAGTACCGGAATAGCAATAACCAAAATCAATTCACTTTTATCAGCTAAGACTAAATTTAAATGCATTCCTATTTATAAAAATGACATGCATTTAACAATTGTATGTTTACATCTGTTTCAGATAAACAATTTTATTCAATTAGAACAGTAGGGCTGTGGCTTAGTTAAAACAAATTACAAGAAAGCCTCAGAGAGAAGGTTGTACCCGAAGAAAGCCTTGTAAAATACTGATCAGCAGCATTGTATGAAACAAACACGGATTCATTAACATCATTCAGGATATTCTCAACTTTCAGTCCTATTTGGATCCGCTGTTGTTCACCAAATTTTTTGTCGACATTGAAATTCAGGCTATGAAATGGTCTGGCATAAATATCAGGGCGGTCAGCAATCCCAACATATTGAAGTGTTTGTCCCTGAACATTATAGAATACTCCAGTTTCAAATCCTTTCCAAAATCCCTTTTCACTGCCCGAATAGCTAAACCCGCAATTAACAATAACGGGTGATTGTCCAGCCATAACGCGATATGAATCAATTGTTTCTCCTGTTCGTGCATTTTCAAGCCTTGAATCATACTCAGTCTTGCTCATTTCGATGCGTGACTTGGTGACAGTGAAATTTGCTGTAAAATTCAGATTCTTTAAGGATGGATGGATAAAAAAGAAATTTTTGCGTGCTTCAAATTCAAACCCAAGCACACTACCATTTCCTACATTCCTGGGCTGAAAAGCTCCGGCTTGGGTAGCAAACTGAACGATCTCAATAGGATTAATAAAGTATTTATAAAAGCCTCCAAACGAGAAGGTTTGTCCATCGGGCAAATAATTTTCCCATCGGAGATCAAAATTATAAATATCTGTACTTATAAGATTGCCATCCCAATATTCAATACCTGCAATATCATTTGCATCACGGAACAGTCCACCAATAAATGTACGGCCGGTAATAGGATCATAGATCTCGGCAAATGAAAGCTCTTTAAAGGATGGGCGGGCGATGGTTTTAGCAAATGCCATTCGCAGATTTTGTTTTTCTGAAAAGCCGTAAATAACACTTATTGTTGGAAACAAGTCGACATTATCGAGCACTTTGTCGTTATCAAGTACTTTCGTACCCAACTGATCCTGGCCGGTATAACGCTGCACAAAATTCTCAAGTCTAACTCCAACTATAGTTTTCAATGCTTTCACCAGGCTCATTTCGAGTGATGCAAATCCACTGGCTGAAGCTATGGTAGAATTAAACTGATTAGGATTTACAGGAATGAAGGGTGCCTCATAGGTTGTACCACTTGAAACGCTGCCATTTTGCGGCCAGAGATTCTCTGAATAGAACAATTCATCAGGATTACCGGTTAACGTTACATTCCTGATATTTAAAGCATAGTTGCGAACAACAAAATCCCTTTCTTTAAAAGTATAACCTCCTCCAAATTTTAGTTTAGCTGGTTGGCTTCGCAATTGAAAATCATTAGTAACATGAACCAATCCCGAGAGATTAAACTCTTCCAGGTTACGCCATATTCTTTCTGGAAACCCGGATTCAGTACCTATGACAAAGTTGCCTTCAGAAACAACATATCGGGTAAACCTGATATCGGGATCGTACATTGACGACAAGGTGGGAGATAGTTTCCATTCAATGTTCCATTTATCGTTTTTTAATGAATGTTTACCATCTAAAAGAATATTGGTTAAAGCGCGTTCTGAATAGTCGAGGTTGTGCTGAAAACTTTCGAATATACTTCCCTGGTCGGAACCGCTGTAATCAAAAATACCAGCTTTAGATTCTCCATTCTGAAGGCGAAGGAAATAAAGCCGGAATTTTGAATTTTTTGTTTTTGCTGCCAAACCGGCGAGTCCACTCCATAAAACATTGCTTACACCATAATCACCTTTCTGTAATTCCCTCACATCCATTTCATAAACTCCGGGATCGCCGTCTAAGCCATATCTGCCATATTCAGCTTTCTCATAAAACTCTGTATTATTTTTATAGGAGAATACAGCATTATATCCCCAGGTGAGTTTTTCCCCGTTTAGCTGATTTCCAAGTGAAAAGCCAAAACCATAATCCATCATGCTCTTATCTTTAAAAGCTGCCATTGTAGGATTGAAAGCGCCAAGAATTTCTTTATACCGCTGGGCTTCGTCTCCATTAACATCTCCAACTACATCTGCAAACAGCGGGATATTATCTTCTGCAGGAATATCTCTCGTGCCATCATCAAAACCAAGAAAATCCATTTTACCCCCATTATAAGTGAGGTAATTCTCATTGAAATGAAACTTTGAATTGTAGCCAGTTGAAACAGAAACCACTCCTTGCAGCTCATTGGGAAAATCTTTCAGGCCAATATCAATCACACCTCCGGTGAAATCAGCAGGGAGATCAGCTGTAAAGGATTTACTTACTATAATATTATCGATAACTGAGGTTGGGAACATATCCATTTGCAAAGTGTTGCGGTCAGGATCAAGACCTGGAATATCAATTCCATTCAATATGGTCTTCGTATACCGGTCACCCAATCCCCGTACAAAAACATATTTTCCTGCGGTTACAGAAACACCCGTTACTCGTTTCATGGAAGCGGCAGCATCAGAATCCCCGGTTTTCCTGAAGTTGGCAGCAGAAACGCCATCCATAAGATTAATTGATTTATGCTTGACGGCCAGAATAGCATTTTCTGTGTTACGCACTGCTCTGGATGTTATTGTAACTGATGACAACTCAAACGTAACTTCTTTCAGACGAAGATTATCAAAAAGCGTAACCTCTGAAGGTTTAACTTCTACATCTTCGATGAATAAAGTTTCGAATGAAATGAAAGATACTCTGATTTTGTATTTTCCAGGAGCAAGACTAAGGCTAAATTTACCATCCAGGTCTGAGAGAGTACCCGTAGTGGTACCATCGACGAGTATTGTTACACCGGGGAGAGCATCTCCGTTTACGTCATCATACACTGAACCTCTGATAAATCCATTTTGAGCACTAACCAGTGAGGCCAAAAAAATCAAAATCAATGAAACTAAAAAACGTTTTTCAATCATCTTCCAAAATATTTGTTGTCATTAATGATAAACTCGCAGACGAATGTTGCCTGCGAGCTTATCTATGAATGTTTAAATTATTTTAACTTATTCTTTTATAAACCAGACAATGCGCCTGACTCATGAGCCCATGTCCAGTTTGAAAATGCACTAACAGTAGCACCCACGGTGTTGGCACCTTCTGCAACAACAGTAACAAAAGCATCACTACCAGCTTTGAAAAAGTCGGTTACATTAGCTGCGGCAGGCAGAGTAGCCTGGATTCCTGAAGCTGTTAAGCCTGTAGGATTCAAATCAAAGTCTTGTCCGGCAGTCATATGAGTAAAATAGACATCTTTCATCTCAATAATAGAGTTGTCATCAAGATCAACCAGCCCTTCAGCATTATCAGCTAATACTGAACCGTTCTTGATCACATGACCAGCTTTCATTGCACCTTCAGGACCATCAAGTTCGAAACATTCGTCTCCAGGATTCACAACAATGAAATTATCAAGAGTACCTGCCCATGACTGGTCAGTATCAATTGCATCATCTCCTGTATTCCAAACGATCACATTTTTCACATTAACGGTACCACCAAAGAACTCAATACCATCGTCTTGATTTGCAATAACTTCTACATTTTCAATAATGGTACCAGAGCCAACGCCTCCAAGAGTTAAACCATTAATTTCATTGCCTTCTCCTATATTTGCACCCCCATGTCGGATAGAGATAAAACGAATTATTCCTGAATTATCGGCTGCATTGTCGCCACCATATAAACCATTCTGGTCTGAAGCAGGAATTCCTTCGATCTGAACTGACGAAGCATCAGCAGAAATGGGCGCATTACCTAATATTAACAAACCACCCCAAAGGCCATTAAGATCCGGGTCAAGGTTTGGACTGGCAATCTGTCCTGGCATGATTTCGTCAGCCACTGATGTAAATATAATAGGTGAATCAGCAGTACCTTCGGCCAATAAACGACCGCCACGAGCTATAACAAGAGCAGTTGCATTTGCACCTGTTCCAGCCTGGCCTTTCACAATTACGCCAGGTTGAATGGTAAGAGTAATACCTGAAGTAACAGCGATGCGTGATTCAAGCAAATAAACCTTACCGGTTTCCCATGTAGTATTCTGTGATATATTTCCTGTTACTGCAATTACTAGTTCTTCTTCAACCACACTTATAACCGCGGTTACAGAACCGGTCTGGTCCTTATCATCAGTCAGGGTAAGGGTTACTGCACCTGCTCCTATAGTATTTCCGGCAGTATAGGTAACTACTATCGTACCTGAGGTCGCACCTTTGGCAGCATCGGTTTTAATAGTAGATGCTCCATTCGTTGTTGTTAATGCTGAGGATTTATAACCTGCCTCAGAAGTAAATGTAAAAGAAAGATCGGTTGACGTTCCCATTTCAATGGTTGTGTTTGCAGGAGCTGTTACCTCAGGAACTTTAAAAGTCTCCTCATCTTTATCACACGAAGTAAATATTGCCAAAAGAGCAATAGTAGCTAAAAAAAGTTTAGTTTTCATAAATTAGTTTTTAAGTTTTTAATGCCGCAAAGGAAACTATAAATTTCCCAATGTGTCTAAAGTTAATATTAACTCTATGTTACTTTAATATTAACAGATGATGTATGTACTTGATTATTAAATAAAAGAATCTTTTTTTTAAAAACTACTGTCGAGTAAAACGAATTATTTTAATATTAACAAATGATGTATCCACCTAATTATTAGAAATAATAAAATTGTATTGATATTTTACTAAAACAAGCGTTATCAAATAAAGCAGAAACCTAAAAAAAAAATCACATGATTTGAAGTCCGTATTAGCAAAATATTAATACTTAAAAGGCTGTCGATTTCGCGACAGCCTCAGCGTTAAACCTAAACAATCAATCATTAATAAATCTCATTGCAGGCAAGAAGTGGTAAACAGGATAGAATTAGAAGTATCCCACTATAAACAAAGTCATTAGTTAACTTGAACTATAATTTCGTTCACTTATAAGTTTTCCATTTTCGTCCCAAATGCGCCAGACACCAGTTTTTTCACCATTGCTATAAAACATCTCGTAACGAAGTTTGCCGTTTTCGTCCCATATTCGCCAAATACCGTCTTTTTTGTTGTGACGGTAATAGGCTTCGGACACTTTTGTGCCAGCTTCATTAAAGGAAAACCATAATCCATGTTTTTGCCCTTCCAGATACGAGCAC
>JFJP01033062.1_pt1 | contig 11337 bp, 13 predicted proteins | sample 431651 | NCBI WGS metagenome assembly JFJP01 (sample SAMN02602958, study PRJNA72255) | Microbial mat metagenome, whole genome shotgun sequencing project. | biome: fresh water; feature: sink hole; material: water; isolation source: purple microbial (photo- and chemosynthetic) mats found in... | reverse complement strand
AACAGCCTTTAGGAGCAGAGGATGTTTTAGCATTAAAAGGTCTTGGACAATTTAAGCACTATAAAACTATTAAAAGTTTTCGCATTTTATTGGAACAATGGTTAGTTTCAAATCTTCAAAATGAAGAAATGCGTAGAATTAATGAAGTAGGTGCAGATCAGCAGCTTTCTAGTTCAGGAAATAATCTTGCGCAAGTTGCAAGTTATCTTTATGAATATCACCCAGAAATATTTCAAACTATTTTAACTAAAATGAAAAAACGAGTACCAGGTGTTGATAAAGTTGATGTTGCTATTAATGAAGCAGGGCAGATTTTGCTCAAATTTGGGGATAATAGTTTCACTAATCCATTTATTTCAAAATATACTTCCGATGGTACAATCAAAATGTTTGCGTATTTGGTTTTGTTGCACGATCCAAATCCACGACCTTTACTATGTATTGAAGAACCAGAGAATTATCTTTATCCAACATTATTAATAGAATTAGCAGAAGAATTAAGAGAGTATGCGCAACGAGGTGGACAAGTTTTTGTTTCTACGCATTCTCCCGATTTTGTAAATGCTTTAACAATCAAGGAGTTATTTTTAGTTAAAAAAGAAAAAGGGATAAGTACAATTTTTGCTGCTAAAAATGATCCAGATATATTAGAAATGTATGAAGATGGATGTGAATTAGGTTGGTTATGGCAACATGAATATTTTAAAGGAATTGATCCATGATTGTTTTTCTGGTTGAAGATTTATCGATGAGAAAATTCCTAGAAGGTATTTTGCTGCGCTTGGGATTTGAATCTCATCATTTTAGAATTAAACATCATCAAGGAAAAGAGGATTTAATTCGTAATTTGGATAAAGTTGTAAAAAAAGAATCTAAAGAAGCAAACTTTCTTTTTGTTTTGGTTGATCAAGATAAGAGAAACTGTTATGAATTTAAAAAGGAGATTAAAGAAAAAATGCAAAATTGTGCTTGTAATTACAAAATAAGAATTGCTTGTTATGAATTGGAAGCATGGTTTCTAGGTGATATGGATGCAATTAAACAATGTTCTCAAAAATTTAAACCAGATTTTTTTCGTAATAAAGAAAAGTATCGTAATATGCCCGATCTAAAAAAGATTTATTCAAGAAAAGATAAATTTGCGAGTGAAATTTCTAAACATATTAATTTAGAAAGTAAAGTGAACAAGTCACATAGTTTTAATGTTTTTCTGGAAACAATTAAATCAATTAAGGTATAGAAAATGATAAAAAAGAGAGTAGTGGTTTTGATTTCTGGACGTGGAAGTAATTTGCAAGCAATTGTTAATGATACCAGAAATAAAGATTGTCCTTATCAAGTGGTGGCGGTAATTAGTAATAATCCTCACGCGGAAGGGTTAGAATTTGCTGAAAATAATGATATTACAACGGCGATTTTAAATCATAAACAATTTGCAAATCGTGAAGTATTTGATCAAGCATTAGCAAAATTGATTGATAGTTTTCAACCAGACATTATTGCATTAGCGGGTTTTATGCGCATCTTAAGCAATGATTTTGTTGAATATTTTAAAGGACGTTTAATTAATATTCATCCCTCATTATTGCCTAATTTTGCGGGATTACATACCCATCAACGAGCCATTGAAGCGGGGGTTTCTGAACATGGAGCAACCGTGCATTTTGTGATTTCTGAAGTCGATGCGGGACAAATCATTTTACAAGCTAAAGTTCGGGTTTTAAAAAGTGATACGCCAGAAACCTTAGGGGCGAGAGTTTTAGAGGAAGAACACCGAATTTATCCACAAGCCTTGCGCTTATTGGCGGAGAATAAAATAAGAGTTGAAAATTAAGGTTTCCACGCTAAGAAAGTTACAAATCCAAACGCGGCACTTAATATTTCAAGATTAATAAAACCCGTTTGTTTTAACACGGTTAAATTTTGTTCTAAAGAATAAGGAACAAGTACGCCCGTTAAATTTCGTTCTTTTTGTTCAATTTGCTCTAAAGTAAGCCCTTGTTTTAATTTAAAATGATGATAAAGCATTTTCATTGCATCGCTTTGAATGGTTTTGTCCGTCATAATAAATAAACCGCCCGATTTCAAACCCTTAAAAATAGCTTGAAGATATTGCTCGCGTTCTTTGATAAAGTGCATTGTCCAATTGCACATTACAACGTCAAAAGGCGCGTATTGAATTGGGAAATGATCGGTTTGAATTAAAGGGATTTGAAAGTGTTGTAATTTTTGATGTGCTTGATCGAGCATCGCGGGCGAAGAATCACAACCCATTAACTGAGAAAAACCTTGAGAAACCAGATAAGCTAAAGTATTTCCCGTTGCGCAACCAATTTCTAAAATTTTAGCATGGGTATTAAAAGTCGTTTTAATGGTTTCAACGCTTAATTCAATAGTTTGCCAATATAAAGGGATATGTTGCTCTGCTTCATTAGTAAAACGTGCGGCAACTTTCTCATCAAAAACCCATTTTTGGGAAGAAGAAATTTCTTTCATAACAACTCTAAAATAAAATTATGGAACAAGATTATATTCCTTATCACGCAGAAATCAATCCACCGAGAGCAACGGTTTTGATTCTAGCTCCGCATCCCGATGATGAAGTGTTTGGTTGTGGGGGAGCAATTATGCGGCATCTTTCTCAAAATGATCAGGTTTCTGTGATCATTGCAACTGATGGTCATGCGGCGGTCATTCATGATAATGAACAAGCAAAGCAAAATTATATTTCAACTCGTTATCAAGAAAGCCAATATGCGGCTCAAATTTTAGGCTATGAAAATCTACAAATGTGGCATTTTCCCGATCGAGAATTAAAATATAACAACTCAACGGTAGAAAAAGCAATTCAAACGATTTTAAAAAATAAAGCAACGTTGATTTACGCGCCGTCGATTTTTGAAATCCATCCCGATCATTTCAATTTAGCACAAATTGCGATTGATGCGGTCATTGCAACTCAAACAAATTTAATGATGTATGAAATCGGTGTACCATTACATCCTAATTTTTTGTTAGATATTACCGATTTGAAAGAACGCAAATCTCAAGCGATGAAATGTTTTAGCAGTCAAACGCAACTCAATGATTATATTGATATTATTGAATCGTTGAATATTTATCGAACTTACACTTTACCAGAGAACGTGAAAGCGGCGGAAGGTTTCTATTTTATTTCTGGAGAAACCTTACAGAAATCTCCATTGTTACGTTTTGGAAAAACCCGCCAAACCGAATTACAAATGCAACGCAAGCCGTTCTTTCAACGTGTATTGGATTTGTTCAACGGATAAACTTGCATCGATGATTTGAAATCTTTTTTGATCATTCAATGCACGATTTAGATAACTTTGTCGAATGCGTTGATGAAAAGCTAAAGTTTCTTGTTCAAAACGATTGAGCTTTCCACGTTTCTGAGCGCGTTGCAAACCGATTTCTGGCGACAAATCAAATAAAAACGTTAAATCGGGTTGGGCTTCTTTAAAAAAAGTGGTTTCTAACGCGCTAATTTTGCTTATTTCAATTCCTCGACCTGCGCCTTGATACGCATAACTTGAATCAATATATCGATCACAAATAACCCATTGATTTTTGCTCAAAGCAGGTTTAATTTTATGATGCCAATGTTCTGCTCGCGCGGCAAACATTAAAAGCAATTCAGTATCATCGTGCATGGGATAGTTCAAAAGTTGTTCTCGCAAGGTTTCTCCCAGAAATGTTCCACCTGGTTCTCGCGTTAATAAACAAGCTATTTCATTTTCTTCTAAAAAAGAGCGCATAAATTGAGCAGCAGTAGTTTTTCCAGCCCCTTCAATTCCTTCTAAAGTAATAAACATTTTAAACCCTTTTATTTGAAATCTAATTGTCGCCATGCTTCATAAAGAATAATGCCGACGGAATTTGCTAAATTTAAACTGCGATTTCCTTCACGCATGGGGATTTTAATGATGGTTTCTGGTGGTAAAGAGGTTAAGAAACTCATCGGTAATCCTCGGGTTTCTGGTCCAAATATAAAACAATCATTTTCTTGGTAAGAAACTTGGTGATAAAAACGTTGACCTTTAGTTGAGCAAGCAAATAAACGTTTTGGTTTCAACTTTTGAAGAAAATCCTCTAAAGAAACGTATTGCTCGATATTTGCGAATTCATGATAATCCAAACCTGCACGCCGTAACTGCTTGTTTTCCATAGAAAATCCCAATGGGTGAATTAAATGCAACTGCACGCCACTATTTGCGCACAAACGAATAATATTACCTGTATTTGGAGGGATTTCGGGTTGATATAAAGCGCAATGAAACATTTTTCTAATCATTAAAAATAAATGACCTATTTTAACATTTAGCTCACATTTATACTATATAATGATCTTTTAAGTTTTTGATTATACTATAAAAAAAGATGAACCTATTAAACTATAAATTCATCTTTTACCTTTAGTTTAAGGTTGATAACCGTCGGTGAGGGTGGTCATGAAAATAACTAAGGCATTTATTTCTTCTTGAGTAAGTTTTAAATTACCAAGTTCCTCACGATTTACATTATCCGCTACTTCAGGTGCGCTCCACTTTGGATCAATATCTCGGGTGTTATAAAATTCAACCACTTCTTCCAATGTTTTAAAAACCCCGTTGTGCATATAAGGTGCGGTTAAGGCAATGTTTCGTAAAGTTGGGACTTTGAACTTACCATATTGCGCAGAATTATTCACATGAGTTGCTCCCCCTAATCCTAAATCTTTATGGTTTCTACCATTCTTGTTAAAATGGCTGGGTAAATGTAAGAACGGATTATTCTCATTTCGAGGAACACCTAAATTATCATAAGTAAAATCAGTAAATAACGGCGGAATACCATTGCTAGGTTGGCTCGGATGACACGCCGCACAATTACCTTTTTTCTCATCTTCAAAGACCTTTAAACCCAAAAGTTCAAGATCATTAAAAGTTGCTTTGCCTGCCAAATACGCATCATATTTAGATGAGAAAGGACTAAAGAAGGAAGTTTTCTCAAAATCTGCAATCGCATCTGCAATATTATCATAGGCAGTTTCTATGTTGAAAAAAGCATCAAAACCATACACTTGTTGAAATAAGGTTGCATAGCTTGAATTAGCGACTTTTGAAACCACGGTTGCTTTATCGGGATTTGCCATTTCTAAAATGTTTAAAAAAGGACCTTTTGCTTGATCTTTTAAAGTGGCAGCACGCCCGTCGACGAATTGTCCGCCGACAAAAAGTCCTTCAATTTCATTATAATGGAAATCTGGACTAAAAGCTGCATAAGCGGCAGTTGGGGTATTGCGGTCGCCAAAACGGTCGCGGTGAATGCCTTGCGAAGTGGGCATATTTTGATCAGGATCAGCAAATCCAAACGCGGGATCGTGACAAGATGCGCAACTTTGCCCCGCAGGTTCGGATAAGTTCGCGTCAAAAAACAACTTTTTTCCAACCACTTGTTTGGGGGTGAGCGTGGATTCGTCGATAACATTTGAGGTGGTCACGGTCGCGGAAGTGTTGCCGTTGCCATTACAAGCGCTTAAAAAACAAACACTTAAAAGAATAAAACATCGCTTAACTTGAAACATGATGCGCCTATTTGCAAATGATAGTTATTCTCATTTTAGAGAAAATAAGCAATCTGTCAAGGAAAATTTTGACGCGCCTCATAAAAGGCTTTACCATTTAACTATTTATTGTCGACAAACGATTGGAGAACTTAACTCATGGAAATCATTCACAAAGTTGTTTCAGTGCCCGATGATCACAAGGTCGTTCTGGTGCTGCCTAAAAATATTCCGGTCGGTGACGTGGAGGTGGTGGTGATTATTAACCCCAAGAAAATACTAGAAACTACCACGCACAGTGCGCATAGTTCTTCGCATGCCCATTCATCAAGCAGCAGCACCAGTTTGCGGGACGCGGCGATTTCTAAATTGGCAAGTCTTTTCGATGAGCAGCAACAAATCCAGCATCCTCAAGACAAAAATATCTAGAAAAACCAAATGGATATAGGAGAAAACCTTATGACAACTTGGCAATTGGCTGGCATCATTGGTGTGCCGTTGTTTTTAATATTAATCGCTGCAATCAACGTGTTACGCGAATACGAACGTGGCGTGATTTTCTTCTTAGGACGTTATCAAAAAGTTAAAGGACCAGGGCTAATTCTTGTTATCCCCGTTCTTCAACAAATGGTGAAAGTCGATTTACGCACCGTTGTAATGGACGTTCCTACCCAAGATGTGATTTCACGAGATAACGTTTCAGTAAAGGTTAGCGCAGTTGTTTATTTTAAAGTAATTAGCCCCGAAAAAGCAGTTATTAAAGTAGAAGATTTTGAACACGCCACCAGTCAACTTGCTCAAACAACTTTACGGTCAGTTCTAGGACATCATGAATTAGATGAAATGCTTTCTGAACGGGATAAATTAAATCAAGCTATTCAACAGATTCTCGATAAACAAGCTGAATCATGGGGCATTAATGTTTCTAATGTTGAAATCAAACAAATGGATTTGAACGACAACATGGTGCGAGCCATTGCAAAACAAGCCGAAGCTGAACGCGAACGTCGAGCAAAAATCATTCATGCGGAAGGTGAGTTGCAATCCTCTCAGAAAATCCTTGAAGCCGCAAGCATTTTAGCGCAACACAAGTGAGAAAAGTCATACAATTATTTTCCCGCTTCCAATAGATTTAATTTCGCCGTTGCAAGAACTCATTAAATTACAAAACCTCAAAGACAAACGCTCGCTTTCAAATCCTCCTAAAAGCGAAATCTAACCTTTTTCAGGTAGTGCATAAATTAAGAGGAAGAGAAAAGTTGTAATATTGAATAAAACGAATGAGAGAGGCGATATGATGGGAATGTTTCTTAGGCGTTAAAAAAACGTTTTTCTTCCTAATCTTAAAATCCGTTGTCTTAAAGTATTATTAAATCGCTTTCTATGATTCGTTTCTCTCTTACTTTTCTCAACTATTTTATGTCTATTGCTCGGCAATACCACTTAATATGATCCCTAGGGGTGGAGCAACACCCCGTCGTGATAAACTTATTCTATTTCTTACGATATAATCTGAACCACATCTTAGACAATTCATTTCTTTTAACTTCCTCTATTTTCATTCATCTCTACACTCTATCATATTATCTTTATTTATGCACTACCTTAAAATTTACGGGCGGTTTCTCTGAAAAGTGCCCAAACGTCATCTAAAGTTGTGGTTGTCATGTGTTTTCTCCAAAAAAGTTAAAAAAATAACTTGCTAGTTTTAATTCTAACAAGTTAAAAAAACAAATTAAATCAATAATTTAGATTTTAAAAAATCAATCAATTGGTCGGCAGATATTTTTTGAGCATCTTGATCACGACGACCTTTATATTCAAAGGTTTGTTCATCTAAACCTTTATCACTGATTACTAATCGATGAGGAATCCCGATTAATTCCCAATCCGCAAACATCACACCCGCCCGTTCTTTACGATCATCAAATAGCACTTCAAATCCCGATGCAATGAGTTTTTTATACAGTTCTTCACTCGCAATTTCTAACCGTTTTGATTTGTGCATATTCATGGGCGTTAAAACAATTTGAAAGGGTGCAATGCTATCGTGCCAAATAATGCCTTTTTCATCATGATTTTGCTCAATTGCCGCCGCCACAACTCGCGTCACACCAATCCCATAACAACCCATTGTCATGGTGACAGCACGACCCGTTTCATCTAAGACTTTTGCTTGCATTGCAGAACTATATTTTTCTCCCAATTGGAAAATATGTCCAACTTCAATTCCTCTCGCAATTTTCAAATCACCTTTTCCATCGGGACTCGGATCATTTTCTACGACGTTTCTCAAATCAAAAACATTTGCTGGTTCTGGTAAATCTCTTCCCCAATTAACGCCCGTTAAATGAAAACCGTCTTCATTTGCACCACACACAAAATCAGTCACTTGTAATGCACTGCGATCAACGATCATGGAGATTTTTAAATCAATTATTCCAATCGAACCGATTTCACAACCAACGGCAGCTTTTATTTCTTCATTGCTTGCAAACACGACGGGAGAAGAAATCAATTCATGTTTTGCCGCTTTAATGACATTTAATTGATGATCACCGCGTAAAACCAAAGCAACTAAGCCATCTTCCTTTCCATACACAACTAACGTTTTCAAACATTGTTGGGGAGAAACTTTTAAAAAATTGCTCACGTCTTCAATGCTATGTTGATTTGGCGTTGAAACCTTTTGTAATGCTTGAGTTGCTTGAGAACGAGAAACAATGGGAGAAATCGCTTCAGCTAATTCAACATTTGCTGCATAATCACTTTGATCACTGTACGCAATCGCATCTTCGCCTGATGACGCAAGCACATGAAATTCATGAGATTTATTTCCACCAATCGAACCAGTATCGGCTAATACCGCACGGAATTGCAAACCTAACCGATTGAAAATATTAGAATAAGTTTCATACATCACATCATAAGTTTGTTGCAATGAATCTTGCGTCAAATGAAATGAATACGCATCTTTCATAATAAATTCTCTCGCCCGCATAATCCCAAAACGAGGACGTACTTCATCACGAAATTTGGTTTGAATTTGGTAGAAATTGATAGGAAGTTGTTTATAACTTCTTAATTCACGACGCGCAATATCTGTAATAACTTCTTCATGGGTAGGACCTAAACAAAACTCACGATCATGACGATCTTTGAAACGCAATAATTCTGCGCCGTAATATTCCCAGCGTTTAGATTCTATCCATAAATCAGCAGGTTGCACAACGGGCATTAGCACTTCTTGCGCACCAGATTTATCCATTTCTTCACGGATAATTTTCTCGACTTTTCTCAATACTTTCAAACCCAATGGCAACCAATTGTACAAACCATTCGCCTCTAATTTACGAATCATCCCAGCTCTTAATAAAAGTTGATGACTGATTACTTCTGCATCTGCGGGAGTTTCTTTCAAGGTTGAAATCAATAATTGCGTTGCACGCATCTTAAAATCCTTTAATTTTCGTTCAAATACATTCATTATATATTAAAAAATACTCAATGCAAATTAGGCATTTTTCTCACTGTTTAACTAACCTACTAAAATCTATAGGGTAGTGCATAAATTGGTAGTGATCAAAAGCAGGAGATGTTTTTGAAAATTTTAGGTTTATTTTCAGTAAATTATAAATTTAACCAGCATCTCAATTTAATCACTACCTAATATTCTTCTTTTGCTCTAAAAATACAACGTTGAATGCTTTGGATTTTATTAATCATCACATCATTAAATGGCATAGGCTTTTCCTGTTTTAAAAAACTCCTCAAGAATTTCTGCGCGTTCTTCGTTAAGTTTTTGATAAAATGACCACACGAGCATTTCAAATGTTCCTTCATAAATTTTATAGCAACACAGTTTTATGGTACATTATGCCAACTTTTAAAACCCCTTTTGAGATAACAATATGAAAAACCAATTTGTTAATTTATTAGATAAAAATGATTCTCAGCTAATTATTTTCACCCTTTTAATCATATTATCTTTACTAGGGTAGTGCATAAATAAAGATGATATGATAGAATAAAGATAAATAAAAATAGAGGAAGTTAAAAGAAATGAATTGTTCAAGAGGTGGTTCAGATTATATCGTAAGAAATGGGATAAGTTTATCACGGGGTGTTGCTCCGTCCCAAACAAAAGTATAAATGTAGAGAATATGATAAGCAATTTGTGTTAAATTCAGAAAAGAAAATAACTGAGGAAAAGAAAGCAATTATAGATAAGTTATTATTGGAGAAAATCTCGTTGAGAGGGATTGCAAGAAGTGTTGGCGTTTCTACGATATGGCTATAAAAATAGGTGAAGGAAAAATATCAAGAACAACCAAAAGAACTTGGTAGTGGTCTAAAAAAGATGTTAATTTTTATCTAATTAAAGAATAATTTACAAAATTAGCTGTCAACCCTGTACCACGGATTTTAATATTGTTAAGATTTAATTCCTAAGAAATTTTCCCATCATATCGCTTCTCTTGTTCATTTTATTCAACATTACAACTTTTCTCTTCCTCTTAATATGAGCTTATCTTAATTTATGCACTACCCATTGAATTACAGAAATATTAAAATCTTGGATGCTTCTCAACACATTAATTTAGCAGCTTTGTTACCTGTTCAATACCAATTAAAACAAGCAGCCTAAATTATTTAGGAAAAGATAATGAAAACAGTGGCAGTATTAGATTATGGAATGAGCAATTTGCGCTCAGTAAGTCGAGCATTAGAACACGTTGCGGATAAGTCGTGGCGGGGTTTAATTAGTCGTAATGTGCAAGAAATCCAGCAAGCCGATAAAGTGGTTTTTCCCGGACAAGGGGCGATTGGAAATTGTATGCAATTGCTTAAAGAAACGGGTTTAGATCAAGCGGTTTTGGAAACCGTTTCTAAAAAACCATTTCTAGGTATTTGTTTGGGATTGCAATCATTGTTGAGTTTTAGTGAGGAAAGTGGTGGTGTCGATGGATTTGATTTGGTGAAAGGAAATGTCGTAAAATTCGCCGATCATTTAAAAGACCCAATAACCAATGAACATTTGAAAATTCCTCACATGGGTTGGAATCAAGTTAAACAAATGCAATCGCATCATTTATGGAAAGAAATTCCCGATGAAAGTCGCTTTTATTTCGTCCATAGTTTTTATGCAAAACCTGAAGAAAATCAAATGATTGCATCAACTACAAATTATCCAACGCCATTTGTATCTGCGATTGCATTTGAAAACGTTTTTGCGGTGCAATTTCATCCTGAAAAAAGCCAACATCAGGGTTTGAAATTGTTAGAGAATTTTTTATCTTGGTAATTTAGTGAAAAAACAGAGGAATTATGCGTAGTCATTATTGCGGTGAGATTGATAAAAATCAAATAGATCAACAAGTTACTTTATGTGGATGGGTGCATCGTCGCCGCGATCATGGAGGCGTTATTTTCATTGATTTGCGAGATCGCGAAGGAACAGTGCAAGTGGTATTTGATCCCGACGCGGTGGAAGCCTTTGCAAACGCAGAGAAAGTGCGCAGTGAATATGTTTTAAAAATCATTGGAAAAGTGAGAAAACGTCCCGCTGGAACTGAAAACACCAACATTAGAACAGGTGAGATTGAAGTCTTAGGAAAATCTTTAGAAATCTTAAATACTTCAGAAACCCCGCCTTTCCAATTAGATGAAGAGGAAATTAACGAAGAAACCCGTTTGCGGTATCGTTACATTGATTTACGTCGTCCAATGATGCAAGCCCGTTTTAAATTGAGAGCAAAAGCGGCAAAAAC
>JFJP01031797.1_pt1 | contig 11337 bp, 9 predicted proteins | sample 431651 | NCBI WGS metagenome assembly JFJP01 (sample SAMN02602958, study PRJNA72255) | Microbial mat metagenome, whole genome shotgun sequencing project. | biome: fresh water; feature: sink hole; material: water; isolation source: purple microbial (photo- and chemosynthetic) mats found in... | reverse complement strand
CAGCAATACGCGCTCCTTCAGCGGTTTTGCCTTAGCAAAAAGTTGTTGGTCTTCATAAACTGAGGCTAAATTATCCATCGCAATCAATGTATTCGGGTCAGTTTCCCCCGCTAGCTCTTTACTCAACGAAAAAACCTGTTCAAATAAGGGCTGGGCCAATGAATATTGTCCGCGGATTTTGTATAAAACCGCTAAATTTCCCATCATAATCAACGTGTCGGGGTGTTTTTCCCCTAATACCTGTTTACTTAAGGCTAAAAGCGAAACTTTTATTTTTTCAGCTAATTCATAGCGACCTTGCGCTTGATATAAATTAGATAAATTATCCATTGCAATCAAGGTATTGGGATTTTTTTCTCCTAATAGGCTTTTACACAACTCAACCGTCTGCACATACACAGGCTCGGCTAATTCATAGCGTCCTTGGGCTTTATACAATCGTCCCAACACGGTTAAACTTTTTAGGATAGAAAAATGCTTTTGTCCATAGGCTTGCTGGGCAAAGGATAAGGCTTGTTTTGCCCATTTTATGCCATTGGTATAATCACCTGCTTCTAAAGCGGTCATCGCTTGTTGAATTGTGGTTTCATAAAGTGCGGCGGACTTATTAGCAGGATTTGCAGACACTACAGGCGGGGTGTTTTGTGCCGCAAACAGCGATTGCTCAAAAAAACAGCTAAGGCTAATGAGTAAAACAAGTTTAATTTGTGGACTTTTCATCGGTTTTTTCCTGTAACTCAAAATGCACTGGATTAAAAGTATCCAAAAGCGATTTTTTAGAAAACTCACCCGTAGAATGCAAATGAATATCCCGTTGCGGCAATGGAATTTCAATCTTATGTTCTGCTAAGGCTTTAAACAAACGGCAATGTAAATCATGGGTAACAGGCATTCGATGGGCAATTTCATTCACATACGCTGAAATGACAAAATCAAGACTGCTCGCACCAAACCCGACAAAATAAACACACGGCTCAGGCGTGGTCAGCACTTGTGGGCAAGTGCGCACCGTTTCACAAATCACTTGATGAGCTAATGTAACATCTGATTTATAGGCTATCCCTAAAGTGACGCTAACTCGGGTAATTTTGTCGTTTAATGTCCAGTTATGCACTTGGTCAGTAATAAAAGTTTTATTGGGAATAATTAAGGATTTTTCATCCCAATCGACAATATGAGTGGCACGCATTTGAATTTTACTCACCTTGCCTGTTATCTCGCCGATAGTAATGGTGTCACCCACCCGAATCGGGCGTTCAAATAACAGGATAATCCCTGACACCAGATTAGCAAAAATCTCTTGTAAACCAAACCCTAGCCCTACACTTAACGCGGCAACCAACCACTGGACTTGTGTCCAACTGCCGCCTAATTCATTGGCTACGCTAATACAGCCAATGGTAATCAAAATATAGCGCGCCAATTGATTAATCGCATAACGCCCAGCTGCTTCTATAGATAATTGCCGCAATAAGAAAACTTCCATGACCCCTGGAAAATTAATCACCGTCACGGTCATGACAAAAATATATAAACACGCGGCAACTAAATTATTCAAGGTAATTGCTTGAAAAACTTCTTGATTATTAATCACTTCACTGTGTTGCCATAACACCACTTCTTCAAGAAAGGAAAACGCGGGAAAAATATTTTTCCAAATCATCCAAAAGCCAATAAAAAGCGTTAGACCAATAGAAACCTCGAGTATTTTCAGCATCTGCTGATTGATTTTGGGAATATCAAGGAGTAATTCTTCAAGATTAATACTGCTATCTTCACCTGTTGCTGCTTTGCGTTTTTGCCGCGCATTTTTTAATGCCAATTGCCTATCGACCAAAGTCAACCAACGCAAGACCAATTGATGGGCAATCACAAAGATAAAAATCAACCGCAGTGTGATAATAAATTTTTGTTGCAATTCCAAGGCACTTAAATAATAACCTGCAACAGCAAAGCCACAGATAATTAACGGCGATAGCACGGCGGTGGGATACCAAACATAGCGTAATCGGGCGACCCAACTGTCAGGTTGCTCATTAATGATGGTGTGAATTAAACCCGTTTTAGGGTGCAATATTTTCAGTAATACCCATGCCATACTCAATAAACTAACAATAAGTCCTAAACGACCTAAACTATCGCTGTATAAACTATTTTTAGTCGCACCAGTCATGTGGATTAAAAAAATAGCAGGAATGGTAACTAACCGTAGCCAACCAATTTGTGTGGCAACCAATTCAGTATTAGAGGATTCCCAGTTAAAATGCGTTTGCACTACGCCATTATTTTTGAATAATTGATAAAAAAATTGTAAAAAAAATAACGGCACAACACTGGCGCGTAACCCTGTTCCCACTGCAATGCTAAACAGGTTTAAGTTGCTAGAAGTCGTTAAACACCAGCCCAGATGAAAAAAGATAAGCGGTAAAAAAGCCACGCTAAACAGCGTGTAAGCAAGGGCTTGGACGGTAAAATTAAATTGGTCGGTGTAAAGCTTGGTTACTTTTTCTGTTAATGCGCCAATCACACAGTCGATTTGCGAACGATAATAAAGCAGAGCAATAAGACTTATCACAAGCAGGCTATTTAAAAATAAATCCTCACGCATCACTTGCAACAGGTCTTGTCCTGTTTGTTGCCATGCCTGAGGATTGCAAAACCAAACTATTGAAAGATATAAATTTTTGGCATAACTCTTATCAATTGCCGCCGAACTCACAACCCACAACAGCCTTTCATCCAAATATAAAGCATACTTAGTCACTTGTTTTTGCAATTGTTGCTGGGCAAAATCATAATCGCCCAACGCCCGCAAATAAAGCGCGTCAATTTGGGTTAACTCATCTAACAGTCCTTTTTGATTGACTAACAATAGCCGTAACTCAATCGCAATACGTTGACGCTGTTGCTCTGGCAGTTTGGTTTTAATATAACTGCGCATTAGTTGTTGGACTTGCCCATCAAGGTCAGTTAATTGTTTTACGCGACTTTCAACCTTAAACTCGGTCAAACTGGTTTGTGCGGTTTCTGTTTGCACATCGGTTGCTTGTTTGGCTAAAAAATGCAGGTCATCTAAACTGCGCCGTTGCTCGCGTAAAATTTTCCCCAGCGCAGGACTTAAACCCGCTAAAGTAATTTTTCGTTCCGCACTTTTCAAATCATTTTCCACCGTTAAAGTGCGGTCTTCTAAGCGGTCTTTTATTAAAATCACGCGCTCTAACTTTTTATTCGTTACCTGCCATTCTCGACTATAACCAATATTTTCTTTAGTCACCACCTGAATCACAGGGTGTTTGGATAAGCTGTTTTTCTCAGTTTCAACTAACGCTTGCTGAATTTTTTGCGCTTCTAGCTGCCGCTTTGTGGCTAAGGTTTTTTCTACTTCCGCAATCACTGGCACAAGAACTTGTTTTTGTAAAGTTAACTCTTGTAAGCGGGCTTTCAATAATTGCAACCGAACAGGCTGGCTAATCGCCTCCATTCCTAAACTTTTTAATTCACTGGTCAATTTATTAACCAAGGTTTTTAGCTGCAACTCAGCCGCTTCCCGCTCCAACTCAGTTTCATTTTCATGCCGCAAGGTTGCCATACTTTTACTTGCCTCATCCAAGGATTGACGCGCAAAATCGGTTTCCTGGCGTATTTCTTGCGGACGGCTTTCTTGTTTTGCCACTTCATTGCTTATTTTAACTAACTGCACGTCCCAATCATTTAAGCGCGACTTTTCTTCTAACAAGCGTTTTTCAAGCATCTCCAGCGAAAAACTTGCAAACAATTCAACTTTTTTTTCAGCTAAACTGGTTTGCGAAGCGGCAATTTTTTCCCGCTGGAGTTTTAATTGGCTGGGCGCATTCTGCACAGCTTCTTGATAAGAGGTTGCTAAAAAGTTAAACCATATTTCAGAGCGCAAATTTTCTTGAATCGCGTGATATTGCGTTAATACTTTGTTTTTAACAGGGTCTGTTAAATCGGTGCGGGTAGTTAAACTGGTAATTTTGCCATCAATAGTTTCAGGCGAAATTTCACGTTCGCTCATAATAGCCAGTGCCGCATTGTGTGTTGCAGGATGGGCGAAAATCACAGAAGGTAGCGTGATAAAAAAAACACGGCTCAGATAAAAAACAATGCGCAGACTAGCCTTCAAATCAAATTTTTTTTTCACCTTATTCAACCGTCCACTGTACTAAACCACTGTAAGCTGTACCAATGACCGCCAAGCCAAATACAATCCGATACCACGCAAAAATAGTAAAATCGTGTTGACTGATATAGCGCAATAAGCCGCGCACCGCTAATAAGGCGCTGAAAAAAGCGGCAATCATGCCCATTGCAAAAATCGGCACATCAGCGGCGTGTAATAAATCACGATGCTTGTATAAATCATACAAACTGGCAGAGATTAAAGTGGGAATGGCTAAAAAAAAGGAAAATTCCGTTGCCGCTTTGCGGGATAAACCAAATAATAACCCGCCGATAATCGTTGAGCCTGAACGCGAAGTGCCAGGAATTAACGCCAGAGCTTGCGCAAAACCCAATTTTAACGCATCCAAAGGGGTTAAATCCTCGACTTCAAAAATACGGGTTTTGTGTTGACGTTTTTCTGCCCAAAAAATAATTAATGCGCCGATGATAAAAGCCAGTGCCACAGGAATTGGTTTAAATAAATGGGCTTTGAGAAATTTACCAAACGTTAGCCCTAATATCGCTAACGGCATGAAGGCAATGATTAAATTTAAGGTGAATTTTTTTGCTTTGTCTTCCCAATGACATAACCCCACGATGACCGCGCTGATTTTCTGGCGATATTCCCAACAAATGGCAAAAATCGCTCCTGTTTGAATCACAATTTCAAATACTTTGCCCGTTTCGTTATTAAAATGTAATAAATCACCGACTAAAATTAAATGCCCTGTGCTGGAAATGGGTAAAAATTCGGTTAAGCCTTCGACAATGCCTAGAATAAAGGCTTTTAATAATAAAATTAAATCCATCAATCTTTCTCTGAAAAGTAAGTTAAGTTTTTGTTAAAAAGCGTTAAGTAATCAGTCAAAAGTTATCCAGTATTACTAAATCCTCCCTTTAAAAAAGAGGGAACGCCCTCCTTTTGTAAAGGAGGGTTGGGGTGGATTTGAAAAATTAATGCCTGATACAACTGTTTTACTACTCACAAACACTCAATAGCGAACTGAAATCCACTATTTAAACTAAACGCCCAATAACGCGCTTGAAATTGGCAACTATAATAACGGCTTTTCCCCACCTTTTAGACAAAAAATATGAAAAACCCCCGTTTAGCTTGGGCATTGACTGGCTCAGGGCATTACATCACCGACTGTTTGGATTTTTTGCTGACCTTGGATAATGTGGATGTCTATCTTAGTCAAGCCGCCGAAGAAGTGTTAAAAATGTATGGCGTGAATTTGCACGATTTACGCAACCGTTTTCCTGTTTACCGCGACAAAGCCGCTTCATCTCCACCTGTGGGTTTGTTTTATAAAGGCTATTACCATACCTTTGTGATGGCACCTGCAACGTCTAATACGGTTGCCAAATGCGTATTAGGCATTGCCGACTCGCTGGTCACTAATTTATATTCCCAAGCAGGAAAATGCCGCGTGCCAAGCATTGTCTATCCTTGCGATATTGCCCCCGAAATGGAAACCACCGCCCCGGGTGGTAAAGTGATGGTCTATCCGCGTCCGATTGATTTGGAAGCCACCGCTAAATTACGCACTTTTTCCTATACGCAGGTTGTAGACAGTGTGGAGGAATTAATTTTCGCCATCAAAAATGCCCAGCCAACCGAAGCGACATTGTGCTAAACCATCCATTTTTTAAACTGGCAGCGGGTATTATTTAAACAATAACTTTATTTAACCCTTTGATAAACATAAATTTAATCACCATTCCAAAAGTTGGATTACTTATTGCTTAGAATTTAAACAAGCGTTTTAATTTAACCCATGGAGCTTGCTATGACATCGCCTGTTTTTTCTGAAATTTTAAGCGGTTTATACGAAAATAAAATTATCCCTTATTTAGGGTCGGGGGTGCTGTTTGATGCCCGTAATGCCGTGACGGGCGAACCCATGCCTGCTGATAGTAATAGCCTAATTTTGGCAATGAACAACGGCAGACCAATGGCGCCGAAATTAATGTATGAATTTCCCCGCGCCGCAATGAATTTGGAATTAAAACGCGGCAGAAATTTTTTAGGGCAGTTTCTCAGCAAATTGTATGGGGAAACGCAATGGACACGCGCGGCAGTGCATAATTGGCTGGCTGAATGGAAGCCTGCTTATGTGGTGGACATTAATCGTGATACACAATTACAAGACAGTTATGACGATGAAGAACATACCTTAATCGTTGGCGTGGCAAGAATCACCGCCAGCGCGTTTCGTTTTAAAATTTACCATTATGATTGCAGCGATTATTTTGAAATCACCCAAGAACAGATTGACCCTAAGTTGCCAATTTTATTTAAACCAATGGGAACGCCAAAACCCGAAGCCAATTATATTGCCTCTGATGCCGATTATGTGGACTATATTACCGAGCTAATGGGAGGATTTGCGATTCCTGATTTTTTAAAAGAGTACCGCAAAGACAAACAATATTTGTTCATCGGTTTGCCGTTAAATCGTGATTCAGAACGGATGGTGATGAGTGATATAAGCTATGGTGCCGCTGAAAAAAGAGGCTGGGTATTAAATAAAAACCCGACCAACAAAGAGATTCGCTTTTGTCAAAAAATGAATTTAGAAATTTTGGATGCGGGCATTGAAGAATTGTTAGCAGCGGTCAATTCTGAAACCCTTGTTTAAAGACGAGTTTTGTAAAGGGGGATTGAGAGGGAATGCAAAACCTAGGTTTTGCACTCCAAAATTTTTGTTTTACTACTTACCTGTTTTAGCCAATATAATTGATAACAACGGGTTTCTATTGTTGCTTGAAAATCAGCACTCAGCCATAAGTCCGCCACCGCGACTAACTGTTCATCAACATACAGCAACGGAATTTTATCGCGCTGCCAAGGTGGAATCTGTGCTTCTTGCAGTAGCTTTTTCAGCGTGTGTTGTCCGTTTCGATGCGGTAAGCGGATTTTTTCGCCCCCTTGCCGGAATCGCACCGTGACACGCGCTTGCTGCCATGCAGAAAAGGAGATTCCTGTGAGCGAAGGGTTGCGTTGTAACAAACTGCCGTCAGGTAATTGCAGTTTATCGTCAAAAGCTTGCCAAGTCAGCTGCAAAGTGTTTTCAAAACAGGGCAGTTCTTTCTCACAATACAGCTTGTCTTGATAGCGACGCAGCACAACACCTGCTTTTTTCAGCGTAGGTTCAGCACTGGGTTTAGCCGAAATCACCTCCGTAAAAATCGCCGCAACAAAAGCCACACTGGGCATTTTTAACCCCAACTCACTGAACCAATGGCGCACCACCAATGGCTGTTTTTGCAAACTCAGCCTTTGTAATCGGGCAATCGACAAGCTGTTATCCGCATTAACCACTTCTGCAAATAACTGTTCTGCCACATCAGCCAACGTTTGCTGTGCTGTCGCACAATGCTGGGCAGACCGCGCTACGGTTTTATCCAGTTGCGCCCAGCGCGTTTTAAGCAGCGGAATCACCTGATTACGCAAAAAATTCCGGTCAAAATCATCACAGGCGTTACTGGGGTCTGTTACCCAGCAGAGATGCTGTGCTTCTGCATAAGTTTGAATGGTTTGTTTTGCAATGTCCAAAAAAGGTCTAAGCAGTTGCCCTGCACCAAAAGCAATCGCCTTGGGCATCGCGGATAAACCCTGCACCCCTGCCCCGCGAAACAATTGCAATAACACGGTTTCCAGTTGGTCTTCACGGTGCTGCGCAACTAACAACACATCGTTTTTATCCAGCAACGGTTGCAACGCCTGATAACGGGCATTTCGCGCCGCCGCTTCTGGACTTTCACCCAACTGTGGTTGGGCATTCACCCGTAAAAGTTGAAAATTGACACCTAGTTTTTCAGCTTCCTGTTGACAATGAATCGCCCAACTTTCGGCTATCGCTTGCAAACCATGATGCACATACACAGCGGTTATTTTTTCTTTAAATTCAGCCAGTTGTGTACAAACGTGCAGCAATACCTGAGAATCAATCCCCCCGCTATAAGCGATATAAATCTGCTCAGTAGTAACAGGCAGCGCGGCACGCACGATAGAGGTTAATTCAGACATGGCTTAAATAGTTTTTAAGTTTTTGTAGATTGTGAAATTAACACAATCGCCTGAACCGCAATCCCTTCTTTACGCCCTTCAAAGCCTAGCTTTTCAGTGGTGGTGGCTTTAACATTAATAAAATCCACGCCAACCTCTAAATCGGCTGCAATATTGGCACACATCGCCGCCGTATGCGCTGCCATTTTTGGTGCTTGGGCAATAATCGTTAAATCGGCATTGACCAGTTTATATCCCTTGGCTTGCACAATTTTATACACATGGCGCAACAAAACCCGACTGTCCGCGCCTTTAAAATGGGGGTCTGTATCAGGAAAATGTTTGCCAATATCACCCAACGCCGCAGCTCCCAATAATGCGTCTGCTAAAGCGTGTAATACCACATCCCCATCCGAATGGGCTTCTAATCCCTGTTCATAAGGGATAGTCACCCCGCCTAAAATAATCGCCGTCCCGTCAGTAAAGCGATGCACGTCATACCCTTGTCCAATGCGTATCATGGATACTCCAAAAAATTTAAGCTGTTTTAAAGGAAAATAGTATAGCGTATTGACCGATAACAACCTGAAACAGCCGCGCTTTGCGCTAACATCGGCGATGTATAATGCCATATTTGTTTGACCATTCCCGACTAAACTTGAGTAATGAATAGAAAATTATTGGGTATTTTTAAATCCCCTAAGCCTCTTTTAAACAAGGGGGAAACGCCCTCCTTTCGTAAAGGAGGGTTGGGGTGGATTTAAAAATATAACGACTTGATAACTTATGCGTTTCTACTTAAATCATTGCCAACCGCTTTCCCCATTGAGGATACATCATGCCCAAAATACGCCAAGCCCGCACCATAGACGACCGTACCATTGACTATATTGATGAAGTTTGTGGCAGCGGTGGAATGAAAGATATGTACTTTACCCCTGATAAAAAAAATGTGGTGTTATTTTTTCGCGACCCACAGGACGCACAATGTTTAGAGCGTTTGCAGTTGATTACAGGACGCTATCGCGAGCGAATTTTTAACCAAGAAGGAGGCGATTATTGGCAAGACTTGTTTCGCTGGCCGGTTGAGGTGGTGGAAAATGAGGACGGACAGTTAGGCATTGTTGAACCAGTGTATCAAACGCACTTTTTTTTCAAATACGGCTCGATTAACCATGATTTTCTCGACATCAAAGGGCATGAAAAAGAAGGCAAATGGTTTGCCTCACCTTCAAATCGCTATAAATATTTAGACCCGCGCGAACGGGGTGATTGGTTAAAATATTTGCGAATTTGTTTGTTAGTCAGCCGCGCGGTGCGTAGATTACACGCGGCAGGATTGGCACATTCAGATTTATCGTATAAAAATGTGCTAGTTGACCCCGAAGGCGGTCATGCCTGTATTGTGGATATTGATGGCTTAGTTGTACCTGGAAAATTCCCCCCCGATGTGGCAGGTACGCCTGATTTTTTTGCCCCTGAAGTCGTTAAAACCGCCCATTTGCACAAAACCGACCCGCAGCGGCACTTGCCTAGCATTCATACTGACCGCCACGCCTTAGCGGTGTTGATTTATATGTATTTATTTTTACGCCATCCGTTGCGCGGCGATAAAGTTCACGATGTTGACGACCCACAAAAAGATGAAGATTTAGCAATGGGGCAGAACGCGCTGTTTGTGGAAAATCCTACTGATGTGTCTAATCGCATTGACAGTAGCCAATTGCAGGAAGTTGAACGCCCTTGGAAAGATACGCAAGCCCTGCCTTATCAAGCCGCTGGCCCGTATTTGGCAGAATTATTTAGTCGTGCGTTTATCACAGGATTGCACCAACCGCCATTGCGCCCCACCGCAGATGAATGGGAACACGCTTTAATCAAAACCGTGGATTTACTGCAACCTTGTTTGAATAGTGCGTGTCAGCAAAAGTGGTATGTGTTTGATAATAGCCAAGCTCCGTGCTGCCCGTTTTGTGGAACAAAATTTATCGGGCAGTTGCCGCTATTGAATTTATATTCCAAATCACAGACTGGCAATTATAAACCTGATAATCATCGCTTGATGGTGTATAGCGGACAATCGTTGTTTAAATGGCATATTGACCGAAAAGTGATTCCCAATGAACGAGTTACGATGAATGAAAAACAACGGCTGGGCTATTTTATTTTTCACGATAAACAATGGCTGTTGGTGAATGAACGCTTGCCAAGTTTGTTTAATGTCAGTGAGAAAAAAACCGTTCTGCTGGGTGAATCGCTGATTTTAACCGAAGGTTTGCAGTTGCTGTTTGCCAAAGAGGATGAGGGCAGTCGGTTGGCGGTGGTGCAGTTGGTGCAGGTGTAGATTTAAAGAATTTTCTGTCCGATTTAGATGTTATAAAATAAAGGAGAAGTATTATGCAAGTTATGTTGAATATTCCTGATGATATTCCGCAAGAAATTGTCAATAATTTATTAATGCAGTTTGAAAATCAAATACAAACTGCAAAAAAATCGCTTCTAAAACTATCGCAAGATAATAATGATGTAGATAAACTAACTGTGTTACGTTCTGCGTTAATTGCTGGCGAAAATAGCGGTGTGGTAGAAAACTATTCATTAGCTAATTTATTAGCCGAATTGGATGCTGAGGAATTGGCATAATGTCATTTTTTCAATTAAGCCAGTTAGCAAAATAGGATTTGAAGGAGATAAAAATATGTATGCTGAAAAAATGATTGTAACGACTGATAACTTTGGCAATTTGCAAACGATGCCGAAACTGCCTGCCAATCAAAAATTTGAAGCGATTTTTTTAGTTTTAGAGAGTAAAAAAGTTATGCCTAAACGTTGTCCACATCCTGATATTGCAGGGCGGGTGAAAATAATGGGTGATATTATTAACACGGCAACGCAAGCAGAATGAAGTTTGTCCGTCTTACATTAAGGAGATTGTTATGCAAATTACGCTTAATATTCCTGATGAACTGCCACAGGAAATGATTAGTAAGCTGTTAATACAGTTTGAAAACCAATTACAGACAGCGAAGAAATCGCTTCTAAAACTATCGCAAGCTAATGATGATGTAGATAAACTAACTGCACTGCGTTCTGCATTAATTGCTGGGGAAAATAGCGGTGTGGTAGAAAACTATTCATTA
>JFJP01020194.1_pt1 | contig 11337 bp, 5 predicted proteins | sample 431651 | NCBI WGS metagenome assembly JFJP01 (sample SAMN02602958, study PRJNA72255) | Microbial mat metagenome, whole genome shotgun sequencing project. | biome: fresh water; feature: sink hole; material: water; isolation source: purple microbial (photo- and chemosynthetic) mats found in... | reverse complement strand
ACCGAGGGGCGCGTGGTGCTGATCAACAGCGTTGCCGAGCTGATGACCGGGTGGAGCCAGGCTGAGGCGACGGGGAAGCACCTGTTCGACGTCTTCAGGATCGTGAACGAGGGGACGCGCATGTCCTGCGAGAACCCGGTCGAGCGGGTTTTGGCGACCGGCCAGATCATCGAATTGGCGAACCACACCCTATTGGTTCACCGCGATGGCTCGGAAAGGGTGATCGCCGACAGCGGTGCGCCGATCCGCGACGAATCGGGAGCGATTCTCGGGGTGGTGCTGGTCTTCCGCGACACCACCGAAAAGCAGAAGTTGGCGGATACCATGCAGCGGGCCGACAAGCTGGAGGCTCTGGGGGTGCTCGCGGGCGGGATCGCACACGACTTCAACAACCTGTTGAGCGGCATCCTGGGCTACGTGGAGCTGGCACGCATGCAGTGCGATGCGGCGTCTCCCGCAGGTGAACTGCTGAACCAGTCCCTAGCGGCCTCGAGTCGGGCTCGTGGCCTGACGCAGCAACTCCTGATCTTCGCCAAGGGGGGGGCGCCAGCGCGGGAAATCGGCAACCTGGGGACGCTCCTGCGCGAGAACGCGGCCTTTGCCCTTTCGGGTTCCGCGGTCGCCTGCGAGTTCGCGATCGAGGCAGGGCTCTGGCCCTGCAACTTCGACGTTGGGCAGATCGGTCAAGTGGTGGACAACCTGGTGATCAACGGGATGCAGTCCATGCCTTCGGGAGGAACCCTGCAGATCTCGGCCAGGAACCGGGAGATCGGCGTGGGCGAAGCGGCCTGCCTGCCCGCGGGACGCTACGTGGAATTTTCGGTGACAGATACGGGAAAGGGGGTCCCGCCCGAATTGCGACGGCGGATCTTCGATCCGTTCTTCACGACCAAGCCCAGCGGCAATGGGCTCGGCTTGGCCACTTGCCACACGATCATCCAGAAACACGACGGGCACATCGAGGTGAGTTCGGAGATGGGTCGGGGCAGTACTTTCCGGGTCCTGCTTCCTGCCTGCCCGGCTGGACTCGTGCCTGCGAGGAAGGAGGCTGGCCGCGAACTCTTCCGTGGCCAGGGTCGTATCCTGGTGATGGACGACGAGCCGATGCTGCGCGCCATTGTGGGGGAGATGCTGAAATCCTTGGGATACGAGGTGGAGGTCGCCAGCCATGGCCTGGAGGCGATCGAACTTTGCGAGCGGGCGCGGCTGAAGGGCGAGCGGTTCGATGCGGCGCTCTTCGACCTGACCATTCCGGGCGGGGTCGGGGGCGAGGAGGCTTTGCGGCAGATCGCGACCCACTGCCCGGAGTTCCCGGTCTTCGCGATGAGCGGGTACTCCGAGAGCCCGATCATGGCAAACCCAACGGAGCATGGTTTCCGCGCCGCCATCCGCAAGCCTTTCCGCTTAGCGGAGCTCTCGGCACTGCTGGCGCAGCATTTGGGCGGCGCGTAGGTCCGCGGTTCAGCGCGCGCTCGCGAGATCAGCGCTCAGTTGTTTGATCAGCGCGAGATCGCCTCGCTCCCTTGGCGGGCGCCCGAACTCCAGTGCAGCAGAACGGGACCGCGCGCAGCGGGTGCTGTCAGCAGACCCTGGGTGGAGGCGCCGCTCCATTCGTAGCGGCTGAGCTCACGTCCCTGCAGGTCCACCAGCTTCACCACCCCCTGAGTCCCCAGCTCCGGCAGGTTCAGCAGCCGCAAGGCGTCGCCCTCCCGCTTCCAGCTCAGGCCCTGAGAGAGCAGGCTTGCCCGCGGATCCAGCGCCCCGCGCGGGTCGATCCCCACCACCACGGGGAACTGGTTGCTGTACCAGTTCTCGGCGTTGGTGTAGGTCTGGGCGGGCTGTCCGTTCAGTCCGGCGCCGATGTAGGGGAAGTTGTACTTGAGCAGGTCGGCGTTCAGGTCGAAGATCACGTAGCCGCCGGTGTTCTTTTCGCGGGTCAGGCGGATCTGGTCCACCAGCGTGCCCAGTTGCATCTTGTCGAAGGCGCCGATCCCCGGGTAGACCTTGACCGAAGTCCCTTGGGCCGCAGCGAGCTCGAGGTCCAGACGGCTTTCGAAGAGGCTCATGGAGCTGGTGTAGTTCATGGGGGCCACGAAGTCCACCCAGCCGTTCTGGATCCACAGGGGCCAATTCTGCATCACGCTCGCGTTGGCGCTCGCCGGGTCCGAGAAGACGGCCGCGCTCACCTGCAGGTTGGGGTCGATCGCCTGGATGCGCGTGTGGACCTGTTGGACCAGGGTGTCGATCAGGTGACGACGGAATTCTGCGTACTGGGTGCGATAGGCGCCGCTGATCACGTCGGCAGGCCAGCTTGCGAGGGTCACGCCGGCGCGTCGCTCGAATTTCTCCTTGCAGAGCGGGCTGTAGTCTACGTTGGTGCCGTCGAAGCGGATGTAGTCCAGGTGCACCCCCTTGATGTTCGGATAGTTGCGCGCCACCTCCTCCAGAGGGGTGATCTCGTACTCGACCACTGAGGAGTCGCAGGGGCTGAGCCAGGCCGTGGTGTCTCCGGCGGAGTTGATCTGCATCTTGCCGGCCGCGCGCCAGAGGGCGCTGGTCCCGGCGGGGGCGAGCCACCCTTCGGCGAACTGGAACATGACCTTCCAGACGTGGATGCCGATCCCCAGGCTGTCCCCGAGGCGCACCAGGTCGGCCATGTGGTCGGTGCCGGCCACCACGGAGCTGTGCTGGGGGACGATGGTGCTCGGGTAGAAGGCGACCCCGCTCCAGAGCATGTTGGGGAAGAAGGCGTTGAACCCCACGCTGTCGAGTTTGGGCATGAGTTCGTTCCAACCCGCGGTGCGGTTGCCCATGCTGATGCCGTTGCCGTAGTGGCACCAGAGGCCGCGGAGCTCGGTGGGCTGGGTCTCCTGCAGCAGGGCCCAGCTCTCGCCCACCAGGCGCTGGCCCCAGAGGATGTCGGCTTGGTCTGCGTAGGCGGAGAGGTCGCTCTTGCCCTCCAGACGCGCGATCAGGGACTTCAGGCTGTCCAGGCGCGCCTCCGCGTCGGGGCGGCTCAGGCGCGCTGCGCGGGCCTCCAGGGAATCGATCGCCTCGGCGGTGGAGCCGAACGCACCCACCACTCCGATGTCGGTGACTCCGAAGCCGCCGCGGAAGCGCATGTGGGAGATGGTGAAGTCCCCGGCGACCTTGACGCCGGGTTGAGCGCTCATGCGGATGCGGCGGATGACGTTCCAGCCGGCCGGGGTCCCCTCGGTCCAGGTGCTGACCAAGGGAACGCTGATGGTGGTCCAGGAGGCAGAAGGGGTGAAGGCCCCCAGGGAGTACCAGCCCGCACCCGATTCCAGCTGCAGGCCAATGCTGGAGATCGCTTCCGGATGAGTGGCGCGGATCGTGATCTCCACGCGGTCGTAGGAGGTCAGGTTGAGGTCCTGGGTGTGATCCCAGTAAATGCGCCACTGGGTGAGCGTATCCATCGGGGCGGGGAACCGGAGGGCCCCTTCGCCGGCGCCCCCTGAACCCAACTCCACTGGCAGCGAAGCGTAGCCCCGGACCCAGGAGGCTTGGGCCGCTGTCGTCGTGGTGTAGTCGAAGGCGGCCAACTCCATGTCGGAGGCGCGCGCGGGAGTGACGCACAGGGACAGCAGCAGGGCGACGGAGGCGGAGAGCGCGAGAGCGGGATGGTGCATTGCAGACTCCTGGCGAAGGCGTTCGGTGAAGGCGGTGAGAGGATCGGGCCTCGGGTACCGCGCTTGGCTTGAATCTACCCCCGAATTCCTAACTTGCGCCTCATGATCCACTGGCTTTGGCTGGGAGCGGCCTCTGCCGTCCTCCTCGGCCTCTACGACCTGAGCAAGAAGAGCGCCTTGCAGGGGAACGCGGTGCTTCCGGTGCTCTTTTTCACCTCCCTCTCCTCTCTGGGGGTGGTGGGGGTGCAGTGGGGGATCGCGCGGTTCGCGGGGACGGAACTCCTGCCGCACCTGGGGCCTGCAGACCACCTCGCCCTGGCGGCCAAATCCCTGCTGGTGACCATCTCCTGGCTGTTCACCTACCGGGCGGTCAAGCACCTCCCTCTCTCCACCAGTGGGCCCCTGCGCGCCTCGGCGCCCCTCTTCACGCTGGCTGGGGCCGTGCTGCTGTTCGCGGAACGCCCCACAGGGCTGCAGTGGCTGGGAATCGGGACGGTCCTGCTGGGCTACTGGGGCTTCGCCTGGGCGGGGCGGCGCGGTGGAGAGCGGCTCCATCGGGACCGCTGGGTGCTCTGGATGCTCGCCGGCACGGCGTTCGGGGCTGCCAGCGGCCTGTACGACAAGGAGCTGCTGCAGCGCAGGGGGTACGACCCCTTTGTGGTGCAGTTCTGGTTCAGCTTCTACAACACAGCCTTGCAGGGGGCCTTGGCGGGTTGGGTAGCGTTGCGGGAGCGGGGCACTCCGCTTGGCACCTGGTCGCGCTTCCGGTGGCGTTGGTCCATCGTGCTGACGGGAGTCCTGCTGGTCGCAGCGGACCGCGCCTGGTTCGAGGCGCTGCATCAGCAAGGTGCGATGATCAGTGTACTTACTGTCGTGCGGCGGACCAGCGTGGTCCTGAGCTTCCTCGCGGGAGTGCTGCTGCTGCGGGAGTCCAACTGGCGCCGCAAGGGAGCAGCCTTGATGGTCATCCTCGGAGGCTTGTCCTTGTTGGTCCTGGGGCGCTGAACCTTCGCGGGGAGCCGCCTTGGGATTCCTAGGAGCGGGAGTCCTGCTCAGGATGGGGTGGACGGAGCGGCAGCGCCAGGGTGATCAACCCTCCTCCGCCGGGGCCGTTGCGCGCCTCGATTCGTCCGCCATGGCTGTGGGCGATGGCCTGGCAGGTGGAGAGGCCGAGCCCAGTTCCCAACTCTGCCGGCTTGGTGGTGAAGAAGGGCGAGAAAACCTTCCGCAGCGCAGCGTCCGAGAAGCCGGGGCCACTGTCGAGGAAACTCACCAGGGCAAGGCCGGAGCTCTGGGAGGCCTCCAAGGTCAAATGCTTGTCGGAGACGAGCGCCATGGCTTGGAGAGAGTTGATGATGAGGTTGACGAAGAGTTGTTCGAGCTGTCGCGGATCCGCTTGCATCCGCAGGCCCGCCGGAATGTCGTTGGTTGCTCGCACCCCGTGGCGCAGCTGTTCGCGGCAGAGCTCCAAGGCGTCCTGGGCAATGTTGCGCAGGTCCACTTCGCGCATCTCCGCGGGAGCGCGACGGCAATAGAGCTCCATCGCCCCGACGGTGTGGCGAATGCGGTGCAACTCCTCCTCCATGGAGTGGAGCATCCCGGCGTATTCGCTTTGGAACAGGCGCACTTTGTCGCCTTCGGCGGCAGCGATACCCCGCTCGCGCGCCGACGTGACCAGCTGGTCAAGCGCGGGCCCGAACCCCTGCAAGACCCGCAGGTAGCCCTCGATGCTTTTCGCGGGGGAATCGATCTCCCGCGAAATGCCCAAAGCCAAGATTCCGATGGTGGATAAGCGGTCTGCATGGATCAGCAGGGCGGTCTGATCGTGCGCCCACTTCTCCATGTCCTTGCCATACTGCTCCAGCTGGGCGTTGCTCTCGGCCAAACGCGTCCGCAGTTGGAAAAGCTGGATGCCGGCCTCCAATCTCGCCTTGAGTTCGCTGGGGTCGAAGGGTTTGGAGATGTAGTCGTTGGCACCGGAATTCAACCCCTCGATGATCTCCGTGCTCGAATCCTTGGCGCTGAGCAGGATGCGGTGGGCGCTGTCCGGGCGACTCGAGGCGGCCAACTTACGGCAGACACTCACCCCATCGCAACCGGGCATGACCCAGTCCAGCAAAGCGACAGCGATGTCGTCCGCGCTGTCGAGGTTTTCCAGGGCAGCCAACCCATTGTCGCAAGCCACCACCTCGTGTCCCCAGTCGGAGAGAAGGGAGCAGAGCAGCTCGCGGTTGATCGGGTCGTCATCGGGATCCGAGGAGAGGCCCGCCTCTTCGAGGCACTGGAAAAGTTCGGCGGGATCGACGGGTTTTTTCAGGAAGGCATCGGCTTCGTTGCGGAAGCTCTCGAGCACGGCTCGCGTGCTCTGGGTGCCGCTGACCATGAAGACGCGCGCCCCATCGCCCGGGCGGATGCCCAGGTTGGCCTCCTTGAGCCTGAGGGTTGCGAGCACCTCATTGCCGTCCATGTCGGGCATGTTGATGTCCAGCAGGATCAGGTCGAAACGGGTGGCCTCCAGCGACTTCAGGGCTTCCAATCCATTGGCCGCCCCTTGGACAGTTCCATAGGGCTTGAGGAGCTCCTCCAGGAGCAGGCGAGTGGTGTCGTCGTCATCGACCACCAGGACATGCATGGCGACCTCGGGAAAGAGGCTGTTTAATGAGCATACCATGGACACAACGGTGGGTGCAAGGCTCGCGAGCCGAGTGTAGGTGCCAAATGAGCAAATGATGTGAAAAGGTCCTGCCCCGGCGTCAGGCATAGCCCGCAGCAGCGCTGGCGGCGCGGAACCGCTCCCAAGCGGGTTGGAGCGGGAAGGCAACCCGCAGGTCGAACTCGCGACCCTCGCGGGCCAAAGCCTCGCACTCCTGCAGCAGCTCCAACAGCTCTTGTGCGCCAGCACTCCCTGAAGCGCCCTTGAGCTTGTGGAAAGCCTCGCGGGCCTCTGCGGAATCCTGAGGCCCCCACTCCCGCTGCAGCAGCGCCTGGAGCTGGCGCTCCCCGTCCTTCAGGTAGATGCGGACGATCTTCTCGGCGAGCGGACGCATGTTCATGACCCGGGCAAGGAGTCCCGCCTCGTCGAAGGGAACCGGGATCTTCTCCGCCGCGACACTGGCCGCGCCAACGGCAACGACTTGTGGAGCCTGCCGGACCGGAGGCAACCCGCCCGTGGACGGGTGGAGCTCTGCTGGAAGCCATCGTCCCAGCTTCTCGGCCAGCTTCGCTGGCAGGATGGGCTTGGCCAGATAGTCGTTCATTCCCGCAGCCAGGCAGCGCTCTTGGTCACCTTGGAGGGCGTTGGCGGTCATGGCGATGATCGGAATAGCGGGATTGACCCCCGGGGAATCGAGGTGCCGGATCCTGCGCGTGGCCTCGTAGCCGTCCATCACGGGCATCTGGCAATCCATCATCACCAGGTCGAAGGGGCGCGCGGAGAGGGCGACCAGCGCCTCCTCGCCGTTGCTGACCACCTCCACCGCATATCCCATCATGCTCAGCGTCCCCATGGCGACGGCCTGGTTCACGACGTTGTCCTCCACCAGCAGCAGTCGGGCGGGTACCTTGGCTTGCGATAGCCCGTGTTCGGCGATCGTGTGGCGTGTGACGAGTGGCTGTGGGCTGACAGGACTGGGGCTCTCTCGTTTCTGCTTCAGCAGCAGGCGGAGCACCTCCTGGAGATCGTTGTGGCGAACAGGTTTCGGCAGGAAGCCATCGAAGCCGGCCTCTGAGCACAGCTGAGCGTCCCCGCGACTGACCAGCGCGGTCACCATCACCAGCTTGGTTCCCTGCAGGCGCTCTTCCGCGCGGATCATCTTTCCCAGGCTCAACCCATCCATACCGGGAAGCATCCGCTCCAAGATCACCACCCGGAAAGGATCGAGGTCGGCAAGGGCCTGGTAGAGTTCGCGGATCGCAGCGGGGCCGTCGCTAGAGCTGTGGGGCCGCATTCCCAACCGAACCGCCTGTGTCGTGAGGGCCTCGCGCGCGGTGGAGTTGCCATCGATCACCAGCAGGCGGAGACCAACCCAGGGTTCGTCCGCGGGAAGGGCCTGGGCCTCCGGCGGCCGCTGAGGCTGAACCTGGAAGCGGGCGGTGAACCAGAACGTCGACCCCTTTCCCTCGGTGCTGCGGACCCCGATGGCTCCTCCCATCATCAGCGCCAGCTGCTGCGAGATCGCCAGCCCCAAACCGGTTCCCCCAAATTTTCGGTTGGTGGAGGAGTCAGCCTGGACGAACTTCTCGAAGATCTGGGTCCGCTTCTCTACGGGAATGCCGATGCCCGTGTCGCTCACTTCAAACCGAAGCAGCACCTCCTGCTCACGGCGCTCGGCGACGGAGACCCGCACGGCGACCTCTCCAGCGGGGGTGAACTTCATCGCGTTGCCGCCGAGGTTCACCAGGATCTGCCGCAGACGACCCGAGTCGCCACGCAGAAGCACGGGTACCTCGGGGGCGAGGAGGCAGTGCCAGGCCAAACCCGCCTCACTGGCGCGCAGCGCGAGGGAGTCGGCGAAATCGTCCACGAGGGTCTGGAGGTTGAAGTCGAATTGCTCCAACTCGAACTTGCCCGACTCGATCTTGGTGTAGTCCAGGATGTCGTTGATCAGCCCCAGGAGGGTGTCGCCGCTGGCGAGGATGATCCCGAGGTAGCGCTGCTGCTCGGCTGTCAGGGCAGTATTCAGCAGGAGGTGGGTCATGCCGATCACGCCGTTCATCGGCGTGCGGATCTCATGGCTCATATTGGCCAGGAATTCGGTCTTGGAGAGAGCAGCGCTCTGGGCTTCCAGCGCCAGGGCATTCGTTCGCTCCATCGATTCGTTCAATGCGTTGATCGTCTGCTTGAGTTCGGCCTCACCAGCCGTTTGCGCGGTGATGTCCCAATTGGTCCCGATCATGCGGACCGGTTTCCCCTCAGGGTCCCGGAGCACATTGGCAAGCGCGCGCACATTTCGCGTGGAACCGTCGGGCCAGACTACGCGGAACTCCATATTGTACTCGACACTTCCTTCCAGCGCCTGTTGGATCGCGAGGTCTACCCGTGGCTTGTCTACGGGATGGAGTCCCGCCCGCCAAGCCTCGTAGGTTCCCTGGAACGCCTGTTTGTCCATTCCATAGATGGCGAACATCTGCTCATCCCACACCAGGCTCCCCTGCACCGGGTCGTAGTCCCAGATCCCTACTCCGCCTGCCGCAGCGGCCAGGCGTAGCCTCTCGTTGGTGTGCCGCAGCTCCTTGGTGAGCTCGACCGCCAACCGCTGTGCCTTGACGCGCATCCGACTCTCGCTCCTCATCAGCTGGAAGAGCAGGAGACTGATGACAACCCCACCAGCCAACGTCAACCAAAAGTTTGCCAAATCCGTGGCAGAGGAGTCTCCGTGAGTCGTCGCGAAGCGCAAGGTCCAGCGGTGGCCCGCGAAGGTCATCGGCCGGGTGAGTGAGGAGGCCCTGGCGTCGGAAAGGGCGGCACCGGTGGACGGGCGACTGTCGAACATCAGGGCCTCGGGCGTCGGCTCATCGCTGTCGAAGATCTGGAGCGAGACAGCGCTGTTTTGCTCCGGGTCGTTCTGTCCGCTGAGCACATCGCGCATCAGGTCGGTCATGCGGTAGGGGCTGTATACCCAACCCACGATCGCCGCGCGCCGCTCCGCGACCGTTCCGATAGGTTGGCCAGGGCGGAACACGGGCACGTACATCAGCGCCCCCGCCTGCACCTGCTTGTCCGTCTCCTGCTTGAGGATCACCTTGCCCGAGAGGGCGGCTTGGTTGAGGTCCCGGGCCTGTGCCATGGCGGCATGGCGGACCGGTTCGGAGAACATGTCGTAGCCGAAGGCGCGGAGGTTGCGTCCTGCGAAGGGCTCGAGGAAGACGATCGAGGAGTAGACCTCGCGAGGGCCGGGGGGGGACACGGCGTATTCGGCAAACCCCTCGGCGCGGAGAGAGGCCTCGTGGCTCGCCAATGATTCGGGGGCGATGAGTTGCGAAAAGCCGACTCCCGTCACACCGGGCAGTTGCTCCTGGAAGCGGAGCCCCTGGGTGAAGGCCTTCCACTCCTCGCGGCTAACCTCCCGGGAAGCATTGAAAAGGCCGGCTCCGCTGTAGAGCAGCTGGGCGCAAGCGTTCATGCGGGCTTCGACGTTCATCTGGATCTCTCGCGCCGCGTACTCGAAGTTGCGTGCGGCGCGGGAATCGGCCTCGTGGCGCAGGTACAGCGCCGTGGCCAAAGTGCACCCCAGGCCCACCACCAGGACGGCATACGCTTTCCAGTCGGCAACCCATGTCTTCATGGAGACGATTCTACCGCATCCAACTTCAGGTCGCCATCGCAAAGGCGGCCAAACAACTGCAAAAGAGCAAACGCATCCTTAGGACGCCTATTCCAGTCCGCCGACTTGGGTCGCCGCGACCAGCCCCTCGATGTGCTTCACGAAGTCCGGGTCCTCGCCCCGCAGCAGTACCGGCAGGTGGGCGCGGAAATCCGCCCGCGTGCACCACTCCAGCATGTAGTCCTCCCAGGAGAGCCAGCGGCGACGCTTGCGGTCGTCCATGCCCTCCTCGTACAGCAGCAGGTAGGCGCGCTCGAACAGGCTGACCAGCATGGTGAAGAGGATGAACATCTGCTCCTTCTGCTCGTCGGTGGGCGAGGGAGTCTCTTCGGCGACAAAGAGCCGCAGGTCCGGGTGCTCCAGGGCCGTCTTCAGGAAGTCCTGGTAGTTGTCCGAAAGCAGCTGGTAGACCTCCTCGTCCTCGTTGTCGCGCTCCTTGCGCTGCTCGAAGACGAAGACCGCGATCGCCAGAGGCAGGCCGATCACCGTGACGACGTAGCTCAGGAGCTCCCAGGTCTCAGTATTCATCTTGCCTCGCCCGGATGGTTTGCGCGCGCACGTTCGTCCACCTCTCCCACCGTTCCCGCCACCGCCGCCTCGAAGGCATGTCCCGCCGGAGCAGTCGGCCCCTCGTCGGTCAGCCGGATCCGCCAGCGCAACTCTGCCCGCACCAGCAGGTCCTCCAGCCGCTCCGCCCGGAGCTTCTCCTTCCCCGAGAGCGTCGCGATCCAGTGGGCCCCCAGGGCCACCTCCAGATCAGGCCGCGCAAAGCTCCGCCGCCCCTCGACCTCCACCCAGCTCTCGCGCACCGTGACGCCGCTGGGCGCCTGCGACACCCCATCCCGCCACGCGTAGGCGGGTCGCGAGTTCCACTCCCCCGTGCTCAGCAGCCCGAAGGTCCCGCTCGCCGACCAGGCCCCCCGCCGCCAATCCGCATCCAGCCAGAGGTCCACCACGTCCGCGCCGCGCCAATACCCCAGGGGGAAGTCCGCCACCCAGGTGTCCGCGAATCCCGTGTCCGCATAGGTTGCCGACAAACGATCCCGATGGTTGCTGCGATAGACCTGCCGCGAGGTCAACTCCAGCAGAGGCAACGGTTGCCGCCCGAAGAGCGGGTCCACCAGGACCCCCTCCAGCCGCAGCTCCAGCTCGCCCCCGCGCCCGCCCGCCCCCAGCCCGAAGCGCCGCTGCCAGCCGAGCATCCCCGCCCCCACCGTCGGCTGCGTGGCGCCGTCCTCGTTGACGTCGTCGAAGCAGTACTCCCCGTAGAGCTTCCCCACTACCGGCAAGCGCAACGTGAAGTCCGCCGTCGTGTGCGCGTTGCTGAACCCAGAACCGAACTCGTCGTGCCATGCCATCAGGGG
>JFJP01040377.1_pt1 | contig 11338 bp, 13 predicted proteins | sample 431651 | NCBI WGS metagenome assembly JFJP01 (sample SAMN02602958, study PRJNA72255) | Microbial mat metagenome, whole genome shotgun sequencing project. | biome: fresh water; feature: sink hole; material: water; isolation source: purple microbial (photo- and chemosynthetic) mats found in... | reverse complement strand
GTTTCACAAATCTTTTCTTTCCAGCCGAACTAGTTGGATTACTATTTCTGTAGAATGAGTATTTGTTTGTGTCAGTATCATAACATTTAACATAATCATCTTCTGTCAATTCAGATATTTTCTTCAATCCGCTTTTTGTAACTATTAATGTATCGCCATGCACGCATCCGTCCCACTTCTCTGTTGTAGAGCTATCTTGTTTACCAGATTCAACGTGTTCTTTAGTTTTCTTCAGCGAATCTACAGCATGCTTGACACCTTCGTGGCCATTATCTATTCCGAGATCTTCAATATGGGTGAGGTGGCGAAGTTTCCCGTCTACTTCAGAAGCTTCGGCTAAGTATTGTCTAAATGTTTTCATGATGCTCCGAGTTGTGTGCTACCAGTGTGCGATTGTTGAGAGACCGCTGGTTGAGTGTGTTGAGAATGCATTCTGGTACTCTGCATCATTCTGACGCGGCCGATCAGACGCTGAGCTAGCTTTGCGACAATTGCTTTACGACGACTTGCGCCCTTCTCGAAACGTTCTTTTTCTTGCCGCGTCATATCGGCCGGAGCTTTACGAAACATTCTGCGCTTAAGCATTACTTCCGCAAGTCTTCTAGCTCTAGATTGTAATACGTCAGTAGTTACTCCACGCGTTAGAGCACGTGCTCTTTTGGTTGCCAAATTAGCTTTATGCGCTTTCATCATCATGCCAAGCTTAACTCTGGTCTCGTATGATAAAACTTCGAATAAAAGTTCATCAGTGGTATCCGAATCATCGAACGCTTCAACCAAATCTTCTTCTTCTAGAGATTCTACTAGCTCTTCAAAATTGTCTTCTAACAACTGAATCAGCTCTTCATGAAGAACTCCGGTCTTGAGCTCTTCAGAGTTTTTAACGTCTAGATTGAATGGCAGATTTTGCGTAATTCCAGCAATTCCCGCAGACTTAGCTAATTTCAAAAATGGCCATAGCACTTCCCATTGTGTGCGCTTGGTATATTTAGCTTTTAGAGCTGCGACTGCATTGGTGGCAGTCTTATAGACAGATTTATCAACTTCGGAACCAGCGACGGTAGCTAAAATCTCTGCGATTCGCTTACGCTCTAGATCATTTTTCATACCCTCGATCAAGATTGGTTCTTTGACAGTCTGTTTACTGTACAAATTAGAAACACGTTCTAGCAATTCATATTGCTTGTTCAGATCGGACTCGGAAAGCGCAGAGTCAAGCAACTTGATGATCTGATGCTTAGAATATAGATCATCAAACTCAGAAAATTGTTCCAAAACAAACTCAGATAATTCGGAGTCAAATCCACGCGTCTCGTAGCCGAACAACTTAATCTGACCAGACTCGGTTAGTGTAAAATCTTTTTCCGGAGAATCTTCTACTGTCGTCTTGACTTCATTAAGCCATTTTTTGCACACTCCGCGCGGGCCATCAACAGTAATATAGTTTGATCCGCGATCTATGATTTTCAGTGATTCACCTGTAGACGAGTCTTCGACTACGTCGCCGATCTTTAGAATTTCGTTAGAAAAATACTTTTCTCTTAGAGTTTTAGTCATGTCTACCATCTATTAAGTTGTGTTTCTATTATTTAATGTCTATGATATTTGCATTTAAATACGATGCCAAATCTTTCGTCGAGCCAACAAAAACAGTATTATTGTTTATCGTTCCTGCTTCTTGTTTAGCGTCCATCGAGACTTTGGGTTTATGCACCACTTCTGCATTCAGCAGTTCTATATTAGTGTCTACTAATGTCTTAATAAGAGTTGACATGACTTCGTAGTCTCTAGATTTTTCAGAAGAATTCGCTATAATGTTTAGATCTTCCAGAGATGACATTCCACGTTCTATTAACTTGACCAGATTTGCTTTGACATAGTTGCGCTGTTTTTCTAACGAATCTATGTCTTTAGCTTGAGCGGCCGCTTTGATCTCTTCTACAGATTTATCGGTCGTCTGAAGCTCAATGTCAAAAATATCACTCAAGTTTTTATTCATCATCGGTGTTGTCATAATTTATCCCGGAGGAGTTACATCGGTCCAGCTCTCGTTGATGACATATACGTCTTCTGAGTTTGCGGCAAATGGATCAACTATAGCTGAGTATTTAATCTGACCATTGACGATCGTCTGAACATGTTTAATAACTTTAGATTCTTCTCCATCGGCAAAATGCTTTTCTGGATCTATTGACCCTAGAACCGGAGCATAATAGTATGCTCTCATTGTAAACATGTACGTCGTAATGATATATCTTCTGTCTTCAAAGCTACCTTCGAACGAATCGTCGGCGCTGACAGAATTAAGAATAAGCGGAACGTCTTGCACCAGAAGCGGTGACTGCATCATTTTGATAGACAAATTCATATCTGGGCTGAAATACGGGAGTATTTGTTCCATGATCTGATAGTTATCTTCATTAGTAACTGTATACGAGTACAGATTAAAAGTCAAGTTATACGGAACCGGAGCATATGAGAAAACAGTTCTGTCGGCTAAATTTGATACCGTCTTATGAATTTTATTTAGCTGTCTAGATTGATCGTAATCAAAGCCAGTAATTTCAAATGAAAGACGCGGCAGTGTTATCTGTGTATCTTCGTTAAGACCTGGATCTTGTTGTAATCTGACGATAAACTTTTCTTTATTTGCTAAAGATATTGGGCACTTGACAATTTTCTGTGTCACTCCGTCTGCATCTCTATTTCTAATAAAGATATTGCCAAACAGACCACCGAAGGCTATAACTAAGTTACGCGTAGTAGCATGATAAAAGGGTACTGCGGTTTTCATAGTGATCTAAATGGATCGTTAGGATCGAATTGCATTATGTTAAGAAACTCTTGCTTAAATTTAGAATTATCGCCATAACCTGACATGTCATCTGGTTGTTTAGATTCGACGTATTCTTCAACGATTAAAGTTCCTCCGTCTTCTAGAACTATATCAGACCCACTCTCTGTCAACATAACATTGTCTAATCTATTTAAATTAGTGCCGAAAACTTGATCTATATCGGCATTACCGGTGTCGAACTTTTCGTTATTAAGAATGACCAACTCGCAACGCAATATCCAACCCGGTTTATATTTTAGCTGATAGAATGTCGATTCATCTTCTACAAATTTAATAACAAATAGAGATTTGCTAAACTTAGAATAAATCAAGTCACCTTCATTAGGACGCCATTTAAGTGAATCATCTCTGTTAGCCGGCAGAATTGGAACTACTGTCTCAGTATAGCGTTTTCTGGAAATAGTAAACGACGCCGTATCACGTATTTCCATACCGAACTTTGACATCATTTCAGATTCACCAGCATAACCAGTAAAATCCATAAGATACATTTCGATCTCAACATATGCATCAAAACTAGATAGAACGTCTTCTCCGAAAATCTGATCTATTTTATTAAGAGTTCTAGGAATATAAAAGTAATTTTGCCCAGAAATCTGTATAGATTCTATAAAAATTGATTCATAAAGATTCTGCTCAGCTTCATATCCTATTGAAGATGCATGAAAATAAGAATTAATAGTCATATTACGTTTCACTCAAATGTTTAGTGTATGAAACTGCACCATTTGGAAGTAACAGCGAAACTCCTTTATGGCTTTTATGATGTCTAGTAATGTTACTAATTCCAGTGCTAGTTCTATCACATTCTTCACAGTAAAATTTTACTTTAGAAGGATAGTCAACTCCGTATTTATTGAAATAATTAGTTCTATATTTTGCAACAACTTTTTCTGATTGCATCGGGCTTTCAACTCCAAGAGAAGACTTACAAGAATTTCTATGAGCTTCTTTTAATTTAATTGATTGCATTGGGCTTTTCACACCATGATTTTCAAATAATGAATCTTGCATTTTTCTAAACAAAATATCAGACTGCGCTGGGTGTTCTACGCCATGATTAGACAGACATGTAGCTTTACTTTTTTCTTTAACAACTTCCAGCTGAAACAGATTAGTTGCGTCTTCATCAAAAGCATGAATATAATCTAATAGTTTGTTTTTCGATTCTTCGGTGCTGAAATAATTATCTACTCCATATTTAGCATTACAAGTAGCTTTATTTTTTTCTACATGTGTTTGCATCTGCCCTGGATATTTTACTCCATGTTTATTCACCATATTTTTATAAAATTCTTCAGTGCCGAATGCAGCACTCCAAGGCGGAACCATGTTGTACCAGTCTTTAGATTTTGCACAATCATTAGTTTCTAGAAACCATGATTCGTACTCATCAATAGTTTGGCAGCCAAATGGAATATTCAATTCTTCTAATTTTATAATTTCTATTACCTCAAACGATTGCAGACCTTCTGATTTAATTAATTTTTTGATAGTGTTCGAACTAGTTTGATGACCACGTTCTGTCATAAAATTATTTGGATTAGCATTCTTAGCCCACTTTGATCCGGCGTACTTGACCCCAGTCTCTTTATGTTCAATAATATAAAAATATGGCGTCTTCATGCTAAAAATCCGATAGCAAGTTCCTGATAGTTTTCGCGAATTTCGTCTTCGGCCGATTCTAGCTCTGCGACCGCCTGTGCCATCAAGGTGGTAGAATCAATAGTAACGCCGCCCAGCAATTGGATGCCAGAATATTTCTGACAATTTGTAGCCCACTGATACTTTATTTTCGCAGTTACTAACTTCTTTAGCATACGATCATTATAAATCTCGATGAACACCTCTGGGTCTAGAATTCTATACACTTCAAATAGTATGAATGAGCCTAGTTCTGTCGTAGTCCAGTCTAGATCTAGATAAATCATGCTAGCTTTGCGATTGAAACGAAGCGAGTCGATAGGTCGCAGAACTTGATCCATCAGAGATAAATGAGACATCAGCTGATTGTAGTAAATCAGACCAGAACTGGCAAGATTCTGAAACGTCGACATGATGGCCTGATACTTCGGATCAAAGTAATTATTGCCAGTATTAGACATTTGCCATGGCACAGCGCGAATTACACCCGTTACCATGTCTGATATATGTACGCAACGGTTTTCGATGTCGCCAACCACTTTTGATGTAAAAGTAGTCACAGATCCCGAGGTCTGACCGGTTAACACTTCTCCGACAGTGAATGTCGCGTTGTCTAGACCCGTCGAATCATATACAGATTTGGTTATGAACTTTCCAGTCTCTAGCAGATCTATTTTAAATTTGCTGCCAGCGGTTCCGATTACTGTTTCGCCAAGCTGAAACCCAGCATTAGAAGCAACAAGTATTTGAGAACCGACAATCTGATGTTTTAGATAAATTCGTTCGGTTCCGTCATAGTGAAAATCTTGAAAGAATTGTAAAGCTTCGTCGACTCTGTCTTCTGCTTGAGACGTATCTACTTCGATGTTAATGACGGGTTTTCCGAGTTTTCTTAGAGCGTATTCGATTAGATCGGCGCGTGAGTGTATTGACATTTTTATTCCTTAAACGCTTCTAGACCAATAGTTTTGCATCTGAACTCTTTCAAACGTGGAGTCTTTATTTCTGATAGCAGAATCGACAATTAGAGTAGGCGAACTCTGACCGCCGCTCGACGTATTAGTAGTATTGTTAACAATAATCGGTTGTTGTTTTTTCGCTTCTTTTTCAGCATTAATGTTACTTTTCTTTTCTTCAAGCTTTTTCACTCTTTCGCTCTGTTTAGGATTGACCGGAGCAATCGAAGCTTTAGGCATTTTCGACTGTTCTGTTTTCGCAGCTTCGGCTTCTTCTGGATGCATTTTATCATAGATCCAACCACCCAGAGTAGTGTCTTTACCGGTCGCGGCAGTCAATCCTTTATTTATAAGAGGATTAATGACTTTGTTGCCCAGAGCATAACCGGCAGCACCGGCAGCAGCAACTTTAGTGAATGGGTTTGCCAATCTCATGGCGGCGCCGACACCTTTTGAAAGCAGCGATCCTGCTCCAGAAAGAAACGAGCTAGCTCCGGACGCGGCACCAGAAGCGGCAGCGGGCATTGCAGATGTCGCGACCGTCGTTAATGCTCTACCAGCGGCACCCGGCAAGTATTTTCCTATCAGACCCTTGGCAGCATTTAGACCCTTGGACATCAGCTTGTCTTTGGCCATGTCAAATAAAGAACTTCCAGATTTCTTTTCTGCGGTTGGATCTGTCTTTTCTTCTTTAGCTTCTGGTTTAGCTTCTTTTTGAGTTTTTGATTTTGATTCTTCTGATTTCTCTTCAGAAGATTTATCTAATTTTAACAGATTCTCATTAACAGTTTTTAACTCGGCAACGATATCGGACGCCGGTTTTTCTTCTGTATTTTCCTCGGAAGCTTCTTCAGAGTTTTTCTTTTTAGACGAGAAAAACGATTTAGTCTTTTTGGTTATTTTATCAATCGTGTCTTCGTCAAAAAGCTTGGTGATTATATTCGCACCAGTAGAGTCGATCGCGCCCTTTATTGTAGCAGGGCCAGATTGTTGCGCTTGATTGCTCGAGCTCTTAGTGCTTTTTATCGCGTCTACTGTCTCTTTGGTATTCTTTTCAATCTGCTCGAGAGTAGCGTTTTTAGCAGGTAACGCAGTCGTAGCTGACGCTGGTTTAAGTTTTACTGTAGCGTCAGGATCTGCTACATCAGACAGACTAGCTGGCTTCAGTTTTACCGTAGCATCAGGGTCTGCTACAGAACTCATTTTAGGATTAAGTTTTACTGTAGCGTCAGGATCTGCTACATCAGACAGACTAGCTGGTTTCAGTTTTACCGTAGCATCAGGGTCTGCTACATCAGACAGACTAGCTGGTTTCAGTTTTACCGTAGCATCAGGGTCTGTGACTCGATCTAAAGGATTAATGTTGATTCTAGAATCAGGATCGGCTACACTAGTTAAGTTGACCGGCTTGATGTTAATTCTATCATCAGGACCTGCAAAATTACTAACCGGATTATTCTGTGTCAGATTGTTCCGGTTTATAATTTTGCTTACAGAAGTAGACGCATTTTCAGAATTAGCAGTGAATGTCGAGATTGGATTGTTTTCTGTAGTAGATATCGAAGTCTTTTTAGAAAATAGATTCTTAGTCTTATTTGCTATGTTTTCTACAACCGATTCATTGAAAATGTTTTTAATCAGATCCGCTTCGACCGCAGAAACAGATTCTTTAAATGATTTCGCCGGCCCAGTCTTAGATTCTGATTTCAGCGCGTCGATCGCTTCTGCAGTGTTCTTGGTATTTGTCTCGATATCATCTAGAACAGGATCATGCGCAGAATTTCTTTGAGCGAGTTGCTCTCTCTTCGGCGCTTCTGATTGACTAGCGGTGCTAGAATTCTTGTCTGGTTTATTCGCTAAACTTTTTGTAAAATCTTCAAAGTACTTTCCGTACTTTTTATAAATGTCTGACTGCTTGACAATTTCTTTGTCTTGAGTGTCGACCATTCCTCTGATCTTGGTCAGTATTGCGACCATGTCAGAATGAATTCTATCTGAACTGGCTTTTGGCTTATCTGCTTTTACTGATTCTTCAAACTTTTTATCTGGAGATTTGCGTAAATACTCGGAAGCTTGCGTGTTGCGAAGAGATTGCAGATCTTTGGTTGCTTGTACGTGCGACTGTACTTTTGATATAAATCTTGACGCTAAAGGAGATCTGGCGCTAATCGATTCTAAGCCATGCTGGAACATCGACGCCGCGGCAAACGACGTTCCAGTCTTCAACGCTCCGAAAATACTATTAGCTTTATCAGAAATTGTCTGTTTAAACACTATTATTTCCTATTAGGGCAAGCGGAAACTGAACAATATTCGTGATTGATCTGATAGTGTCTAACCAGATCTTCGAGTTCTGTTATTCTATGTCTCATTTCGTCTATAGACTTATAAGTCTGTTCTAATCGTGCACGATGTTCGTCTGCATCGGAGTTCATCTGAGAATGTAGTGTCTGTACTTGTGATTGTAGTGTAGATACCGAGGTGAGAAGCTGCTCATTCTGATTCATTAGAGTAATCAGTTTTTCATTCTGAACTTTAGAAAGAGTGGTCACTCCCTGTATGTCAGCATCTTTAATACGAAGATAAAATGTTATGAAAATTGCAACCAGAGCGATTATCGCTGTAACTGTGGCCGGAAATTCTTTTAACGCAGTTATCAGAGTTATTATTTCTCCCATTTTTTGCCGATCTGTACAGAGTTAATTATGAACGAGTACAGATTGCTGAACCCTAGAACAAATGTAGCGATATCAGTTAGCTGAATGTCCCACACCGTAGTTCCTAAGCTGATCCATATCAGAAAACAGCCGCAAATGAGAGAAGTGAAACATCGAAGTACTTCAAACTTATAATACTGAATCAGAGATACTAGTTGGACGAATCCAAAGATCAAAAATATTGTAGCCCAAAATTCTTCGCGCTGTATGACGTATAACTCTGTATAAGAGAATGTTGTCATACGACCTGAACTAATTAGCAGGCCCATGCAGAATATGGTGATGGCAGAACAAATTTCTGCCAGACGAGTGTCTTCCGGCAGTAAATTATTAATCATATTTGCGCCACGGTTGAGCAGAGATGATAAAGATTATCATTACCAAAGAGTTAAATACCGTCCAGAGATGATTAGCGAAAACCGTGCCGAGCAAGTTGCCTTCTATTGCGTAGGTAACCCACCAAGAAGTTTGCGCAACAATCATGATTAGCGATGCTACCATGGAAAGTAGCATCGCTATGCGATCGGACCTTCTTCGATCTTTTGTTGCTCTATACGAACAAGCAAGTACAGCGATTACGCCAAGAATAATAGGCACAATCTGAAAGAAATAATTTAGCATTCATGAATCCAGAGTATGTTTAGTATTATTTAATCATACTCGAGAAAGCAAGAATTACAATTTGGCCGCCGCGATGAATAGTTCGTCGATCTGCAGATCTGTCATTGATTTAACTGTCTGTACGTATTTGACTAGTGGATTATTACGCTCGACAGAAGATGCTCTGTTCCAAGTAATCTGATCTGTTTTTGGAAGAGTTAAAACTAATGCTTCGATATCTCCTAGCAGATCTGCAGCGAATAACGCAAGTTCTGCTTGGCGCATAGAAACGGATTGCGGCACGATCGTAGCTGCTACTATAAGCTGGCTCTCAAATGTATCACCGTCATGACGCCAACCTGGCTCAACTTCGTCAGGGCATTGAACAAAAAGGGATGCGTAACCGTGTCTAAAAATGCTAAACGGGTCAACGCGAGCAACCTCTTTAACAATGCCGTTTTCAATATATGCATGTTTCATATTATTAATCCTTATGCGTAAATTAAGACGATGGCGGCACCACCGGTGCCGCCAGTAGCCGACGTACCACCGGTAGCACCACCACCACCACCACCGTTACCGCCGTTACCGCCAACTCCGACACCGGCAGTAGACGGGCATTGTGCAGATCCACCGCCACCACCAAAACCACCATTGCCACCAAATGCTGTAACACTGCTGTAACCTGCACCACCACCGCCACCACCAAAACCACCATTGCCTGCGCGACCCGATGTATTTCCACTTAACTCGCCGCCGCCGCCGCCAGGGCCGGCATGTCCCGGCGGCATAAAAGTGCCTGAAATATAGCTCGAGCCAACACCGCCCGGTGACGTGCAATGCACTAGTAGTGGGTCTGTATATGCATTTGTAATATCGCGACCGACGCCAGGGCTTCGGTAGCTTGCAGAAGCCGCTCCACCCGCCCCTCCTCCCTGCCCTCCACCCCCTGCGCCTCCGGTCCCAGCACCAGCTCTCTCGCCAATAGTTGCTGCTGCACCCCATCCTGCACCACCTGCTGCAGACGCGCCAGCACGACCTGCACCAAGTGGCGAACCGCTGCTGCCTCCGCTGCACCCGTATACATCTGAGGTGTTAAACCCGGCGCCACTGGCGCCTGAATATGCGCCGCCACTGGTCACTGATGCGTGTTTAGATGCCGTGCCTGCTGTGCCACCCGCTACGGGTATTGCCCCGCTACCGCCGCTACCGCCGGGATTGGCTGTGAGATAAGTTGTGCCTCCGATGGTCACGGTAGATACGCCAGCGCTGATGGTGACAGTTACCGATTGACCAGCCGTTACGGCTATGTCGCCATAGGCCATACCCCCCCCGCCCCCGCCCCCCCCACCATTTCCATTTAAATTTCCTGTGTATGCCCCGCCGTTACCACCAGCGCCAAGGGCATAACACCGGATGCTACTAATATTGGCTGGAACAGTATAAGTACCAGTTGAAGTAATAGCTGTCCATTTGGCATCAGTAGCTACAAATGGTGTTTGCCAGCTGGCAGTCGTCGAGCTAGATGCTGTTAGCACCTGACCAGCCGTTGGCGCAGCTGACGCCATCACATCAATATCAGTAGTAGCAGATTTAAGCGATCCTGCTCTAGGATTAGTAATCGCACCCGAAGCGCCGTTGACAGAAGTGACGATGGTGTTGCTCGAAGAACCAGTGCCGCCATTTGCGATCGGCAATACACCGGTCACTTTATCTCCGGCCAGATTAACCGATCCAAACTGAAGTTGTGCTTCTCCGATCGAGCCTTCGATCGGAATATTAGTCTGATAACTAGACCCAAGAATGATACCCGAGAAACTAGAACCGGACTCCGGAACAGAAGTGAATACGATCGTAGTGCCAGAAATGTTATAAGCTACTTCCGGAGACTGTAGTACTCCGTTGATTGTAATAATGCAGTTTGCAGGATCTACTATATTCTGCGGAACTGCATCTACGCTAAGCGTAAATGTATCGTTAATTCCATTAAAAACGATAGTATCTAGTACGTAATGACGAGATAATACCGCTGGCGATGTTGGATTATTACCAATGTAACTCACTTGATCTCTCCAGTGAGAATCTCTGCCTTGCGACCTTCAGCCAGAATACCAATCGCGGTCATGTAGTCCAGCGCGTCCTGAACTGACTTCAGCGATAGATCGACGTTCTGAGTACGTGGATCATTCATCAACTCTTGTAAGTCAATAATCACTGGGTCTAGACTTGCTTTGGTTGCAATTCGTTCGGCAGAGGTAAACAGCAGCTTGTACTCAATGACCGAAACCTTTGGTGGCTTGGGCGCTACTGGCTCAGGCGCTACATACACTGGTGCGGGTTTGGACGTCAGTACGCCATCCTCAAACGTGTCGCCCTGTTGCGCCTCGTTTGGGACTTGCGTGCTGTAGAAAGCTGCGATGTCAGAGTGATAAAGCTCCGCGGGATTACCGGGTGCGATGTCGCGGATTGTGCTGTTTTCGATCCATGCGTATTTCATGATTTAGTACCCCTCAGTCCAAGCTAAGATGACGAATCCGCCACCACCTGCACCACCTGCACCACCC
>JFJP01039577.1_pt1 | contig 11338 bp, 8 predicted proteins | sample 431651 | NCBI WGS metagenome assembly JFJP01 (sample SAMN02602958, study PRJNA72255) | Microbial mat metagenome, whole genome shotgun sequencing project. | biome: fresh water; feature: sink hole; material: water; isolation source: purple microbial (photo- and chemosynthetic) mats found in... | reverse complement strand
CGGGGCGCAATATCTAATCCCACCGGACACTCTGGGCAATGTAAATTACAAAAATTAGCAGCTTCGATAGATATAAAAAAAGGTTTCCTACTACCAATAATATTAAATCCAACCATCGAAAGCAAATATGAAACCAACAACTTACCCAAATTGACAATCTTAGTCCACGAAAAATAACTAATACCAATAAAAAATAGTTGACTGAAGCGAATATATTGATTCAAAATAAAACAGAATTAAATAAACAATTTAGTTATTAACGTGTTTATAAAGTTATAAATAGATGACTAATAATAGATATTTGATTGAAAATCGTCAAAATCGGCTACAAAGTAAGTGAAATTCCACTGAAAATTAGTATATTTGCAGCAAAATATTAAAAAAAGATTCAAACAAATTTTATAACAAAAAAACAAATTTATGAGAAAGCAATTATTTTTCGCGGTTTCCTTGGTACTTGCGTTAATTTTAAGCTCATGTAGCAAAAACTTAACCGCTTTAGATCCTAGCTTATTTAAATGTAATCCAAATCCACTGGAAGTAAAAGGTGGCAAAGTAGATGCAGTTATTACTGGAACTTTTCCTGTAAAGTATTTCAACAAAAAAGCAGTTTTAACTGTAACTCCAGTTTTGAAATTCAACGGAAAAGAAGTTAAAGGAACTCCAGTGAACTTTCAAGGAGAAAAAGTAGTTGGAAACGACAAAACCATTTCTTTCAAAGCAGGTGGTAGTTATTCTGTCAACGCTTCTTTCGATTACGTACCTGAGATGGCAGTTTCTGAATTATTTTTGGAATTTAACGTTGTTGCAGGCAAAAAAACATACCAAATCCAGAGTGTAAAGGTAGCCGATGGGGTTATTGCAACTTCGCAATTAATATCAACAAAGGCGAATGAAATTGCACCAGTAATTATTGCTGACAAGTTCCAACGCTTGATTAAAGAACAACAAGAGGCTGATATTTTATTTCTCATTCAACAATCAGAACTTCGCAAATCGGAAGCCAATTCACTTGATGTACTTTCATTGACCCAAAAAATTAAAGAAATAAAAGATGACCAAAACAAAAAGGTATCTGCATTGGAAGTATCTGGTTATGCATCACCAGATGGTGGTTTAGATTTGAATACAAATTTGGCCGAGAAACGTCAAAAAGTAACTGTTGACTACTTGAACAAAGAGTTGAAAAAAATCAAATCGACAGTAACTATGGATTCTAAATTCACGGCTGAAGACTGGGATGGCTTTCAAGCTTTAATGGAAAAATCAAACATTCAAGACAAACAAGTTATTTTGCGTGTATTGAACATGTACACTGACCCAGAACAACGTGAGCGTGAAATTAAAAACCTTTCGGTAGCATTTAAAAACATAGCTGACGAAATCCTTCCTCAATTACGTCGTTCAAAATTAAAACTAACGATAGATATTATTGGAAAATCGGATGCTGAGCTTCAAAAATTGGCGAAAGATGACGCTTCAAAACTGACAGTTGAAGAATTGCTTTTTGCTGCTACTATTACAAATGATTTAAACGAAAAAGCGGCTATCTATCAAAAAGTAACTGAAATTTATCCTTCAGATGCACGTGGATTCAATAACTTGGGAAATGTAAAATACCAACAAGGGAATGTGGCTGATGCTTCACGTTATTACGCAAAAGCATTGGAAATTGACCCTAGATCTGCGGATATTAATTACAACGTTGGATTAACGTCATTGGCTAAAGGTGATATGTCGGCTGCAGAAGTATCGTTTGGCAAAGCGGCTGGTACAAGTGGCAATGTAGGTCAAGCATTGGGTACAGTAAATATAGTAAAAGGCGACTATGCTAAAGCAAAAACGTATTTTGGATCTACAGCTTCTAATAATGCTGCCTTGGTACAAGTTTTAAACGCCGATTACAGCGGAGCGCGCAAAACATTGGATGCCGTAGCAAAACCTGACGGTACTACAGCTTACATTGGAGCAATTATTGGAGCACGCACCAACGACCGCGATGCTGTATATAGCAACCTTAAGAACGCTGTTAAACAAGACAGTTCATTGGCTGCAAAAGCACTGAAAGACATAGAGTTTTCTAAATTCGTGGCTGATGCTTCTTTTCTTTCAATAGTAAAATAAGCTTATATTATATCATTTAAAATCCGGTGCAAGTTTTGCATCGGATTTTTTTTGATAGGAATAAAATGAAAAATGCTAAAAATGAGAATCAGTCTTGTACTATTTCAAAATCTACAAATTGTCAAAAAGTAGGGCAAAAAGCAATTAATTACTTATTTTTTAATTGCTTATGATAGTTTTATAGAACATTATAACTATAGATAGCACATAGCATTTTCATTTACGAGCATTTAACAGTATCTTTGCAGTTATTTCAAAAAAAAGAAACACACAAACAAATAGCTAATCAGCATGGAAGAAAACGAACAAATAGTAGCAAAAATCGTTGAAGGAATACAAGAACGTAAAGGAAAAAACATAGTAATAGTAAACCTTAATAAGCTACATGAGGCACCTTGTAGTTATTTTGTGATATGCGAAGGCGATTCAAACGTACATGTAAATGCCATTGCGATGTCCATTAAAGACTGGGTTCGCGAACAAATAAAAGTAAAACCTTATGCAACTGATGGTTTTATAAATAAAGAATGGATAGCCATGGATTATGGACAAATAATCGTTCACGTTTTTCAGCGTCCAACAAGGGCATTTTACGATATAGAGCATTTATGGGCCGATGCAGTACTTACTAGATTAGAAGACATGCTTTAATTTTTTGAAAATTATCAAAACAATCAAAACAAGAATGCCAATCTTTTGTTCTACCTATTAAAATAATAAGCTAACAACAGAAATTCAACTAATGGAAAACAAAACACCCAATCAAAACCCAATCAAACCTAATAGTAAATTTCCAAAATTCAATATTTCTTGGATTTACGGAGTTATCATTTTTGTACTTCTTGGCTCCTATTTTTTCAATGAAAACACTCCTGTAAAAGAAGTAAAGTATTCTACATTTAAAGAATATGTAAAAAAAGGAATGGTTGAAAAGATTGATGTCTATTCCGCCAAAAGCTCCTTAGAAGCTCAAATAATCAAGGATTCTTTAAAAAATGTATTTGGAAAAGACTTCAAATTATACGAAAAAGAGCGGATGATTACGGTTAGCGTGCCCGCGGATGAGTTTTCGAAATTCATACAAGTTGCCGAAGAAAAATACGGCTTCAAAGGAAGTGTGGAATACAAAGAAAGCAGAAACTACATTGATGTTTTCCTTTACAGCATATTGCCATTTTTGTTGTTGATTTTATTTTTTGTATTTATGAATCGCCGTATGTCTGGTCAAATGGGCGGCGGTGGCGGTGGTGGCATCTTCAATGTGGGCAAATCAAAAGCTCAACTATTTGACAAAGGTGATACCACCAACAAAATTACGTTTAAAGATGTGGCTGGTTTGGCTGAAGCAAAACAGGAAATTGAAGAAATTGTTGCTTTCTTAAAAAGTCCGTCAAAATATACAGAGCTTGGTGGTAAAATTCCCAAAGGAGCATTATTGGTAGGCCCTCCTGGAACTGGAAAAACATTGCTGGCAAAAGCCGTGGCTGGCGAAGCTGACGTTCCATTCTTTTCAATGTCGGGTTCGGACTTTGTAGAAATGTTTGTTGGAGTTGGAGCTTCTCGGGTACGTGATTTGTTTCGCCAAGCAAAAGAAAAAGCGCCTTGTATCATTTTTATCGACGAAATAGATGCTGTAGGTCGTGCCCGTGGCAAAAACCCAAACATGGGCAGCAACGATGAGCGCGAAAACACCTTGAATCAATTATTGACCGAAATGGATGGTTTTGGGTCTAACAGTGGGGTTATCATTTTGGCAGCTACCAATCGGGCGGATATTCTGGACAAAGCATTATTACGTGCAGGGCGTTTCGACCGCCAAATTCACGTTGATTTGCCTGATATTCATGAACGCAAGCAGATTTTCAACGTCCACCTTCGTCCCATTAAAATAAACGAATCTGTAGATGTGAATTTCTTGGCTCGTCAAACTCCTGGTTTCTCGGGTGCCGATATTGCCAATGTGTGTAACGAAGCTGCCTTGATAGCAGCCAGAAAAAATAAGTCCTTTGTTGAAAAACAAGACTTTATGGATGCGGTAGATAGAATTGTAGGCGGTTTGGAAAAGAAAACTAAAATCACCACTATTGCCGAGAAGAAATCGATTGCCTATCACGAGGCTGGACACGCCACCATAAGTTGGATGTTGGAACATGCCAATCCGTTGGTAAAAGTAACCATTGTGCCACGTGGAGAAGCACTGGGAGCAGCTTGGTATCTACCTGAAGAACGCCAACTGACCAATAAGGAACACATGCTTGATGAAATGTGCTCTACGCTGGGCGGACGCGCTGCCGAAGAAGTCTTTTTGAAACAAATGTCAACCGGCGCAATTAATGATTTGGAACGTGTTACCAAACGGGCTTACGCTATGGTAGCTTACTTTGGAATGAGTGACAAATTGGCCAACATGAGCTATTATGATTCTTCGGGCAATTCTGATTACGGATTTACGAAACCATACAGCGAAAAAACAGCCGAGCTAATAGATTCTGAAGCCAAGAAAATAGTAGCCGATGAATATGAACGTGCCATAAAAATTTTGAAAGATAATGCAGAGGGGCACAATAAACTGGCTGAATTCCTTATTGAAAAAGAAGTTATTTTTGCCGAAGATTTGGAAAAAATATTTGGCAAAAGGCCTTGGACTTCAAGAAATGATGAGTTAATGGCTCAAAATCCTGAAGTGGTAGAAATTCCTGAAATAGCCGATGAACAAACGGCTATTCCTGAAAAAACAACAGAAGAAAAACGGAAGAAAAATGCCAACTAATTCATCACGTCAACATATTTTACAATCCATAGCAGCCGCCTCACAAAGGCGGCTTGCTTGTATTGATACAGCTGAAGTGGGCGCTGAAATCATTTACAAAGCCATTGAGCCAGACGCAGTAACTTGTTTTAAAAACGAACTCGAAGCCATTAGCGGACAGTTTATACTGTGTGAGAATAGCGTAGATTTGTTTGACAAACTGAAGGTAGTTTTACTTGAAAAAGGTATTTCAACTCTTTTTTGTAGAGACAGCTCAATTGCTAATAACTTAGCAATAACCAACATAAACTACTGCAACGACGAAGTGGAATTTATAAACATGGAGGCTGGCATTACAGAGTGTGAATTTTTGGTGGCTCGCACAGGGAGCGTACTCATTTCATCGGCTTCACCATCGGGACGGCAAATGAACGTTTTTCCGCCCATTCATTTTGTAATAGCCAATGTATCACAGCTTGTTGATTATCCCGAAGATGCACTAGTGGCCATACAAAAAAAATACAACCATAGCCTACCCTCCATAATCTCCACCATTACCGGGCCTAGCAGAACGGCCGATATTGAAAAAACACTCGTTTTGGGGGCACATGGACCAAAAGAATTTATAGTTTTACTATCCAAAGTATAAAATTTTGTTACCTTTGTGCAATGATATGCTGTAATAAAACTAAAGTATTTTTGATTGATTTGTTTTGCTTTTCTATAATAAAACTAGTAAGTATTATTTACTATGATTCGTTATAAAAAAAGATTTTTTTGAGCGCTAAGCAGCTAAGTCGCAAATGGAACATAACGATTTATCGGTAGTTGCGAATCCTATCCCCCTTACCCTATAAATCGGGACATGCTAGGGACTTTCCCCGGCCTCAACCGTCCGCTGAACACACTCTCCCAAGGGAGATGAAAATTGGATTTTGTGAGTTTAAAGGGAAAGAAAAAAGGAAAAAAGGTATTTGAAAAACTGAAAGTTTTTGTCTCCCACTTCTCGGGATATTTCATACCGTCAAGTTGGCACGTCGGAATACTCCGTTAGCGTTCTTTCTCTTGTTGCTGAATATAAGAAATTTAAATCCACGATAGCTACCGGGATTGCGTCCCGATGGCTATCGTGGATTGCGTTAACCTTTTATTTGAAATGAGATTATACCCATTAAAAAAAAGTAAGTTCGTGTATTTAAACACAATATGCACTTTTATAACGAACCATTGATTTATCCAATAAGTACAATGTAGTTTATATTTGCTAAATGTTTTATGTGATAAAAACAAGACAAATTAACATTCGCGACTTTGATACAAAGGGTATTTACCCCGAATAATAGCTATCCCGGAGGGTTTTGAATTTGTCAATGTACTTAGCACTAAACCTCTTATAATTAATTATATATCTATTCAAGCAATAAACACTGATAATAATAATTACTCAACTCAAATTCCAGTAAATCCATACAATTAAAAAAATATGAAAAAGATACTTTTTGGACTCATTACCCTCTCGTTGGTGTTTAATTTGTCATCGTGCAAACCTATTTACAAATGCGGGGAACAAAAACCGGCTAAGAAACTTTTTTTGCCAAAAAACATCCTCACAGTGATAGATGAACGGGATTCACTCTGCAAAACATTGGTAGAACGCGACAACGAAATTGCAAGCCTGAAAGTGGATACTGCCGTGCTAGAAACAGAGATTAAAAAACTCAACAAACAATTCGTTAATCTTTCTAATAAAAACCTATCACAATCGGAACAATTCAGTTTGGCTTTAAAACAAAAATCGGATGAATTAACCAACAAAGAACGGTTACTTATTGAAAGGGAGAAAGCATTGTCTGATTTGCAAAAAGTGGTGTCACAGCAAGACTCCATTACCCGACGATTGAATGATATTTTACGCAATGCATTGCTAGGCTTTAAATCTGACGAGCTATCGGTAGAAGTGAAAAATGGAAAGGTATATGTTTCATTATCAGACAAATTGTTATTTAAATCGGGTAGCGCAGCCATCGAAGACAAAGGGGTAGAAGCAATAAAGGTTTTGGCCGAGGTGCTCCAGAAAAACAGTGATATTGACGTTTTAATAGAAGGACACACTGACAGTATTCCAATCAAAACAGCCGTTTTTAAAGACAATTGGGATTTAAGTGTGGCACGTGCCACTTCTATTGTACGCATTTTAACGATAGATTATAAAATGGTTCCAACAAGACTTACGGCATCGGGCAAAGGCGAATTTTCACCTAGATCTTCAAATTCTACTCCCGAAGGCAGAGCGAGCAACAGAAGAACAGAAATAATTTTATCGCCCAAGTTGGATGAGATTATGAAATTGCTCAAAACGAACTAACTACTGAAGTTATTTAAAAATCGTGTAAGGTTAATCCCAACTAATTACTTACGCAAAAAACATTTTAAATTTACTGCTTAAATTTAAAATGCTAGCAATCAGTATATTTATTAAATTTCCACTATTCGAAAATACAATAAATATATAATTAACCCTATGAAATCACACACAGGATTACTATTTACTTATTCATATTTATGAACAACTTAATAAAACGGACACTAAGCGGAGCACTTTTTGTGCTAATAATTATTGGTGCTATACTGCTAAATCAATATGTATTTGCGGTCGTATTTGCCCTTATAAGTGGTTTTTCTTTGTACGAATTTCATAAAATAACCAATAATAATGCAGATGTAAATGTGAATAAATGGGCTTCCATGCTAGGAGGTGTATTGTTATTTATTTGTTCATTTTTATATGCATCCGACCGGTTACCCTCTATCGTATTTCTATTATACGGTGTTTATTTAATTGCCATTGTAACTTCAGAGTTATACCGCAGAAAAAACAATGCCATTCACAATTGGGCGTATTTCTTTCTAGGTCAAGCTATTATAGCACTGCCATTTTCTTTGTTGAATTTCATATTGTTCATACATAATTATCAACCGTTCATTCTATTATCAGTATTTATTACTATTTGGGTGAATGATACTGGGGCGTATTTAACTGGTGTGAATTTTGGCAAACATCGACTATTCAAGCGTATTTCGCCAAAAAAATCGTGGGAAGGTTTTATTGGAGGTGCATTGTTTGCATTACTCTCTGGGTATGTTTTTTCACAACTTATACCTGTGGAAATTAGCCTGATCAATTGGATAGTCATTTCAGAAATAATTGTACTATTTAGCACTTTTGGAGACTTAAATGAATCGCTTCTAAAAAGAACTATTGGCGTAAAAGATTCGGGAAACTTTATGCCTGGACACGGTGGGCTTCTCGACCGTTTTGATAGTATGCTACTGGCCGCACCGGCAGTATTTATATATTTGAGCTTGTTGTTTTTCAACTGATTTTACATTTTGGTATTGATGGCATTTGCAAATAAAAAACATGCCGTTTGGCAAAGCCTGTGTATATTCTGCCAATCAATATCCAAAGTATTATCAGTGAGGCAGTTCGTAAGAATAGGGGTTTTACATTAACCTATTTCGAGTAACTTTTTAGACCTCAATTGTTGAAAACTCAAATGATTTAGCCCCTATACTACCTGGGGGGAAAGTACTATATTAAACGTGTTGAAATACAAGCTTGGGATTGATTTAAAATTGCATACCAGTTAACAAAATTCATATCACCAAAAAGGTGAACAAAAATATAAAGCCATGGAATTTAATTTCGAAGATATTCGTTGTTATAACAACGGAGAAGTACATGAAGTATTGGAGCGTTTAAGTAACGAAAAGCAGTTCATGAAGGTGCTGAGTACCATTTATCCGCTGTTGCCAAAAGAGTTGATTAAGCAAAAGCTGATGAGTTTTCAATCTAATTTAGATTTTCAAAAGGGCCTGGTATATCCGTTTCTACAATATTTAGAAGCAAATATGACTCAAGGCATAAAGCTAAATGGATTAAATAACATAGACAAATCAAAGGCATATCTGTATATTTCCAACCATCGGGACATTGTACTAGACTCCGCTTTGCTCTGTAAAGTGCTGCTAGAAAACGACATGGACACAGTGGAAATTGCCATTGGCGATAATTTGTTGATATTTCCATGGATTGAAGATTTGGTACGGGTAAATAAAAGTTTTATCGTAAAGCGGGGGTTAAGTGCCCGTCAAGTATTGGAAAGTTCGCAAAAACTAGCAGCGTACATTAAACATACTATTGTGGATAAAAAACAATCTATCTGGATAGCACAACGCGAAGGACGCGCGAAAGATTCTAATGATAGAACCCAGGAGAGCTTGTTGAAAATGTTCAACATGAACGGAAGCGGAAGTTTTACAGAAAATTTATCGAATCTAAACATTTGCCCTACAACAATCTCCTACGAATATGACCCCTGCGATTTTTTGAAAGCGAAAGAGTTTCAACTGCGTAGAGACAATCCTGATTTCAAAAAAAACCCACAAGACGACCTAGTGAATATGGAAACTGGCGTAATGGGCTTCAAAGGCAAAGTGGTTTACGAATTATCGGGCGACTTAAAAGAAGATTTGGAGCGAATTTCCAACGAAACAAGTAATAGGAACGAACAAATTACGCGTACTGCCGAACTGATTGACAAACGGATTCATGCCAATTATACTATTTTTGCCAACAATAAAATAGCTTATGATTTGCTTAAAAATGAAGATCGATTTGTGCATGAGTACACTACTATAGAAAAACTTGATTTTGAACGTTACTTGATTAAACAAATGGCCAAAATTGAAATAGAGAATAAAGACGAAAAGTACATCTGGGCAAAACTCCTCGAAATGTATGCTAACCCACTGATTAACAAGCTAGCTGCACAATAGAATAAAAGCGTATCGAGAAGGAAAGCTCCCACTTTCCAGAAGAAATGACACAAGTTTTTGTGTCATTTCTTTTTATTTATTATCCAACTAAAAGTATTACATTTGTGACGTTATAAACCAAAACAATACTATCAAGAGCACAGGTTTTAAAATAGTAGAACAAGTTGCGTTGCACTATGTAACTTTTTAGATGCTGAAGTGGATAGATATTTTTACTCGTAAAGTTTATGTGATATTGTCATCAACAGAAGGTTTGGTAATCTATGCTTGGGTTTCTGGATAGCTATCGAGAAACCAACCACAAGCACATGATAGTTGGTGCCAATGGCGTAAATAAAGTCTCGGATATAATTATTTTTCTCCTATTTTAAAATAACAATTATTTTTTTAAGACACTAGGAAGATGAAGCTTAGTTTGACGCTTAGTTTGAGGGGGCAGGCGGTTTCCTTCCACGATAACCGAGATGCTTAAAACTCTTTTTTTTTAAGCGACAGAATGTCCCTTGTCCCTTGTGTAACTTTAACATCTCCTATACAATACTTCAATCTAATTTTATACAAAACAAAAATCGGCTGATGCACTTCAGTTTGTAGCGTTCAACCGCTAACGTGTCGAGTAGTTGTGTTCGAGTACATCACAGGGCATTTTTTGGCAAATTTACAAACATAGCTTACGCTTATGAAAACGAATTTCTCACTCCTCTTTTTGTTACTTTCCACCCTATTGTTTTCTCAAAACAACAGCGCCAGCTTTTACAACCTGTCTATGAACGATGGATTGTGCAAAAGGGTATCTTTGGTTTGGATCCCGCGATGGGTTAAACAGGTACGATGGATCCCGTTTCAGAGTGTATAGAAATGAGCTTGGTAACCCCCAAAGTATTGGCGGGGATATTATTTCATCGATTGTTGAAGATCACCAGGGAAAGTTGTGGATAGCTACTGATGCCGGATTAAGTAGATTTGAAAGGGAAACGGACACCTTTATGCACTACAACGATATCCTGAGATCCAAAACGAGAGCGAGCAACAAGATTTTTTGTTTATTCGTGGACTCGAAGGGTTTTTTGTGGGTCGGCACTGAAAATGGCCTCAAGCTATTGAATCCAAGAACTGGTCAAAAAGTAGCCCTGGCCATTAACAAGGAAATCGAAAAACAGGTTGGGGGGAAAGCCATTGTCAGGATCTATGAAGACTCAAGTAAAAACCTATGGATACTCACTTGGGGCGGTGGAGTTATTCAAATCGACGCTCAACGAAAGAGCGTCAAGTTATATTGCTATACTGCCGCAAATCCAAGTAGTTTGCCAGATAACACGGTCATTTCTATCTGCGAAGACAACAACAAGCAGTTGTGGATGGGTACCGCTGAGGCTGGATTGTGTAAATTCGAACCACGAAGCGAAAAGTTTACACGCATAAAACATCCTTTGTTAGAGACCTATGTTTCATCTATAGTTGCGGTAGGCAAGCACCAACTTTGGGTCTGTCAAGGGCATTCCCTGGCCATAGTAAACACGCAAAATTCGGATCAGGTACAGCTCTATACCAACGATGTGAATGACCCTAAGAGCTTTACGCCATCAACGGCCATCAACCTATATAAAGATAATACCGGAATTATCT
>JFJP01022122.1_pt1 | contig 11338 bp, 7 predicted proteins | sample 431651 | NCBI WGS metagenome assembly JFJP01 (sample SAMN02602958, study PRJNA72255) | Microbial mat metagenome, whole genome shotgun sequencing project. | biome: fresh water; feature: sink hole; material: water; isolation source: purple microbial (photo- and chemosynthetic) mats found in... | reverse complement strand
TTCTTCGCTTCGCTCAGAATGACATCTCCCCCTCACCTGCTTCTATACCGCTACCCGTTATATTATTGTCAAGTATTTTTTGCCGGTTATCTATATAACTGATTGTTAAACCTACTGAAAATTTAAAATCACATTGTAATCCTTCTCCAACTGCTCTGCTGTCAGCATCAGGATTTCAGCTTTTCGGAGATAGACATTCTCAAGAGGTAAGCCGCTTGAATTGGTTTTCACCTCCGCAATCGCGCCTACTGCGTCCATTCCGTGAATGACCTGCCCGAACACGGTATAAGCCGTATCCAAACCATGCTCGCCGTTGGCGTCTTCCACAATGTAGAACTGCGATCCGCTCGATTTTCTTTCCGGATTGACTTCATCGGCTGTGCGCGCCGCGCCGACCGCGCCGTAAACATGCGTGAGATCATCAGTAATTTCAGCGTTTATCAGATCAGGCGTTCCGGCCCAGTCGTTTCGGGGCATACCGCCCTGAACCACAAAGTCATTAATGACGCGATGAAAAATCGTATTGTCATAAAACCCGGCTTTGACTAATCTCAGGAAATTCGCCTTGTGCAGCGGCGTCTGATTGTAAAGCCACATCACAATGTCTCCGTAATCTGTCTCAAGACTTACAAGCTCGTATCGCATGTATTCATGGCGGATGTAGCGATTTGCCATGAGAGTCGTTCCGGCATTGTTATAAGCCCCGTCGCCGGGAAGAGCGGAATAAACTTCAATGTCCGGCACAGAGACATGGAAGAAATTCACATCCACGCGTCCGCTATGGTCGAACCAGATTTTGACAAACAAATCCGGATTGTTCTCGCTCCCCCACGAGACCGCATCGGGGCTGGCGTAAAAATGTCCCCACAAAACCTGATCCCCGCTTTCGGTGGCACCGCCTCCGCCTTTGTGCCACACGGCTTCAATGGGACTGCCGCCTTCGATGTTAATGACTGCCCCTATTTTCAAGGCATTGACGGTATCATATCCCGAAGGATTTCCATTTGTTGAATCGCCTTCCTGCGGGTTTCCGTCCTCTTCATTTTTTTCCATATAAGTCTGATTGTTCTCATACCACTGCCGAATATATCTAACATCCATCGTAGTCGTTCCGGCTTTGCTTGCAAGACCTTTGTATTCGGAATAGACATCTATATTCGGCACAGAGACATGGAAGAAATTCACATCCAACCTGCCGTTGTGGTCAAGCCATATTTTGACAAACAAATCAGGGTTCTGACTGCTCCCCCAAGAGACATCATCAGGGCTGGCGTAAAAATATCCCCAGATGACCTGATCTCCGGCATTCGTCAAATCTCTGCCGCCTTCCTGCCAGACCGCTTCAATTGCTCCTTTTTCTTCGGTCTGAATGACTGCACGGATTCGCAGATCATTTGTGACCGCATAGCCTGTTTCTGTCTCCTCGGGCGGAGCCTGTTTTTGCCATCGCTGATAGTATGTATTCAAAATTCCGATATATTCTTCCGCAGCTTTCCGGTTGCCTGCGGCAGAAGGATGACTGTCATCTGTGGGATAGGCAGACATATTGCTGTTCACGGTCTGAACATGCTGCACAATACCGTTCCGGCAGCGATGATGATTGCCGCTTTCTTTTCCCGCATCGCTGATACTGCTGGTTCCGCTGTTGCTGGTCAGAACATTGTAAAAATCAAACACGCCGACATTGCTGTAAGGATAATTTTTCAGCCAGTCATTCACGAGCCAGTTATTCAAAGCACGGGCATTTGCGGCGTGCGCGGCGTCGGTGTCGGCGGCAGCCTGAGGCGGCGCTGTGACAACAATGAACAGCTTGTCCTGACGCGTGGCAAAATAACTCAGAATGTCGTTATAAATGCCTTTGGCATTGGCGACAGTCATGTTCTCCGACCATGAGCCTTCGCTGCGGAGTGGATTGCTGCTGCCTGTCGTCGGGTCGCCCGGATTGCCTGAGAGATAGGAATTGGGAAAACAGGACTTGAACATGATAATTTCATTTTCGCCGCCCGGGTCATGAGACATGCGGGAATAAAAATCTCCGCTTTTACTGCTTTCATTGTAAAGCGCGTTCAGATAAAGACTGCTGTCCGATCCCGCAAACCAGTCATACCAATGTCCGATGTCCGTATTATCGCCGATGCTGTTCGGTCCCCAGCCGTAATTCGTGTCGCTGACAAAATAGTTATTGTCTCTCAGAGCCGTGCCGAGACCGCCGTTATCGTCTGTCAGCCAGTTTTCGCCGCAGGAGTGGTGAATAAAAATGAGTTTTACGGGTGAATCCGGGGGCGCAGAATTACATTCAAGCGCGTAGATGCTGCCCGCTGTCAGCAGCATCAGACACATCGTCATAATGATTCCGATAGTTTTTTTACGATTCATTTGCTGATCTCCTTTCTTTTTTTCGCCACGAATGAACACGAATGTCTCACGAATGCGACACAGCTACATTATCATGTCTGACGACCTCCCAAGAGAATACAAGCCGCTACGAGCGATATGTTTGCAGCCGTCAAACATCTTCTCTGGCATTCTCTGTTTCCTTTTCGATTTCCTCTTCGGTAACAGGATATTCCTTTAATCGGGCGTCAATTCTTTTCAAAAATCTGTCCCAGCGCTCGGAAACAACCTCGGACTTGAGAGTTTGAAATATCTTTATTTTATCTTCAATGTCCAATTGATTGACCAATCGGCAAATATCTTCCGGGCTGATTTGCAAACCAAGCATATTCTCCTCCTTTCAGAAACAAATTTTTCAGCCACGAATGAACACAAATGTCTCACGAATGAAGCACGAATTTATAATATTCCTATTCATTCGTGTCGTATTCGTGAGACATTCGTGTTCATTCGTGGCAAAAAGCTGACGCATTAATAAGGCTTCATTCCGATATAATTTCCGGCAGGGTTGTAGTTGCACACCCAGACTTCCTTGCCGCCGCAGCTTGCCATGCCGCAGCCGATCTGTGTAGTGCTGCGCCACACAACCTGCGTATAATGACCGCACACGCCGTTACAGGAATTGCTTTCATAGTCATAGTATGCTTTTTCGCCAGCCCACATATCCACAACTTCCTGAGCAGACATTCCGTATCCTCCTGCCAGATTTTCCCCGTACATGCCGCTTCTTCTGTGTTCAAGACCGCAGCCCTGCGTTTGCAGATTGTCTGCCCATTCCTGTGCATAAGCCGCCACTTCGGAAGACCATGTAACCGCGGCAACGCCGACCTTCTCCCGCCAGTAATTGTGTCTTGCCACAAGATCGCTTATCGCCGCCGCATCAAGATTATTCTCTCCGATGGAGCAATCGCTGCCGCTGCAATCCTGATCTATGCCGTCGCCGCATGTCTCGGTTGCGCCCGGATGAACTGCCGCACTATTGTCGTTGCAATCCCCCTGACTTGCTGTGTATCCGTCTTTGTCATTGTCGTCGCTGCCGGAGCAGGAGAGGTCTTTGCCGCTGCAATCCTGATCTATGCCGTCGCCGCATGTCTCGGCTGCGCCCGGATGAACTGCCGCACTATTGTCGTTGCAATCCCCCTGACTTGACGTGTATCCGTCTTTGTCAGCGTCCGTTTCAGTCGGAGCCTCTACAGTTCTGTTCCATTCAATCATTTTTTCGGAATTCCAGACAGTCAGTCCTTTCCATGCCTGACCGTCATACTGATAAATACCGTCCGCCCCGAAATTTGCTGCTATTTTGTCTCCCCAGACCACTAATTTAGCCGGATTCCATGTTGTCAGTCCTGTCCATGAACTGCCGTTATACAGATAAATTCCTCTTTCGCCGAAATCCGCAATAAGTTTATCTTTCCATATCGCCATATCGTCCGGATTCCAAGCCGCCAAGCCGTTCCACAAGGTGCCGTCGTAAATATAAATACCTTTGTCGCCGAAATCTGCGACTAACTTGTTTCCCCAAGCAATGATGTTTTCCGCATCCCAGTCGAGCAGTCCGTTCCATGAAGCGCCGTCATAGAAATAAATTCCTTTTGTCCCGAAGTCCGCCACAAGACTTTTTGCCACCAGAACGCCGGTTCCGCTTAATGTTATCATCAGTATCGGCGTGTCCGGATCATCCGAGGCAATTCTGAGCGTTGCGCCTTTGCTGCCTGCCGAATCAGGCGAAAATGCCAGCTCAATCGTGGCTGTAGTATATGAAGACAAAATTTGTCCCGAACAGTTATCTTTCTCTATTTTGAATGCGGAAGCATTCGTGCCGGCAATTGAAATTTTTTCTATTTTCAGACTGGCGCCGCCTGAATTTGTAATCGTAACCGTCTGATTTTGGAAAGAGCCGACAATTTTCTCTCCGAAAGAGACGGATTCAGGCAAAGCAGAAATATTCGGCTCGGAGGCTGTCATATTGGCGGCTTCCCATGTTCCAGTCGTTCCGCCGACGATCTGCCAAGTTCCCCTGCATGTCAGATTGTTTGAAAAAGTACCGCTGATAATATAGGAAATGGTGTCGGATGGGATGAGCGGATTGCAGGCAACTGCTTTCGTAAAAGAAAATGTGCGGTCATTTCCCACAGAATACGGACCGACGTGTTTCTGAAGCATTCCCTTTTCTGTGCCGCAGGGCGTAAAACCGATAATCATATTTGTCACACTGTTGTCGGAGACATCGAAACTGACTTCCAATTTCTGAGAGGTTTTTCCCGACCATTGTCCGTCATAGCATCCCGAACACCATTCAGCCGTGCAAGCTTTGCTGATGCAGTCCGAAGACAGCGAGGTTCCGTCAGCGCACATTGTGACGCCGTTGCGGCATACAACACCGCCGTTGGAAGTACAGCATCCGTCACAGTTGCAATGTGAATATGCAGTTCCGTAACTGAGACTGATGACAATACAAGTGACGATAAAGGCAGAAATTTTTTTCAGCATGTTATGTTTCCTCCTTATGATGGTATTTATAATTCTGACTCTCTCGCAAAGGCGCAAAGAGCGCAAAGTCACGGTTTTAAAAACCCTTAGTGTCTGATCTTTTTTTCTTTGCGTTCTTTGCGCCTTTGCGAGAACTTTACCGCTATCGAAGATTTACGATTTCTTCAGGATTCCAGCCGACAATGCCGGTCCATGCGCTTCCGTCATAGAGATAAAGACCTTTATCTCCGAAATCCGCCGTGAGTATATCTCCATATACCACAATATTTTCGGGATTCCAGCCAGTGACGCCTTTCCATGAACTTCCGTCATAGAGATAAAGACCGTTTGCGCCGAAATCCGCCGCAATCATGTCTTCCAATGTAACAATGTTTTCAGGATTCCAGTCTGCAAGCCCTTTCCATGCAACACCGTTATAGGAATAAAGACCGTTTGCGCCGAAATCCGCAAAAATAAGCCCTTCTTCCCATGCGATAATGTTTTCAGGGTTCCAGCCTGTGATGCCTTCCCATGAATCGCCGTCATAGAGATAAAGACCGTTTGCGCCGAAATCCGCTGCAAGCACATCTTCCCATGCAACGATACTTTCAGGATTCCAGCCTGCGATGCCTTGCCATGAATCGCCGTCACAGAGATAAAGACCGTTTGCGCCGAAATCCGCCGCAAGCTTATCTCCATAAGCCGTCATGTTTTCGGGATTCCAGCCTGTGACGCCTTTCCATGAATCGCCGTCATAGAGATAAAGACCGTTTTCACCGAAATCTGCCGCAAGCATATCTCCCCATTTAACAATGTTTTCGGGATTCCAGCCTGTGATACCTTTCCATGAAGCGCCGTCATAGAGATAAAGCCCTTCGTCGCCGAAATCCGCTGCAAGCATATCTCCATATTTAATGACATGTTCCGGGTTCCAGCCCGTGATGCCTTCCCATGAATCGCCGTCATAGAGATAAAGACCGTTTTCACCGAAATCCGCCGCAAGATACTTATCCGAGCCGGAAACTTTTCTCACACCAGTCATTGCATAAGGGTCTGAAATATCTTCATCTGCTTCCCACAGCCAATAACCGGAGGCGGAGTCATCATCAGCTTTGAAAAAATAATACTGATTCAGATCGTCAGACAATATAGATGCGGCAAATCCGCATCCTCCCCCCAATTCCGCAGGAAATTCAGTATAAAAAACCGCTCCTTTTGCGCCCTTCTTATCTTCACTCACTAACAGAATTTTGCCGCTGTCTGAGGCTGTTATTTCTGAATCGAAAGAAATCGTATCTGTAATACTGTTGCCGTCAAGGCTGTAGTTAAATTCCCATGTGGTTCCGGCAAGCGGTTTTATTTTTTCAGGATCACTTGAAGAACAGCTTGCATTGTCTTCTGTTTTTACACCGGTCATCAGATAAGGATCGGATTGTTCCGAATCTGTTTCAGACAGCCAATAACCGGCTGCCTTATTATCGGTCAATTTAAAGAAATAATAATGGTATTGATCGGATACAGTATCAGAAATCAGTACGGCAAATCCGCATCCGCCGCCCAATTCCGAAGGAAGCCCGGTGTACATCAGCCCGCCGTTCAAACCATCCTGATCCTGACATTTCAATATTTCCTTCCCATCCGATGTTACTGTCTGACTCGTGAAAACAATTGTATCCGTATAAGTCCTGCCGTCAACAGCATAAGTGAATTGCCATGTAGTTCCGGCAAAAGGTTCTATTTTCAAAGGATCGCTTGAAGAACAGCTTTCTTCATAAACTGCCGCCGCGTTTGCGGCAAAAAACAGGATAAACAGAATGATTCCAATAAGCTTTTTCATTTTTCTCCTTTTAACCTCTCCCACGGCCCCAATGCCATTAAGTTAAGGGCGGATGCGCCGGCCAGGCTGAAAACAGATGTTCCCTCTCCCCTCCGGGGAGAGGGTACGGGTCCCCCTCACCCCGGAGGGGAGAGGGAGTTTCTTGACTTAATGGCATTGCCCCCCGGACCCTCTCCTTCGGAGAGGGGGCATGGGGGTGAGGTTTGCTGAACGGCATAGCCTCTATTTCATTAAAAATCTATAGGTTCCATTTTTTCAGCATCCCAGCCGACCAAGCCGGTCCATGTCTTGCCGTCATAATTCCAAATACCGCTTGCGCCGAAGTCTGCCGCAAGATTCATTTCCCATATCATCATGCTTTCAGGATTCCAGCCGGACAAGCCGACCCATGTTTCGCCGTTATGCTTCCAAAGACCGTTTGCGCCGAAATCTGCTGCCGCTATTCCGTTCTGAGAGACAATATTTTCAGGATTCCAGTTTGTTGTTCCTGTCCAAGTTCCGTCATAATAAAAAAAGATGCCGTTTGCGCCGAAATCCGCAATCAGCCCGCCTTTATATGCTGCAAAATTTTCAGGATTCCAGTCCGACAGAACAGTCCATGATTTCCCGTCATATTTCCAAAGACCGTTTGCGCCGAAATCAGCGAACACCGTCTCTTCATCAGCCAAAATATTTTCAGGATTCCAAGCGGATAAGCCGAGCCATGTCGCGCCGTCAAAGAGATAAAGACCGTTTGCGCCGAAATCTGCGACCAACATTTCTTTCCAGACAATGACATTTTCAGGATTCCAGCCGGACAGCCCTGAAAATGCGCCGTCATCGTGATAGCAGTACAGCCCGTTTGCGCCGAAATCAATGGCGGCTCTGTTATCGCAGACCGCAATACTTTCCGCATTCCACCCGCATAATCCTTTCCATGATTTTCCGTCAAAAAGATAGAGTCCGTTTGCGCCGAAATCCGCGAACAGACGGGTTCCCCAGCCCACGATATTTTCAGGATTCCAGCCGGTGATGCCCGTCCAGACGCTGCCGTCAAACAGATACACGCCGTTTGCGCCGAAATCCGCGGCAAAGCCTCTTTTGACAAACTCATAAGCACCCATATCGTAACCCGATTTCCGGGGTCTTAAAACCTCCTGAATGTCCGTACTCGCCGCATTTGCCGATGTTCCCGAATCTATGCAGGGAGAAGCGGCTGTGAGATGATAGTCATTCTCGCTGTAAAACATGGGGGCTTTATTGATGTTGCCTGTTCCGGCATAAGCATCCTGAATATCGGAAAAACTGACACTGAGCATGGAACCGTCGCCGTAGTGCAGCTGATTCGGAAGATTTGCCCACACGATGCTGTTTATCACGGTGGCGGCAGAGTTATTATAACATTCGATGCCGCCGCTCTCATCTCCTCCCTGATTGTAAACAATCGTGTTGTTGATAATTCTGGAAGAAGCTTTGTCATAAAGACTGATGCCGCCGCCGATCTCATCTGCGATATTATCTGAAATGACATTGTTGACCACATCGCCGGAAGAAGCAATCAGACAGATGCCGCCGCCCCAGTTTCCGGCTTCATTGCCCGATATGAAATTCCTGCCGATATAAAAAGCAGCAGAATCTGTGAAGAATATGCCGCCGCCGTCATAGCCGGCTTCATTCCCTGAAACGGTATTTCCGGTGATGCTCGCCGAAGAACAGTCTTCAAGGGCGATGCCGCCGCCGTCGCCGCGTGCGTTATTTCTTTCGATATAATTATCCATGATAAAGACTTGGGCATTTGCGCTCTTAATTCCTGCGCCCTTATATGCCTCATTGTTCACAATGGTGTTGCCGATGACATATCCGGAACATTTGAAGTCGTTTCCGCCGAAGAAACTGATGCCCCCGCCGTGCTGGTCAGTATTATTTCCCTGAATGACATTGTTCCTGAGCGTCACATCGGAGTAAACCACAGCAACGCCGCCGCCCCAGTCTCCGGAAGCACTGTTGTTTTTAATCTGATTTTTAACAATGGTCACTGCCGAAGAACTTTCGATGTAAATGCCGCCGCCTGAACCTTTCTCAAAACCGTTTTGAATCACAAACCCGTCAATCACAACATCCTGGACATCTGAGACAGTTACAACAGAGCCGACGCCGCTGCCGTCAATGATTGTCTGATTCAAAACCAGATCGCGTGCGGTGCCGCCGCCCGAAGGATAACCGCCGTAAAGCGTGATGTTTCCGCCGATTGTGATGTTTTCAAAATAAGTTCCGGCAGCCACATGAATCACATCCGCGCCCGGATTGAGGCCTGCCCGCTCAATCGCCACCTGAATCGTTGAGATCGCGTGTCCGGCACCCCAGCCGTCGCCGGGATTGGCGTCATTTCCGCCGCTTTTCTGGACGTAGTAGTTTCCTGCAAAGCCCGATACCGGCAGAAAGATCAGACATGCCGCCAGCATAAGCTGTATGCCGAATTGAATTTTCCTTGCCATCAAATTCCTCCTTTGTTTGTTGTTACGGGTTTAAAATTATTTCAGATTTGACAACTTTTAAAAAATTGTCAAATCTCATAATCAGTTACTTCACCCCGCCGAAGACATATTTGCTCACCAATTCCTCTATATCCAATGCTGATTCAGTATCCACAATTATATCACCGGGCTTGAGCATTTCCTCGGAGCCGCCGGGCATCAGCTTGATATATTTGTCGCCGATCAGCCCCGATGTTTTTACGGAAGCCATCACATCATCGCTCAGGTGAACCTCATTTTGTATCTTAATTTCCACCATTGCCACCTGCTTTTCCAAGTCCAATCTGACAGCGGAAACTTTGCCCACCGTCACGCCCGCGACCTGCACTTCCGCGCCGGCTTTGAGTCCCGCAACCGATTCAAACCGGGCAGTGATGCTGTAATAATTGTCTCCGATCCATTCCATTTTGCCGAATCGCACCGACAGATAGACCACACAGACAATTCCGACCAGCACAAAAAGACCGACCCATATTTCAACAGATGCTTTTTTCATAGCAGTTTCTCCGAAGGGGTTCGAGGTTCGGGGTCAGAGGAGTCCCATCCCCCCCGAACCTCTTACCTCTTACCTCTCACCTAATCTTAAAATTATAGTTCATATTTGCGGTTGATTCCGCCTGCGCCAGCACGTCTTCCATGAGGCTGTCTTTTGTGGCTTCGGCAATGCCGGCGCTGATGGAAAAATAAAATGCCTGCGCTGATTTCAGCTTTTCCTCATTTTCCGTTCCCATCTTGAAAGCCAGTTTGCTTCGGACATACCGAGCCTGCTCTATATCGGTATTGGGAAGAATCACCATAATCTTGTTCATTCCGTGACGGGAGCAGATGTCGGTGATCCGCAGGTGATGCCGCACCCGGTCCGCAAAGTTTTTGAGCGCCGCCTGCGTTGCCTCATAACCGGCTTTATGATTGACTTCATCAATGTTTTGAATCGTCAGAAGAATGAGGGAAAACACATTTTCATGACGGCGCATCCGCGCCATTTCTTCCATGAACCGCTTTTCACCCTGAGACGAGGGCATCATGCCGGTCAGGCTGTCGTGGCGGCTTTCCATGCCCTGAATAAACCACTTCACCAGCGGATTGGAAGCTTTCTGTATTTCTTCAGGCGTGCCTTCAAAAAGAATCTGCCCTTCATTCAGCATTACCACGCGCTGGGAAATATAAAAAACATCAGGAATTTCATGGCTGACCACCACACCGGTAAATCCGAATTTTTTCTGATAATCCGAAATCATGCTGTGAACGGCATTTTTGCGGATAGGATCCAGTCCGGTGGTGGGTTCGTCAAACAGAACGATTTCCGGGTCTGTTATCAAGGCTCTTGCCAGCGCGACCCGCTTTTTCATTCCGCCGGAAAGCTGGGAAGGATACTTGTCGTTGATTTCGTGCAGATCAAGCTGCACCATTTTTTCATCCACTTTTTTGCGGATTTCGGCTTTGGGCAAGGCTGTTTTTTCTTTCAGCGGGAGGGCGATGTTTTCAAAGACCGTCATGGAATCAAAAAGTGCGGTTCCCTGAAACATATAGCTGAATCTCCGTTTCATTGCCTTTTTTTCAGACTTTTTCATATTTGAAACCGGATGCCCTTCAAACAGGATCATTCCTGAATCCGGTTCGATCAGACCGATAATATGCTTGAGCAGAACGCTTTTTCCGCCCCCGCTTTTGCCGATAACAGTGGTGATTTCGCCTTTGTAAATGCAGAAATCAACGCCGTTCAGGACATGATTCGTCCCGAAGGTTTTGAAAACATTTTTGAATTGGATAAGAGGCTGATTGTCCATAGCATATAATTTTACTTTAAAAACAAAAACTCAGCGTACTTTGCGCCCTTTGCGAGAACCTTTTTTAAAGCAGAAACGATGTCGGCACATTTTTATTTCTCGCAAAGACTCAGAGACCGCAAAGAAAAAAACAAAAACTCAGCTTACTTTGCGCCCTTTGCGAGAACCTTTTTTAAAACAGAAACGATGTCGGCACATTTTTATTTCTCGCAAAGGCGCATCTGTTTTTAGCCTGGGCCGCAAAGAAAAAAACAAAAACTCAGCGTACTTTGCGCCCTTTGCGAGAACCTTTTTTAAAGCAGAAACGATGTCGGCACATTTTTATTTCTCGCAAAGAC